>Ga0102931_1000306_pt1 | contig 24220 bp, 22 predicted proteins | sample SalPonR1_C_D1_MG_FD_79282 | JGI IMG/M metagenome (GOLD analysis project Ga0102931, IMG submission 79282) | Salt pond soil microbial communities from South San Francisco under conditions of wetland restoration - Salt Pond MetaG R1_C_D1_MG | ecosystem: Environmental > Aquatic > Marine > Intertidal... | reverse complement strand
TATAAATGAGAATGGAAGAGGTACACTTGTATCCGGCAGAAACAGATACCGTTTTACCACATATTCTACAGATGAATTTCCACATCTTCCTTCTTCTGATACTGCAGATTTGTTATGTGATATAAAGGTTTCAGACCTTTCAAGGATGATATCTGAAGGAACAGTTGCGGGAAGCCTTGGTGAGGAATTTCCTAAATATCTTGGTGCAGCAATGTTCCAGTTGAAAGAAAAGGAATTAAGGGTTGTATCAACTGATGGAAGAAGACTTTCACTTTCCAAGTGTATTGTAGAAACTTCAGGTGAACCGGCAGAAGTACTCCTTCCCCTGGTTAGTCTTAAGGAACTTCAGAGAATAGTTTCGTCCATGGATCAGGAATCATCTCTGAAAATACTTGTAGACAATTCAATAGTATATTTTCATATGGAAAATATAGAATTTTCTGTAAGAAGGATAGAGTCTTCATTTCCTGATTATGAAAAGATACTCAGCCCCCAGAACACTACAACTATGCAGCTGAACAGAATGGATATTCTTTCCGCACTTGAAAGGGTTGATGTTGTAGTCAAGGATTATAACAGGATGGTAATAATGAAACTATCTCCGGATGGAGACCTGTCATTGAGCGGAAGAGCTCCTGAGCTTGGGGAGGCAAGGGAGGTCCTTGACTCTGAGATCAAAGGGGAACCGCTTCTTATAGCTTTTAATGTATCTTACCTGATAGATGGATTGAAAGCATTCAAGGGAGAAAATGTGTTCATGACATTCAATGGTCCTGAGGGCCAGATGACCATGCTCAGGCCTGATATGGATGATTTCCTTTACATGCTTATGCCTATAAAGATAACTGATTCTGATGCTTCAGTTGAAAATGACGGGGAGGAAGAGGAGTAACTGTCCGCTTAAAATATGTATTCCCTGAAAACTGCATCTAAAAACTTCAGGAACCTTAAGCCCCAGAGACTTGAATGGTCCATGGGGCTTAATCTTCTTATTGGAGAGAATGGTTCAGGAAAGACCAATACTCTTGAAAGTCTTCATATCCTGACTGGATGGGGTCCCTTTCGGTCGTTAAGAAAATCATCCCTTGTAAACTGGAATGGTACAGATGGAAGGACCCTTTTAAAGGGCTGGTTCGACGGGGATGAATATCTTGAGGTATTTACTTCCATTTCTTCAAAAACACAGATATATTGTGATGACAGAAGATCAAGTTTTTCTGCTGTTAGGGAGAAAATACCAGCTCTTGCTTTTCTTCCGGATGATCTTTCCCTTCTCGACGGTTCTCCATCCGGAAGGAGAAAATATCTTGATCGTATATGTACACTTGTTTTTCCGCTCTATGCAAGAAGGCTCAGTGATTTTAAAAAGGCTGTAAGGCACAGGTCGATCCTTCTTAAAAGAGGAGGAGATCTTTCAGTTACATCGAGGGTACTGGAACCACTTGTAACATGGATATGGTCCGTAAGAACAACTGTCATTGACCTTCTGTCCATAGGTCTTTCCTCTTTTCCTGAACTTCTTCCCGACAGGATCTCCCTTTCTCATAAAAGAGGGGGTTCACTCGGGATTGAAAATCCTCACCTTGATTTCTGGGAATCTCTGAAAGCACTCGAAAAAGAAGAGATAAAATATCGAACACCTATGGTGGGACCTCACAGAGATGATCTTATAATTACATGCAATAAGAGGGCTGCTTCTGAAAAATTCAGCAGAGGTCACCGAAGGAGAACATCTGTTGCAATGATGCTTGCCGCAGCCTGGACCGTAGAGAGCAGACTGAAACGGAAACCTGTACTGATCCTCGATGAAATAGCTGCAGAACTTGACGAAAAAGGTAGAGATATAATGGTCAGAACCCTGAAGGATTGTTCATGGCAGGTATTTGCAGCGACTGCAGAGAACAATATAAAGGTATGGCCTGGAGCAGTATGGGAAGTTAAGGATGGTACAGTGAAAAGACTTGATAATTGATAAAGGGGGTTCCCGTATTGAAAGATATTAATTCAACAAAAGAACAGGATAAAATGGCAGAACAGATATACAGGGCATATTTAAATGGTGAAAAGATCCCTAATATATCTCTGATAAACCAGGGAATAACATCGGAAGAGGCGTATCAGATCCAGAAAAAATATCTTGCTATGAGGCTCGATTCCGATGCTATATGCGGTTTCAAGGCGGGTCTTTGTACTTCAGGTGCACAGAAGAAACTTGACTATACTGAACCTCTTTCAGGAATTTTATATGCATCAGGGAATTACAGGGAAAGATCAGTCCCCATGTATCCATCAGGAAGAATGATCATTGAAACCGAGATAGGACTTGTTATGGGAAGGGATATTTCCGCTCATATTGAAAGTGTGGCAGAAATGAAAGAGGCGATAGATAATGTAATGCCTGCCATAGAATTTCCCGACCATAATTTTGCTGATATTGAACATTTTACTGCTCTTGATCTGATATCCTGCAATGTAATTGCTTCCGGCTGCATGGAAGGGATAAAAGTTCCTGCAGTAGAATATGACCTTAACAATATCAAAGTCTCTCTGTATTATGAAAATGAAGTAATTGACAGCGGTATTGGCAGCAATACATGGAAGAATGATCAGTGGGAATCAGCACGCTGGCTCGTCAACAGCATTATTGATCATGGATATGTAATAAAGAAGGGAAGTTTCCTTCTGACCGGTGCTCTGGGATCTATGGTGACTGCAAGAAAGGGAAGTTACAGGGCAGACTATGGGAAACTGGGGATAATTGAATTTGATATAGTTTAGTATAATCCAGGGTTGATATATAATTCACTTCAGTTTGATGTGTAAAATTTCGTACGTATAAAAGGTGAAAAAAACAATGGGTTTAAATTCTTATTATGATGTAATTGTTATAGGCGGAGGACATGCTGGCTGTGAAGCGGCCCTTGTTTCTGCAAGGATGGGTGCATCAACACTCATGGTTAATCTTTATCATGATAATGTAGCACTTATGGCATGTAACCCTTCGATAGGTGGTCCTGCAAAAGGACATCTTACAAGAGAAATATCAGCTCTGGGCGGTGAACAGGCAAGGGCTACAGATGCTTCGACACTGCATATAAGATGGCTCAATACATCCAAAGGTCCTGCTGTCAGAGCATTAAGGGCTCAATGTGATCTCAATGATTATCATCACCATTACATAAAGGCACTTGAGCATGCAGAGAATCTTGACGTTTTTCAGGATATCGTCACAGATCTTTACATTGAAAAAAATGAGATCAGGGGTGTAAAGACACGTCTTGGGCTTACATTTGAATCAAGAGCGGTCATTATTACAACAGGAACTTATCTTGGAGGAAAGGTCCATATAGGTTTGAATTCTTTTGATTCAGGACCCCTTGGTCAGGTAGCTGCTACAAAGCTCACTGGTTCCCTTCGGGAACATGGATTTGAAGTAGGCAGAATGAAGACCGGGACAACGCCTCGAATACATGCGGACACTGTTGACTGGGATTCGCTTCAGAGACAGGACAGTGCTGAAGAACCGCTCTGTTTTGATTTCTGGGGAGAGAAAAGAACATATCATGGTTTTGCCTGTTATGTCACCAGAAGTAATGCTCTTACAAATGATATCATCAACAGGAACCTTTACCGTTCTCCACTCTATATTGGAAAAATAGAAGGGGTTGGTCCAAGATATTGTCCCTCTATAGAATCAAAAGTTATTGCATTTCCTGAAAAGGAGAGTCATCTTGTATTCCTTGAACCTGTTGCAAGGGACAGTAAAGAGATATATATGCAGAACTTTTCAACATCCCTTCCCTTCGATGTTCAGGAAGAAATGGTTCATTCAGTTCCAGGTTGTGAAAAGGCTAAGATAATCAGGCCTGGATATGCTATAGAGTATGATTATATGTCCCCTTTGCAGCTTAAACCTGATCTTGAAACCAAAAAAGTCAGGGGATTGTTCTGTGCAGGTCAGATCAATGGCACATCGGGTTATGAAGAAGCTGCTGCCCAGGGTATAGTAGCAGGTATCAATGCTGTTCTGGGGATAAGAAATGAGGAGCCAGTTATACTTTCAAGATCGGATGGTTATACAGGTGTACTGATAGATGATCTTATTACCAAGGGAACAAGCGAACCATACAGGATGTTGACAAGCAGGTGTGAATACAGGTTACTCCTGAGACATGATAATGCTGACAGGCGATTTGCTCCTGTTGGAAGGGAACTCGGGCTGATAGATGATGAAAAGTGGAAAGGTCTAAGACAAAAATGGTCAAGAATTGATAATGAAGTAGAAAGATTGTTCAATACAAGGATCAGGCCATCCAGTGATTTAAATGACGAACTGTCGAATATGGGTTCTTCCCCTGTTTCGGAATCAATAATGGCTTCAACTCTCTTGAGCAGGCCCGGCGTTGATTATGACCTTATTAACAGATATTGTCCTGACCCAGTTGTGCTATCCCCGGATGAAAAAATCGGAGTATCAGTCGATATAAAATACAGAGGATACATACAACGTCAGATGAGACAGGTCAGGAAACTTGAAAAAATGGAGCAGGTAAGGATCCCGGACGATTTTGACTATACACTTGTACCTGGTCTGCTGGCTGAAAGTATGCAGAAACTTGAAAACGTAAGGCCCCGGACATTCGGTCAGGCAAGCAGAATATCAGGAGTTACTCCAACAGATCTTCAGCTTCTTTCAATTTATCTTCATGCAAGGAAAAGAGGTAAGGATGGTCCAGAGAAAGAGGTATAAAAAAAATGCTTCTGCAACTCAACTTTCTTCCCTTGTATCCGGTACTCTTCCGCCTCAGGTAATTAACAGGATGAGGTTTGAAAAAGTCAAGCGGGAATGGCCCGGAATAGTAGGTCAGAAGCTTGCTTCAAAGAGTTGTCTGACTTCCATGGAGAATGGAAGAATATTTATTTGTGCTTCAAGTCCTCCAGCAGCTCAGCATATCCAGATGAAAAGCAGGGCGATCATATCTGTGCTCCAGAAAGTATGGGGACTGGATATAAAGAGTATTAAAGTTTTTGTAGGTAACGTTAGAAGATCATACGAAAAGTCCAGTCCTGAAAGATCTGACAGGAAGATCCATGTGGATCCCCGGGAAGTCAGTATTGAGAAGGACAGAATGTCAAGGATAATAGATGATCCCAAATTAGCAGAGTCATTAGCCTCCCTTAAAGTGATATGCCGTAAAAAATTTGGAATAAATGGCAGTAAAGCTCAAAAATGATGAACATTACCCCTTAATCACTATTATTCTCCCCAGGATGGTCTTTATAGCTACACAAAGTGGTTGAATTAAAGCAATAGAGTGTTATAATTACCACATAAGTTAGAGTATATTAACAATAAGTATGTTTTTAGAAGGGGTGAAGAAAATGAAAAAGATAAGATATATGCTCTTGACAACGTTAGTAGTATTCTCTTTTTCTGCATTTAATGTTAACCCTGTCTCAGGTATGACTTTTGATGAATTGGCAGAGAATTACAGAATAGCTCGAGATCAGGATCTAAGTGCTGATAATCTTATGAAGGATCTTATTTCAGTTGCTGATAAAGATAAAAATAACGTAGAACTCTGGAGATCATTATGGTATGAGGAGGTAAAAGCTGATAAGAGAACAGCGAATGCCCTATTACTTGTAAGGAGAATATTTCCTGATGGAGATACTTCAAGGTGGGATGAAGTTTCAGGATTTTTTTATCCTGGGGTAATTCCATCTACTCTTGCAGGGGTAGATGCAGTTTACTCAGCCTCCCTTGGATTGATAAACATGGAAATGAAAGGTTCTGACAGGTTGGCAAGAAATCTTATGAACAGCCTTTTGGATTCATCAAGGGCTAAGATATATTTTTTCGATACAGCTCCATATGAGTATACCTATATTGCAAACAATCTATCTAAGAGAGGTTACTTTCCTGATTACGGGGATTGGCCCGAGGCTGATATAAGTGGAAAACTTCCATTAGCCTCCCCTGTTAGAGGTAGAATAAGCAGTAATCTTGCAGCGGCGAGAAATTTAGTATTTCTAAATGCTTCTGCGGGGATAGTAAACAATGGGGCATACGCATGGGATCGTGAAAAGGGAATGATATACAGAGTAATAGACAGGGAAGACAATAATTTAAGTTCCGCGATAATTTTCCGCTATTAAGTCAAGATATACAAAGGAATGCCGGCAAATTCAGCTTGCCGGCATTCCTTATATTTGTTTTGAGTTTAATAAAATTAAATATAAATTTCCAGTATTCTGGAATTCAAAGCCATTTTTTTCTTCTGAACCAGCTTAGCAGAATTACAAATATGACTATCATAATGATCCATATCCCGGGATAGGACCATTTCCAGTCAAGTTCAGGCATATACCTGAAATTCATTCCGTAGACCCCTGCTATAAAAGTGAGAGGTATGAAAAGGGTGGCTATTATCGTAAGGACTTTCATTACTTCGTTCATCTTATTGCTTACTGAGGAAAGATAGAGGTCCATCATTCCTGCCACCATTTCCCTGTATGTTTCAACAGTATCGATAACCTGGATTATATGGTCGTAAAGATCGTTCAGGAAGGGCTTAATTTCAGCAGATATATAGCTTGAATCTGTCCTTTTTGCTGAGTTAAGAGCTTCACGGAGTGGCCATACTGCATGACGCATTTCCAGCAGTTCCCTTTTTATTGAGTAAATCTCCTGCACCACTTCCCTTGAAGGGTCATCAAGGAGTTTATCCTCGATCTTTTCTATTCTTTCTCCAGTTATCTCAAGGATGGAAAAATATCTGTCTACTACAGTATCAAGAAGGGTATACATTAGATAATCGCCTTTTGATCTACGTATCCTTCCCAGGGAAGATCTGATCCTGTTCCTTACGGGTTCAAAAATATCCCCGGGATATTCCTGAAAAGAAAGAAGAACATTTCCTTCAAGGATAAGGCTGACCTGTTCACTGGTCATTTCTCCTTTTTCGAGATCATAATCCAGCATTTTCATTACAAAATATAGAAAGTTATCGTGTTCTTCATATTTCGGTCTTTGACTCGTATTCAGTATATCCTCAAGAACAAGGGGGTTAATACCAAAGGTCTTTCCTGTTTTTTCAATAATATCGATATTATGAAGACCATCAATATTAAACCAGGAGATCATATTTTTTCCGGGCAGTTCGCTGTATTCCGAAATTTCCTTTATAGTTTTTGCATCAAAGTTTTCATTGCTATATTGTAAAAGGTTTATATTGACCTTTTCAGTTTTATGTCCACCTACATATACAAGTGCTCCTGGAGGAAGGCCAAATGTTTTTGATTCTCTCCTTTTTTTCATAATGCGGTTTTCTCCTTAATGCAATATTTTGTTAAACTGACAACATCTTAAGCATATATATGCTTAAGATAATTTGCAAATCAGACATTCTGAAAGATGAGATCATTTAATGATCTGTGAGGGTTTCATGGTAAATTATGAATTAAATGATACAATTTCTGATATTGCAGGAAAAGAGCCTGAAGTATTTATTTGCAAAAGTTTTATTTGCTTAAGATCATTTAACGGTTGGTGAATTCGTTATTTTACAAATATTTATATGGAGGGATTATTGATGCCGGGAACAGGGAGAGTTCTGGTGGCAATTGGTGTAAGCGATCTTTCTGAAGAGATCGTGTATTACAGTCACAGGATAGCACATGAGATGGATCTGAAACTGGATTTTATTCATGTTTTTGAACCTATCAAGCCGGGTTTCAAAGGTTTTAAGCAATGGATCCCCAACGATATTTTTGAAGATGCAAAGAAATCATATCGTTTCAAGGTAAAAAAATGGTTGATGAAGGGCGAAGAGAAATATCCACAGGCAGCACCTCACGAACATGATATCTTTATTGAAGAGGGAAACCCTTCCGAAAAGGTAATTGAAAAGGCAGAGAAAGGTAATTACAGTCTTATAATTACAGGCAGCAGGGATGAAAGCACTATGAAGGAACTTATGATCGGCAGTACTGCCTCCACAATAGCAAGATATGCAAAATGTTCAGTTCTGCTTTACAGATCTGGGGAACAGTCTATTTAACAGTTTTTAATGGGAAATCTAATTACGGTGATCTTTGAAAAAAAGAATTTATCAGAGGAGAATGAACCTTTAAATATTAGGTAAAATTGCCCATTTTTTGTTGAATAGTTACTTTTAGTATTCAGGATATGTTAGACTTTTCTGGTTCGACAATAAAAAGAGTAAAAATGTTTTAGGAGGAATGTAGATGTCAAGAATTTTAAGAAATTCAGTAGTTGTGTTTCTGGCGATTTTTGCACTTGCTGTATCAGGCAGTGCAGTATTGGCGCAGGATGTAGTTTCAGAAGACCAGGTAAGCGTGGATAAGGTCCTTGCAGTTGTAGGAGACAGAGAAATAACAGTTGGTGATGTAGATACAGTTCTCACAACTCTCAGTCCTCAGCAGCAGGTCATGTTCAGTACAGACTATGGTAGAGACAAGATACTGCAGGAACTGATCAATAAGGAACTTATATATCTCTGGGCAGAGAACAATAATATCGATGAGACAGAGGCTTTCCAGAATGATCTTGAAAACATGAAGAGAAGCCTTATGACAACCCACGCTGTCAGGGAGATCCTTAAAGATGTTACAGTAACAGAAGAAGATGTAGCCGAATATTTTGACAGTCACAGTGAGGAATTCACTGATCCGGCACAGATAAAAGCTTCTCATATTCTTGTGGAAAGTGAAGATCAGGCAATTGAAATACTTGCAGAGCTTGAGGGAGAAAAACTTACTTTCGAAGAAGCAGCTAAAGAGTATTCCAAAGGGCCTTCAGCCGAAAAGGGTGGAGCACTTGGCTTTTTCTCCAAAGGACAGATGGTACCTGAGTTTGAAAATGCTGCATTTGAGCTTGAAACAGGAGAATTCAGTGAGCCTGTAAAAACACAGTATGGCTGGCATATCATTACAGTCAAGGATAAAAAGCCGGCTAAACAGAAAACCCTCGAGGAATCAAGGGGCCAGATCTATGAGAATCTTATGAAAGAAAAACAGTTCAACGTGTATAACACTACACTTGAAGATCTCAGAGCAAATTATGATATTGAGATAATGGTAGATGAAGAAGAGGTATCTGCGGATCAAAAAGCAGATGAAGGCAAGCAGGAAAAAGAAAGCAACTGATCTGATGCTTTTCTGATCGATCAGGATATTCAACGATCTTTTCAACGGACAGGGCATATGCCCTGTCCGTTTTTTAGTGGATTTCGATCATGATATCAAGATTTTTACAGAACCTGGATTAAAGTTATACACCGTATACCCTTTTCTGTAAGGTAGATATTTAGAAGTTCTCCACATGAGTGTATAACTTTTCCACATTTATGCGTTTCAAGAATCTTTAACATTAATTGATACTTCTTTGTAAAATATATTGAGCACAATAATAAACAATGAGATAATCAATTTAATTACAGATCCGTCTTCCGGGAGGTATATGCTTTGACAAAATATGAGCTTCTCGATCTGATCGCAAGACTGAATAAAGGTGGATATGAAGATCCTTCAATAGCAGTTATGAGATGTCGTAATGAACTTCCGGGAGATATGTGGAAAACCCTCTCTGCTTTTGCCAACTACAACGGAGGGACAATTATTCTTGGAGCTGAATGGTCTGAAAACGGTCTGGAAATTCACGGTGTTCAGGATATTCCGGATATCACTGAATCTGTCAGGGTTTTGTGTGGCCAGATGGCACCAAAACTGGATGTGCTTTTGGACAATTTCAGCATTGAAGGAAAGGATATAATAGTACTGGAGACAGGAGAACTTTCACCTGAGGAAAAACCATGTTATTACAGGGGACATGGTATTTACGGTGGCTCATGTATAAGGACCGGCAGCGGCAATCGGATCCTTTCTCCCTATGAGATCCAGTCAATATCAGAATGTGTTCGACAGCCCAGGTATGACACAGATCCAATAGATAATGTTTACCTGAGGGAACTTGAACCTTCACTTGTAAAATCTTTTATTCGCCGTATCCGGGAAAGACCGGGGACCCCTTTTTCCGAATGGACTGATGAAGAAATATTAAAAGCCTGCAGTGTTCTCGTAAAGGACAGGCACGGTAAGTATGTTGTTTCCCTTGCTGGATGGCTGTGTTTTGCTCTATACCCTCAGAAACTTTTCCCTTCACTCTGCGTTACTCTGATGCGTTTCCCAACTCCTGTTGCTGGAGAAACTGGTCCTGATGGGGAAAGATTCCTTGATAATATCAAGATCGAAGGACCTATCCCTCATATGATAGTTGAAACTGTAAAGGCTGTGAAAAGAAATATGTCCAGAAGGGATGTTGTACGTGGCCTTGTAAGGGAAGAACACTGGGAATATCCAATAGAGTTGATACGTGAAGCAATAATAAATTCCCTTGGACACAGGGATTATTCTCCAAGAGCAAGGGGTTGCCAGGTTCAGGTTCTTATGTTCCCCGACAGGATAGAGATAATAAGTCCAGGGGGAATATTCGGTGCAATACTGCCTGACCAGTTGGGAGATCCTGGAGTGCAATCCTCCAGAAATGAGATACTTATGAATATACTTGAGGATCTTGCACCTGCAGGAGAAACAAGATCCCTTTGTGAAAATCGGGGGTCGGGCCTTGCTTCAGTTATGGTGGCCTGTCGAAAGGAAAAACTTTCACCACCTTCTTTCAAGGTAGACCTCAGTCGATTCAGGATCGTGGCATCAAACAGGACGCTTTTTGACCAGGAAACCCTTGACTGGCTTGACATGATAGGGAGAGGATGGACTCTCACTGAAAACCAGCGGTTCGGCATGGCCCATATCAGACATGTCGGATGGATAAATAATGCAGATTACTGCAGGCTTACAGGTTCTGATTCGAGAGTTGCGACAAGGGAACTTGGGGAGCTTGTCAGCGGAGGGCTTCTTGACAGGATGGGTTCAGGCAGGTGGAGTACATATCACCTTTCGAGCGACTCCTCCGAGAAACAGCAGTTTCTTTTCTGATATTTCTATTTCTGAATGACCTTTGGGAGAAAGCTATGAAAAAAATCATTGTACCTGTATCTGGTTTTGACCTTCGCGGGTTTTTTAATAATTTTATGCAGTTCGGTATAGAGCAGTTTTCAGATCCCTACTCTTCAATATATATTGTCTCATCCCCGGAGGACCAGCCTGTCTGTATTGGTGATGGTCACAGGGATCTTTATCGGGAAATGGACAATGATAATAAAATGCTTTTTTTCAGTTTTTCGGCTCCAGCATTTGAAAACTTCGTTCAGTGTCTGGATGGAGAGGTATACAGTGCGGTTCCGCCAACAGGTGACAGACTTGAAGATCTCAGAAATATCTTTTACCCCACAGACCTCCAGTTTCCAGGATATCTTATCAGTCTTGGTCTCAGAAGGAAAAATATTGTTATACAGTCAGCCCTTTTCTATGCAGGAACACAGCACAATGAACCATGGCTGGAAATCATTGGACACTGCGGTCAACTTGAAGGGCCAATGAAAAATTATATTGAAAGGTTCATGATCTGAATCAGTAAAACTGTCTTCCTTCCGGTTTTTTCACATTCAGAAGGGACTTCAGGTTTCATTTTATGGAAAAGACAGGAGGATAAAGAAATGTTTGTTACTATAGCCGGATGCGGTGCACTTGGAAGTATTTTTGCCTCTGGCATTGTAAAAAGCGGTATTGACGTACAAATTTACCAGCGAAAAGGTTTAACCCTTGATTCTTTAAGGGAACAGGGCGGAGTCAGGGTCAGAAAAGGAGACAGAAAGCAGGAAGAACTTTTCCCCTTTTCAATAATAACGGATAGAGTGCAGGATCTTGAACCGTCAGACCTTATACTGGTTCTTGTAAAATCTTACAGCACGAAGAACCTTGCTCCCCTGGAAGGTATTCTAAAGACTGATGGAGCAGTTCTTACCCTTCAGAACGGCCTTGGTAATGCAGAGATACTTTCTGATATCTTTGGGAAATGCAGAATTGCAGCCGGGGTTGCTACCTACGGGGCATACAGGATCTCTCCGGGAATGATACAGGCTGCCGGGGAAGGTCTCGTATCTGTTGGACCCTGGCAGAGTGGAATTGACAGGAGCTGGATAACAGATCTGCTTTCGGAAGCTGGTTTCAACGCAGAATATGTTGCAGATCCAAGACCTTATATCTGGAGAAAACTTGCTGTCAATGCAATGGTAAATACCACAGCAGCGTTGACCCGCATGAAAAATGGTGATCTTATTGATAATCCTTTGATCCTTGAATTGATGAAAAGTCTTGGCCATGAAACCCTTAGAGCAGCCGAAAGGGATGGAGTGCAACTTGATTTTGACGAGTTATGGGAATTTTTCATGTTGAATCTAAAAAAGACCGCTTCAAATAAGCCCTCGATGCTTCAGGATATCGAGGCAGAACGAAAGACCGAGATCGAGAGCATTTCTGGAGGAATACTTAAATATGCCACTGATGAGAATGATCTTCCCTTTACTCGGTCGGTCTACAGCCTTATCAGGGCGATAGATCGCTCCAGAGGTTTTAATTGATGCTCCAAAGATGTGGATGGGAGGGGTCTGACCCTCTTTATATTGCCTATCATGACACAGAATGGGGTGTTCCGGTACATGAGGATAGAAAGCTTTTTGAGTTTCTTGTCCTTGAAGGTGCCCAGGCAGGGTTGAGCTGGATAACGATCCTTAAAAAACGTGAGGCCTACAGAAAGGCCTTTGATGATTTTGACCCTTGTAAAGTGAGTCGCTACGATGAAAAAAAAATAGCGAGCCTCCTCGAAAACCGGGGGATAGTCCGTAACAGGAGAAAGATAGAATCAGCGATCAGGAATGCAGGGAATTTCCTTGACTTGTGCGAGGAATATGGCAGTTTTGATACTTATATATGGAATTTTGTGGACGGAATACAAATTCAAAATTCCTGGAAAGATATTTCCGAGGTTCCCCAGTATACTCCTCTTGGGGAAAAGATCAGCAGAGATCTTAAAAAAAGAGGTTTCTCTTTTACAGGTCCCACTATCATATATTCTTTCATGCAGGCCGTCGGCCTGGTTAATGATCACATTACAAGATGTTTTCGATATAGTGAAATAAATGCAGGTAAGTACTGAAGGTTAAATAACGATGCTGGGTAAATGGAACTCTTTGAACAGTATATTATGACAATATTTTTACAATTATGGTCAGAACACATTCACTTCAAACAAGATTTTGCTGATAAGATATTAGCCGTGAAATTCGTTATTATACTCTGCGCTGAAGAAGGAAGCTTTGTCAAAATTCACAGGTTAAGTTCAAAAAGGAGTCCTTTGCATGAAGTACGATACAATAATAGTGGGTTCGGGGCCTGCAGGTATTTTTGCCACCACTGAACTTTTGAAAAAAAATAAGAAGGTTCTTGTAATAGACAAGGGTAAAGTTATCAGCCAAAGACATTGTCCGGTTCTCGAAGGAAAAGCCAGAACATGCAGAAACTGTTCTGTATGCAGTATTGTTTCGGGATGGGGAGGGGCAGGTTCGGCGTCTGATGGCAAGTTGACCCTTACCACGGGTTTCGGGGGAAACCTCGAGGAGTATATAGGTGCTCCATTGCTTGAGGAGCTTATTCAGAGGGTTGATAATGAATTTGTAAGCTATGGCGTTGATAACCATGCCTACGAGCCCAAAGGGGATATAGTCAAGGATACTATTAGAAAAGCTGCTGGAATTGGAATAAAGGTCCTCCCGGCAAGGATCCGTCATATTGGTACCGATGCCTCAAGAGAAGTTCTCAACAATATGTACCTGGATCTTAAGGATAAATGCGACATAATGATGGATACTTCCGTGAAAGATATTATAATCGAGGATGGACAAGCTGTTGGAGTCATAATAATGGACGGGACCAGGTATTATTCGGACAATGTTGTTCTGGCACCTGGCAGAGAAGGTGCTTCATGGCTCGAAACAATAGTCAACCGTTTAAATCTTCCAATCGCTTCAATGCCTGTCGATATCGGAGTGAGGGTTGAAGTTTCTGACAGTGTATGTGAGGATCTTACAGAGCATTTCTATGAAGTGAAATGCCTTTATAACACACCCTCTTTTGATGACAGGTGCCGGACTTTCTGTATGAACCCTTCTGGTTTCGTGGTTTCCGAATACAACAGGTCCCACAATCTTGTTACGGTGAACGGACATAGCCTTAAAGAGACCAAGTCCAGAAATACGAATTTTGCCATTCTCGTAACCAAGAATTTCACTCAGCCCTTCAATAATCCGATCGGTTATGCCACTCATATTGCCAAGCTTGCAAATATGCTTGCCGGCGGAGGTATACTGCTTCAGCGTCTTGGGGACCTTAGAGATGGAAGAAGATCGACCAAGTCCCGTATCAGCAGAGGCATGGTCACTCCTACTGCAAATGCAGAACCAGGAGATCTCAGTCTGGTTCTGCCCCACAGGCATCTTACTGATATAGTGGAATTCCTTGATGCGCTCAACGTAATAATGCCTGGTGTGAATCACAGCGATACACTTCTGTATGGTGTGGAAATAAAACTCTATTCGTTGAGGCTGGAACTCAACAATGACCTCCAGGTTCCGGATATAAAGAACCTTTATATGGCAGGGGACGGAGCAGGGGTCAGCAGGGGAATTGTCCAGGCTGCTGCCAGCGGCCTGGTGGCTGCCCAGTCCATAACAGGTTTCAGAGATTAGTAAAAAAACAGAGGAGAGGATTTCCTCTCCTCTGTATATTCTATTCTATTCTTTCCTTTGGTTTTTCTCCGAGATGTCTCACAATGTATGGGCAGTATATGGCTGCCACAGGGTTATGACCCAGTTTACGGTCTTTGGTGACCAGGGTTGTAACTGGGGCCTTTGAATGTTTATAGAACAGGGAATCATGCCCAACGCAAAGCCCCACCACAACGTTAAAATCAGTGCCTTCATCGTTAAGGACCCTTGCCTGCTCTACGGGGTTGCAGGTTGAACTTCCAAGCCATGTTGGAGTTGGCATATCAAGATCTGCTTTAGCTACGCCACCGACCTTGCAGCAGACTGAGTGGACCTCAAATTCCTTTGAGAATATATCGCCAACGATCTTTGCTTCCTTTGCGAGGCCAATGCAGAAGGCAATTCCCAGTTTTTTGAATCCCATTCTTCTTGAGAATTCCATTATCTCATCCACCCTGCATATCTGTTCGTAATAAAGTGCCTCAACCTCGGCGGCAACCTTGAGCAGTTTTCTGTCCAGAGGGTCCTCATAAAGGGGGATACTTTCCTTTTCTATACATGGATCTCCCATACGGCATGGTTTTTCTTCACAAAGATGACATTTCATAAATCTTCCTCCTACGATAAATGTAATTACAGATTGCCGGTTCTGGCTTTAGAACTTAAATCAATAAATGGATAGAGGTGTCCTGGTTCTTCTATTTCAGGGATCTCAGGTAGAAGGTCTTGTCCCTGTAGCTCAATTTAAGAAGTTTGCCTTCATTTACAAGTTTTTCAACAGATCCCCAGCTTTCACCGCATTCCAGAAGAACCCGCTCTACCTGTTCTGTTCTCATAGGGTGGACAGCAGTTATGCTCAGAAGGTCATTTTCGATATCTCCTGTAGATGAGAACTCATCGCCTTCAAAGCCTATAAGAAGTTCAACTTTATCAAGTTTCTCCGAAAAAATATGGAAAGCCCTGTTTATGGCATCTTCCTCGGCCTGTTCAACATTCTTTTCTGCTGGCGGACGAGTTGGGATAGATATGTAAGCGATCTCTGGAGACAGGTCGGCAAGAAATGCAGCAGTTTCTCTCAGAGAGACTTCTGAATCGTTCACTCCCTTGACCAGCATTGTCTCGCTGTTGAGTTTTCCCTGGAAACTGTCTGCAAATTCAAGATATCCGTCCATGATCCTTTTGAGTTCAAGCTGGCCATGGGGCCTGTCAACCATCTTCCATGTCTCCTTAACAACGGAGTCTGCTTTTAGGGATACCCAGTCCATAAGCATAACTTCTTCTCTTACATCCTCCATCCACATCAGGGAACCATTTGATATGACGGCAAGGGGGATTTCCAGATCCTTCAACATGGTTGCCATCCTGCCCAGATTGACATCCAGGGTCGGCTCGCCGTCGGGAACGAAGGTTATGTAATCGATCTTCTCACCCTGCTGAAGTACCTGGGAAACTTTATTACGGACTTCAGAAACTATATGTTCGGGGTCATAAAAAGTTCCTCTTGCCAGTGTCATAGCATCGGTTCTGCCTACCTGGCAGTAGACACATGAATATGAACATGTCTTGGGAGGGATATGATTGATGCCCAGACTTCTTCCGAGTCTTCTTGAGGGAATGGGACCGAAAATCCTCATATACTACCATCATCTCCTTCTTTATATATCAACAGTATAAAGGATATTCAGCGTATATGGAGATTCCAGAGAACAGGAGAACATTTCCATATCTGGTATCAGAAGGTTGAAAACCTTTAAACTATGTGGTAATATCTCCACATAGTTTAAAGGGGGTTCTCTAATGAACGTTAGATTACAGGAACAGAAAGCAACAATACTCAAGGGAATAGCGCATCCTGTTCGATTATCCATAGTGGAGACCCTTTCGGAAAGAGAAATGTGTGTATGCGAAATAGCCGAGAGATTTTCCTGCGACAGGACTACTATAAGCAAACATCTGGCCCTTTTGAGGGATCTCGGTATCCTTGGCTCCCGCAAAGAGGGGCTTCATATACACTATTTTCTTAAGATAAAGTGCCTGTCAACTCTCCTCAAATGTATAGAGATGGTAGTAAATGGAGAGGAGCCCGAGGCTACATTGTTAAGATGTAACTGTGGCAGTTAAGATCGACAGATGAAAGGAGGTTGTTACCTGTGAAAATTCAGATATTAGGTACGGGATGTCCCAAATGCAAAAAAATGGCTGAAACTGCGGAAAAGGCAGCTTCTTCCCTGAATCTTGATCATGAGATAGAAAAGATAACAGAGATCGACAGGATAATGGACTTTGGAGTCATGTCAACACCGGCTCTTGCTGTTGATGGTAAAGTTCTGATCGCAGGAAAAGTTCCCTCGGAAGACAGGATGAAAGATCTTCTTTCAAAATAGATCTTGATCAGAATAGATAGTAAGAATATCTGCCCCGACACGGAAGATGGTCGGGGCTTTCATTGAAATAATATGTGACATAAACCTCACATAATGGAGGCTATGGATATGTACAATAAAAAGAAATTCCTCTACATCCTCATTTTTTTCCTTGCATTCTATTTTTTCCCGGAGGGTAGTCAAAGAATATCAGGAGCTGTGAACGAAGCCCTGGCGATGACCCATGAATATGCCCGTCAGCATGTTCTGCTCTGTCTTGTCCCGGCCTTTTTTATAGCTGGAGCTATATCTGTCTTTATAAGTCAGCAGTCTGTTATGAAATATCTTGGAGCAAATGCTAAAAAGGCAGTTGCCTATAGTGTCGCTTCTGTTTCAGGAACTATTCTCGCTGTATGCTCCTGCACTGTTCTTCCTTTATTTGCAGGTATTTACAAAAGAGGTGCTGGTCTTGGACCTGCCGTTTCCTTCCTTTATTCCGGGCCAGCCATTAATGTGCTTGCCATAATCCTTACAGCAAGAGTTCTGGGTCTCCAGATCGGCATAGCGAGAGCTGTTGGAGCAATAATTTTCAGTGTGGTGATCGGCCTGGCCATGTCTCTTATTTTCAGGAACGATGAAAATGAGCGCCAGGCAGGTTTTGCTGCCATGGAAGAGGAAGATAGCGGCAGACCTCTATGGAAAACTGTCTGGCATATGGGCAGCATGGTAGTATTTCTCGTCTTTGCCAACTGGGCTGCCTCAGAATCTTCATCAGGAATATGGGCTACGATATATTCCTTCAAGTGGTACATTGCCGGAGCAGGGTTATTGTCTGTTCTTTTATCAACTGTCCTCTGGTTCAACAGGGAGGAGAGGTCGGAATGGATGGAATCCACCTGGGAATATACCCTTCAGGTAATGCCGCTTCTCTTTGCTGGTGTCCTGATTGCAGGTTTTCTACTGGGCAGGCCGGGGCACGAGGCTATCATACCGGGTCACTGGGTAGCTTCTCTTGTGGGAGGAAATTCCCTTTTCTCCAATTTATTTGCCTCCATTTCAGGTGCATTCATGTATTTTGCAACCCTGACTGAGGTTCCCATTCTTCAGGGTCTTCTGGGAGCGGGTATGGGTAAGGGCCCTGCGCTTGCATTGTTACTTGCAGGACCAGCGTTATCGCTGCCCAACATGCTTGTTATAAGAAGTGTTATAGGAACGAAAAAAACCCTGGTCTATGTAATGCTTGTGGTTATCCTTTCAACCATAGCAGGAACAATATTTGGTTTCATTGCAGGTTGATAAAGACTTCGGGGTTATTGTCATAACTGGTAATGGAGGATCTTAATGAAAAGATATAAACTGGCGGGGTTCATCTGCAGTGGATGTGCTGCAAAAATTGAACAGGCTATACTTGATTTTCCTGAAGTTGAAGGTGCTTCCATAGATATGGACGAATCTATTCTTACCATTTATGGAATAGCTCCGGACAAGGAAATAGTTACCAGTATAGTTCAAAAGATAGAGCCGGGAGTTGAGGTGGAAAGACTGGACAGCCGGAAAGACCAGAAGAAAGACCTTCAGACTGTCAGCATTTTGTCCTCCCTGAGGGAAAGGGAGAACCTTGTGGAATTGGCCCAGATACTTATATCTGCGGTCCTTTTTGCAGTGGGGCTTATTTTACAACCGGTACTTGAGGCAACTCCATGGTCTGCAGGATATTATGCTGTCTTTGGGGCGGTTTATATAACAGCAGGATGGACAGTTATCAGGTCGGCCTTTGGAAACATCCTGAAAGGTAACCTTTTCGACGAGTTTTTTCTGATGACACTTGCCACATTTGCTGCAATTGCCCTCGGGTTTCTCGGCGAAGCTGTTGGGGTAATGATTTTCTACAGGACGGGAGAATTTTTTCAGGAACTTGCTGCTTCCCGTTCAAGAAGGTCCATAAAATCCCTTCTCGCATCAAAGCCGATGAAGGCAAATATGCTGGGAAACGGTGAACTTCAGGAGGTCTCCCCGGAGACGGTCAAAGTGGGTGAAGTGATCCTTGTGAAACCTGGAGAAAAGATCCCTCTCGACGGCAAAGTACTGAAAGGACATTCCCAGGTGGATACGTCTCCTCTAACTGGCGAGCCGGTACCTGTCCAGGCGTTCGAAGGAGAGAGCCTTTATGCAGGAACTGTAAATCTCTCCGGAAATGTTGAGCTGGAAGTAACTTCAGCCTACAGGGATACCACAATAGCCCGGGTACTTGAAATGGTGGAGTTTGCAGTATCCCGGAAATCACCAACTGAAAGGTTTATTACAAGGTTCGCAAAATACTACACTCCATCTGTTGTAATGATGGCAATCCTGGTAGCGATAGTGCCACCAGTGGCGGGATTAGGGACTTTTGGTGAATGGATATACAGGGCCCTTGTTCTTCTGATAATATCCTGTCCCTGTGCTCTTGTTGTAAGTATCCCCCTTGGCTATTTTGGAGGAATAGGAGCAGCTTCAAAATCCGGGCTTCTTGTTAAGGGAGGCAACGTTCTTGATACTTTAAACGATGTCAAGACAGTAATTTTCGATAAGACCGGCACCCTGACCCAGGGGATTTTCAAGGTTACTTCTATTGTTCCGGCAGATGGGGTAATCCAAAAAGAACTATTGGAGAACGCAGCCCTTGCAGAGCTGCACTCGAACCATCCTATTGCAAGATCCATTCTTGAGGCTTGCAAAGAGAAACCCTCTGCTCAAGGTATGACCATGCAGGAAATTCCCGGAAATGGTATCAGGGCGGAGAAGGATGGATCTGTTATTCTTGCGGGCAAGGCTTCCCTTCTTATATCAGAAGGAATAGAAGTTCCGGGGACAGAGGAAAACAATACAGTTGTCCACGTTGCCAGGAACGGGCAATACCTGGGATATATTGTTATATCTGACGTGATCCGAGAGGATGCCAGGCAAGCTATAGCAAACCTCAGAAAAATCGGCATAGAGGCCATTTATATGCTTACAGGAGACATTGAAAAAGTAGCATCCTCCGTAAGCAGTTACCTGGGACTTGACGGATATCGGGCAGGACTTCTTCCCGATCAGAAGGTCAGTGAAGTTGAAAAGATCCTTGAAGAAAGAAGAGGAAAGGTCCTTTTTGCCGGAGACGGTATCAACGATGCTCCTTCATTAGCTACCGCCCATATAGGAGTGGCAATGGGAGGGCTTGGTTCAGCAGCAGCTGTGGAGACAGCAGATCTTGTCATTTTGAGCGACAGGCCCTCGGAAGTAGCGGATGCTATTACCATTGCTGGAAAAACAAGAAGAATTGTCTGGGAGAATATTTTTATGGCTCTCGTTGTAAAAGCTGTTGTTATGGCGATGGGAATGGCCGGAATTGCAGGATTGTGGGAAGCTATCTTTGCTGACGTGGGAGTAGCCCTGCTGGCAGTTCTGAACTCTGCAAGGACCATTGGTCTTGCCAGATCAATGAAAAAATAGAATATATATACTGATTGTCTTAAGGAGGTTAGAGGGAATGAGTACAAAAATAAGGGTACTATTCGTATGTGGTCAGAACACTGCCCGCAGTCAGATAGGAGAGGCGTATCTCAACACCCTTGGGGAGGGGCGTTTCGAAGCAGAGAGTGCCGGTCTTGAACCAGGCCCGGGGGTCAATCCTTTAGCTGCGGAGGTAATGAAAGAAGAGGGAATTGACATATCCGGTAATCAGGTGAACAGTATAATGGAGTTTTTCAAGGAGGAAAGGGTATATGATCACGTCATAGCAGTATGTGATGAGGCTAAGGCTGCTCAGTGCCCTGTATTTCCGGGACAGAGCCAGAAGATCAACTGGCCCTTTGACGATATTGGCGGTTTTAAGGGAGAATGGGATGACATGCTGGCAAAAGCAAGGATCGTCCGTGATCAGATCAAAGCCGCGGTGGAAGATTTTATAAATACGCACTGATAAAGAAGGGATTGATAGATAATAATGTCCTGGCTGGAAAAAGGTGGAACTACAACAGTATGTTACTGCAAAAGTGTCAATAAGATGGATATCCTTTCGGCTATCATGATAGAAGGGGCAAGGTCCATTGAAGATGTCAAAAGAGTTACAGGAGCATGTACCGGGAGTGATTGTGAACGCCTCAATCCGGCGGGTAGATGCTGTTCTTCTGATATTGAGGAGATACTCGAACTTTACCTGCCGGTATTCGATGATCTCCAGAAGGGGCATGATCATTGCAGCGGAGATTGCTCCAGTTGCGGTAGTTGTGAGGGTTGATCTGCTTTTCCTTAATTTAAATTGAGATTTAGTTTTTTAAAGATCCATATTTGAGCAGTATTCCTGGATTTCCATCCGGATAAATTAAAAACGGACAGGGAGGGATGAAGGCTGTATGAGAAATACTCTTAAGCCGGCTATATTATCGTTGTCCCTCTTGACGGTCATGGCGGGGGCAGCTGTTTCCCCTTCACTTGGAGTGATAGCTGAACGTTTTCCGGAGGCAGAGAGGCTTCTTGTGCAGATGGTGGTATCCCTTCCGGCACTGGTGATAATACCCTCTCTTTTTCTGGCTACCTGGCTTACCCGGTTTTTTTCAAGACGTCAGATCCTTCTTACAGGGCTTGTTGTTTATACAGCGGGGGGAATGGGCGGAGCTTTCTCGAACAGTATAATGATACTTCTCTTCTTCAGGTCGATCCTGGGGGTGGGAGTAGGAATGGTGATGCCCTTTTCCACATCTTTGATCTCCGATTTTTTTGAAGGGGAAGAAAGGGCTTCTCTTATGGGTCTTTCAAGTGCGTCAAACATGCTTGGAGGGCTTGTGGCGCTTCTTCTCTCAGGTTTGCTTGCAGATATCAGCTGGAGACTTCCATTCACAATATATCTTTTCGCAATTCCAGTATTTCTTATGAACTTGAAATATCTTCCCGAGCCTCCTGCTCACGATAATAAGTTTTCTGGTTCAAGCCTGCCCGGGCGGATCTATTTCCTCGCCATTGGCATGTTCTTCCTCAACCTGACATTCTTTGTTCTTCCACCTACAATAGCTCTTTTTATAAGGGAGAATTCCCTCGGAAATCCCGAGTTGACCGGTGTGGCCATATCATGTTCCACTGCTGCCGGTTTCCTTTCAGGAATATTTCTTCAAAAAACAAGGAAATTTACAGGTTTCTTCCATGTTCCCCTCATGCTGCTGCTCATGTCCGGCGGTTTTATGATGCTTCACTATTCATTCGTAATTGCCGGAGTCTTTGCCGGCAATGCCTGTATCGGATTCGCCAACAGGTCTCTCTATCCCATGATATTCTTCAAAGCTACCCATGAAATACCCCCGGAACAGTCGGTTAAAGTCACTGCCCTTTTAAGTTCCATGATATACCTGGGACAGTTCCTCTCTCCGATCTTTATCAGCGTCATTGGAAAGTTTTTTAATGATACATCCTTCAGATTTGCATATCTTTTTGTATCCCTTGTTCTTCTTTCTGGTTCTATTCTCTTTGCTGTTCCTTCAATAAGGTCCTGGCGGAAGAAAAGTACATAGAACTGCATTTTTTGCCTCCTTAACAAATTCGTATTTGCCGCGTACCGGAGGGGAGTAATAACTTATATTTCTGAAAGTAAGGCTATGCCTGGTATCCAGGGATTCTGGTTCTCGCCATTGATAGTTATGGAAGAATTTCTATTACTGGATAAGGTAATTTTCCACTTTAAGCCCTCATAAAGAGTCCATAAAAGCTCACCAATACTGACCTCCATATTATGACTTCCAGTTTAAGAATTTTGGAAAAACACAAAAGATTAAAATCGAATGAATGGGTCTTTAGTCCCGAGCATTTTGAGCCGATCGCCCTATTGGCAATTAATAAAATGTGTCAGAATAGTTCAAAATACCATCCAAAAATCTATTGTCAGAATTCATTAGGACCATGAGAGAAAGAGAGAAGGAGGATCTGGTTCATTCCATATGAACACATTATTTGATCCGGATTCCCGTCCAGGTAGTTGAAGATTTTCCTTAACAAAATATGTTGCTTTGGATTCACTAAGTTTGTCCCTGCAGGGCAAGTTCAGTTGTTTTGTGCAGGAATAATTTCATTTAAAAGGAGGGATATGTGTTCAAACCGTTTTCGATCTGTTTAGAACAATGTAAGTAGAGTGAAGTTGAGTATTCAAGGTTCACGGGAAGACCCTGACTTCGCAAAATATAAGGAGAGATGATGATGAAAAAATATTCACGGTTTAGTTTTTTACTCCTGGTTACAGCTTTTCTCTGTTTTTTTGTATTACCTTCAGTTGCAGCAGAGAGGATAGTAGACAATTCCGGTGATCTGAATCCGGGTAGTATCGTTGAACCTGTTTATCCGACAATCCAGGCTGCGGTGGATGGCGCTGTTAGCGGTGATATGATAACTGTAAGGGCCGGAACATATAGGGAAAATGTAAAGGTCTCTGGCAAAAGCCTTACTTTTGTTACCGAGGGAGAAGTCAACCTGACTGTCCCTGAACCTGACTTTACTCCAGCCGGATATGCAGAATGGGACGATGATCTTCCCGATATGACGTCTCCTGTAATCAGCGTGGATAGAGGTTCTGCAGACAATGTGCAGATCTCTTTCACGGGGTTTAATTTCGTAGCTCTGGATTCCAAGATGCGTGAGGATGGCGAACTGGTTTCCGCCGGAATCTTCGCGGGAGCAGGGACATCACTCACTGTGAGTGACTGCGGGTTCAACGGTGCCTTCATGGTCCCGGTACTTGTAACCACCTATGAAGATGTCTTCAACGACATGGTTTTCGATGAATTCGGAACGAGATCTGTTTCAGATTCTGATCCGGCAAGCCTGGAAATTACAGGCTGCACCATGGAGAACTACGTTCTTGCCGGCGTCTCCCTGGTCGGACCGAACGTTACTGGCGATATAGTCGACAACAGTTTTGCCGGCACGGCCATGATGGAGTCAGCCTCCATGGATCTCGATCCGGCCATGGCTGTTGACAGCTTCAGGTCGGCACTCATGTCAGGTACCCTTTTCAGCCAGGGCCTCGACGCCCAGAGTTCTAGATATCTTCCCTTTGGGGGAGCTGGAGTTCTTCTTCTGAACTCCTCCGATGGATACAGTGAGGATGTT
>Ga0102931_1000298_pt1 | contig 24365 bp, 24 predicted proteins | sample SalPonR1_C_D1_MG_FD_79282 | JGI IMG/M metagenome (GOLD analysis project Ga0102931, IMG submission 79282) | Salt pond soil microbial communities from South San Francisco under conditions of wetland restoration - Salt Pond MetaG R1_C_D1_MG | ecosystem: Environmental > Aquatic > Marine > Intertidal... | reverse complement strand
CCGGCAATCCATCCGGCAATGCTGCATGGCCGACTCCGGGTAACGAAAGCGGTTAAACTCTAGCGCGTCACCGCGCCACACGCACCTGCCGCCACCGACCTGCATCAAGCCCATGGATCTCCGCTCCGCCGCCTACGTCGTCAACCGCTTCATACTGCGCCGGCCGCGCCTGCTGGCGAAGGCGCGCCATTTCGACCTGCGCCTGCGAGTGCGCACCGATGATGTGATCGGCCGCCACATCTACAAGTACGGCGCGCACGAGCCCGAGACCACGGACTTCCTGAAGCGCAACCTCGAGATCCGGGACGGCGACGTCATCCTGGACGTCGGCGCCAACATCGGCTGGTACTCGCTGGTGCTCGACCGCATCGCCGGCGAGGCCCGGGCCGATATCTACGCCTTCGAGCCGGACCCGGAGAACTTTACCCTGCTGGGCGAGAACCGGGCGCTGAACGCCGCGCAGCGCGTCCACCCGGTCCAGCTCGGCGTCTCGGACCGCGCAGGCACTTTCGAGCTGCATCTGTTCGGCGGCTCGAACCGGGGCCGGCACTCGATGCTGCCCATCCACGAAGGCGGCACGATCGAGATCCGCACCACCACCCTCGACGAATTCTGGTCGCAGGAAGAGCTCGGCGACCGCACGTCCCGCTTTCTGAAGATGGACATCGAGGGTTTCGAGCTGGCGGCGCTGCGGGGCGCTGCCGATGTGCTGGCGCGCTGTCCCTTGGTCATGCTCGAGTACTCGCCCCGCTACATGAGCGCCGCCGACATGGAGCCGGCCGCGCTGCTGGACTTCATGGCGGAGCACGACTACACGCCGGCGATACTGCGCGACGGGGCGCTGGCGCCGGTCACGCGCGAGGAACTGCTGGCGAGCGACCGGCACGTGGATCTGTTCTGGCGCCGCGCAGGCTGAGCCATGCGGCTGCTCTGCATCACCTCCCACGGGGACACCCTGAACAGCGTCCGGCCGGAGGCCGAGCTGTTCATCGGCCTGCAGAAGGCCGGCGTCGCGGTGACGGTCATGACCCAGGGCGATTCGGTGTACGCCGGGCCGATGCGGGAGGCCGGCATCGAGGTGGTGGATTTCGTGCCCCGGCGCAAGCTCTCGCCGGAGGCGGTCCGGCGCATCCGCCGCGAACTCAGGGAACGGCGCATCGACGTCGTCTATTCCTTCAATAACAAGGCCATCGCCAACGCGAACCTGGCCGCTCTCGGCCTGGCGGTGACGGTGGTCACCTACCGGGGGCAGACGGGCAACATCCATCGCTGGGACCCGAGCGCCTATCTCACCCACCTCAATCCGCGGGTGGACCTGACCCTCTGCGTGGCCGATGCCGTGCGCGACAGCCTGCGGGCCCAGCACCCGCGTCCCGAGCGGGTGCGCACCGTCTACAAGGGGCACAGCCTCGAGTGGTACCGGGAACCACCGGCGGATCTCGGCGAGTTCGGCATCCCGACGGGCGCCTTCACCGTGATCTGCGTGGCCAACAACCGGCCGCGGAAGGGTCTCGGCGTGCTGGTCGAAGCCACCTACCGGCTGCCTCGCGACGCCCCGATCCACCTGCTGCTGGTGGGCGGCGGGCTGGAGGAGCCGGAACTCGCCAGACTGATAGGCGCGAGCCCGATGCGCGGGCGCATCCACGTGGCGGGGTTCCGGCGCGATGCCACCGCGCTGGTAGCCGCCTGCTCGGCCTCGGTGCTGCCGTCGCTGAAGCGCGAGGGCTTGCCGAAGACGGTCATCGAGTCGATGGCCTACGCCATCCCGCCGATCGTCACGGACACCGGTGGCAGCGCGGAACTGGTGCTGGACGGTCAGTCCGGCATCGTGGTGGCGCCCGGCGACGCCGGGGCCATCGCCGACGCCATCCGCTTCCTGCACGAGAACCCCACGGAGCGGGCGCTGATGGGCCGGCGCGCCAGGGAACGGCTGGACCGGCACTTCAACGTCGCCGAGACGGTGCGCCACACGAAGGAGTTGCTGGAATCCCTGCTGGAGGACCGGGGATGAGGCCCGCCGGGCCCGTCTGCCGGCTCCCCGAGGTCAACAGCCCGCCGCCCCGGCGCGGCGCCCTCCTCTACGTCCTCGCCGAACCCGACAGCGGACTCGTCTGCTACGTGGGACAGACCCGCCGCCCCCGGGCCAGGCTGCTCGGTCATATCCGCGCCGGACGTGTGTGGCTGCGCGCCCTGGCGGAACGGCCGCGGCCAGCGCCGTTGCAGCAGCCGTTGCAACGTCCCCTGCCGCTCTGGGACGACCCGCCGGAGCGCTTCCGCCGGGCCCGGCCCTCGCCGCAACCCGCCGTGCTGGAGGAATGGCTGGCCCTGCTCGCCGCCGAGGACAAGGCGCCCGGCATGCGGCTGATCGAGACCATCTCCTGCGACCCGGCCTGCGGCTGCACCTTCGTCGCCGACTGCCGCCGGGCGCGGCTGCGCGAAGCCTGGTGGATCGAGAACCTGCTGCTGGCGGGCCATCCATTGCTGAACCGGACGCTGCCGCGCCCGGGCCGGGGCAGGACGGCATGAGCCTGCCGCCACTCGCCGAACTCCTTGCCACGTCCATAGGCTGGCTGGACCTCGCGGGTGTCGCGGTCTTCGCCGTCTCCGGCGCGCTGGAGGCGGCCCGGCGGGAGATGGACCTGCTCGGTTTCGTACTCGTCGGCTCGGTCACCGGCATCGGCGGCGGCACCCTGCGCGACCTGCTGCTCGGCAGCACGCCGGTATTCTGGATCAACGAGCCGGTCTACATCAGCGTCTGCGTGATGGCCGCCTGCCTCACCTTCGTGGGCGCCCGGCTGCTCGCCTCCCGCCTGCGAGCGCTGATGTGGATGGACGCAGCCGGCCTCGCCGTCTTTGCCGTTACGGGCACCCAGGCGGCACTGGCCCAGGGCGTCTCGCCGGTGATCGCCGCGGGCATGGGCATGATGACCGCCACCTTCGGCGGCTTCATCCGCGACATCATGTGCAACGACGTGCCGCTGATACTGCGCTCGGAGATCTACGCCACCGCGGCGCTGGCGGGCGCCGGCGTCTACGTGGCGCTGGACGCTGCCGGCGTGGCGGGTCCGGCGGCGACCCTGGCCGCCCTCGCCGCCGGCTTCGGCCTGCGCGCGGTCGCCATCCTCACCGGCCTCAGCCTGCCGAAATACCGCCGGCCGGACTGAGCCGCCGGAGCCGCCGTCTGCGCTTTCCACGATCGGCAGCCGGCCGGGAATCGCCTATGCTCGGGGCATGAAATCCATGGTACTCAGGGAAGCCGGACGACCGCTGGAGACGGTGGAGAGCGACACCCCTGCCCCCGGCGCCGACGAACTGCTCATCGAAGTCAGCGCCTGCGGCGTCTGCCGCACCGATCTGCACGTGGTGGACGGCGAGCTGCCGGGCGGCAAGCTGCCCGTCGTGCCCGGCCACGAGGTCATCGGCCGGGTGGCGGAATGCGGTGCCTCCGTACGCGGGTTCCGGCAAGGCCAGCGGGTCGGGGTGCCCTGGCTGGGCGCCACCTGCGGGCACTGCTGGTACTGCGAGCACGACCGGGAGAATCTCTGCGACGATCCCGCCTTCACCGGCTTCGACCGGGACGGCGGCTTCGCCACTCACATCGTGGCCGACGCCCGCTACACCTTCCCGATCGACGCCGACTACGCCGACGCCGAGGCCGCGCCGCTCATGTGCGCCGGGCTCATCGGCTACCGCTCCTGGCGGATGGCCGGCGAGGGCCGCAATCTCGGCCTGTACGGGTTCGGGGCGGCGGCCCACATCCTGATCCAGGTAGCCCTGGACCGGGGCCAGCGGGTCTACGCCTTCACCCGTCCCGGCGACACGCAGGCGCAGGAGTTCGCGCTGCGCATGGGCGCGGAATGGGCCGGCGGATCCGACGAGCCGCCGCCCGCGGAACTGGATGCGGCCATCCTGTTCGCGCCGGTCGGCGAGCTCGTGCCGGCCGGGCTCAGAGCCGTGCGCAAGGGCGGCATCGTGGTCTGCGGCGGCATCCACATGAGCGACATCCCGAGCTTCCCCTACCGCATCCTGTGGGAGGAGCGCCGGATCCGCTCGGTGGCCAACCTCACCCGGCAGGACGCCGTGGAGTTCCTGGATCTCGCGCCCCGGGCCGGCGTGCGCACCGAAGTGACGACGTACCCGCTGGAGGAAGCCAACGCCGCGCTGGAGGACCTGAGACAGGGGCGGCTCTCCGGCGCCGCCGTGCTGGTGCCCTGACGCGGTAACGAAGTGCCGCGCCGCCCGAACCAAGACTCACGGCCGGGCGGCCGGGTGGTGGGGCGGCGCTAGTCGGCCGGTTCCGCGCCCGGTATGCCCGCCGGATGCCCGAAGGTCTCGCCCACCGCGCGCCAGGCGGCGTCGATGGCCGCGTCGGCATAGGCCCGGCCCTCGGAATCCGATGCCGCGATGGCGATGCGGCCCACCGGCCGGCGGCCGATCTCCCACGGCGCCTCGCCGGGCGGCCAGTCCGGATCGTGGAGGTCGTTTTTTTCGTAGGCGTATCCGTGAGGCCAGCGGTTCACGGTGATGGCGCGGATATCGCGCTCGGACGAGAAGCCGGCCGGACCCAGCAGAGCGCCTAGCTGGCGGCGCAGCGGGCGCTCGTAATCCTCGAACGCCATCCTCAGGATCTCGTAGCGGCCGCGCGCGAATTGCTCCCGCGGCGTCAGGCCGGCCTCAGGCGTGGTCGGCACGTGCACCAGGTGGAGCACCATCGGCTGATCGGGCGTGGAGGGATATTGATAGCGGCCGAGGCTCACCGGGAAATCCAGCGAGACGCTGTGATAGAAATCGTCCGGAAAATAGGCGCTCTCGATGCCGAGTTCGGCGAAGGCTTGCCAGTTCTCGACGGCCGCATTCACGTAGACGATGGGCGCCCGGGGATATTCGGCGATGGCCTCGGCCTGCTCGGCCGACAGCTGCGGACAGAGATGGGGCACCATCAGATTGTTGCAGGCCAGGATGGCGTGGCGCGCCCGCGCCCGGAACGTGCCCGACTCCGTCACGTAATCCACCTCCACGCCCTCGCGGCCGGGCTCCAGCGTGCGGTTCACCGCGCGCACGGCCGTGGCATTCAGCCGCAGGCGCACGTAGGCGTCGGGCAGGTCCAGCGCCTCGTAGTCGAAGCGGGCGGTGACGACGTCCTCCATGTCGTCGCCCGGCGCCGCCGCCGGTATCAGGTCCCGCACCAGCAGCCGCGCGAGGCTGGCGTTGCCGTCCGGGAAGTGGAAGATGTAGGGCTCGTCGTGCTCGCAGCTCTCGTAGGCACCGCTCACCCGGCACGGGCCGATATCCAGCCCGGTGAATCCCGGGTAGCCCATGCGCACCGCCTCCAGCGCCGACAACGCGTCGGTGCCGATGCCCCAGAACGCATTACTCGAGTTCTGGAACAGGCGGATGACGGCCGGGCCCGCGTCGAAATAGCGGCGCAGGTAGTCGTTGTAGCTCAATCGGCGCAGTATCTTCTCCAGCGTCTCCCGGCTGGCCGCCGGCAGGTCCGCCGGCTGGGCGATCAGGATGCGGAACAGCGTCACCTTGTCGGCGTCGGGCAGGGGCAGCGCGCGCACCCAGCCTTCCGCGTCGGAGCCGATGGGCAGGCGGTTCGCGCCGCGGCCGCCGTCGGCGCGCACCAGACGCTCCCCCTCCGGTGCGTCGGTGAAGAAGATGCCGCGGGCCAGGCCGAAGCGCTCCCGATGGCCCCGGTCGTAGGCCGAGTAGAACCGGCCCAGGTTCACGTCCAGCGCGTCGAGCAGGCCGCGGGCGGGCGCGCTCCAGGCCGAGGGGGTATCGATGGACTGGCTGCCGCCGTAGCCGATCAGGTTCTTGCCGGCCACCAGGAACTCGTTGCGCTTCGCGTGGCCGCCGAAGTCGTCGTGGTTGTCCAGGATCAGGACGCGGGCGAACTCGCCGGCCTGCTGGCGGTAATACCAGGCGGCCGCGAGCCCGCTGAGCCCGCCTCCCACCACCACCAGGTCGTAGACCCGGCCGCCGTCCGCGGGCTTCGCGCCAGGGTAACGCTCGCCGCGGCGTGCGAGCGCGTGAGCCACCTCGAAAGAACCCGGATGGGCGCCTCTCAGCCCGGTCAGCGCGGGCGGGTAATACTCCTCCTCGCCGAAACCGAAGATCTGCGCAGGCGCGGTGCCTGGCAGCCCGGCGGCGGCCCCGGCCAGGGCCATGCCCCGGACGAAGTCCCGGCGGGTCACGCCGTCGCCCGCCTGTGTCTTCCTCTCTTCACCCATGCGCCCATTATGGCGGCACAAGCGCGTGTCGGGCGAGGGTCCGATGGCAGGCCGGCTATACTGCCCGGACGAATCCGGGGAGAGCATCAATGAAGACGGACAACGGAGGGGAATACGACATCGGCGACCGCAATCGGGTACGCCAGCTCCGGGCAGCGGCCCGCTACGACCGCGCCACCGTGCATGCAATTCTGGATGCCGGGCTGAGCGCCCACGTCGCCTTCTGCGATCAGGGCAGGCCTGCGATCGTCCCCATGATCTACGCCCGCGACGGGGAAACGCTGTACCTGCACGGCGCGCGCAAGGCGCGCATCGTGCGACTGCTCGAAGGCGGCGCGGAGGCGACGCTGAACGTGACGCTGATCGACGGCATCGTCGCCGCGCGCTCGGCGTTCAACTCGTCCGTGAACTACCGCTCGGTCACCGTATTCGGCCGGCCCCGGCTGGTGGAGGGCGAGGCGGAGAAGATCGAGGCCATGCGGCTCATCTCCGAGCACCTCATGCCGGGACGCTGGGACGAGCTGCGCCCGCCCCACGACCGGGAGGTGAAGATGACCGGCGTCATCGCCCTGCCCATCGAATCCGCCTCCGCCAAGGTCACGGCCGGCCCGCCGGAGGACGAGGACGAGGATTACGCCCTTTCCGTATGGGCGGGGGTCGTGCCGGTGGAGCAGGTACTGGGGACGCCGGTGGCCGATCCCGTGCTCGCCGACGCTACCCCCGTATCACCCTCCCTCGCAGCAATGGTCGGACGGGCGCAAGGAGACCGATGATGCGCGACCACCCGCTCTACAGGCATCGCTGGAAACTGCTGCTGCTCCTCGCGGCGATGCTGATCGCGCTGTGGCTGTACCCGACCGATACCGGCCGGGAAGCGCCCGTCGAAACCCCGCCCCCGCCGGCGGCCGCAACCGCCGCTGCGCCATTATCGGAGGCGCAGGGCGAAGCGCCGCCCGCCGCGCAGGAACTGGCGGCGGCACGGCAGACGGTGCGCGATCTGGAGCTCGCCCTCGGCGCTGCCGTCGAGGAGCGCAAGCGCGCCGAGGCGCTGCTGGAACAGTCCGAACAGGACGTGGAGGCCCTCGAGCGCTTCATCGAGCAGATCGAAGAGCGCGGAGACGACCCGGCCGACTATGCCGACGAGGGACTGGAGATGTTCCAGCCGGCTTTCTACGCCTACCAGGAGGCGTTCGCACGCCTGGAGCAGGCAGAGGCGAGCGAGGCGGCCCTGAGGGAGGAGCTTGCTGCGGCGGAGGCGCGGGTCGAAAGCCTCGAACGGCGGGAGGGGCAGCGCTGAATCGAAGCCGATCAGCGCTGCCCGCACCCGCAAGCCGGTTTCCCGGCTGGCCGATGGACTGTCGAACCAGATCGACTATCGCACGAGATCGCATCTACCCCTGGCGTCACGCAGTGCAGCCGGAGTCACGCCCGTCGCTCCCTCGGTAAAACGACAACCAAACAGGGGATTCGCGACGGCCTCGGCATCGAGGATCGGATCACCTGCGGGTTTGCTCCCCGTCTCGACCCACTCGACCAGATCATCGAACGTCCGGATCAGTTCACCGGAAGAAAATTCGCAGTGACTGATGGCACGGGTCGCTCGGGAAACGAGGTACTCCGAGCGTCCCTGCGCCTCGACTTCCCGAGCGTAGATCTGCTGCATGGAGAACGGCACGAACAGGTCGCCCAGCGTGTGGGTGCTGATCACCGGGATGCTGATCCGGCCTGTGATCACCGGCACGCGTTCCAGTTGCAGGAAGCGCCGCTGGTTGACCCGCGGATTCTGCCGCAGGCGAAGGATCGTGTCGTTAAGCGCCTGTTCGTCCGGGGTCAGCTCCGGGCTGGCATCGAGCTGGTATACCTTGCCGATGTTGTCGTAGATGTTGCCCGAGACGACACCATCCACCGTGCCGTCGCTGCCGGCGAAGCTGAACAGCAGGGGCAGGAAGCCGGTGAAAGCGAAATCGAATATCGGCCGTTCGCCACCGGAGATGACGCGGGTCAGCTCCCTGAGCTTCTCGCCCGCCGGCGTCGGTGTAACCGGCGGCAGAGCAGGGTCGGTGAAGATGTTGCCGTTCTCGAACAGCGTGAACAGCACCGGGCCGAGCGTCGATGACTGGTAGTCGTCCGGTGGCGGGAACTGGGATTCGATGGGCGCGCCGGCCAGCCTGGCCAGCGCTTCGGCGCCGTAGCCGAAGTCACCGAAGTAATCGAACAGCGCCTCGTCGCCCATCACGCCGCAGGCCGGCGCGGCGCCATGGTATTCCACGCCTCCCGACAGCTTGCCCAGGATACGGGCGAAGCGTTCGCAGATGCGGCCTCGACGCCCGTCAGGACACTGGATGTTCGGGAACATCTCGATGGCAGCGCCGGTGACGTGACCACCCATGGAGAAGCCGGTGATGAGCGTCTTCTCGGGCTTGCCCTGCTCACGGGCGAAGATCCGCCAGAGGCGGTTGGTGCTCTCGACGCCGTCTTTTACGTCATAACAGTTTTTCGCGTAGCTCGAAGCCGCCCAGGCATAGCCCTGTGACAGGTAATACTGTCGCAGCGGTGGATCGTCGACCGTGAGCGGCACGAGTGCGCCGGTCGCCGGATCCGCAACGCACCCGCGGAAGCCGTGGGCGTACATGACGAGGCGGCCGTTCCACGGGACGGGACCGACAGGAACCTCATAACGATATATCGCACCTTCGCTGTCGATGTCCTGTACCCGAATCGTCTCGAAGGGCGGCAAGGGTGGAATCTGACCAGGTCCTTCGAACTCCTCTACGAAGGCCGTGAATACCCTGTCATCCTGTGGGACCGGCTTGCCGGGATAGGCCTGCGCCGACGCGGCGACGATAAAGGCAGATGCTGCCGCAAGCAGCATGCGGGATACGCTCATTCGTTTTCTCCCCCGTTCTCGTTGATATTGTCGACTTCGGGCCGCTTGCGGCTGTCGATCGAGTGAAATAATTGTTACCGCTACACCCGTCGATCACAAGCCTATTTGCTGAACAGCGGCGGGACAGCTGCAGTTATGTAAAACCGGTGCAATCATCGGGAAATTCTCGGCGGCAATCGCTGCCGCTACGGCGTAAGCGATCAGAGACAGGAATGGGAGCACTGAGGCGTTGCAGGAGTGGCGGGCTGGCCATTTGCGCCAGCCTGATCTGTTTGGTATCCGTGGCGCTGCAGCCGCCTGCAGCGCTGGCGGCGGCGGGGTTCACCGTGGCCGTAGACGCCGTCACCGGCGCCGGCTGGTCCGCCGACGGCATCGAGCTCCGGATCCTGCCGGGCGATGGGTCCGGAGACATTGCCGCCTCCGTCCGTGTCGAGCGCCTCCGGCTGCCGGAGCCGGTCGGCGAGCTGCGCGACGTCACCCTGCGCTGCGATACGGTCGCGATCGCGACGGCCGAGGCGGGCTACCGCTGCGAACGGGGTCGGGCCGTGGCGCAGCGCTCGCCGCTGGACCCGGAAGCCTTCTCGCTGGCGGCGAGCTATCGCCCGGCGGACGGCCGGCTGATCCTCGAATTGCCGGATCTCCCGTGGCAGGGCATGACGCTCCGGGTATCGGCGCAACTGGCCGACGATGGCTGGACGGCCGCGGTCGAAGGCGCCGACCTGGACGCCGCCACCGTCTACGGCGCGCTGGCCGCAACGGCATCCATGACATCCACGGCAACCACCGTTCCCGAACTGGAGATCGCCGCCGGCACCGCGGGATTCCGGTTGCGTGCCCGGGGAGAAGACGGCGGCGCCATCCGCATCGACAGCAGGATCACGCTGCGGGACCTGAGTCTTGCGAATACCTCCGGCAGCCTGGCCGCGGAGGGGCTGGACGTCACACTGGAGGCGCAGGCCCGCATGCCGGAGCCGGGCGGGCGGCTCGACTACACGGCGACGCTGACCGCGGATGCGGGTGAGGCCTACGTGGAGCCCGCCTATTTCAACCTGTCGGCATCGCCACTCACGCTCGCATCGACCGGCGGCCTCGACCTCGCCGGAGGTCCCGTGCGGATCGACAGCTTCCTCCTCGATCACCGCGACGTACTGGCCGCAAGCGGCGAGGCCGTCCTGCGGCGCGGCGAAGAACCCGCCGTGGCACGGGCCGACGTCGAGATCGCCGACGCGGTCTTCCCCGGCGTCTACACCACCTACCTGCAGGGCTTCCTGACCGGCACGCCGCTCGCGAAGCTCGAGACCCGCGGCCGCGTATCGGGCCGGGTGAGGCTGGACGACGGCGGGGTCGCCGCCCTCGATCTCGCTCTGGACGATCTCCACGCCGACGACGCCGACGGCCGACTGGCGATCTACGGCGCCCGCGGCCGCATCGCGTGGGACGTCGCGCCGGACGCCGCGCCTGTCTCTTCCCGCCTGGTCTGGGACGGCGGCTTCGTCTACGACGCCGGCTTCGGCGCAGGCACCGCGGCGTTTTCCTCCACACCGGATCGGATCACGCTGCAGGAGACGCTGCGTCTGCCGGTGCTGGACGGCGCGCTCGTCGTGGAAACGTTCGCGGCAAGCGGGCTGTCGGGCGACGAACCGGCCGTGGAGTTCGATGCCCGGCTCGAACCGGTCAGCCTCGCCGGTATCACCACCGCGCTAGGCTGGCCGGCTCTGCCGGGCAAGCTCTCCGGCGAGTTGCCGCTGCTCAGCGTGAGCGAGGGTGCCGTGACGCTCGGCGGCAGCCTGGTGGCACGGGTCTTCGATGGCACCGCCCGAATCTCCGAGCTGCGCATCGAACAGCCTTTCGGCGCAAACCGTCGCACCTCCGCCGAGGTCGCGCTGGACAACCTGGATCTCGCCCTCGTCACCGACGTCTTCACGTTCGGCCGCATCACCGGCCGGCTGGACGGGGCCATCCGCGGCCTGGAGATGCTGCAGGGCCGTCCCGTCGCCTTCGACGCGCGCTTCTACACGCCCGCCGACGACGACAGCCCGCACCGGATCAGCCGGCGCGCGCTCAGCAATATCTCCGAGATCGCAGGCTCCGGCACCGCGGCGCTCTCCGCCGGCTTCCTCGGCCTGTTCGAGGAGTTTCGCTACGACAGCCTCGGCATCCGCTGCGTCCTCGAAGGCGACATTTGCAGCATGAGCGGCGTGCAGCCGGCGCAGCAGGGCTACTACCTGGTGAAGGGCAGCGGACTGCCCCGCATCGATGTCATCGGTCATTCCCGGCAGGTAAACTGGCCGAGACTGGTAGCGCAGATCACCGAGGCGCTGAAATCCAGGGAAGTCTCCACGTCACCGCAAAGCGAGGAACGCAGATGATCAGAGCAAAGACCCGCGCCATGACGCACCCGGCGGCCTGGCTGTTGCTGTCCGCACTGGTGCTCGCCGCGTGCGTGACCATCAACGTCTATTTCCCGGCGGCCGAGGCCGAACGCGCGGCCGACCGCATCATCGACGAGGTGCGCGGCACCGGCGGAACGGAGGAGCAGGACACCACCAGCCGGCTGCCGCCGCAGGCGCTGCCAGCGCGCTTTGCCGCGGCGGTGGCGGACTTCCTGGTCCCCGCCGCCCACGCCCAGGACCGGCCGGACTTCGATGCCTCCTCGCCGGCGAAACGGGCGCTGGAGCAATCCCTGAAGCAGCGCTTCCCTCAGCTGAAGCCGTATTACGACTCCGGCGCCATCGGCCTGACGGCCCGGGGCACCATCGAGATCCGCGACCGCTCCCTGATCCCGCTGAACGAGCGCAACCGGGTGCGCCAGCTGGTGTCCGAGCAGAACGCGGACTGGGAGGCGCTGTACCGGGAGATCGCCCGCATCAACGGCCATCCGGAATGGGAAGACGAGATCCGCCAGGTGTTCGCCGACCGCTGGATCGCCAAGGCCGAGAGCGGCTGGTATTACCGGGACGCCGGGGGCCAGTGGCGGCAGAAGTAACGCCGGCGCCGGACAGGCGGCGCCGTCCGTTGCGGGCACGCGCGGGCTAGCGGGCCAGTTCCCAGACCAGCCGGGCGGCGGTGCGCGCGGTGCGACCGTCGACGTCGTGGCGCGGATTGAATTCCGCGATGTCGGCCACCGGCCAGGGACGCTCGGGGCTCATCGCGCGGATGCGGCGCAGACAGCGGATCACGAATTCCAGGCCGATGCCGAAGCCGGCGGGCGCGCTGACGCCGGGAGCCACCGCGGCGGGCAGTGCGTCGAGGCAGATCGTGACGTAAAGCGCGTCCACCTCCGCCACCAGCGCCTCCAGCAACGGCGCCGCCCGCTCCTCGCTGCAGTCGATGTCGACGAGATACCGCACGCCGGCGGCATCCGCGAAGTCGAACAGTGCCTGGGTATTCGCCGCCTCGCTGACGCCGAGGCAGAGATAGTGGAAGCCGGCGCCCCGGCGGCCGCACTCGTCGGCGATCTGGCGGAACGGCGTGCCGGAGGTGCCGCCGTCGACGGGCTCGCGCAGATCGAAGTGGGCGTCGAAATTGACGATACCAATACGCGCCGGCTCGTCGCCCCGGTCCAGGTGCCGCGCCAGCCCGCGATAGCTGCCCCAGGCGATCTCGTGGCCGCCGCCGAGCCCGATCACCGTGTGACCGGCATCCAGCAACCGGGCCACACGCCCCGCATAGGCTTCCTGGCCCGCGGCCAGGTCGTCGGCAACCGTGACCGTGCCGGCATCGTAGACCGGACGCTCCGCAGGCGCCGGCAGGTTGCCCAGAGCGCGGCGCAGCGTATCGGGTCCTTCGGAAGCGCCGGGCCGGCCCTGATTCAGACGCACGCCCCGGTCCGAGGAGAATCCGAACAGGCAGGTGCCGGGAGCGCCGTCGTCCGGATCGTCGATGACCTGGTGCCAGCGCAGCGCTGCCACGCCGGGGTCGGTTCGGCCGCTCCAGAGCGAGAGATCAGCGCGTGTCCACACGTCGTCCACCTTGCCATACCGCCGCCGGGCGCACGAGGTTGATGCCCCAGGCGAGTTCCGCCGGAGAGCCGACGTCCCAGAGGCACAGATCGGCATCCGCCCCCTCCTCGATGCGGCCCTTGCTTCCCAGCCCCAGCGCCGCGGCGGCCCAGCGCGTCGCGCCCAGCAGCGCCTCGGCCGGCGTCAGCCCGAACTGCGTGCAGGCGAGATTCATGGCCGTCAGCAGCGAGCCTAGCGGCGAGGTGCCCGGATTGAGGTCGGTGGCCACCGCCATGGGCACGCCCGCCTCGCGCAGGGCGTCGACCGGCGGCAGCCGGGTCTCGCCGAGGAAATGGAAGGCACCGGGCAGCAGTACCGCAACCGTGCCCGCCTGGAACAGCGCGGGCGCGTCGGCGGGGTCGAGATACTCCAGGTGATCCACCGACAGCGCGCCGTAGCGGCTGGCGAGCGCCGCGCCCTTGAGGTCGGAGAGCTGCTCCGCGTGGGCCTTCACGGCCAGGCCGTGCCGGGCGGCCGCTTCGAACACGCGTTCGCACTGGGCCGGGCTGAAGCCGATGCCCTCGCAGAATACGTCCACCGCGTCGGCCAGGCCCTCCGCGGCCACGGCCGGGATCATCTCGCCGCAGACGTGGGCAATGTAGTCCTCGGCGCGCCCCTCGTATTCTTCCGGCACCGCGTGGGCGCCGAGGAAGGTGGTACGCACCGTCACCGGATGAGTCCTGCCGAGCCGGCGCGCCACCCGCAGCAGTTTCAGCTCGGTGGCGGTATCCAGGCCGTAGCCGGACTTGATCTCCACCGTGGTGACGCCCTCCTCCAGCAGGCGCTCCAGACGCCGGGAGGACGCGTCGAACAGCTCCTCCTCGCCCGCCGCCCGGGTGGCGCGGACGGTGGCGCGGATGCCGCCGCCGGCACGCGCGATGGCCTCGTAGGATTCGCCCTGCAGCCGGCGCTCGAACTCGTCCGCCCGGCTGCCGCCCCAGACGAGGTGGGTGTGGCAATCGACCAGGCCCGGCGTCAGCCAGCCGCCACGGCCGTCCACGTGGGTGTCGGCGGCCACTTCCTGCCCGTCGTCCTCCGCGCCGGCGTAGACGATGCTGCCGTCGGCGATGGCCACCCGCGCCATCCGTGCGTCCGCGCTCCCGCCCGGGGTCCGGCCGTCGGGCACCGCGGGCGCGAGATTCACGTTGTGGATGAGGGTGTCGGAGAAGATTGCCACGGGCGCCTCCCTGCCGTTATCCTTGCCGAAATTCTAGTTGTATATACAACCATTGTATAGACGGCCCCGTTGGAGACGGACAGGCAGGCCGTCTGCAGCCGTCGGAGCCATTATGGCCACACCCCGCTACCGTATCATCCGGGACGAACTGCTCGAGGCTATCGAGAGCGGCCGGCTGCGCGCGGGGGAGCGTGTGCCCTCGGAGAACGAACTCGTCGCGCGCTTCGGCGTAAGCCGCATGACGGCCCGGCGGGCCCTGCAGGAGCTGGCCGACGCCGGATTCCTGCTGCGCACCCGCGGACTCGGCAGCTTCGTGGCCGACTCCCGGCCGATGAGCTCCATGCTGCAGGTCCGCAATATCGCCGACGAGATCGCCGAGCGCGGCCACCGCCACACTGCCGAGGTGCTGCGGCTCGAATCTATCGCCGCCGGCGAGGAGCTGGGCCGCTACTTCGACGTCGAGCCCCGTGACGAGCTCTACCACTCGGTGCTGGTCCACCGGGAGAACGGCGTACCCATCCAGCACGAGGACCGGTACGTGAACCCCGCCTGCGCCCCGCACTATCTGGCCCAGGACTTCGCCGGCACCACCCCGAACGAATACCTGTCGGCGGTGGCGCCGCTGGCCGAGGCCGACCACGTGGTGGAGGCCACCACCGCTATGCCCGGCGTGGCGCGGGCGCTCGAGATCCGGCCGGAGGCGCCCTGCCTGCGCGTCACCCGGCGCACCTTCAGCCGCCGGGCGGTGGTCACCTTCGCCCGACTCACCTACCCGGGCAACCGCTACCGCCTGGGCAGCCACCTGGATTTCCGCGCGCCCGGCCGGCAGGACGAGCGGCGGGACGGCAATACCCACAGGGGGAAAGCATGAACCGATACGACCCCGAGCGCGTGATCAGCGCCCCGCACGGCGCCGAGCTCTCCGCGAAGAGCTGGCTCACCGAGGCGCCGCTGCGCATGCTCATGAACAACCTGGACGCGGACGTGGCCGAGCACCCCGAGGGTCTCGTGGTGTACGGCGGCATCGGCCGCGCGGCCCGGGACTGGGAGTCCTATGACCGCATCGTCGAGGTGCTGCGCCGTCTGGAGGACGACCAGACGCTGCTGGTGCAGAGCGGCAAGCCGGTGGGCGTATTCCGCACCCACGCCGACGCGCCCCGGGTGCTGATCGCCAATTCCAACCTGGTGCCCCGCTGGGCCACCTGGGAGCACTTCAACGAACTCGACCGCAAGGGCCTCATGATGTACGGCCAGATGACCGCGGGCTCGTGGATCTACATCGGCTCCCAGGGCATCGTCCAGGGCACCTACGAGACCTTCGGCGCCGTCGCCCGCCAGCACTTCGACGGCGACGCCACCGGACGCTGGATCCTCACGGCCGGCCTCGGTGGCATGGGCGGCGCCCAGCCGCTGGCCGCCACCATGGCGGGCTTCTCCATGCTGGCGGTCGAGGTGGATGAGAGCCGCATCGACTTCCGGCTGCGCACCGGCTACCTGGACCGCAAGGCCGGCTCCCTGGACGAGGCGCTGCGCCTGATCGACAAGGCCAAATCGGAAGGCCGCGCCATGTCCGTCGGCCTGCTGGCCAACGCCGCCGACGTCGTGCCCGAGCTGGCCGAGCGGGGAGTGGTGCCGGATGCCCTCACGGACCAGACCAGCGCCCACGATCCCCTGAACGGCTACGTGCCCCGCGGCTGGTCGCTCGCGCAGACCAAGACCGCCCGGGAGCAGGACCCGGACGCGGTCGTGCGCGCCGCCATGGAATCCATGGCCGTCCACGTGCGCGGCATGCTCTCGCTGCAGGAACAGGGCGCCGTCACCTTCGACTACGGCAACAACCTGCGCCAGATGGCACAGGACGAAGGTGTGGACAACGCGTTCGACTTCCCCGGTTTCGTGCCGGCCTACATCCGGCCGCTGTTCTGCGAGGGCATCGGCCCGTTCCGCTGGGCGGCTCTCTCCGGCGACCCGGAGGACATCTACGCGACCGATGCGAAGGTGAAGGAACTCATCCCGGACGATACCCATCTGCACAACTGGCTGGACATGGCGCGCGAGCGCATCAGCTTCCAGGGCCTGCCGTCCCGCATCTGCTGGGCGGGCCTCGCCGACCGCGCGCGCCTCGGCCTCGCCTTCAACGAGATGGTGGCCAGCGGCGAGCTGAAGGCGCCGGTGGTCATCGGGCGGGATCATCTCGACTCGGGCTCGGTGGCTTCGCCGAACCGGGAGACGGAGGGCATGCTGGACGGCAGCGACGCGGTCTCCGACTGGGCGTTCCTGAACGCGCTGCTGAACACGGCCAGCGGCGCCACTTGGGTCAGCATCCACCACGGCGGCGGCGTCGGCATGGGCTACAGCCAGCACGCCGGGCTGGTCATCGTCTGCGACGGCACGGAGGAGGCGGCCCGGCGCATCGGCCGCGTGCTCTGGAACGACCCCGCCAGCGGCGTCATGCGCCATGCCGACGCAGGCTACGAGCCGGCCGTGGACTGCGCCCGCAGGAACGGACTCGACCTGCCCATGGTGGAGACGGGAGGTGACGGCCGATGAATACGCTCGAGATCACACCGCGGGACCTGACCCTGGAAGAACTTCGGCGCGTGAGCGCGGGCCCGGTCGAGATCACCATCGACACCGCCTGCCGCGACGCCATGGCGCGCTCTGCCGCGACCGTGGCCCGGGTACTGGGCGAGGGGCGCACCGTCTACGGCGTGAATACCGGGTTCGGGCGGCTCGCCAACACGAAGATCCCGCCGGATGCGCTCGAGACCCTGCAGAAGAGCATCGTGCTGTCGCACGCCGCCGGCGTCGGCGACTTCATGCCGCCCCATACCGTGCGGCTGCTGATGGTGCTGAAGATCAAGTCCCTGGCCCGGGGCTATTCCGGCGTGCGCCCCGAGCTGGTCGACCGTCTGGTCGCGCTCGTGAATGCAGGCGTGTGCCCGGCCATCCCCGAGAAAGGCTCCGTGGGCGCCTCCGGCGATCTGGCGCCGCTCGCGCACATGAGCACCATCCTGCTCGGCGAGGGCGAGGCTTTCGTGGACGGCGAACTGGTGTCAGCGGATGCCGCCCTGCGCCATGCCGGCATCGAGGCGACGCCGCTCGCGCCGAAGGAGGGACTCGCGCTGCTGAACGGCACGCAGGCGTCCACCGCCTACGGCCTGGAAGGTCTGTTCCACGCGGACAACGCCCTCTCCGCCGCGCTCCTGGTCGGCGCCATGTCGGTGGAGGCGGCGCAGGGTTCCCGGGTGCCCTTCGACGAGCGCATCCATGCCATCCGCGGCCAGGCGGCCCAGAGCGAGATCGCCCGGCGCTACCGCGAGATCCTGGGCGAGTCCTCCGAGATCGGCCGCTCCCACGAGGGCTGCGAGAAGGTGCAAGATCCGTACTCGCTGCGTTGCCAGCCCCAGGTGATGGGCGCCTGCCTGCAGCAGATCGAACACGCCGCCCGCATCCTGATCGCCGAGGCGAATGGCGTCTCCGACAACCCGCTGGTATTCGCCGACACCGGCGAGATTCTCTCGGGCGGCAATTTCCACGCCGAGCCCGTCGCCATGGCCGCGGACATGCTGGCCATCGCGCTGGCGGAGATCGGCGCGCTGTCCGAGCGTCGCATGGCGCTGCTGATCGACTCCAGCCTGAGCGGTCTGCCGCCGTTCATCGTGGAGAACGAAGGCGTCAACTCCGGCTTCATGGTGGCCCAGGTCACCGCGGCGGCGCTGGCCAGCGAGAACAAGACCCTGGCCCACCCGGCCTCCGTCGACTCGCTGCCGACCTCGGCCAACCAGGAGGACCACGTGTCCATGGCCACGTTCGCCGCGCGGCGCCTCGCCGACATCTACGAGAACACCGAGAACATCCTCGCCATCGAGTGGCTGGCCGCCGCGCAGGGACTGGACTTTCGCTTGCCGCTGAAGTCCAGCCGGAAGGTGGAAGAAGCCAAGGCGCTGATTCGCTCGGCAGTGCCCTTCTACGACCACGACCGCTACTTCGCGCCGGACATCAACAAGGCGGCACGGCTGATACGCGAAGGGCATCTGGCGGCGCTCGCCGCCGCCTTCGTCTGACGGCTCCGCCGGGACGGGCAGCCTCCGGCGGCGTGCCGGAGGCTGCGGACCGATCAGCTGGCCTTCTTGAGCAGGGTGTTGACGCTGTCCGGCAACAGGTGCCGCAGCCAGTCGACATCGAGTTTCGCCGGATGCTCGATGTAGGCGTCCGGATCCTCGGCCACCGAGGCCAGATACTCCCGGGAGACCCGCCACTCGGTGTCGTGCTCGGACTTGCCGCGGGACAGGATCTCGAACTTGCCGTTCAGGTAGCGCACGGTGAAGTAGTCGAACGGCTCCTGCGGATCGTCGTCGTAGACGGCGACGCCCGCCTTGTGGCCGTCCAGGTACTTGTCCATGCCGGAGATCAGCGTGCCATAGAATGCCGAGTCCCTGTTGGCCTCGAGGGCCCTGTTGGTCACGTCCAGCGCCCCGGTGAACAGGTCATAGATGTCCTTCTCGCTCATATCTCGCTCCTTTCCGGCGTGCACGACCGGTTTTTTGCGCACGTCAAAGTACTTTGGGGCAGGAGCCGGCCGTATCAATACGGGGTTGGCCGGATACGCGCTGGCGGCTGCGCTATAGTGGCGGCATCGCCGCAAACCCGCCGCCGTTCATGCTGACCGCCGTCTATGCCAGCCTGCTGATCCTGCTGAACCTCGTGTTCTGGGCGGCCATTCTGTTCGGGCTGCCGGGCACCTGGCTGATGCTGCTATCCGCCGCGCTCGTCGACTGGTCGCTGGCAGACGAGCCGATGTTCGGCTGGACCGTGCTGCTGGCCTGCGCAGGGCTGGCCACGCTGGGCGAGATCCTCGAGTTCTTCCTCGGCGCGGCGGGCTCGCGCAGCGCGGGCGGTTCGCGGCGTGCCGCTGCGCTGGCCATCGTCGGCGGTATCGTGGGCGCCATCCTCGGCACGCCCGTGGTGCCGCTGCTCGGCACCCTCATCGGGGCCTGTATCGGCGCGTTCGCCGGTTCCATCCTGGGCGACGTCTGGGCCGGCCGGCCGCTGATCCATACCATGGAGGCGGGCAAGGGCGCGGCAGTAGGCCGCTTCTGGGGCACCGTCGCCAAGATGACGATCGGCGCCATCATGGTCGTGATCCTGGGCGTGGCCGCCTTCGCCTGACTCGTCGGATACCCGTCCGATCGCCGGTCCGATCGTCCGTACAATCGTCCGTACATTCTCGCCCTCGGGGCAGGCGGGAGCGCTTCTGGTAAAGTCGTCCGCGTCCACACCGGCAAGGCTGACACGGAGCGCAGATGGCCAGACCCCCGGAACATATCGTGATCGTCGGCGGCGGCAGCGCCGGCTGGATGGCGGCGAGCATCTTCCTGGCGAGCTTCGGCCGTCAGGGCAGCAGGATCAGCCTCGTCGAGTCGAGCAATGTGCCCACCATCGGCGTCGGCGAGGGCACGACGCCACTTTTCAAGCGCTTCCTGAAATTCCTGGGCATCCCCGAAGCGGAATTCATGGCAGCCTGCAACGCCACCTACAAGCACGGCATCGAGTTCCCGGACTGGACGGCGAACGACGAATTCCCGAGCTACTTCCACCCCTTCGCCTCGCCCGCGTTCAGCCAGTACGACCGGCCCTTCTTCGAGGCCTGCAACCGGCGGCGGCGGGGCGAAGCGGCGGACACCGATCCCGCCGGGTACTTTTTCGCCGCGGAACTGGCCGCCCAGCGCAAGGCGCCGGCGGGACCGCCGCCGCGCACGCCGGACAAGATCGACTACGCCTACCACTTCGATGCCGGCCTGCTGGCGGAATTCCTGAAGCAGCGCTGCCGCGAGAACGGCATCAACCACGTCATCGATCACGTCAACGACGTGGTGCTGAAGGAGAACGGCGACATCAGCCACCTGGTCACGGAGGAAGGCGGGGAACTGCACGGAGACTTCTTCGTGGACTGCACCGGCTTCGCGCGGCGGCTGCTGGGCCAGAGGCTCGGCGCGGAATTCACCTCGTACAAGCCGCGCCTGTTCAACGACAGCGCCGTGGCCCTGCGCACGCCGCTGCCCGAGGAAGGCGACATCCCGCCCTACACCGAGTCGCGTGCGCTCAGCGCCGGCTGGGCGTGGCGCATCCCCCTCACAAACCGCATCGGCTGGGGCTACGTGCACAGCTCGGACTACATCACGTCCGAGGAGGCCGAGCGGGAGCTGCGCGAACTCATCGGCGCGCCGGCGGAGGACCAGCCCGCCCGCCACCTGAAGATGCAGACCGGCCGGGTTTCCGAGCACTGGAAGAACAACTGCGTGGCCATCGGCCTCTCGCAGGGTTTCATCGAGCCGCTGGAGGCCACCGCCCTCGGCCTGGTGCAGTTCAGCATCAATCGCTTCGTCACCCAGTTCGCCCGGGGCAATTTCGAGCCGACGTATCGGGACCACTTCAACCGCATCGTGAACGACGCCTTCGACTCCACTCTCGACTACATCCAGATGCACTACAAGCTCACCACGCGCAGGGACACCCCCTACTGGCGTGACTGCGCGGCGAACGAGAACATCTCCGACGTCATGCGCGGCGTCATCGAGGGCTGGGACAGCGAAGCGCCGGACTTCCTCCCGGTGCTGCAGCGCCACGTACAGGGTTCGTCCTACGCGCCCTACTCCTGGTACTGCATCCTGTCCGGCATGGGCCGGTATCCGGCGGGGGCAGCAGTGGGGCAGAAGGCGGAGAACCCCTACCGCGGCGAGGCAGGCCGCTACTACGGCCACCGCGAATACCTCGAGAACCAGGTAGGAGGGCCTTCAGGCCCGACCCCGTGATGGGCATGTAGGAGGGGCTTTAGCCCCGATTCATTATTCGATCGGGGCTAAAGCCCCTCCTACATGTTTGTTATGTTTCCAGGCCCAGGCGCTGGTGCCATTCGGCGATGGACTCGTCCGGATAACCTTCGAACACCTTGTCCTGCTCCTCCGCCTGAACGGGGACCCAGTTGGCCTTCGAGCCCGTGAGCAGATGGGTGCGCTCCGGGGGCTGCGGCAGATCGGTGTCGATGGCCGAGGCGAACGGATGCACCAGATTCGGCCAGCGCGGGTCCCACACCCACAGGGCGCTGCCGCAGTGCTTGCAGAAACGGCGCTCGCCGCGGCTCTGACGGCGCTCACCGCTATCGCCTTCGGGCGCCCGGGCATGGAACACGGTGATGTGCTCACCACCCTCCACCTCCAGCGTGCGGGAGTCGCCGCTGAGGTTGATGGCATAGCCGCCGCCCCCTGCCGTCTTGCGGCAGATGGAGCAGTAGCACAGGTTGAATGGATAGGGGTGTTTCGACTGCAGGCGGAAACGCACGGCGCCGCAGTGACAGGATCCTTCGAGTTGCATGAGCTGTCTCCGCTGGTCAGTCGTCGTCCCGGTGCACGGTGTCCGGCGAGAATGCCGGCAGGCACACGGCGACGTACTCCGCTCCGCTGGGGTCCGGCGTGCTGTAGCGCACCCACTCGCCCTTCTCCGCAATCACCGCCTGGCCGGCGCGCACGGTGAACGCCTGCGACTCCGTCTCCACCCGCAACGCACCTTTCAGCACGACGGTGAATTCGTCGAACTCCGGCCGCTGACCCGGCTCGGACCAACCCTCCGGGCTCACCATGCGGGCGACGCTCACCGGCGCATGCTCCGGCGTGTTGGCATGCCCCACGTATTCCTCGATGCGCTTCGGCGGCTCGCCGACGGCGGGCACGACGGTGGGGGCTTCGATCAGTCTGGCCATGATTTCTCCCGGTCTGGCGGATCGCTCCGCATCAATCTCTCGGACGGTGGTCTGTTTCCCGTCCCGCCGTCAAGCGTACCGCCGGGGGCCGGCGATGTCAGGCCGCCCGCACTCAGGACTCCGGGTCCTCCCGCTTCTCTTTCTCCACCACTTCATCCTGTTCCTCCACGCCCTCGTCGTGGGAAGCCTCGCCCGAGACGCCCTTGCGGCGCTCGTCCAGGCGGTCGATGGCGTCGCGGCGGCCGTACAGCACCAGCCGGTCGCCGGCGTGGAACTTCGTGTCCGGCTGGGGCGTGCCGATGAACGTGTCGTCCCTGCGATAGATGGCCAGAACGAGCAGACCTTCGTCCCTCAGGTTGCATTCGCCGAGGGTCTTGCCGTTCAGCCAGTCCTCCTCGCGCACGCGGAGATCCACCAGCGTGTACTCCCCGGTGAGGTTCATCATGTCGGCGTAGTCGCGGACGTTCAGTTCCGTGTACCGGGACAGCAGCCGATTGACCAGACTCGAGAGATGACGGTCTACCCAGTGGCTGCTCGCCAGCATCCACAGCACGCCGAGCGCAACGATCAGGCCCGCGAGCTTGACCCAGTTCGGGATGCCGTCGCCCTCGTTGACGAAGGTCAGCATCAACGACGTAATGCCGGTGACGATGCCGGCGTTGCCCAGAAACATCAGCCACATGATGATGCGTCGCCGGACGGGATGATTCACCATCCGCTCCGACTCGTCCGTGGTGAATCCCGCACCGGTAAACGCGGAGCGCGCCTGGAAGCGGGCAAGCTCCCGGGTCACGCCTGTGTGGATGAGCGCGATGGCGGCCACACGCGTGATGAGGATGGACAGCGTTACGACCAGAACGAGCGATACCGCACCGAGCAATCGTCACTCCCGTTGCTGAATGGCTGCAGGCAGCGGCCATGTTACGTCAACGACACTGCGATCCGCGGCGCCGATGACCCGCAGAAGTCAGTCCAGGATCTCCCAGGTGCCGTCCGGCTGTCTGCAGGCCGTGCGCACGCGGGTGTCGGTGCCGCGCGGCGTCTCCACCCGGAAGCGGAACTCGCGGCAGGACCGTCCGTCCTGACTCCAGGTATTGACCGGCGTCACCGCGAACTCGTTGGCGGTGCGCGGATTCTCCCACTCGGTGGTCTCGTAATCGTCGTTGGACTCGAGCACCGAGGCCGTGCGGCGGTAGTCGTCGCGGTCGGCGCGAGCGCCGAGCCGTTCGCCGATCACGCTGCCGATGAGCGCGCCGGCGACCGTGGCGATGGTCTGACCGCTGCCTTCGCCGATCTGGCTGCCGGCAGCCGCACCGGCCACGCCGCCGAGAATCTGCCCTGCCTCTTCGTCGCCGATCACCGGCTCGCGCTCGGCCGGCGCGGGGCGCGTGGCGCACCCGGCCACCAGCCCGGCAGCCGCCAGCGAGATTACCAGGCTCTTCGCTACTCTGTGGCTACGCTTGCTGATAGTCACCTCCACGCAGGGGTTTTCCGTGACTACAACGTGGAGGATACCGGCCGGCCGGGCATTGAGGTTCGTCAATGGGTGGCGGTTCCTATTCGGGACAGACGCCGCGAATGAAGTGATGGCGCCCCATGCCCTTCAGCACGAACTCGTCGTCTTCGATGGAATCGATCCTGAGGTCGAACACCATGAACATCGGCCGCAGGTCGGCCATGTCGCCCTGGATCTCGTAGCTGCCGGGATCCATCTCGTCGCTCGTCGGATTGCGCTGATACCTGAGCGTGCCGTCCGTATTGAAGACGTATTCGATGCCCTGTTCCTGCCGGTTGCCCTTGCCCAGGTCGGTATAGGCGAAGCACCAGGTGCCTTCCAGATACTCCGGCGTCAGCGCGGGGCCGCTCGCCGCTCCGGCCTCCGCTTCGGCGGCGGGCGTCGGCGGCGCGGAGCCGGCGGCCTTTGCCGCGCTCTCACCGGCGATATCGTCGGCCGCCACGCCGGACTCCGGCGCCTCGCCCGCGCCGCCGCAGGCCGCGACGAGCAGCGCGAGAAATCCGGCGGTAGTACTACGGTAAATCGTGTTCATGAACGCCTCCCTTGCAGTGAGCGCCGGGGCGAGCCCGGCAATCGTAGTCCGTTGACAGTCTACCAATGCACGCGGATGGCCCCGCTGTCATTTCGATCCGTCAATCCGTTCGGAGCGCGAGCAGAAGACGCTGCAACCGACGGCCGCCGTGAAGCGGAGACTGCACAAGGCATGGCTGCGCGTGCACAGGGGCGGAGGCGAGGACTGAGGCGCCCCGGCATCCCGCAGGCTGCCGGGGCGCTCGTGAACGGCCGCTG
>Ga0102931_1000290_pt1 | contig 24651 bp, 16 predicted proteins | sample SalPonR1_C_D1_MG_FD_79282 | JGI IMG/M metagenome (GOLD analysis project Ga0102931, IMG submission 79282) | Salt pond soil microbial communities from South San Francisco under conditions of wetland restoration - Salt Pond MetaG R1_C_D1_MG | ecosystem: Environmental > Aquatic > Marine > Intertidal... | reverse complement strand
CCGAGATCGACTCCTGAGCCCACGGGATGTCGCGGTACCAGTTGCTGATCGCGGTGCCGTTGTAGTTCGGGTAGACGTCGATCTCGCCGGCCTCGAGCGCATCGCGGTTGACCGCGGTGCCGCCGAGGTTGGTGCGATCGGTGACTTCGTAGCCGGCGTCTTCGAGGGCGGCGATGATCACCTGGCCGAGCACGATCTGCTCGGTGAACTGCTTGGAGCCGACCACGATCGGGTCGCCGGCGTTGGGCGCCTGGGCGAAGGCGTTGATGCCGAACGACGCCGTGGCGGCGATGGCTAGAACGGTCAGGAACTTTTTCACACGGTCCTCCTTGGTACACGTCGAAACGAACGGTGGGCGGAGCTTCTACCGACCGCATGCGAACGGTCGCAGCGGCCGACCACCCATGAGGATAGCAATAGCAGGTACACGTATGCAAACACTCACCTTGCGATACCAATACGCGTGCCATCCCCGCGGGGCCTGGAAAAGCGTAGTCGGGATCGTCTCGACCGACCGTCGCCCGGTTCACGGCCGTACGGCCCGATGCGTGCAATGGCGCTCCACGGCTCATCAGCTTCACCGTGGGCGCACGTAGAGTCGGGAGCATGACGACCCGTCGCGCCGTCCTGCTGGCCCTTCTGCTCGCAGCCATCACGCTGGCCGTCGCCGTCGGCCTTCCCCGGCTCGACGGGCGCCTCGAGGCCGGCCGGCCTCCCGCGCCCCCCGTCGCGCTGGCCGGCTCGCAGCCGGTCGGCGACGTCGCAGGGCGCCTGGTCGACCACGCCGTCGCCCGTTCGCGCGACGACCGCGAGGCGCTGCTCGCGCTCAGCCGCGGAACCGACGTCGCTGCCTACCGAGCCGCACTGGACCTGGCCCAGGATGCCGCGATCGATCCCGAGACCCGCGCCGAGGCGATCCTGCGCGTGCTGGAGCTCCGGATCGACGAGCCGCTCGCGCGGCGCGAGCTGACCGAGCTCCACCTCGCCCTCGGCCGAGCGTACGAGGCCGCGAGCCGTCCGTCGAACGCGGTCGCTGCGTACCGCGAGGCGCTGCCCGACCCTCGGGCCCGGGCCGCGCTTCGCGATGCCCTCGACGACCCGTACGTCCTGGCGAACGCCTTGCTGCAGGCGCGGCTCTACCAGCCCGCCCTGGACGCCTTGGCGGGGCTCGGGGCGCCGTCGATCGAGGCCCCCGCGCTTCGGGCGCTCGGGCGTCACGACGAGGCGCTGGACGCCTACCGCGCCTGGCTCGAGCAGGTGCCCGGGCACACCGGCGCGCGCTTCGGCGTGGCCTGGTCGCACTGGTACCTCGGCGACCTCGACGCCGCCGAAGCCGCCTTCGATGCTCTGGACGGCTCGCAGGCGCTTTACGGCCGAGCGCTGATCGCGAACCGGCGCGGCGACCGGACCGAAGCGGTGCGGCTGCTTCGGGCGACCGGCGAGCCGACCCGGCTCTGGCTCGCGACGAGCCTGCTGGAGGTGGACGAACGATGGAGCGAGGCGGCCGACGTCTACCTGACGCTCGCGGCGGGGGACTCGGTCTACGCCGACGACGCCGCCTGGCGGGCCCGCGTGCTGGCGCAGCGGCTCGGCGACGACGAGCTGCTCTCGCGTGCCGAGGGCGCCGTCCCGCCGGGGAGCTTCTTCGCGCTTCGGCTGGGGGACGGGGCGGCCGCGCCGCGACTGCCGACGCACGACGATCTGCCCTCCGTCAGGCCCGAGGCGCTCGCCACGGCGGGCTGGCTGGCGGAGGCGGGCGACACCGAGGGGGCCCGGCAGGTGTTGGCGTTCGCCCTGCGGGCCGCCTCGGAGGAGGCGGAGATCGTAGCGCTGGGCGAGGCGCTTCAGGCGCTGGGCGAGTACCGCGTTCCGCAGCGTGCCGCCGCGGCGCTGCTGAACGGGGGTAGCGACCAGCTGCGGACCTGGCGGCTCGCATACCCCGAGGCGTGGCCCGACCTGGTCCGGGTCGAGGCCAAGCGCGCCGACGTCGATCCGCACCTGGTGTGGGCCGTGATGCGGCGCGAGTCGGCGTTCTATCCCGGCGCGATCTCACGCTCCGGCGCGCAAGGCCTCATGCAGGTGATGCCGACGACCTGGGACTGGATCGCAGAGCTTCAGGACGAGGCTCCGGCCGACCCGTTCGAGATCGCCGACAACATCCGCTACGGCGTCCACTACCTCGGCTGGCTGCAGTCCTACTTCTCCGGCGACGAGGAGCTCGTCGTCCCCAGCTACAACCGCGGCCAGGGCTACATCCGCCGCCTCTACGACGGCCCCGAGGTACGCCGCGACAAGGACGATCTGTACCGCGCGATCGACGCCCTCGAGACGCGCGAGTACCTTCAGAACGTGTTCGTGACGCGCTGGATCTACGACCGCCTGGCCGAGGTCGAAGCCACGCTCGCGACCCGCTGACGCCGACCCGCCGGGGGCGACTCGTCGGATCCGACCCCCGTCCGCTGTCGGAGATTGCCCCACGTCCGCGCCGCTACGCCGAACGTACGCTGCATCCAGCGACTACCAGCCTGCCGGGGGACGGGAGGCCGGATGCGAACGACGTTCAAGACCGTCGACGGCAACGAGGCCGTGGCCCGAGTGGCCTACGCCCTCAACGAAGTCGTCGCCATCTACCCGATCACCCCTTCCTCGCCCATGGGCGAGCTGGCGGACGCATGGGCGCAACAGGAGAAACCCAACCTGTTCGGCTCCGTGCCCGTCGTGCAGGAGATGCAGGCCGAGGGCGGCGCCGCAGGCGCCGTGCACGGCTCTCTCCAAGCGGGTGCCTTGACCACGACCTTCACGGCCAGCCAAGGGCTGCTGTTGATGGTCCCGAACCTCTACAAGATCGCCGGCGAGCTGACCCCCGCCGTGATCCACGTCGCCGCCAGATCGGTCGCGACGCACGCCCTGTCGATCTTCGGCGACCACTCCGACGTGATGGCCGCCCGCCAGACCGGCATGGCGATGCTGTTCGCCGCCTCCGTCCAGGAGGCGCACGACTTCGCGCTGATCGCCCAGGCCGCCACGCTGCGCGGCCGGATTCCGTTCGTCCACGTCATGGACGGCTTCCGCACCTCGCACGAGGTGCACCGGATCGAGCTCGTCGACGACGACGTGCTGCACGCGCTGATCGACGAGGCCGACATTCGCGACTTCCGGGCACGTGCGTTGTCGCCGGCGCGTCCGGTCGTCCGAGGGACCGCGCAGAACCCCGACGTGTTCTTCCAGGCGCGTGAGCGGATCGAGCCGGTCTACCGCGCCATGCCCGACATCGTCGCGGACGTGATGGACGCGTTCGCGGAGCGCACCGGGCGCGCCTACGCGCCGTTCGAGTACCACGGTGCGGACGACGCCGAACGCGTCCTGATCCTGATGGGATCGGCGGCCGATACGGCCGAGGAGACGGTCGCCTGGGCAAACGCCCGTGGCGAGCGCGTCGGCGTGGTGAAGGTCCGCCTGTTCCGTCCCTTCGACCCCTCCAGACTCCTCGCGGCGCTCCCGCCGTCCACCCGCGTGGTGGCGGTCATGGACCGCACGAAGGAGCCGGGCTCCGGCGGCGAGCCGCTGCTGCAGGACGTGCTGACCGCGCTCCACGAGGACGCCCACGCGGACGAGCCTCGCTTCGCCCGGCCTCCGCACGCGCTGGGCGTCCGCTACGGCCTTTCGTCGAAAGAGCTCACCCCAGCGATGCTGGTGGGGCTGTTCGCCGAGATGGCCGGCGACCGGCCGCGCTCCCGTCTGACGCTCGGCATCCACGACGACGTGTCGAACAGCAGCGTGGACTGGGACGAGAGCCTCGACATCGAGCCCGACGCCGTGACGCGCGCGGTGTTCTGGGGCCTCGGCTCCGACGGCACCGTCGGCGCGGCCAAGAACACGATCAAGATCATCGGCGAGGGCGCGGGGCTCGAGGCGCAAGGCTCGTTCGTGTACGACTCGAAGAAGTCGGGCGCGCGGACCATCAGCCACCTGCGCTTCGGACCCGAGCCGATCCGCAGCGCCTACCTGATCGGCAACGCCGGCTTCGTCGGCGTGCACCAGTTCGGATTCTTCGAGCGCTACGACGTGCTCGCGAACGTCGCGCCCGGCGCGACGGTGCTCATCAACGCGCCTCACCCGGCGGACGAGGTGTGGGACGAGCTGCCCGCCGAAGCGCAGCGGATCCTTCGCGAGAAGGACGCCGAGCTGTGGACCATCGACGCCTACGCGCTGGCGCAGGAGCTGGAGCTCGGTCCGCGCATCAACACGATCATGCAGGCGTGCTTCTTCGCCCTGAGCGACGTGCTTCCCAAGGACGAGGCGATGGAGCGCGTGCGCCAAGCGATCCGTGACACCTACGGCAAGCGCGGCGAAGCGATCGTGCGCCGGAACCTCGCCGCCGTGGACGCCGCGCCGGAGCGCCTGGAGCGGGTCGAGATCCCCGCCCAAGGCGAGCTCGGAACGCCGCGGCCTCCCGCCGTCCGAGGCGACGTGCCGGACTTCGTGCGCGACGTGACGTCCATGCTGCTCGAGGATCGCGGCGACGAGCTGCCCGTCTCGGCGATGCCGGAGGACGGCACCTGGCCGGTCGGTACGGCCGCCTTCGAGAAGCGCAACCTGGCCCAGGAGATCCCGATCTGGGACGAGGATCTCTGCATCCAGTGCGGCAAGTGCGTGATGGTCTGCCCGCACTCGACGATCCGCTCGACCCTGGCGCCGGCCGAAGCGATGGCCGACGCGCCGGAAGGCTTCGTGCACGTAGGGCCGCGCTTCAAGGACGCCGGCGACGTGCGCTACACGCTCCAGGTCGCGGTCGAGGACTGCACCGGCTGCTCGCTCTGCTACGAGGTTTGCCCGGCGAAGGACAAGTCCGAGGTCGGCCGCAAGGCGCTGATGATGGAGCCGCAGCTGCCGCACCGCGAGAAGGGCCGGCGCGACTGGGAGTTCTTCCTCTCGCTGCCCCAGGTTCCGCGATACGACGGCCTGGAGTTCAAGAACGTCAAGAACGTGCAGCTGCTCGAGCCGCTGTTCGAGTTCTCGGGCGCCTGCGCCGGCTGCGGCGAGACGCCGTACGTCCGGCTGCTCAGCCAGCTGTTCGGCGATCGCAGCGTGATCGCGAACGCGACGGGCTGCTCGTCGATCTACGGCGGCAACCTTCCCACGACGCCGTGGACGAAGAACGCCGAGGGATTCGGGCCGGCGTGGTCCAACTCGCTGTTCGAGGACAACGCCGAGTTCGGCATGGGCATGCGCCTGGCGCTCGACGCGCAGCGCACGCGGGCACGCCAGCTGCTCGCCGATCCGTCGCTGGACGCCGGCGACCTCGTGAGCGCGTTCGACGAGGCGGAAGGCGGGAGCGAGGCGGCGATCGCGCGCCAGCGCGAGCTGGTCGCCGAGCTCAAGAAGCGCATCGACGGCCGTGACGATCCGCTCGCCCAGGATCTCCGCGCCCTGGCGGACGCCCTGGTCCGCACCGACGTCTGGATCGTCGGCGGCGACGGCTGGGCGTACGACATCGGCTACGGCGGACTCGATCACGTGCTCGCGTCCGGCGCGAACGTGAACGTGCTGGTCCTCGATACCGAGGTGTACAGCAATACCGGTGGCCAGGCGTCCAAGGCGACGGGGATGGGCGCCGTCGCGAAGTTCGCGGCGGGTGGCAAGCGCAGCCCGAAGAAGGACCTCGCGAAGATGCTGATGTCGTACGGGAACATCTACGTCGCCCAGGTCGCGATGGGCGCGAACGACGGTCAGACCGTCAAGGCGCTGATCGAGGCCGAGTCGTACCCGGGCCCCTCGCTGGTGATCGCCTACTCGCACTGCATCGCCCACGGCATCGACATGGCCAAGGGCCTCGACCAGCAGAAGAAGGCGACGCTGAGCGGCTACTGGCCGCTGTTCCGCTACGACCCGAGGCGAGCCGAGGAGGGCAAGAACCCGCTGCAGCTCGACTCGCGTCCGCCCAAGATCTCGTTCCGCGACTACGCGCTGCAGGAGAACCGCTACCGCCTCATGCGCCTCACCGCGCCCGAAGACGCCGATGCCGTCCTGGACGCCGCCCAGCGGGCCGTCGAGACGCACTGGGCCGATCTCGAGCGCATGGCTGCCGAGCCGGTGCAGGCGGCCTCCTCTGCCGCCGCGACCGAAGCACCGAGCGACGCGAAGGGAGCGCAGTCGTGATCGACCTCCGTACCCGCTACCTCGGCCTCGACCTGGCGAGCCCCTTGGTCGCCTCCGCCTCGCCGCTCACGAAGAGCCTCGACGGGTTCCGCATCCTCGAGGACGGCGGCGCGTCGGCGATCGTGATGCATTCGCTCTACGAGGAAGAGATCAAGGGCGAGCAGGCCGCGCACGATCACTTCATGGACTACGGGACCGAGGCGTTCGCCGAGGCGCTGGACTACGTCCCGATCCCGCAGACCACGCCGGGTCCGGAGAGCTACCTGGAGCTGCTGCGCTCCGCGAAGACAGCCGTCGACGTCCCCGTGATCGCGAGCCTGAACGGGGACACGCCGGGCGGCTGGACACGCTACGCCGCCATGCTCGAAGAGGCAGGCGCCGACGCGCTCGAGCTGAACGTGTTCTTCCTCCCGACCGACCCGAGCGTGTCCGGGGCCCAGATCGAGGACCGGACGGTCGCGGTGCTTCGCGACGTCCGCGAGCTCGTGAAGATCCCGGTCGCGGTGAAGCTCTCGCCGTACTGGAGCGCGACGATGCACATGGCGTCGCGCCTGTCGGAGTCCGGCGCGGACGGCTTGGTGCTTTTCAACCGCTTCTACCAGCCCGACGTGGACCTGGACGAGTTCGAGGTGCTTCCGCGCTTGACGCTCTCGACGCCGGAAGAGGCTCGCCTGGGCGTGCGCTGGATCGGCCTGCTGTACGGCCACGTTCCAGCCGACATGGCGCTCACCAGCGGCGTGCACGACGCGTACGGCGCGTTGAAGGGCGTGGCGGCCGGCGCCACGGTCACGATGATGACGTCGGAGATCCTGCGGCGCGGCCCCGCCCGCTTCGCCGAAATCGAGCGCGACATGGTCGTCTGGCTCGAGGAGAACGAGTACGCGTCGATCGGCCAGTTGCGTGGCGCCATGAGTCGCCGCGGCGCACGGGACGAGGAGGCGTTCTCGCGCGCGCAGTACAAGGCGACGCTGGACACCTGGCGGCCCGAGCCTATGCGCAAGGACCCGGTAGGGCCCGTCTGAGCCCAGGGGCGCACCGCCCCGACGACACGCTTTCAGCCACGACGTGCGCCGGACCCGCTCTACGGGGTCCGGCGCGCTCGTCGCTGACGGGTCGGTCAGCCCTCCGTCGCCACCTCGGCCATGGGCGGGCGCTCCCGGGGCCCGACCGGAGCCAGCCGGGACGGCGATCGCCGCCACGGGGTCACGCGGACCGGGGCGCGAACGGCGTCGCCGCCTCCTGGGCCGGCGCCCGAGGGACCGTCGGGCGCTCCCCACCAGACCTCGCGCGCATCGACCTCCACCCCGGCGTCGACCCCCCAGTCGGCGTTTCCCGTGACGTTGTCGGCGCGCATCCGCACGCCGCGCTCGCCGACGAACACCCCGGTCGGGTTGTCACGGATCGCGTTGCCCCGCGTCGACACCTCGTGGACGCCGAGCCCGACGCCCATCCCCCAGTCTGTGTTCCGCGTCAGCAGGTTCCCCTCGACGCGGCAGCCCCGCGAGAGGTTGCCCATCAGCACCCCGATGCCCGGGTACTCGTCGTCATCCAGGTGTGGGACGCGCCCGCCGCGGTTGCGTCGGAACACGTTGCGGACGATGCCGATGTCGACCGAGCCTCCCTGGTAGATGCCCACCGCGCAGTCGGACCCCTCGCTGCGCACCACCGTGCACGCCATGCTTCCCCACAGGTAGTAGCCCGACGAGTCGTGCGCGCACGACATGCAGTCGCTGATCGTGACGTACCGCGAGGCGGACACCCAGACGCCCTCCAAAGCGCCCTGCACCGTCAGGCCGGCGATCAGCACGTTGCTCGTGTTCCGTACGTTGACGGCGCCGACGACGTAGCGCTCGCGCGGCAGGCCGGCCCAGCGGAAGCGGCTGCGGTCGGCCACCAGCGTGGTGCGGTCGTAGCCGGCACCGATCAGCGCCAGCGGCTTCTCGATCAGCACCGTCTCGTGGTACGTGCCGGGCGGAATCCGCACGATGGCGCCGGGAGGTGCGCGGTCGACCGCCGCCTGGACGGTCTCGCCGGGCCGGACCGCCACCTCGTCCGGCCGCGAGGCACCGTGTTGCTTCCGTCGGCGATCGACGAGCCCGCTTCCGCGTACGGCGCGTGCAGCGAGCGCGCCACCACCCGCAGCCGCCGCCAGCGCCGCCACGGCGCCGACCACGAACCGTCGTCGCGCGATCGGCCCAGTCACGCGAGCCGCACAGGCAAGGAAGGGTGGGACGGTCGCGGACGATCCGCACGAAACGACCGACGAGCACGGGCCGGAGACGCGTTGAGCGCCTCCGGCCCGACCGCGCGGCGGGGACGCAGACGCGCCCCCGCGCTTCGCACGATCGATTGCCTCACATCGACGTGCTGCGCGCCTGCTGGAGCCATCCGTCGACGGTGCCGCGGTTGTTCTCGATCCAAGCGGCAGCCATGTCAGCGATCGCCTGGTCGCTGCTCTCGCCCTCGCTGATGCGACGCGTCATGTCCGAGATGTCGTCCAGCGGGATCTGGACGGCCTCGAAGAGCGTCGCCGCCGCCGGGTTCGCGTCGAGGAACGCTTGGTTGGCGATCGGGCGGATGTCGTTCGCGACGAAGCCGAAGCGCAGCGGATCGGTCACGGCGCCGGTCACGCCCGACGCCACCATCGCGTCCTCGAGGCCTTGCTGCGCCTCGGACGGCACGATCTCGGGCACGTTGATCCAGACGACGTCCTCGCCTGGAACGAGCTGCACGACCGTGAAGTTCGGTGTCCACGTGTAGTACAGGACCGGCTCGCCGTTTCGGTAGCGCGCCAGGGCGTCCGCGAACGAGGCGGCGTAGGCGGCGGTGATCAGGTTGACGTGGTCGTGCAGGTCGTACGCGTCCATGTGGTGCGAGATGACCTGCTCGCAGCCCCAGCCGGGCGGGCAGGCGACCATGTCGGCCTTGCCGTCGCCGTTCGCGTCGAACGCCTCCTTGACCTCGGGCCGCTTGAAGTCCTCGAGCGACGTGATGTCGTACTCCTCGACCGAGGCTTGGTCGACCAGGTACCCCTGCAGCGCGCCGTTCTCGACGATCGTGCCGACGACCGAGGCGTTCTCCTCGAAGTTGTTCGGCAGCTGCGCGTTGTGCAACGGGAACCAGCCGTTGGCCCAGTAGTCGACGTCGCCCTGAACGACCGACTGATAGAAGATCGGGTTCGAGACGGATTGCGGCTCGGCCACCTCGTAGCCGAGCTCGCCGAGCAGCTGGGCGAAGATCGCCTCGATCGGCAGCGCCGACTGCCAAGTGGCGACCGCCGGCTGGACGGTCGTGCCTTCACCGGGCCGGTCTTGGGCGACGGCGGCGCCGGAAACCAGCAGCAACGACGTCAAGAGCGGAATCCATAGCTTGCGGTACGTCATGGTTCCTCCGTTCGGAAAGGAGCGGTGGTGTCGCGAGGCGCCGTACCGCCGCCGCCCGCATGCCGTCGCTAGAGTGCAGCGTGCCGCGGGTCGGACCGACGCCGGTGCGCCCGAAGGGCGCAGCACGGGAAGGCGTACACGGTGTCTTCTTCGCGCCCATCGGGCCCTGGCCTTCCCGTGACGGCCGCGAGGCGCGGGGACGAACGAGATGACGGAGGCGCCGAGCGCCCTCGTCCCTTCCGACGTTAGCAGCGCCCCCCGGGGGGCGGCATGTCGTCCGTCTCCTTGCAGGCGCAGGGAAGGCCGGCTACACTTAGCGGTTCTCGCCCAACCCCTGCGTGATGCGATCCAGCACGATCGCGAGCAGCACGATGCCGAGCCCGCCGACGAAGGCCAGTCCGACGTTCAGCGAGTTCAGGCCCCGGAACACCGGCGTGCCGAGGCCGCCCGCACCGATCAGTGCGGCGATCACGACCATCGACAGCGACAGCATGATCGTCTGGTTCAGTCCAGCCATGATGGTCGGCAGGGCCAGCGGGATCTGAACCTTGAACAGGATCTGGCGCGGGCTCGAGCCGAACGCCACGGCCGCCTCCACCGCCTCGGGCTGTACCTGGCGGATGCCGAGGTTCGTCAGGCGGATGATCGGCGGCAGCGCGAAGACGATCGTCGCCAGCACGCCAGCCACCGTGCCGATGCCGAACAGCATCACCACCGGCACCAGGTAGACGAACGCCGGCGTGGTCTGCATCACGTCCAGAACGGGGCGGATCCCGGCCGCGAAGGCGTCGCTGCGTGCCGCCACGATGCCGAGCGGAACGCCGACCGCGACGCAGAAGACCACCGCCGCCAGCACCATCGCCAACGTCGTCATCGTCAACCCCCACATGCCGGTGAAGCCGACCAGTCCCATCGCGACCAGCGCGAACAGGCCCATCTTCCACCCGACGGTGCGCCAAGCCAGCACGGCGATCAAGACCAGCATGACGGTCGGCGGCACCGACTGCAGCACGATCTCGATTCCATCGAGTACCTGCTCCACGGGCCACTTGATCGCCTGGAAGAAGCCGCGGGCGTTCGTCGACAGCCAGTCGACGCCGGTCTGGACCCAGCGATCGAGCGGCAACGAATACGTCTCGAACACGTTCAGGATGGTCGTCATGTCCTCACCTCCAAGCGGGGGCGGCCGCGTCGCCCGTGCCGGCGGCGGACGCCTCCTCGTTCGCGCGCTTGTACAGAATGCCGTGGACCAGCTCGTTCTCGCTGATCACGCCCAGCACCAGGTCGTCCTCGTCCACCACCAGCTGGGGGAGGCGCGAGTAGGTGCGGCCCTTCAGCACCTGCTTGAGCGTGGCTCCGGGACCGCACAGCAGCACGGCGTCCCGCCGACGGATCTCAGGGGTCTCCTCCTGCAGGGCGTCCTCGAGCCGCATAGCCTCGACCGGGACGCCGTCCACGCGCATCTCCACGAACCGGCCGTCGTGCATGCCGTAGCTCACCTCGGGATAGCCGACCCGCTGGAAGAAGGTCGTGCCGTCCTGCTGGCCGCTCTCCTCGAAGCGCTGGCCGGGCACGGGCACCGCAACGGTACGGGCGGTCATCACGCCGGTGGGGTCGGCGTGCTCGACGAAATCGGCGACGTACTCCGTGCGGGGCTCGACGATGATCTCCTCGGGCGTGCCGACCTGGACGATCTCGCCGTCGTCCATGATCGCGACGCGCGTCCCGATCCGAAGCGCCTCGTCGAGGTCGTGCGTGATGAACAGGATCGTGCGGTGAAGCTCCGCCTGGATCCGAAGCAGCTCGTTCTGCATGTTGACCTTGATGAGCGGGTCCAGCGCGCTGAACGGTTCGTCCATCAGCAGCACGTTCGCCTGCGTCGCCAGCGCCCGCGCCAGGCCGACGCGCTGCTGCATTCCGCCAGACAGCTCGTTCGGTTTGCTATCGCCCCAGCCTTCCAAGCCGACGACCGACAGCATCTCGCGCGCGACGCGGTAACGCTCCTCGCGGGGCGAGCCGCGGACCTCCTGGCCGTACGCGACGTTGTCGAGCACCGTCCGATGCGGGAACAGGCCGAAGCGCTGGAACACCATGCTCATGCGCTCGCGCCGCAACGCGCGTAGCTCGGGCGCGCTCAGCGCGGTCACGTCGATCTCGCCGTCGTCGGTGGTGAGCAGCACCTTGCCTGAGAGAGGCTCGATCAGACGGTTGACGCAGCGCATCAGCGTGGACTTGCCGCTGCCGGAAAGCCCCATGATGACGAAGACCTCGCCGGCCTCCAGCTCGAAACTGACGTCGTTCACACCGACGGTCAGGCCGGTCTCCTCGCGGATCTCCGCCTTCGACCGACCCTGTTCGAGCAGCGGCAACGCACGCCAAGGCTCGTCCCCGAAGACCTTGACCAGATGTTCGACTCGGATCACGGAATCGCTCCCTCCGAGCGCGCCGCGGAGCGATGCAGCGTCCGGAGCGCGCGAGATGGGACGTGAACCGCCGGCCGACACGAAGCCGCGTCACGGCCCGGGCCGCGTAGCCGACGGAACGGTTGGCGGGCCCGAACGGCCACGCCTGGAACGTGTCAAGCATACGCGTCAGCGGCGCACCGCGCCGTTCAACCCCGGCCTTCGGTCTGCGCGCTGCGTGCTTCGCCACGCCGTTCGACGCCGCGGCGTACCAGCCCGTCAGCCGCAGTACCGCCTGAACGCACCTAGCGAACGGCCGCCCCGAAGGGCGGCCGTTTCGTGGAGCGGGAGACGAGATTCGAACTCGCGACATCCACCTTGGCAAGGTGGTGCTCTACCAGCTGAGCTACTCCCGCAGTGGCGGAGAGGCACCCACCCCGTGGGCCGGTGCCTCTCCAGTGAAAAATAACTCCCCGCGCTGACCTACTCTTGCAGGGGGCTGCCCCCCAACTACCATCGGCGCTGACGTGCTTAACTTCCGAGTTCGGGATGGGATCGGGGGGGGCCACGTCGCTATGAGCACGAAGAGAAAAAATAGACAAGACGAAGACGAAGCGGACAGTGTCCTACTCGAGGATGATTGCTAAAAGGTTACGTCCTCGTCCGATTAGTACCGGTCAGCTAAACACGTTGCCGTGCGTACACTCCCGGCCTATCGACCCGGTGGTCTTCCGGGGGACTTACTCCCACAAGGGGATGGGAAAACTCATCTTGGAGTCGGCTTCGCGCTTAGATGCTTTCAGCGCTTATCCGTTCCGCACATAGCTACTCGACATATGCCCCTGGTGGAACAGCCGAGAAACTAGCGGTGCGTCCATTCCGGTCCTCTCGTACTAGGAACAGCTCTCCTCAATTTTCCTACGCCCACAGCGGATAGAGACCGAACTGTCTCACGACGTTCTGAACCCAGCTCGCGTGCCATTTTAACCGGCGAACAGCCGGACCCTTGGGACCTTCTCCAGCCCCAGGATATGACGAGCCGACATCGAGGTGCCAAACACCGCCGCCGATGTGAACTCTCGGGCGGTATCAGCCTGTTATCCCCGGGGTAACTTTTATCCGTTGATCGATGGCCCTTCCACAAGGTACCACCGGTTCACTAGGACCGACTTTCGTCCCTGCTCGACGTGTATGTCTCGCAGTCAAGCTCCCTTATACCCTTACGCTCTATGCACGATTTCCGACCGTGCTGAGGGAACCATTGTGCGCCTCCGTTATCATTTAGGAGGCGACCGCCCCAGTCAAACTACCCACCTCACGCTGTCCCCCGACCGGATAACGGTCGCAGGTTAGACGCACGAACCAACCAGGGTGGTATTTCACCAACGACTCCACCAAGCCTAGCGGCCTGGCTTCACAGTCTCCCACCTATCCTACACGGATCGGTCCAAGCGCCAACATCAAGCTGTAGTAAAGCTCCACGGGGTCTTTTCGTCCTGCTGCGGGTAGGCCGCATCTATACGGCCAGTTCAATTTCACCGAGTCTCTGGTTGAGACAGCGCTCCAGTCGTTACACCATTCGTGCAGGTCAGAACTTACCTGACAAGGAATTTCGCTACCTTAGGACCGTTATAGTTACGGCCGCCGTTCACCGGGGCTTCATTTCGGCGCGTGAACGCCTCCACTTAACCTTCCGGCACCGGGCAGGTGTCACTCCCTATACATCCCCTACTCGGGTTCGCAGAGAGCTGTGCTTGTGGTAAACAGTCGCTAGAGCCGATTTCCTGTGCCCACCTCGAGCAGTCGCGAACGACCACCCTACGCGTGGGACCCCTTCTCCCGAAGTTACGGGGCCATTTTGCAGAGTTCCTTAACCAGAGTTCTCTCGCGCGCCTTAGTGCTCTTACACTCGCCCACCTGTGTCGGTTTTGGTACGGGCACTCTCGCTTCATCGCTTAGAGGTTTTTCTTGGCACCCTGGATTCGACCAGTTATCAGTCCCGTAGGACCTTCCCGACGCACGTCACCAACACGGGAGGCGGATTTTCCTATCCTCCCTGGCTTCGTACGCCGCCGGGCTCTGCCGTGGCTCCGGTTGGCCTATCCTAATGCGTCACCCCATCGCTCCACGAAAGTGGTGCAGGAATATTGACCTGCTGTCCATCGACTACGCCTTTCGGCCTCGCCTTAGGTCCCGACTAACCCTGAGGGGACGACCCTTGCTCAGGAAACCTTGGGCTTTCGGCGGAAGGGATTCTCACCCTTCTTATCGTTACTCATTCCTGCATTCGCACTTCCGATACCTCCACGGCTCCTTACGGTACCGCTTCAACGGCCTACGGAACGCTCCCCTACCCAACGCAACTTGGTTGCGCTGCCGCAATTTCGGTGCATGGCTTAGCCCCGATCATCTTCGGCGCAGAGACGCTCGACTAGTGAGCTATTACGCACTCTTTAAAGGAATGGCTGCTTCTAAGCCAACCTCCTAGCTGTCTTAGCGTCTCCACATCCTTCACCACTCAGCCATGACTTGGGGACCTTAATCGGCGGTCTGGGTTGTTTCCCTCTTGTCCGTGAGAGTTAGCTCACACGGACTGACTCCCGGGGTCTGAACCACTGGCCTTCAGAGTTTGACAGGGTTTGGTAAGCTGGTGAGCCCCCTAGCCCAATCAGTGCTTTACAACCAGTGGTGAACCCCCGAGGCTAGCCCTAAAGCTATTTCGGGGAGAACCAGCTATCTCCGGATTCGGTTAGCTTTTCACTCCTAACCACAGCTCATCCCAACAGTTTTAAACCTGAACGGGTTCGGACCTCCACTCCCTGTTACGGGAGCTTCATCCTGGCCATGGCTAGCTCATCCGGTTTCGGGTCTACTGACAGCGCCTGAACGCCCTGTTCAGACTCGCTTTCGCTTCGCCTCCGCCTATCGGCTTAAACTCGGCACTGCCAGTAAGTCGCAGGATCATGCTTCAAGAGGCACGCCACCACCCGTTGCCGACAGAAGTCGGCCATAGGGCTGTGACTGCTTGTAAGCGCACGGTTTCAGGTGCTATTTCACTCCCCTCACGGGGTGCTTTTCACCTTTCCCTCACGGTACTGGTTCACTATCGGTCACTCGGAATATTTAGCCTTACGGGGTGGTCCCCGTGGATTCACGCGAGATTCCACGTGGCTCGCGCTACTCAGGTGCCAGCTAGGCCTTCACATCTTTCGTCTACGGGGCTTTCACCCACTATGGCGCGCCTTTCCAGTGCGCTTCGACTAGATGTTCCGGTCCATGTCGCTGGTCCTACAACCCCCCCTCCCGTAGGAAGGGGTTTAGGCTATTCCCTGTTCGTTCGCCACTACTAAGGGAATCGAGGTTTCTTTATTTTCCTCCAGGTACTTAGATGTTTCAGTTCCCTGGGTTCCCTCCACATGCGCTATGAATTCACGCAAGGGTACGCGAGGTTCGCTCGCGTGGGTTTCCCCATTCGGACATCCCCGGGTCAAAGCTTGCTTCCAGCTCACCGAGGCTTATCGCAGGTAGCCACGTCCTTCATCGGTTCGAGTGCCTAGGCATCCACCGTGCGCCCTTAGTAACGTAACCTTTTCGGTCGCAAGTACTAAGAGTCAATGACACGCAAGATCGGATCGAAATCCGTTCTTGCTCTACGCTCGAGATCGATCGACCAGGACGGTCTGCATCGACGGTTCGAGCGCGGATGTCTCGCTTCGTCTTCGCTTGTCATCGTTCGCGCCTCTCTCTCGAGCGGCAAAAATAAGTGTATACCCCCGTCTCGGACCGTGTCAACCCCAGGCTTCGCGCCTTCGAGCGGCTCCGCTCCCGACCCGTCCCTCACGAGAAGAACGGCGGCGGCCGCACGGCGGCGGCCGCTGCTCCGACCGGCGCGCCGGCGAGCACGACGGCCAGGGCGGCACGACGTCGCCCCCGACCCGCAGGTCGAGGGCGACGTCGCCGTCCGTCGTGGACGCTCAGAACGGCACGCCGGCCACCAGGATGACGTTGGCGTACGGCGTGAACTCGCCGGTACGAACGATCGCGCGCGCGGAGCGCGACCGCTGCTTGAGCGCATCGTGGTCGATCCGCTCGAGCGGCACGCCCTGCGGCCAAGCGGCCTCCAACGCGGCGGAAGCGTCCGGCGCGGCGCCGGGCTGCTCGGCGTTGGCGAAGCCGTGCTCGACCACGAGCTCGGCCACGATCGCCGCCAGCACCGCGGCCTGCCTAGGCAGGCCCGGCGCGATCGCCAGATCGACGACCGGAACGCCGGGGGGCGCCGGTAGACCGGCGTCCCCGACGACGAGCGTATCGCCGTGACCGAGCGAGGCGACGAGCCGCGAGAGCTCGGCGTGAAGCAGGCCGGCGGCCTTCATCCCGGCCTCAGTCGCAGGCCGGGTTGGTGACCAGCTCGAGCGGGACGGCCACGTCCACGACCTCGGCCGGGACCGGCTCGCCGGCGACGAGGTCGGCTGCCAGCTCGACCGAGGTAGCGCCCAGCTCGTCGGGCAGCTGCGCCACCGTCGCGGCCATCTCGCAGCGCTCCACCGCGGCGCGGGCGTCGTCGGTCGCGTCGAAGCCCACCACCAGGATGTCGCGACCGCTGGCCTGGATGGCCTGCAGAGCGCCGAGCGCCATCTCGTCGTTGTGCGCGAACACCGCGTCGATCTCGGGCTGCGCCACGAGGATGTTCTCCATCACGCTCAAGCCCTCGGCGCGGTTGAAGTTCGCGGTCTGGCGAGCCACCACGCGAAGGTCCGTGCACGACTCGCTCAGGTAGGCGTTGAAGCCGGCGCCGCGAGCGCGGGCGGCGGTGGTTCCCGGAATGCCCTCGAGCTCGACCACGTCGCCGGTTCCACCGAGGCGGTCGCAGATGAACGCCGCCGCAGCCTGACCGCCCGCGGCGTTGTCGGACGCGACGTAGTAGGCGAGGCGCCCTCCGTCGATGCCGCGATCGACCGCGATGACGGGGATGCCCGCCGCATTGGCCTGCATCACGGCCGGCACCACGGCGGCGGAGTCGGTGGCGTTGATGATCAGCACGTCGACGCCGCGAACGATCAGGTCCTCGATGTCCGAGACCTGGGTGCTGACGCTGTCCTGCGCGTCGGTGACGAGCAGCTCGACGCCGGCCTCGTCGGCCGCGGCCTGCGCGCCGTCGCGCAGGGTGACGAAGAACGGGTTGTTGAGGGTCGATAGCGACAAGCCCACGGTGCCTTGCGCCAAGACGGCGCTGGCGAGAAGGGCGGCGAGGGTCATGATCAGTCTGCGCATGGGAACTCCGTTTCCGGACGCCGGCTCGGCGCCCGCGTCGGTCGATGTGTCAGGTCCTCCGGGCGGTCAGGATGCGGTCGATGAGCAGCGCGGCCAGGATCACCCCTCCCTTCACGATCTGCTGGTAGAAGCTCGGAACGTTCAACAGGTTCATGCCGTTGTTGATCACGCCGATGATGAGAGCACCGACCAACGTGCCGAACACCCCGCCCCGGCCGCCGAACAGCGAGGTGCCGCCGACCACGACCGCCGCGATGGCGTCGAGCTCGAACATCACCCCGGCGGTCGGCTGGGCCGAGTTGAGGCGTCCGGTCAGCACGACCGCCGCGAGGGCGGCGGCGAACCCGCTGAAGGCGTAGGTGAACGCGGTCACCCGGCGGACCGGGATCCCGGCGAGGCGGGCGGCCTCCTCGTTGCCGCCGATCGCGTAGATCGCACGGCCCAGCGCCGTGTGCCGCAGCAGAAGGCGCGTGAGCACGAGAAACGCCAGCAGGATCCAGACCGGCATCGGCAACCCGAGAAAGGTGCCGTAGCCGATCTCGGCGAACAGCGGCGGCAGGCCGGTGACCGGCCGACCGTCGGTGAAGGCCAGCGCCATGCCGCGGAAGATCGTGAGGCCCGCCAGCGTGACGATGAACGGCGCGATGCCGGCGTAGGCGACGAACAGCCCGCTGAGCGCGCCGAGCGTCGCACCGAGCGCCAGGCCGGCGACGATGGCCAGCCACGCCGGCAGGCCCGAGACGGCCAGCGTCGCCGTGACGACGCCGACATAGGCCAGCAGCGAGCCGACCGACAGGTCGATGCCGCGGCCCAGGATCACCGCGGTCATCCCGAAGGCGATCAGGGCGTTGATCGAGATCTGCCGCAAGACGTTGAGCAGGTTGGGGACCGACAGGAAGCGGTCCGAGAGCAGCGACAGCGCCAAGATCAGGGCGAGAAGCGCGAGCACCAGCCCGAAACGGGCCAGCAGCTCACGCCACCGCACGCGCGCCGGTGACATGGGCGACCACCTCCTCGCGGTCGAAAGGAGCGTGCAGAATCGTCGCGACCGCTCCGTGGCGGAACACCAGGATGCGGTCGCACAGCTGGATCAGCTCGTCGGTGTCGCTGGAGGCGAGCAGCAGCGATAGGCCGCGGCCGGCGAGGTCGTCGAGCACCTCGTAGAGCTCGGTACGCGCACCGACGTCGACGCCCCGGGTCGGCTCGTCCATCAGCAGCACGCGCGGTTCGGCCGCGAGTCCCTTGCCCACGACGACCTTCTGCTGGTTGCCGCCGGACAGGGTGGCGACCTCTCGCTCGGGATCCGGGGGGCGGATGCCCAGACGGCGCGTCCAGGTCATGGCGTTGGCGCGCTCGGCCCCCGGCCGCATCAGTCCGACGCGCGACAGGCGCGGAAGCACGGCGTGGGCCAGGTTCGCCTGCACGCTGGCGACCAGCGACAGGCCCTCGCCCTTGCGGTCCTCGGGGACGTAGGCGAGCCCCCGCTCGAGCGCGGCGCGGGGCGAACGGACCGGCACGTCGTCGAGGCTCGCCTCTCCCTCGGCCCCGTACAGCGTCCGGCAGAGCCGGCTCCGGCCCGAACCGGCGACGCCGGCCACGCCGGTCACCTCGCCTTCGTGGAGGGTCAGCTGGTTTCTGGCCAGGTCGGCTCCGCCGTAGTCGAAGCGGGCCCGGACCGTTTCCCGCCGCGTGCTGGCGCGACCGAAGCGGGCGACCTCGCGCCCGACCATGTCGCGCACGATCCGTTCGCCATCGACCTCGGCCAGCACGTGGGTGGCGACGCGGCCGCCGTCGCGGAGCACCGTGACGCGGTCAGCGAGCGCGAACACCTCCTCGAGCCGGTGCGAGATGTAGACGAGCGAGGTACCGCCCTGGCGGAGTCGTCGCAGGATGGCGAACAGCCGGTCGCTCTCCTGCGACGACAGCGCGGCGGTCGGCTCGTCGAGCACGAGCACGCGGCTCCGCCGGCCGAGCGCCTTGGCGATCTCGACGAGCTGCTGCTCGCCGATCGGAAGCGATGCGACCGTTCGACGCGGATCGACGTCGAGCTCGACCTCGGCCAGCAGCTCGCCCGAGCGCTCGACCAGCTCGCGGTGGCGCACCAAAGGACGCAGCCGGCCGAGGAACAGGTTCTCGGCCACGCTCAGATGCGGAACCAGCGCGAGCTCCTGGTACACCATCGCGATCCCGGCGGCTTGGGCTTCGTGCACGCCGCGGAACGCCACCGGCCGCCCCTCGAACACGATCTCGCCTTCGCTGGGCGGCTGCACGCCCGACAGGATCTTCATCAGCGTCGACTTGCCCGCGCCGTTTTCACCCACCAAGGCGTGCACCTCGCCGGCGCGAAGCTCGAAGTCGACGTCGCGCAGCGCCACCACGCCGCCGAACCGCTTGCCGATGCCGCGCATCTCGAGCATCAGAGGCACCTCGCCATGCGGGTCTCGATCTCGGGGCTGGAGCCGCGCACGATCAGCCGGACCGGCAGGGTCAGCTGGCGCGGTGGCCCGGCCTGCCCGTCGATCCGCTCGATCAGCAGGCGCACCGCCTCGCGGCCGAGAGCCTCGAGCGGCTGCCTGACGGTGGTGAGGGCGGGCTCGGCCAGCTCGGCGAAGGCGATGTCGTCGACGCCGACGACGGCGACGTCGTCCGGCACGCGCCGACCGCTGCGGCGCAGGAGGCGCAGGACGCCGAGCGCGACGGCATCGTTGGCGCAGGCCACGGCGTCGTAGGCCGTCTGGGCGTCGGCCAGGGCCCGACGCACATCGCTCGGAAGGCGATGGTCGAACGGGACCTCGGCCTCGAACGCCAGCTCCCCCGTCCACGCCTCGCGGAACCCCTCCGAACGCTCGCGTGCGCTCTGCAGCCGCGCGGGACCGTGCAGCACGACCGGTCGCCTCCGACCCGCGGCCAGCAGGTGACGGGCCACCAGTCGGCCGGCCTCGCGGTGATCGGCCGCCACCCCGTCGCAGCCGCCGGCGGTGCGGTCGACGGTGACCGTCGGAAGGTCCGGCGGCCGGCCCGGCGCGTCGCGGGGGGCCCACACCACGCCGTCGACCCGCTGCGCCGCCAGCAGCTCGAGGGCCGGCCGCTCGCCCTCGGGCGTGCCTCCGGCGTCGGCGACCAGCGTGCCGTAGCCGGCCTCGCTGGCGGCCGCGCAGACCGCGCGCAGGAGCGCCGGGAAGTACGGATTGCCGAGGTCGGGCAGCAACACCCCGAGGGTCCGACTGCGGCCGGTCCGGAGGGTGCGCGCTTGGGGGTGCGGCACGTAGCCGACGTTCGTGGCCGCCGCCTCGACGCGACGTCGAAGTCCATCGCTCACCGGCTTGCTGCCGTTGAGAGCGTGCGAGGCGCTGGCGATCGAGACGCCAGCGACGCGAGCGACATCCTTGAGCGTCGGCACGTCCGGCCCTCCCATCCACCGGAGCCGCGCCGCTCGTCGCGCGAGCATCGGCCCTCGGTAAATCGTTTCACCGTCGTCGTGCGGCCATGCTAGGGCGCGCAGGGGAGCCGCGTCAAGGACGCGCGCTCACTCGAATGGAATCCGAGCGAACGCGCTCCGGCTCACCAGGCGACGAGAAAAACCGCAGGTCGGGCGATGCCGTCTCGGTCGAAGGCGAGAAGACCGTCGGTGGTCGCCAGAGGCGTCCGTGCCAGGCACGGCGCCCACCACCGGTACGCGACGCGGCGGGCTCGCCGCCGACGCCTACGGCGCGGGGTCGGGCGACGTGATCCGGCGTAGACCCTCCGCGACGCGGGCACGCGACAGCTCGCCGAACGCGACCTCCCGCACGCTCCCCGAAGCGTCGACGAACAGGGTCGTCGGCAGGCCCGTCAACGACACCACGCGCCCGAGCGCCCCCGCTCGATCGAGCCAGACGTCGCCGGCCGCGAGGCCCTCGCGCGCCAGGTAATCGCTCACGGTGGCTTCGGCCTCGCTCTGCGAGACCAGCGCCAGGCGGACGTCGTCCCGACCCCCGACGACCTCGATCAGCATCGGCAGCTCGCGCCGGCACGGCCCGCACCAGGTCGCCCACAGGTTGACCACCGTCGGTGTCCCCTCCCACGCCGCGACGTCGACGGCCGTCCCGTCCAGTCTCGTGACGGATACGTCCATCGCCCCGAGCGTCGGTCGCTGCGGCGCGACCGGCAACACCAGCAGCGCAGCGACCGCCATCCCGGCCGCGGCGCCGAACGGGCCGAGCAGCTCGCGGATCGGCGCGCCACGACGCCGGACCTGGACCGCCGCCCAGGCCCCACCGGCCAGAACGCCCGCCCAAGCGACGAACCCGCCCTGCCAGACGTAGAGGATCTCGAGCGGCCGGGCGAGGTAGCTCGCGGGATGAAGCGCCACCCACACCGCCCGCGCCACCACGAGGCCGACGACGACGGAGGACCAGGCCCAGTCCGCGTCGCGACCGCGGCGACGGGCGAGGATCTCGGCGACCACCAGGCCAGCGAGCAGGACGAGCGCGACGAGGGCGCGATCCCCCGCGAGCGCCAAGGGACCGATTCGGATGGGGGCGAGGTCGGGCACGCCGTACACTGTGCCACGTGACGCGCTCATGCGGGCCAGCGACGACCGTTCACGCCTTCCGTCCCCGAAACGTCCGCGGGCGGCCGACGTGAGGCTTCGCCGTGCGGGACCGTTCGCGAGCGTCCTCGACCTCGAGGCCGATCCCTCGCCCGAGACGTCGCGACGGGTCGCCTCGCTTCGCGAGCGGCTCGCCGCCACGGCGCCTCCCGAGGTCCGCGACCTGATCCCTGGATTCGCGACCCTCCTGTTCGAACACCGGCCGACGCTGACGCCGAGGTCGCTGCACGCCTGGGCACGCCGTGCGGCCACGGCCCAGCCCGACACGCCGGTCGCCCGACACCGACACGTCCGCGTCGCCTACGGCGAGGATGCCGACGTAGCCGAGCTCGAGGCCGCCCTGGGGCGGCCGTTCACGGAGATCGTCAGGCTCCACGAAGCGCACGAGGCGACCGTGGCGTTCCTCGGCTTCACGCCCGGCTTCCCCTACCTGCTCGGCCTTCCGGAGACGCTGCGTCTGCCGCGCCGCGAGCGGCCCAGCTCGCGGGTTCCTCGCGGCGCCGTGGCGATCGCCGCGGGCATGGGCGGCATCTACCCCGCCGCCAGCCCGGGCGGGTGGTGGGTGCTGGGGCGAACGGACGCTCCCCTGTTCGATCCACGCGCCGATCCGCCCGCCTGGCTCGCCGCGGGCGACCGCGTCACGTTCCAGGCGGTGGCTCGCGAGCGACTGGACGAAGGGAGCCTCGAGGAGCACGACGCCGAGGACGCCGCCCTCCCACGGCTCCCGACGCTCGACGGCCCCGCCACCGACATCGTCGAGGCCGTCCCCGCCAGCGCGTCGCTGCAAGGCGCGCCGCGCCACGGCGTCGGTCACCTGGGCGCGGCCCACGCCGGAGCCATGGACCGTCCGGCCCTCGAGGCGGCGAATCGCATGGTGGGCAACCCCCCGGGCACCCTGGCGCTGGAGGTGCTGGGCCAAGCGCTCACGATCCGGACCGATCAGGAGCGGCTCGCCGCCGTCTGCGGAGGCGGCACGCTGGTACGGCACGACGGCACGCCGATTCGGACATGGTCGGCGTTCCGCTGGCGGGCCGGCGCGACGCTGGAGCTGCTTCCCGACCCGACGGCGCGTGGACGAAGCGCGCTCCTCGCGGTCGCGGGCGGCTTCGCCGGGGAGCTATGGCGCGGCTCCGACAGCACGGACGTGCGTGCGCGCGCCGGCGGGTCGAGACGCTGGCTGGCGCCGGGCGACCGGGTCGGCTTGGGCGCGGCGACCACGCGCCCGCTCCTGCCCCATCCGGGACGGCCGCTTCCACCGTCGCGCCTGCTGCTCCGGATCCATCCAGGACCGCAGTACGACGCGGACGCGTTCGACGCGATGGTCACTACCGGCTTCCGCCTGTCCGACGTGGACCGGACCGGCGCCCGGCTGGACGGTCCGCCAGTGCCGTCGGACGCTTCGTCGATCGTCAGCGACGGAAGTCCGCTGGGCGCCGTGCAGCTGCCGCCCGACGGACGGCCGATCGTGCTGCTGGCGGACCGGGGCAGGACCGGCGGGTACGCCAAGCCCGCCGTCGCCGACGCGCGCGATCTGTGGCGGCTGGCTCAGGCCCGCCCCGGCGACGAGGTGTGGCTGCTCGACGCTCGCCGGGACGACGTGGCCTACGACCCGCTAGACTTCGGGGCATGACCCGACCCCGGCAGCTGGCCCTGATCGCTCACGACAAGAAGAAGCTGGACCTGGCCATGTTCGCGCGCGACCATGCGCACGTGCTGGAACGGTTCCGGCTGATCGCGACCGGCACGACGGGAAGCGTGCTGCAGGAGAAGGCGGGCCTGAAGATCGAGCGCCTCCGCTCCGGACCCGAAGGCGGCGACCTCCAGGTCGGTGCCCGCATCGCTCAGGACGAGGTGCTGGCCGTGATCTTCTTCCGTGATCCGCTGACGTCGCAGCCGCACGAGCCCGACGTCAGCGCCCTGCTCCGCATCTGCGACGTGCACAGCGTGCCGCTGGCGACGAACCTGGGAACCGCCGAGGCGGTCGTCGCGTGGCTCGAGGAGCGGATGGAGAGCGAAGGCGACCGCTCGGCGTGAGACGCCCCGCCGCCGCGTTCACCCGCGCGCGACCCGGTCACGGTAGGCTCGGGACGTGAGCAAAGAGACGATCCGAGCCTTCCTGAACGAGATGCGCGCCCGGAACGCCCAGCAGATCGACGCCATGGAGCTCCCCGAGGGCACGAGGGAGTTCGTCGCCGAGCGGATCGCCGCGGGCGACGACGAGACGCTGCTGTTCATGCTCAAGCTCGGCTACCTGATGGGACTCCAGACCGGCTACGCCGCCGGCCACGCCGGCGAGAGCGAGCCGGACGGTCAGATCGGTCCGCTCCAGGCCTGAGCGCAGAGCCGAGCGCCGGCCCGGGTGCACGCCCGGGCGCACGCCTCGGCGCAGATGCGGCGACCGCTCAGGCGTCGCCAGGTTGGCTGCCGACCTCGTCGCTGGACGCCTGCGGATCGTGCAGCAGCTCGACCTCGATCTCGATCTCCGCCTTCAGGCTCGCAGCGACCGAGCAGTACTTCGTCATGCCCAGACCGGCGAACCGGCGAGCGGTCCTCTCGTCGAGCCCCGGCACGTCGAAGCGATGGAGCGCGCGGATCTTCGTGAACGGGCTCGGCGTCTCGTCGGCGCGCTCGCCGACGAGCTCGATCGTGTAGGAGCGGATCTCGAGGCGCTTCTTGGCGAGCATCGCGACGATGTCGTACGCCGCGCAGCCGCCGACCGCGTTCAGAAGCAGATGCATGGGCCGCATGCCGGTCGGCGTCTCGTTCTCGCCGTCGATCATCACGCGCATGCCGTCAGGGGTGACGCCGACGAAGCGCTTGTCGACGAGGTGGTGGACGGTGGTTT
>Ga0102931_1000288_pt1 | contig 24902 bp, 24 predicted proteins | sample SalPonR1_C_D1_MG_FD_79282 | JGI IMG/M metagenome (GOLD analysis project Ga0102931, IMG submission 79282) | Salt pond soil microbial communities from South San Francisco under conditions of wetland restoration - Salt Pond MetaG R1_C_D1_MG | ecosystem: Environmental > Aquatic > Marine > Intertidal... | reverse complement strand
ATTCTGTTATATTTTTACTCCTGTTCCTGATCATGGGAAGCTGTGATACTGTAAACGAACGGCTCAGTAGCGAAGATCAAAATTTCCGGCAGCCTTCATTTTCCGAAGATTGGATTATTCCGAAAGACGATATCATTCATGTTACAGGATTAGATGGGATCGTTTCAATTGACGAACCAGATTTTGCCCATGTCAGCGACATCGATTTTGTAGATGACAAACGGCTTATTGAAGGTGTTAAGATTGAAGGTAGATTAAGAGCGTATCCCCACCAGGTATTGGATTGGCATGAGATTGTGAATGATCGTATAGGCGATACCTCCCTGGCAATAACTTATTGCCCTCTTACCGGTACGGGTATTGCCTGGAATCGAAAGAACATGGAATTTGGAATTTCCGGACTATTGTATCACGGTAATATGGTTCCGTACGATCGCCAGACCTTCAGCAGATATTCACAAATGCAGTTGCGGGCGGTTAATGGGCCAATGGCAGGTACCAGGCTGGAAACCTACCCGGTACTTCAAACTACATGGGAAACCTGGAAGGCAATGTACCCGAATTCGGATGTACTAACCAGGAATACAGGCCACTCGTACAATTATAGGGGATTTGCCTACGGAGAGGAGTATCTTGAAGAAAATTCGGCAACCAACTTTCCGATCAGAAACCCGGACGACCGATTGCCTAAGAAAAAAAGAGTTCATGGAGTTATGGGCGGAGTAAGGGTTGATGAGAATACAGAAGTTCGGGTATATGTTATTGACCGGATGAAATCCGGAATTGAGGTTATTGAGGATGATTTTTTGGGGAATGAAATTGTTATTGTTGGCAGCAGAGAGAAAAATTTTACCATTTCTTATCAAAGAACCCTGCCGGGAGGACCATTACTGCAATTCGAAGCGGTACAAGACGCACTTCCGGTTGTTATGAAAGACCAGGAAGGAAATTTCTGGGATGTTTTCGGATATGCGGTTGAAGGACCGCGCGTCGGAAGCCAGTTAACCCCGACAAAATCCTATACGGGATACTGGTTTGCATGGGCCGATTTTTTTCCGGGACTTGAAATTTATGGCGAAGGGGACTAAATACCCTGAAACCAATAACCGGTATTCGCTTAGCATTAATAAGGGATTGCTGGCAATGTAGTCCAGCCTTTAAGTTGGAACACACTACCATTCATGGGCGGTGGTTGCAACCGGTGGAATATCTATTGGCCACAAAGGAATGGTGTATGCATCCAAGGCACTGGCGATGACGATGGTTGATCTCTTTGAAAATCCCGAGTTGATTGATGAAGTAAAAGCCGAATTCAACGAGCGAAAAGGTGATTATGTGTATGAAGGGATGGTTCCTCCGGGGCCGCCGCCTTTAAATTTTGAGCAGTGATAGAGTATAAAATATGCTAATAGATTTTTCGTTTTATATATTATATAGATAAATATATAATCAATACATATAGTTATGGCGCTCAGTATAAAAAACTCTGAAGTTGATCGGTTGGCTCGTGAGCTCTCAAAGGCGACGGGAGAAACTATTACTGAAGCTATTTCTAAGGCATTAAAAGAACGTTTGGAGAGGGAAACCGGAAAACCAAAAGGCAAGCATTTTCGAGAGGAGATTGAACGAATCCAAAATCGTATTCAACGCTTATCCCGTTTAGATGATCGTTCTGATGAAGAAATTTTAGGTTACGATAAACACGGTTTGCCGACTTAAAATGATCTTAGATACATCTGCAATCATTGCTGTTCTTCAAAATGAGCCAGAGTCTGATGGACTAATTTCTTCAATGCAAAATGCGGAAAAGCTACGAATATCAGTAGCTTCTGTAGTTGAAGCAGGAATTGTTATGTATGCCAGATATGGAGACGCCGGTGAATTGGAGATTGATCAATTTATACATCGACTAAACATCTCGATTGTACCGGTAACTGCTGAACAGGCGGATCTGGCTCGATCTGCATATCGAAAATACGGTAAAGGAATTCATCCGGCTGGATTGAATTATGGTGACTGCTTTTCGTACGCTTTGGCCATTTCTCTCCAGGAAAAGCTCCTGTTTGTTGGTGAAGACTTTTCAAAAACTGACGTTGAAATGGCATAAACCAATCCACAGAAATCCACTGATGGTTCTTCGGTGACTATCAAAATCAAGGCGAAAGCCTCTTAATTACCCAATCTCCATCCTCAAGAGAATAGCAAATGCGGTCGTGAAGTCGGTTCAAACGTCCCTGCCAAAATTCGATTCGATGCGGTATAATCCGAAATCCTCCCCAATGCGGTGGCCGCGGGATGTCATCGCCAAATTTCTCTTCATACTCCTTCATCTCTTCTTTAAGAACAGCTCTGGATTCAACTTCCTCGCTTTGACTTGAGGCCCATGCACCCAACTGACTTGCAACAGGCCGCGATTTAAAATATTCATCGGACTGGGTTTCAGGTACTTTTTGTGCGTTTCCTTCAACATGGATCTGTCGCATCAATTCGGGCCAAAACAAAGTCATGGATACCCTCGAGTTATTTTGGATATGATGCCCTTTCCGGCTTTTGTAATTGGTGTAAAATACAAATCCGCTCTCATCAAACTCTTTCAGCAAAACGGTTCTTGTAGAGGGTTGTCCGTCTTCACTTACGGTCGAAAGAGTCATTGCGTTGGCATCAAGAGAGACATCCCGGACAGCTTTTTCGAACCACGTTGAAAATTGCTTGAATGGATTGGGGGCAACTGATTCCTTATCAAGCGGTATTCCCTCATATTCACGACGGATCATGGCAATAGCTTGCTTGGTATCTTTCAATTCTTCCCTTGCGGGAGTCCATCGTTTTATGAATCTGGAAATTTTTCCCATGTCAGAGTTATTAAATTGTACCAGCTATCGTTTGAGTAATCTGAGCAGAAGTAATTATGGTAGCTGCATCATTCATCCGATGACTCTATGGATATTTCGTTAGAAATTAAGGGATTTTCCGCAAACTGATAATCGCGGACTGGTTTGCCGCCGATCAAATGTTCTTGAATGATACGCTCCAGTGCATCGGGCGAACAGGAGTGATACCAGACGCCTTCAGGATAAACAACTGCAATCGGTCCGCGTTTGCAAACCCGTAAACAGTTAGCTTTGGTTCGATAAACACCACCCTGTTTGTGAAGGTTCAGCTCCTTGAGACGTTTTTTCAGGAATTTCCATGATTTTAAACCAATCTCCTTTTTGCAGCATTTCGGTTTGGTTTGATCTGCACACAAAAAAATATGTCGTTTGATGGTAGGGATATGAAGCTTCTCAGCTTCTTTTCGGGCCTTTTTGTTCATCTTTAAGAGTTATATGAGAGTACAAATTTCAATCCAAAAGATAGGATGAATTTTGATTAATTATGAAAACGAATATAGAGAGGATGCGAAAAAACAAGATATGTTTCAGCAGTATTAAGTCCTTTCAGGGTTGATGTGACCAGTCACTTCCATCGTCCATAGTGCACAGCGCTATGCTGTTGATCTTGCTCTGTTGGTGCACAAATAAATTATCGGTGAATATCAATATTAAAAATCAAATTAAAAGCGTTTTCAGTCCGAAAAGTTGTGTTCACCACTAAAATAAGAGTAATCAATTCTGTAATTTGGGCGAAGAGAAATAGATTTGAATGAAAAGAGAGTAGAATAATGTCGAAAGTAAAATGGGCGGGTTTAATTTTGGGACTGATTGGTTTTTGCCTGCCCCTGTTTGTGAGTTTTCCGGGACTATCACTGGCTGGCCATTTTGCGATGAGTATTTTTTTGTTGGCTGCTGTTTTTTGGATGTTTGAAACTATTCCCATCTATTCTACATCTATTCTTGTGATTTTGGCCGAGGTAATCCTTCTCAGTTCACAAGGATTTATTGATTACAGCAGCACATCATATAGTCCATTGTCATACACTGAGTTTCTGTCAACGCTGGCAGATCCCATCATCATTCTCTTTTTAGGAGGATTTATTCTGGCTGATGCATCTGTGAAATACGATTTCGATAAAAGTATGACGCGATACCTCCTCCGGCCTTTTGGTTCGAGGACAAGTATGATGGTGCTCGGCCTGATGCTTGTGACCGGTTTTCTGTCAGCATTTATGAGCAATACCGCTACAACTGCAATGATGATTACAGTGATCCTGCCAATCGTAGCCAAAATGGAACCCGGTGACCCGGCACGAATCGGGATGGCGCTCAGTGTTCCTTTTGCGGCTAATATCGGGGGGATGGCTACTCCAATTGGCACGCCACCCAATGCGGTAGTTATAGCAGCCCTCAATCAACAGGGGATGGAAGTGGAATTCAGCAGCTGGATGATCTATGCGGCACCCCTTGCCATTGTAATGCTTCTCATTGCCTGGCAGATATTGATTCGATTATATCCGCCGGACATGGATGCCATCTCCCTAAACCTGGAAGGTAAATTGAAAACGTCGACCGGTGCCTTGATACTTTACGCCACGTTCGCAGTAACTGTATTGCTTTGGGTAACGGAAAGCCTTCACGGGATTAAGAGTGCGATTGTCGCCCTTATACCGGTTGCCGTTTTAACACTGACATCAACTTTTCAAAAAGAAGATATACGAAAACTACCGTGGGAAGTGCTTTGGCTGATTGCAGGTGGAATTTCACTTGGCATTGCGATGAAAGAAACCGGACTTGCCGAATGGATGGTCGGTGCAATTTCATGGGATCAATTTGGTTACCTGGCGCTGCTTGCCGTTTTTGCAACAGTGGCTTTGACGATGTCGAACTTCCTTTCAAATACAGTGACGGCTTCCCTGCTGATACCTCTTGCCATAACGCTGGTAACTTCCGGTATTTTACAGGGAACCGCCGGTATGATGATGATTGGATTGGTGATTGCACTCGGCTCCAGTTTTGCTATGATCCTGCCCATATCAACACCTCCGAATGCCATCGCTGTTAGTACGGGCATGCTGAAAACTAAAAATATGATCACGGCAGGCTTGATTATCGGATTGATAGGGCTTGGATTTATCCTGCTGCTATCGATGATTTATTGGCCTTATTTGATTTAATTAAAGAACACTATGGAAACAAAAATCTACATTTTGGTGGTTGAAGATGAACCTGAAGTACTGGATGCTATTGTTCGGGACATCTCAGCATTTGAATCGCATTTTGTTATTGAGATGGCCGATACGGCTGAGGAAGCACGTGAGATTATCCAGTCAATTTTTGATGATGGAAATCAGATCGGGTTGATTTTATGCGATCACGTATTGCCGGGCGATAATGGCGTTGAACTACTGGTGGAGATGCAGCATGATCCTCAAACTGAATCAACCCAAAAAGTTTTAATTACCGGACAGGCAGGGCTGGATGAAACGGTTCGGGCGGTGAATGAAGCAGATCTGAAGCACTACATCGCCAAACCCTGGGAGAAGGAGAAGCTGGTTGAAATCGTCAAAGATCAGTTGACAGAATATGTGCTGGAACATGTTTCGAATCCGATGCAGTTTATGGCTGTTTTGGACGGTGAAAGAATTGCGGAACAGATCAGGAAAGCAAAAAGTGTAACGGATAATTAGATCTCTTTATGAGTTTTAAATTCAGCAAACGGTGGATCGAAGATAAAGAGCTTGTTACTCAACTTATCAAAAGGGTGTTTGATGAAACAGGCAAGTCGGAAAAATTTGTTCACAAAATAGATAAAGACGTTACTCTTTTCAGGGAGGGAGATGTTCTGAATGATATCTACATCCTTCTGGAGGGCGTTGTTGTACTGCATAAAAAGAAACCGAAGACAGATATCGATTACCCGGTTATACGCCTGGAGCATGGATCACTAATCGGAATTATTGCGTTTACAACCGGGAAACCTTCACTTACCACAGCCATCACAACGGAGCCCTCAACTGTACTTAAAATTCCGGATCTGGAAATCCGATCTCTGCTGGAACGCGATGATAGAATGAAGGAGTATATTGATGAAATTATCCTGGCGAATCTTTCGGATCGATTTAAAACGAACATCAGCCTGCAGATGAAGCTGGATTCGGTCAATAATAAATTGAGAAAAGAGAGGAATGAACTTAAAAAGGCATACCAGGATCTGAAGGAAGCCCAGGATCGTTTGATATACCAGGAAAAAATGGCCACGCTGGGTCAGTTAGTTGCGGGATTTGCTCATGAGGTTAACAATCCAACAGCTTCACTGTTGAGATCTACGGAAACACTTGAAAATCGCATCTCTGAACTGATGAAACAAAATGACCGGGAGCCGGATAAACAGTCGTTCGTTCGAAGTCTTTATGAATCCGGTAAAAAATCCGGGTATCCAGATACGGCTACGCTCCGAAAACGGTCGTCTGAGTTACGTAAAGAATTTGAAGGAGCAAAAGCTTCACAGATTCGTCTATTAGCCCAGATACCCCCGGAACTTCTTTCCAACTTCAAATCTATGACAAATAATCCCGAGGAGATGGATATTTATCTGCAGTATTTTGAGCTGGGCAAAATGTTTCAAAATATCGAATCGGCCGGTAATCGAATTTCCGGTTTAGTGAAAAGCCTGAAGAGCTACAGCCGCACCGATACCGACAAAGAGTGGGAGTTGATTGATATTCGTGAAGGAATCCACGATACGCTTCAACTGACAAGCAACCGGATAAAATATTACGACATCCAGATTAACCTGGAGGAAGTTCCCAAAATTCGCGCAAATCCGGCAGCACTGAACCAGGTTTGGACGAACATCATTCTGAATGCTGCGGATGCAATGGGGAAAAATGGCTCATTAGATATCTACTGCACTGCCGAGGATGATCATATCAGAGTAAGGATTAAAGATTTAGGCCCCGGCATCCCTGAAGAGATTATTTATAATATTTTTGATTCCAACTTCTCGACTAAAAAATCTGATGTGAAATTTGGTCTCGGCCTTGGCCTTTCCATTTCAAGAGATATCATAAAGCAGCACGGCGGAACCATTTCTGCAAGGAATGATCCCGATGGTGGGGCTGTGTTTACGGTTACGCTTCCGATCAGGAAATAGGTATTGAGAGGGAGTAAAAGCCCGCTGCAATCTCAGGCAACATTTATTCGGTAAAGTTCAGGGTTAGATTACCATATTATCAACCCAAAATTGTTCAGCAAGCATAACAGGAAACTTCCATCTGAAATAGATGTATATAGGTACGTAAGAGATCTTGCGTGTATTACAAACAGATACTATAAAAAAAGTGACGGATAATCACTTTCATGCTCAATTCGTTATACATGCAAATTAAATAACCATCAACATGAGTAGTAAAAGATCAATCATTTTGATATTCCCAACATTTTTCTTGGCATTACTTTTAGCCACCTGTCAATCAGACGTTACAGGTCCGGGTGAAATTCATGGCGAACTTCCAAGAGAGCTCACCGCATTAGAAAAGCAGCTCGTTGAAGCCGATCAGTCATTCAGTTATGATATTTTTCGGCAAACCGTTTCGTACGACAATGAGGAAGAGAATTTGTTTATCTCGCCGTTGAGTATATCCACCGCTCTGGCTATGACGCTAAACGGTGCTGAAGGAGAAACGCTTGATCAGATGAAAGAAGCACTGCATTTAAATGGAATGGAAACTGGTGAGATTAATGAGGCATTTCAATCACTGATCGAGCTTTTGGTATCGGTAGATCCCAAAGTGACAATGAAAATTGCGAACTCCGTTTGGCATGATCAATCACTTGATGTGGAAGAAGATTTCCTTCAGCGACTGGAAAATTTTTATGATGCGGAAGTTGCCGGTCTGGATTTTAAGGATTCGGGATCGGTGGATACGATCAACAGCTGGGTGAATGAAAATACAGAGGGTAAAATTGAAAAGATTATAGACCGAATTCCACCTGAGATGGTAATGTACCTGATCAATGCAATCTACTTTAAAGGAGATTGGCTTAGCAAGTTTGATAAAGATGAGACCCGCAAAGCCGATTTTCATCTTGAAAGCGGCGAAACGGTTCAGGTTGAAATGATGAGTCAAAAAGAGAGATATGCGGTCAATTTTTCTGAGGAGGTTAGGATGATTGAGCTTCCTTACGGGGACAGCCTATTCACTATGAGCGTTCTGATGCCGGGTGATCCGGAAATGCCGCTCAATCAATTTATTGAAGAAGAGATAACCAAGGAAAACCTGGTAAAATGGAGATCAAATCTTAGGATTTCAGAGGTTCCACTTGAACTTCCAAAATTTGAGATGGAATATGAGATCACCTATAACGATATTCTAAAGTCGATGGGTATGGAAAAAGCGTTTGATGAGGGAGCGGCTGATTTCTCCGGTATAGCGGATGTTTCTCCGCAGAATCTCTTTATCAGTGAAGTAAAGCACAAAACATTTGTAAGTGTGGATGAAGAGGGTACAGAAGCTGCAGCCGTAACTTCAGTGGGTGTAGGGGTTACATCTTTGCCACCTTCGATGATTGTTAATCGCCCGTTTGTATTTATTATCCATGAGAGAGAAAGTGGCACAAACCTCTTTATGGGTAAAGTGAAAGATCCGTCCGTGTTGTAAAGCTATTAAAGACCCGTTGGTATGATTTATTTAAACTAAGTATAAACTGACCCTTAGAGTATGATATTTGACAAAAATTGCCGTTTATAAGCGTGTAAATACAGAATAAAACGGAGGAACAATTATGGATAAACCAACTACATGTCCACAATGTGGAGCAACGGCAGTTGATAAATGCCAAATGGAAGAGCAAAAGCAGGATGACTGCATCCGAGATTAATCGATGAAATAGTTCGAATGAAAAGCTGTCTCAATTTTCGGGGTGGCTTTTTCTTTTTGATGAGTATTCTTCATCATATCATTTAAAGAAAAAACCACTGTCTACCTAAAACAGAGAAAGATCTTTAGCCTCAGTTGTAAATGGTAGGGACGGTGAGTGTAATCACATCGCAGAAAGCTCTTCAAGGCCAATTCTTCCCTCATAGTACGCTTTTCCTACAACCACTCCGTAGATGTTAAGTGAGATAAGCTCTTTAAGGTCATCAATTTTTGATACTCCCCCTGAAGCAATCCAATGCAATTCCGGAAATTCATGTTGCAGGTTTTGATACATCACAACATTTGGGCCGCTAAGCATCCCATCTCTTGCAATATCCGTACTGAGAACTGTTTGGAGTCCGGCATCGATCATTGGTTTTAGAAACTCGGCTATCGATTTGTCTGAGGTTTCCAGCCATCCACCATAGGCCATTTTTCCATCTTTAAGATCTAATCCAAGTATCATCTGTTCGGGATAATTGTTAATAGCCTGGATCCATTCTTTAGGTTTTTTTACCGCCATAGATGAGCAAATGATACCGCTCAATCCAGCTTCCAGAAGTAGCTCAACGTCTGCTTTAGATCGAACGCCACCGCCGGTTTGAACAGAAAGTCCTGTTCTATCAATGATTTTTTGGATGAGAGGGAGGTTTTCAAACTTACCACTTTTAGCCCCATTCAGATCTACTACATGAATATGATTGAATCCGGACTCTTTAAATTTCGAAGCTTCTTGAACCGGGTTATCGTTGTAAACTGTCTTTTTTTGATAATTTCCTTTCTGAAGGCGAACGACCTGGCCGTCGAGCAGATCAATGGCGGGAATGATTTTCATAGATAATTTATAGATTTTCTTATAGAAAAGATCCTCGAAGTCTTTGAAGACTTGAATCCAATATCAGGAACTATTCACCATATCCAAAAAATTCTGCAGCAATAGCGAGCCAACTTGTCCCGATTTTTCAGGATGAAATTGTACACCAATGAAATTGTCTTTGTTGGTTACAGCAGTAAATTTTTCAATGTAGTCGCATGTGGCAAGAGTGTGCTCGCTTTGGGGAGCATAATACCCGTGCACGTAATAGAGAAAGTGTTTGTTCTCAATTCCTCTGAGAATCGGGTGTTTTTTTACCGATTCGAACTTATTCCAGCCCATATGAGGAACCTTAGCTTTTGAAGAATCAAACCTTTTCAGTCTTCCGGGGATAATTCCCAAAGCCTTACAATCCCCCTCTTCAGATGACTCATAAAATAACTGCATGCCCAGACAGATTCCAAGTACTGGTTTTTTGGTATTCTTCAGCCAAACATCCAGATCTTTAGATCGCAGATCATCCATCGCTGCTGCTGCATGACCCACACCCGGGAAGATAATTGCATCCACACTTTCCAGTTCCTCTAAATTGTCTGTAATTATATAATCGGCATGAAGTCTGTCTAATGCGTTCGAGACAGACGCTAAATTACCCGCCTGGTATTTTATTATTCCTATCATTTCGTTGAGTGAAAAGGCAAAGGTGAAAAGTGAGAAGTGCGTTTCGGGGATAGTAAATAATCATTCTGAAGTTGACTCAAAATCTCCTTCTGCGTTAAAGCCAAGAGATCATGAGTCAATCTTAGTATCAAGCCGAGGATACTTTCCAGTTTTGCTTTTTGACTTCTCAAAATAAAATTAAATCGTTCCTTTAGTTGTGGGTAAAATTCCTTTGATTCGTTCGTTGCGGCTGACAGAAAATCTCAGCGCTTTGGCGAATCCTTTAAAAATGGCTTCAATAATGTGATGCTCATTTTTTCCATCTGCTGAAACATGCAGGGTGGCGCGTGCGTTCATTGCAAGCGAATAAAAAAAGTGCTCCAGCATCTCTGTTGGAAAATCACCAACATATTCACGATTCAGCTGAACCTTCCATTCAAGGTAAGGACGATCAGAAAGGTCGATGGAAACATTGGCCTGTGCCTCATCCATCGGGAGGGCAAATCCATACCGCTGGATACCTGCTTTGTTGTCAGAAATTGCTTCGCGAATAGCCTGTCCTAACGCGATGGCGGTATCCTCAATTGAGTGATGTTCATCCACTTCCAGGTCTCCGTCGCATCTTATTTCGAGATCCACCAATCCGTGACGCGCGATCTGTTCCAGCATGTGATCAAAAAAGTTCAACCCGGTTTTGATTGAACTCTTCCCCGTTCCATCCAGGTTTATTGAAACAGAAATATCCGTCTCTTTAGTATTTCGTTCGATCAGAGCCTTTCGGCTTGGAAATAATATTTTATGGCTTATAGTTGTCCAGTCATCCGATTCTTCAACAATTGTTTCATCGATGATAAACTGGAAGGATTGCTTTTTTTGTATCCATCCATCTGCATGTTCAGAATCAAAATCACCCACTTGGATCTCTTCATTTTTTATCAGTTCGATTTGTTGATCTGAGAGAGAGTCAGAATCAAAAGAGAGTTCAGCATCATTTTCCTGCAGATATCTCATCGCAAAAAGTGCACCGGATGGAAGCAACGAATCAGAATTGCTGTTTAAAGCTGTACCATCAATCCAGATTTTCATACAAGGACCTCCTTCAATGTTTTGAGGAAACGCACATTTTCATCCGGCATGCCAATGGTCACACGAAGGCAGTCTTCGCAAAGCGGTTCATTGCCCCTGTATCGAACAATTACACCTCGATTTGCTAATTTTTTATAGATCTCTTTTGCGTTTTGAATCTTGAAGAGAAGAAAATTCGCATCGGACGGATATACTTTCTCAACTTCTTCAGCGTGACCTAATTGTTCCGCTACATACTCTTTCTCTTCTATAATTTTTTGGATGTTGAACTTCACCAACTCGATGTTGTCAAATGCATCAAGGGCTGTTTTGGCGGTCAGTTTGTTGATGTTGTAGGGAGCCTTCACCTTCATCATATAGTTAATGATTTGTGGATTTGAGATCGCGATGCCCAACCGTATTCCCGCCAGTCCATAGGATTTCGAAAATGTCTGAAGCACTACCAAATTCGGGTACTGCTGAACCAATCCTGCCATCGATTCCTGGCTGCTGAAATCAATATATGCTTCATCAATAACGATGATTCCCGGAAACTGAGACACCAACTTCAGCAGATCTGTCTGCTTCATGGAATTTGCTGTTGGATTATTGGGCGAGCATAAAAAGAGAACTTTGGTTTGTTCGTCTGCGGCCTCAACAATTTTTTCCGGCTGCAACTGAAAAGATTCCGTCAAAAGAACCTCTTTCACATCGAGGTTATTGATATTCGCAGAAACTTTATACATACCATAGGTAGGAGGGGTAATCATAATCGAATCCTGACCCGGCTCACAAAAAATGCGCATAATCAGGTCGATCGCCTCATCACTACCAACGCCCAGGAAGATGTTCTCAAAATCAACCTGGCGCCATTCCGCGATCTTTTTTCGAAGCGCATCCTGAGTTGGTGTGGGATACCGGTGTAACTCAAGGTCATTTCGTACCGGTGAACCGAGGCTATTTTCATTGGCATCCAGCAAAAGCCCTTCTTCAAAGTCATCGCGGGCACTTCGATACGGTTTTAGATTTTTGATGTTAGGACGAACAAGGCTTTCTATATCGATTGTTTTAGGCATTTTTTGATTTATGATTTCAGTTTGGTTAAGCGAATTACTCTATATCTGAAGCTGTCCAAAAAGGATGTGAAAAAATATCGAATTCAATTTTGTCATGCCGGACCCCGATCCGGTATCCCCAAGCATGATAAAAGATGGAGATTCTGAATCGAGTTCAGAATGATATCCTTTTTGGGCAGCTCCTTCCAATTTACTCCTTCAACTTCTTCAACCTCAAACTCACGGCTTGTTTATGTGCATCCAGGCCTTCCAGTTCTGCTAACGTTTCAACAGTTGGTCCCAAATCTTTCAATCCCTTTTCGGAGATTTTCTGCATCGTGATAAACTTCTGAAAACTGCTGAGTGAGACGCCGCTGTACATTCGTGCATATCCATATGTTGGGAGCGTGTGATTCGTACCGGAGGCATAATCTCCCATGCTTTCCGGGGTCCACGGCCCGATAAATACGGAGCCGGCATTTGTGACTTTATCAGACAGGTAATCTGCATCTTTCGTATTGATAATCAAATGTTCGGGTGCATATCGGTTTGAAAACTCTATTGCTTTCTTTGAGTGATCCACCACAAGAATAAAGCTATTTTCAATCGCTTTAGAAGCAAACTCCTTTCGAGGCAGATTCGCTAACTGTTTTTCAAGGGCATCAGATATAGCTGAGATGTCAGTCTCTTTGGTTGCGACCAAGATGGCCTGGCTGTCAGCTCCGTGTTCGGCTTGAGAAAGCAGGTCAATCGCTACAAACTCCGGATCGGCGGTTTCATCGGCAATCACCAACACTTCTGAGGGACCCGCCGGCATATCGATCGAAATCATCGCTTCGCTGTTTTGCAGCATCATTTTAGCGGCAGTGACATACTGGTTCCCGGGGCCGAAAATCTTATCCACTTTTGGGATCGATTCAGTTCCAAGCGCCATTCCTGCGATTGCCTGGGCACCACCGGCTTTCACAATTTTGGACACACCTGTTTTCTGAGCAACATATACAACAGATTCAGGAATCACTCCATCTTTACCGGGAGGAGTTGCAAGCACGATGGTTTTGCAGCCGGCAATCATTGCCGGAATACAGAGCATCATTGCGGTAGATGGAAGAGGTGCCGTTCCGCCGGGAATATAAACGCCAACCCGTTCAATCGGTTTGGCTACACGCCGGCAGTCAACTCCTGTTTGTGTTTCCACTTCGATATCATCCGAAATCTGTCGTTGATGGAATTTCGAGATGTTATGCATCGCCCGGTCAAGTGCAGAAATGATCTCATCAGATAAGTTGATTGAAATATCATTCGGATCAACCACTAACGGGTCGGGATCAACACCATCAAATTTTTGGGTGTATTCCCGAATCGCCTGATTACCTTTGGATTCAACATCATCCAAAATCGGCTGAACCTGTCCAAAGACAGATCCGAAATCCATTTTCGGTCGGCGGCAAAGGGATTCTATTTCAGAATCAGAAAGTTGGTTGTAATTATAAGTTTTCATAAAGGCTTTGTATTGAGCATCGAGTAGTAAGTATTGAGCAAGAAAATCTCGATACTCAATACTTCATACTTACTACTCACTATGCGATCATACTTTCAATCGGTAACATCACAATTCCTGTGGCTCCGGCTTCTTTCAGGCGTTCCATCACATCCCAAAAGGTGGATAACGGAACAACCGTGTGGATGGCCACCATTCCATTATCGGCCAGCGGCATGACCGTAGGGCTTTTCAAGGATGGAATAATTTCTTTGATCCTTTCGACAGATTCCTGCGGCGCATTCATCATAATATACCGGCTTTTGCCCGCTTTTTGATATCCTTCAATTCGTTGAAGAATCTTTTCAATCAACTGTTGTTTACCTTCGGAGAGAGGCTTATTCGTTTTGACTAACTGGGTTTCCGAATCAAATATATTGATTAGTTCATCCAAGCCATTTGCTTTCAGTGTATTTCCGGTGGAGACCAGGTCACAAATTGCATCAGAAATTTCTAATCGTGGCGCAATCTCAACCGATCCGGAAAGTGTAATCACTTTTACATCAATTCCTTTGTCTTCAAAGTATCTTTTTGTGATTCCGGGATAGCTTGTCGCAATTTTCTTTCCGGCAAAATCTTCCGGTTTTTTGATGTCACCATCTTTTGGCACTGCGAGCGACAACCGGCAAACGCCGTAATTCAACCCACGGAGGATTTCTACATCCACCTGGTCTTCTTCAACAACATTCGCCCCGACAAATCCCAAATCGCAAACGCCGTCTTGTACATATTCGGGGATATCGTCATCGCGAATGAGGAGAAGTTCAACATCGAAGTTGAGGCATTTTACAAGCAGGCTTCGTTTGTAATCATCAAACTTCAGTCCAATGCCCTCTAATAGGTTTAAAGTTTTATCGGTGAGCCGTCCGCTTTTTTGAACGGCAATTCGTAGTGATGTATTAGAATCGAGAGTTCTCATAGGTTAAATATGGTATATAAACTGAATAAAATTAAAATTTAAAAGGGTAAAAAAGAGTGCGATGCGAAGAAGAGAAAATTTAATGCACAGCATGCTCTTGGCTACCATGATGATGGTGGCCGAAATGGTAGGTGGTATGTAATGTTTTTGTCAGCACAACTTGAAATTATGCATTTCATGAATAGAATTCCAATTCAATACGGAATAAGCATACAGTTAGTAGATGAATAAGCTGGATTGAGATATAAAAAAAACAGAGTATCAATTCTAAACAGTATTCTGTTTCTATGACACTCTGCTTATTAACTAAAAATTAAATTTCTTGCTCTACTCCACATCTTCTTCGAGAGTGATCAATCCAAGGTCGGTTGTATCCGGAGCGGTAACGTTTACGTTATTAATATCTTCATCGGAGTATCCCTCGTCTGGGGAATCGATCGCAACCTGGTATGAGCCTGACAACAAGCCAATGAGCCTGAACTCACCCTCGGCATTTGCGCGGGTACCTGCAACGGTATCGATTCCTGCAATGGCATAGACCCATGGAAGAGATTCAGCCGGTTGGATATCACCTTCAATGGCTCCTGTTTTTGCAAATGCAACGGTTCGAATAACAGGTTTGAGCAGAAATTTCCCGGAATTTCCGGCTTCAACAACGGAACGAGAGGCATCGAAATCAAGGAGTAGTGTATAAACCTGCCCACCCTCGATCTCTGCATTGACGTTCAATTTCAAACCGGATTGTTGAGCACTGGGAGTATCAAGAGAATGAGTGACACCATTTTTTACAATCTCATTATCGTCACCCAGAATAAGCCTGATCTGGCTGTACATTCCTTCTTCAAGCTCTGTTTCTCCAAGTGCTTCAAGTTCACCGTTCGTCAACTCAAGCAAGTTGACTCTCATCGGCTCATCACTGATGGTAATCCAACCTTCGTCATCTTCATCAATACCATCCTCTTCATTGACATGAATTCGCACCTCTTCAATGTCGATCCATACAGCTTCATAGTTTCCGGGGGCATCGGTCAGGTAAACCTGGAGTGTTCCGGTGGGGGTATTTGAACTTCCATCATCAGAAACATCGCAGGAGTTTAGCAGAAATAAAACTGCAAGTAGTGTTGTAGCAATTCGTAAAAACATAAATTTTTCAGATTTAATGATTTGATTCATCTGATTAATTAAATGGATGAACCGCTACAATGTTTCAAGATCTATTTTAACATGAGTATTTGCTGCCTATTTAGTATTGTTGATATGAAAATGCCGATCTGCAAAATTCAGAAACTGAACCCAATCATAGATTTTCAGGTCATGTTCACCATCCCTAATATGGTATGCAGCATAGGAATTGTCGGTAGGATTGTTGATAGCAGGCATTCGATCACTTAACGGAATGGATATCCCATAGATATTCTCATAAACTTCTGATGCATGGAGTAAGGATTCGTACATTCCTTTTGGGTCCGCCCACTCATCATCCTCAGCCGCAGTGATATAAACACCTCGCGGTGCAATTGTAGCGAGAAGCATATGCTGGTCAAACGGCATTTCCGATTCATTTTGATTAAAATCCTCAAAATTAGGTGTGAACCAGTATGGAAATCCATTATTGATGATTTCAACTGTCTCCCCAAATTTTCGCTTTGAAAGAGCCGCCCCAACTGCCCCGGACTCATTAGCAACGATAATGCCCCAACGTTCGTCATTTGCTCCGGTCCAAAGCGCTGATTTTCCTCCTCTGGAGTGTCCGACCAACATCGATTTTTGTTGATCAATATCATCGTCCGTTTCAAAATAATCCATTATTCGCATCGCACCCCAACCCCAGGCAGAAAGAGCCATCATTCCGTCATCTCGTCCAATTTGTTCGGGGTAGAGCGTTTCGAGGATATCTTCGGTATAGGTTTCGGTATCGTCATCCGCAACATCTCCCACACTGTAAACTGCAGCTGCATATCCGCGTTGAAGAATTGTTTCAGCCGGCCAGAAATCTTCTTTTGATTCGAGTGTGATATCCATATTCTCAGGTCCGCGATGGTTCATTAATAGAGTAACCGGAACAGGTTTTTCGGCATCATTTGGAATCAAAAGATTAAGGCGAATTGGGAGAGAATTTCCATTTCGGGTGATGGTGATATCTACCTCTTTGGCTGTGGCTGTACCATCCAAGGCTGCTTCGTTTTCGCTGACCACGGTAAATACGATAGAATCGAAATGCTGAGGCATTTGACCATACACATGCTCAGCGAAAATGCCCACAATTTCGGGTCGCCTCTGATATTGCCATTCATTCAATGTTGATACCGGGTCTCCAGTAGATGTCTCAAGGATTTTGGGTAGTTCATAATCCGGGACTTTGGATTCATCATAATGGGCCTCTTCCTGGGCATTTATTTGATGTGAAAAAAGAAATAAAATAAAAAGCGATAGGACGGCGATTTTCATGTCTGATTGATCGATTTTTGGTTAAAAGTTATGGTACTTTTCGAGCTGTTTTCATTTCATTCAATTTAACACTCAATATATGAACTGCAAGTTTTTAAAAAGGCTATGAAAAGTTGTGTATTGTTTTGTGAAGCCAGTATTTTCAACCATACCAAGGATCAACCAGAATAATTAATTGACAAATGAAAACAGTAGCACAATTAACCTACATCCCACTCTACACCGATCATCCAAAAGAAAAAGTTCAAGACCTGATTGAATTTGTAGCTCAACACGATGTTGAGGTCGATATAAATTATCTGTCCACAAGCGTAAAGGGAGATACAGATGTAGTGTTCGACCTGATTAGGGAGATCTATGATACTATGATACTTGAGGATGATGCCTTTCGATTTCATGTGGAGCTTTTAAGTCCTACGGAAGAGTAATTCTTTTTTAAAATGATTACAGACAGGTGAATGCCCCTCGGTGAGCGTATTGAATAGCTAATATCGAAAGGGAGATAACGAACTATATAGGATAGGTATTAACAGCTTATTTCCGCCTTATTATACGGAGTTAAGGACTTTCAGAATGAATTTTTAAAAAAAGGTATACCCAAAATAATCGATATACTTTTGAAGTCTGTTCTGGATATATTCGAGGTTCTCATCTGATATCTCCTCTGTGAAATAGTTCATTTTTTCTGTTGATATTCGCACATCACGAGAAAATTTATCGGGATTTATTCCCAGCCAATTGGATAATAATTTAACATTATTCCAATCTGAGAGGTCCTCTAGTTTTACAAATTTATATTGTATATGGGAATTTCTTTCGGCTAATTTATGAGAGAAAATGCTTCTTTCATATAAGTTCTGGAGCAGATCGCACACTTGCTTTAAAGTATAAGGTGCCCAAGGTACCTTAAGCATTGAATTAGCAACACCCGCCGGATGACGCATAACATGCACAAAATATGCACCCTCAAAAATCTTACTAAGAAAGTTCATATTGTAGATGTTCGCGGGAGTATCTTCGCACCAGGACATTGTTTCGTCTCCTAATATGGAGCCAAATATACTGTCTGTATAGTTTCGCAATATCGTTTTAAGTTCGTTATTGTCAGGAAAATATTTGGGAATGTAAATATTTTCTAAGGGCAGAATACCTTTGTATCCTAATTGGCTTAATTGATATCTTTTTTTAAACACACGATGCGTTGTTCCCGAAATGAAGTAGTTCAAAGAATCTAGTTTATCTCTGAGAAATGGAGTCGTTATAGACTTATCTATACTGTGGCAATCTGTCCCGTTAAAAGCTCCTTCCGATATGTTTGAAATAAGATGTTTTGTTGCCGCTATAACTTCATCTTTATGCTTATAAAGAGGATGACCTAAATAGGGAGATTGATTCTTTTCACATATAGTTTTTGTCATCATCTCCTCAAAATTTCTAATAGCAATTCTTCCCTGGTCATAACTATAGTTTTCTGTCAGTGATGAATAGAGATTTATTAAACCATGATTATCAATGATGAACCTACTCTCAAATGGTATTTTTGAAATCGTATTATGACTTCCTATTAATAAAGATAAAATCCTGGTTCCACTACGCCCTGTACCACCGACAAATATTCGTTTCTTCATATGTTTCTAAGGTTAGTGAATACGGTTACAAATTAGGCGTGTGCGCAGAGGAATTAAGAATTATTTCATGCTAGCCAACAGTTTAAATTCCTGACATTTTATAACTGTAGGTAGAAATCATTGATCAAATTTAAGCATTTAAGGATAATTTGGTAGGCTCTGGGATTAAGATGCTTCTTTAGAAATTAATCACTCAAATTGATAGCTGTTGTCGTTGTGACAGATACGGCCTTTTTTTTCAAAAAATAATTGCACATTTATTTATCGAGATTCACTTATAGCTTTTTCTAAAGCGAAAACAAATAACATTTCGCTGTAATGACCGTTTCGAATTTGTATATTTAAGGCTTGAGTAATTTTAGTCTGTCTCCTATTTAAATGAAGAATATTCGGAACTTTTGCATTATTGCGCACATCGATCATGGCAAGTCTACACTCGCCGACCGTTTGCTTGAGCGTACAGGCACCATCAGCGAACGAGAGATGCAGGAACAGGTCCTGGATGATATGGACCTGGAGCGCGAGCGTGGAATCACCATTAAGAGCCATGCGATCCGGATGGATTACAAGCGGCCGAACAGAGAAGTTGTGACTTTTAACCTGATCGATACGCCGGGTCACGTTGACTTTTCTTATGAAGTATCACGAGCACTCAAAGCTTGCGAAGGAGCACTGCTGGTAGTGGATGCCGCACAGGGGATTGAAGCCCAAACCATTTCCAATCTCTACCAGGCGATTGACCAGGAACTGGAGATTATTCCCGTGCTCAACAAAATTGATCTTCCCGGTGCTGACCCCGAGGGCGTTGGACAGCAGATTGTTGATCTGATCGGAGGTACGAAAGAGGAAATTCTGCAAGTATCCGGTAAGACCGGCGAGGGGGTTGAGGACCTTCTGGAAGCAATAGTTGAACGAATTCCGAGTCCCAAACAAGAAGTAGATAAGCCACTTAAAGCGCTTATTTTTGATTCGATTTTTAATTCCTATCGTGGATCGATTTGTTATGTTCGCGTGATGGAAGGTGTTCTCAAGAAAGGAGACGGCATCACATTTATGGCCACTAAAAAGGAGTATGATGCGGAAGAGATCGGTTACCTGAAATTGAAGAAAGAGAAAACCGATCAGCTTGAAGCGGGTGAAGTAGGTTACGTAATCGGTAGCGTGAAATCCCTGCAGGATGCAAAAGTAGGTGATACAGTTACGAGTACAAAGAATAAAGCGGATACACCTATTCCCGGTTATAAAGAAGTAAAGCCGATGGTGTTCAGCGGGATTTTTCCGACAAACTCTGAAGATTTTGAAGATCTTCGAGGAGCTCTTGAAAAGCTGCAATTAAATGATGCATCGCTTTCTTATCAACCCGAAACTTCAAAAGCACTTGGGTTTGGATTTCGCGCCGGATTTCTTGGATTACTTCACATGGAAATTATCCAGGAAAGGCTCGACCGTGAGTTCGATATGGACATCATCACAACCGTACCCAATGTTCGGTATGAGATTGATCTTGAGGATGGTGAGCGAATCAAGGTAGATAACCCCAGTGAGATGCCGGAAGTTGGCAAAATTTCAGACGTGTGGGAACCTTATATAAAAGCAAGTATTCTCACACCGGCGGATTATATAGGCCCGATAATGACTCTTTGCGAGGAAAGGCGCGGAAAATATGTGAATCAACACTTTATGCAGAACAACCGCGTTGAGATAACGTACGAATTGCCAATGGCAGAAGTAGTTTTCGATTTTTATGATCGACTGAAGAGCGGAACACGTGGATATGCATCGCTCGATTACGAATTTCTGGAATACCGAAAAGGAGATTTGGTACGTTTGGATATCCTTTTGAACGGCGACCAGGTGGATGCATTGTCCAGCATTACACACAGGGATAAAGCCTATTACCTGGGACGCAAGATCTGTGGTAAACTTAAGGAACTTATTCCCCGACAACAGTTTGAAGTTGCTGTACAGGCTGCCATAGGATCCCGGGTTATTGCCCGTGATACTATTCGAGCACTCAAAAAAGATGTAACAGCAAAATGTTACGGCGGTGATATTTCTCGAAAACGAAAGTTGATTGAAAAACAGAAAGAAGGTAAAAAGCGGATGAAACAGGTGGGTTCTGTAGAAATTCCACAGGAAGCGTTTTTAGCCGTACTATCTATGGATGAAGAAGATTAGAAATCATTTACAAACAGTATGAAACGAAAATTATTTTTATTTGTACTCATTGTATTGAGTACGTTCTCAATTGCATATGCTCAGTTTGAAGAGCCCGAAATTGAAAAAGTTGAATCCTCTGACAGAGCCCAGTTCGAGAGCAGATTCGGGGATATAAAATGGACCGGCCAGGGGTTGTACAATCCTACCACAATCGATCGAATTCCAACAATTGAACTTCGTTCGCGCCTGCAGGCCGTTTTTGGTGAACCTACACAGACCATCGGGGACCTTATTAACGAGCAAAACTTCCGTCCCGGAAAAGCAATTCAGTTTGAGTACTGGTTTGTGATTGACGGTCAAATGCCACTGATGATTTTGGACCTCGACGGGCCATTTGAAAATGGTCTTGTGTATGTTGGAGCCAGCCGTTTTATAGATATGATGCCCCAGGTAAAACGAACGTTAACCAGGATGCTGATGAGTGATGAGGGCGACCCACAGGAGTTCGAGGATTATTTCTACTCTCCTGAACGACAACAGTGGTATCTTGTACAATACAAAGACGGTGAATTTCAGCGGGATATGGTCGACCGTCCAACATTTAACTAACTAATTTTTAGACATTGAAAAACGATAAAAGCTCTTCTGGGAAACGGTCAGCCAGATCGGAACGGAGAAAATCTGAGGAAACAAAAGCAAAACACTGGGCAAAAGAGTGGCTGGATGCGTTGATTTGGGCCGGCATTGCTGCAATAATTTTGCGTACATTCTTCTTTGGAGCCTACCGAATTCCCACACCGAGTATGGAGAAAACTCTGCTAACGGGTGATTTCCTGATCGTCACAAAACTGGCTTACGGTCCCCGAACGCCCATGACGCTCTCTGTTCCATTTACTGATATCTACATGCCGGGAGTTAATCTGCCTTGGGTGCGAATTCCCGGCTATTCCGATATCGAACGAAATGATATTGTTGTTTTCAATTACCCGATTGACGTAGCACCGATCTCCGTAAAAACCAATTATATAAAAAGGGCAGTTGGTATGCCGGGCGACGAGTTACGAATTGACGACAAAGTTCTCTACGTAAATGGCGAAGAAGCTGAAACTTTTGCTACATACATGTACAATTACCGGGTAGATATCCGGGATCGAATCCGATTGAGTCCCTCGAAAGTGCGTGAATCCGGAGCCGAACTTGTTCAGAGTGGAAACGGGTTTCATATCATAAATATGACGGAGCAGATCGCTGAAGATTTGAGTGAATGGCCGGAAGTTGAAAACGTAAATAAGTTTGTACTACCTGATGACTATGACGGATTCAGCCGACGCGGTTTTAACTTCTCCGATGGATTTGCCAACCACGATAATATGAAAGAGTTTATCGTTCCCGCAGAGGGAATGGAGATTCAGCTTACACCGGAGAACTGGCATGTCTACGAAGATGTCCTTTTGAGGTATGAGCGAAATTTAGTGGAGCGAAACGGAGATCAGTTCATTATCAATGGGGTAGAAACCAACAGCTACACCTTTCAGCAGGATTATTACTTCATGATGGGAGACAACCGTGACGATAGTGAAGACAGTCGCTATTGGGGATTCGTCCCGCAAGATCATGTTATTGGAAAAGCGGGAATCATCTACTTCTCGTGGGACGGGGAGAACTGGTTACCGCGATTTAACCGAATTTTTGATCTTATTCATTCATAAATTTCAAAGAAACCTTTTATAGCCGTGAGTGATGAACCGTTTACTCCCGAGTCTCTAAATGATGACATAGCACTAAAAACTAAATGGAGCCCACTGAACTCGGGAGGGACGAATACAACAGATTTTAAATTCAGTAAAATTTCTCCCAAGCGGGTTGAGTTTAAAGCAAGTCCTAAGCTTTATATAGCAGCCTCTGTATTCATAATTTTGGGAATTGTGGCTATTATAAAATTTTCAATGGAGCCGAACGGTTCACTACTCTTTTATGGAGGTATTGGACTGGGAATCATTTTAATGCTCACGGGTATCTCCAAAATAATTGGAATGAATAAACCTCCTGTTTTTGATCTTGATGAAGGATACTTCTGGAAAGATCAAAAGGAACCTGATAGGGATTTAAAAACATCTATAACTCAGTGTAGAATTGAAAATATTCATGCCGTTCAACTGATCCAGGAACGAATTCAAAGCGGTGGTTCGAGTGGGAGTTCTTCGTTTTACAGCTTTGAGATGAACCTTGTTCTGCAGAATGGGAATCGCCTCAATGTGGTTGACCATGGTACTTTATCCCGTATCCGAAAAAACACAGATTAACTTTCGAATTTCTTAGATGTTCCGGTTTGGGATGCAATTACACGTAAGTTTTAATAATAATGGAGCCACCTGATCTATGAAAAAATTAACCCGTTGCCAATGGGCCGAAGGTCAGTTTGATGAATACATCCAGTACCACGATGAAGAGTGGGGCGTACCGGTTCATGATGATCAAACGCATTTCGAATTTTTGATACTTGAGGGAGCCCAGGCCGGGTTGAGCTGGTCGACCATTTTAAAAAGAAGGGAGGGCTATCGAGAATCGTTTGCCAATTTTGATCCCGAAAAAGTCGCAACGTTCGATGAGGAGAAGATCCAGGAATTGCTTCAATTTGAAGGGATTATTCGAAACAAGCTGAAAGTTCGGTCGGCCGTAATGAACGCTCAAAAATTTCTCGAAATCCAGGAAGAATTCGGCAGTTTCAACAAGTATATCTGGCGATTTGTGGATGGAGAACCAATTGTGAATCACTGGAAGAGTTTGAAAGAAGTTCCGGCCACAACCAAAGAATCCGATGCACTCAGTAAAGATCTCAAAAAACGCGGTTTCAAATTTGTTGGAAGTACCATCATGTACGCACACATGCAGGCCTGTGGACTGGTCAACGACCACACGGTGGATTGTTTCCGGTTTGAAGAGTTGACAGGTTCATCATAATTAGCTTCTGATTTTTAAGTTCGAAATAAGTGAGTGTAAAGGCATTGAAAAAGTAAATCTGTCCAAAAAGGATGTCATTCTGAACTCGATTGAGGATCTCCTCTTGAAAATGAAGGAAGGGGATTCTGAGTCAAGCTCAGAATGACCTATTTATTGTGCAATTCTATTTAAGGATAACTTATTCACTCCATGGAGGCGTAATTCCATTTACCCTGGCATAAGCAATTGCCTGGCCTACATGCTCGCTTTTATGTGTAACGAGCTGCATTAGAACAGCCTGACCGTTTACTGTTCTACCGTACATCACAGTTTCAGCCTGAATGTTTGAATCCGGCATCTCTCCAATATGTTCTTTTACATGTTCAATCGAGTGATTTAGTATGTCCACAACTTCCTCTTTGCCGGTAATCGCCTCCATATTTTCAACATCCAGATCATTGGGTGCCGGGATTCCAAGCGATTCTTCAAGGTAATAAAAATTATATCGTGCGATGTGGGTATAAACTTCTTCAACAGAAAAGACGCCCTCATCAGGTCTCCACGAATACAGATTGGCAGGCATCGCTTCGGCTAATGCCAGAACACGAGAAGCCCGATCAAAATGCTGGAGAAACTGTTCCTTGAAGTTATTTGAATCTTGAGCCTGAATTGTTTGCGCAGAGAATGCCAAAATCAAAAATAATGATAGAACTAACCTTGCAAAATATTTCATAAATACCTGTTCTAGTTTGGGGTTAAATGACTTGAATTTACCTGTTGAATAAGCAAAAAATAATCAATTTTTGTCTACTGTCTACTGTCTACTGTCTACTGTCTACTGTCTACTGTCTACTGTCTACTGTCTACTGTCTACTGTCT
>Ga0102931_1000273_pt1 | contig 25585 bp, 29 predicted proteins | sample SalPonR1_C_D1_MG_FD_79282 | JGI IMG/M metagenome (GOLD analysis project Ga0102931, IMG submission 79282) | Salt pond soil microbial communities from South San Francisco under conditions of wetland restoration - Salt Pond MetaG R1_C_D1_MG | ecosystem: Environmental > Aquatic > Marine > Intertidal... | reverse complement strand
GGGCGGTGGACATGGCCGATATCTGTCTGTTCCTGATCGACGCCCGCGTCGGCGTGACCCCGACCGACGAAGCCCTGGCCGAGATCTTGCGCAAGCGCGCGGACAACGTGATCCTTGGTGCGAACAAGGCCGAAGGCAACAGTGCCGAGGCGGGGGTTCTCGAGGCTTATGCGCTGGGCCTGGGAGAGCCCTTGCGCCTGTCGGCGGAGCATGGCGAGGGTCTCCCGGACCTCTACGCGATGCTGCAACCCCTGGCAGACGGGTTCGAGGCGCGGGCCGAAGCCAACGAGCCCGAGGTCGAGGTGAATGTCGAAGGCGAGGAGATCGACGATGACAGCGGCCGTCCGGTGACCCCGGCCAAACCGCTTCAGATTGCCGTGGTGGGGCGCCCGAACGCGGGCAAATCCACGCTTATCAACCAGATTGTCGGCGAAGAGCGCCTTTTGACCGGGCCGGAAGCCGGGATCACCCGCGACGCCATATCGGTACAGTCCGACTGGGCCGGCACACCGATGCGTATTTTCGACACAGCGGGGATGCGCCGAAAGGCCAAGGTTCAGGAAAAGCTGGAAAAACTGTCGGTTTCCGATGGCTTGCGCGCAGTGAAATTCGCCGAGGTGGTCGTTGTGCTGCTCGATGCTGCGATCCCGTTCGAAAGCCAGGATCTGCGCATCGCGGATCTGGCCGAGCGCGAAGGGCGCGCGGTGGTGGTCGCGGTCAACAAATGGGACATGGAAGACGAAAAGCAGGACAAGCTGCGCCTGCTGAAAGAGGAATTCGAACGCCTGTTGCCGCAGTTGCGCGGCGCGCCGCTGGTTACCGTGTCGGCCAAAACCGGACGCGGGCTGGACCGCCTCAACGCCGCCATCCTCAAGGCGCACGCGGTTTGGAACCGTCGCGTGACGACAGCCCAGCTCAATCGTTGGTTGGGCGGGATGATCGAACAACATCCGCCCCCCGCGCCGCAGGGCAAGCGGATCAAGCTGCGCTACATGACGCAGGCCAAGACGCGGCCGCCGGGGTTCGTGGTGATGTGTTCCCATCCCGACAAGTTGCCGGAAAGCTATCGCCGCTATCTGGTCAACGGTTTACGCGATGATTTCGACATGCCGGGGACGCCGATCCGGCTGACGTTGCGCGGGCAGGGGGACAAGAACCCCTACAAGGGTCGGCGCGAAAGGAACGCGGGCGCATTGAAAAAGCACTTGGGAAAACGGGGTTGAGCGGAACGCAAATCGTGGCTGATTGAGGTTTTCCGCCTGAGCGCCGTTTTGTGACGCCTTCGCCGACCGAGGGGCTGTCAGGCTAATCCGCCATTTGGGCGTGTCGAAAAGGTCGCAGGGCTGATGTCCGGTCATCACAACAGACGGCAAAACAAAAAAGCCCTGCCGAAGAGGCAGGGCTTTTTCGTCTACGACTGGTCGTCTTAGTCGTTTCTGTCCAGTTTCTCGTCCAGTTCGGATTTCTCCTGAACGGCTGGTTCGTCGGTCTTTTGCTCGTCCTCGGTTTCCAGTTCGTCCAGCTGGGCCGATCCGATATCGTCGAACAGCTCCTGGATTTCGAACTCGGCCTGCGCTTCTTCCTCGGCGGCCAGGTCCTGTATGGACTTGCCGGAGGCTTGAAGCTCGGCTTCCTCGGGAGAGCGCGCGACGTTGAGTTCGATCGTCACCATCACCTCGGGGTGCAGGTGCACCTCGACCTCGTGCAGACCCAGCACTTTGATCGGCGTGCGGATGATGACCTGCTTCCGGTCGATGGTGAAGCCTTCCTCGGTCGCCACGTCAGCCGCATCGCGGGTGGTGACGGAGCCGTAGAGGTTGCCGCCGTCCGACGCTTGGCGAATCACGACGAATTGCTGACCACCAAGCTTGTCGGCCAGTGCTTCGGCCTCTTTCCTAGATTCCAGGTTCTGCGCTTCGAGTTGCGCCTTTTGGTCTTCGAAGACCGCGACGTTCTCTTTCGAGGCGGTCAACGCCTTGCCCTGCAACAGCAGGTAGTTGCGTGCGAAACCCGGTTTGACGTCGACGACGTCGCCCATCTGGCCAAGCTTGGCCACGCGTTCCAGAAGGATAACTTGCATGTCCGTCTCTCCTTACTTCACTGCATAGGGCAGCAGGGCGAGGAAGCGGGCGCGCTTGATCGCGCGGGCCAGCTCACGCTGTTTCTTGGACGACACGGCGGTGATCCGCGACGGTACGATCTTGCCACGTTCGGAGATGTATCGTTGCAGCAGCTTGGTGTCCTTGTAGTCGATCTTCGGTGCATTGTCGCCCGAGAAGGGGCACACCTTGCGACGACGGAAAAATGGTTTTGTAGCCATGGGTTAATGTCCTTTCTTCAGGCGATCAGTTGCGGCGTTCACGGCGGTCACCGCGATCGTCTTTCTTCTGCATCTGAACCGATGGGCCATCTTCATGCACATCGACCTTGATGGTCAGGATGCGCATCACATCGTCATGCAGACGCATCAGGCGCTCCATTTCCTGCACGGCCGCCGCGGGGGCGTCGGTGCGCAGATAGGCGTAATGGCCCTTGCGGTTCTTGTTGATCTTGAAGGCCATCGTCTTGACGCCCCAGTACTCCTGATCAACCAGCTTGCCGCCGTTGTCGGACAGGATCGTACCGAAATGTTCGATGAGACCTTCAGCCTGCGCGTTGGACAAATCCTGGCGCGAGATAAAAACATGCTCGTATAGCGGCATGTGCACTCCGTTTTTTGTTCTGGCGCATTTCATAGGACAGGTCTTGATTCCTTCCGCTCCTGCCCACGAGAGACTGCGCGGTAAAATCGATCCGCGAAAGGAGCGCCCCGTATACACGGATTGGCCACGGGATCAAGCAGCCGCGCGGGTCCTGCACGCGGCGCCACAATCCTGCCCCGAACATGCCGCGGGACGGTGCGGGGACGGCCGTGACTTGGTCGAAATCACTGAACAGACTGTTTCGGGCATGTAAACGATCTTGGGCCGGGAGACCCCGGCGGAGGAGGCAGGAATGCGGTATCATGATCAACAGCAAGCGCGTGGGGAACATGCGCTGTCCCGTCTTGTGCTGCGTGTTTTGGGCATTGCCTGCCTGATCGCGGTGCCGGGCATCTGGGTGGCGACGCAGGGCGCCTTGGCCGAAGCGCGGATCATGGGGTTGGCGCTTTCGTTGGTTGTGCTGGGAATTGCCGGGTTGTGTTTTTCCGGGACCTCCAGGCCCCGAGGATCTCATGTTCATCTGGACACATAGTCTGTTGAGTTTCCCGGAGTTGTGCACAGGGGCCTTCACCTGACATGAGGGGCGCAGTGTTACAATTTACAGGATCGTCCCATGACTATGAAACAAACCCTTCTCGCCGCAGTGATTGCCACGGCACCTTTTGCCGCCCAGGCCGAGCCGGTCGCCTACACGCTGGACTCCAGCCACAGCCAGGTTCTCTTTTCCTATAACCACCTCGGATATTCGACGACCTGGGGCATGTTCTCGGGCTTCGAGGGCGACATCCAGTTCGACCAGGACGACCCGGCGAATTCCTCGGTCAACGTATCGTTCCCGGTGCGGTCGATGTTCACCGGCTGGGAAGGCCGTTTCGAGCATTTCATGTCCGAGGATTTCTTCGGCGCGGGTGAGGACGAGATGGTGGTCTTCACCTCCACCGGGATCGAGGTCACCGGCGACACGACGGCTGACATTACCGGCGATCTGACGCTGAATGGCATCACCAAGCCGGTGACATTGGCAGCGACGCTGAACCAGGCGTCCGAGCACCCGATGGAGGGCAAGCCTTGGGCTGGGTTCAATGCGACCACCACCTTGCTGCGCAGCGAGTTCGAGGTTGGCGATTTCGCACCCTTCGTCAGCGACGAGGTGGATGTTCAAATCTCCATCGAGGCGATGCCGGCCGAGTCGTAAGCGACGATCCGACGGCACGTGTCTGCATTTCCAAAAGCCCCGAACCGTGCGTTCGGGGCTTTTTTCGTGAAACGGCTGGTCGGCAGAATTGAGCGTGACCGCGGTTTCGCAGTGTTGTCGTGCCCCGCCGGCGCCAAATGACCAAGCAAGCACCCCGAAAGCGTCTGGAAGGTCTGGGCCCCGGATCGATATCTGGTCATTTGCCGGGCGCGTTGGTAACCGGGTGCATGACTTTGCCTTCGAAAGCCACAGTGGCCTGCATCAAATGGGGCGCGTTGTTCGGTCCCGAATATGTGAACCGGCTTTATTCCGGCGTGCGGCGCAACATGTCCGCACCGGTGCGATTCCTGTGCATGACCGAGAATGCCCAGGGTCTTCACCCGGATATCGAGGTGCTGGACCTGCCGGTGGAGCCCTTTGCCGCGCCGATGGCCGAGGCGCTGAAAGTCGCCAACCGGCAAGGCGCAATGCGCAAGATTTCGCTTTTCCGGCCGGGCCTGATTCCTGATCTGGCGGGGCCGGTGCTGGGCTTTGACCTGGATGTGGTGATCACGGGACCCCTGGATGACCTGCTGACGCTGGCGCCGGGGGACGTGGTGATGCGCCATGACTGGACCGAGGCGCGCAAGGGGCGGCCGACCGGGCATGGATCGGTGTTTCGCTATGATCCGGCGCGGCACGGGTTTTTATATGACGAGCTGGCGGCCAACCCTTATGCGGAGGTCGCGGCGGCACGCGGATCGGAGCAGCGCTACACCTCGCATAAAGCAATGGAAAACGGGGTATTCACATATATTCCAAACGATTGGGTGGCCAGCTACAAGTATGACTGCAACCCGTTTCCGGGCAATTACCTGCACCAAGCGCGCCTGCCCGACAACGCGCGGGTTGTCTGTTTTCACGGACGCCCGAAGATGCCGGACGCCATCGCAGGCTATCATGGATCTTTGATCCGCTATGCCAAGCCGACCGACTGGCTGCGCGAGCATTGGGTGGACCGGGCGAAAGCGGACCTGGGGGACCGCTGGGGATAGCGCGGGGGATGCGACGGCGCATCCTGTGGTTCCGCTTGCGGAGCCCTTTGGGGGCCAGCCCCCAAACCCCCGGGATATTTGCAAACCAGAGAAGAATGGATCACGGCACGGCTGTGCCCTTGCGAGCGGTTACGCGAACGGGGTAAGAGCGGAAAAGAACAGTCGAGGGAAGGGCAACACCATGCGTCGAGTGGTTGTGACAGGCTTGGGATTGGTGACTCCGCTTGCGGACGGGGTCGAGGAAAGTTGGTCGCGCATCCTGGATGGGCAGTCTGGTGCGGGCACGATCACCAAGTTCGATGCCAGCCATCTGGCGACCAACTATGCCTGCGAGGTCCCCTATGGTGACGGGTCCGATGGCACCTTCAACCCGGACGCCTATCTGGACAGGAAAGAACAGCGGAAGGTGGATGATTTCATCCAGTTCGGCCTGGCCGCCGCGCATCAGGCGGTGCGTGACGCTGATTGGATGCCCGAGAATGAAGACGCCCGGTTGCGCACCGGCGTCATGATCGGATCGGGGATCGGCGGGCTGAATTCCATTGCCGACACCGCGCTGCTCATTCGGGACAAGGGACCGCGACGGGTGTCGCCCTTCTTCATCCCCGGCGCGCTGATCAACCTGATCTCGGGGAATGTGTCGATCAAGTATGGCTTCAAGGGGCCGAACCATTCGGTGGTCACGGCCTGTTCGACCGGCGCGCATGCAATCGGCGATGCGGCGCGGCTGATCATGTTCGGCGATGCCGACGTGATGATCGCCGGTGGCGCGGAGGCGGCGATTTCCGAGATCGGGATTGCCGGGTTCAACGCGTGCAAGGCGTTGTCAACGAAACGTGGCGATGATCCCAAGGCGGCGAGCCGGCCCTATGACGTGGACCGGGACGGGTTTGTCATGGGGGAGGGCGCCGGGACCGTTGTTTTGGAAGAATACGAACACGCCAAGGCGCGCGGCGCGAAGATTTATGCCGAGGTATGTGGCTATGGCCTGTCCGGGGATGCCTATCATATCACGGCCCCCTCCGAGGATGGCGAGGGGGGCGAGCGCTCGATGCGGTCGGCGCTGAAACATGCCGGGATCACGCCTGCGGATGTCGATTACATCAACGCGCATGGCACATCGACCATGGCGGATGTGATCGAACTGGCCGCGGTCGAGCGGATGATGGGCGATGCGGCGTCGCAGGTGACGATGTCGTCGACCAAATCGGCCACGGGGCATCTTCTGGGCGCGGCCGGGGCGATCGAGGCGATCTTTTCGATCCTGGCGATCCGCGACCAGGTGACGCCGCCGACGATCAATCTTGACGATCCGGCGGTGGAAACCCCGATCGACCTGGCTGCGCATGAAAAGCGGTCGCGCGAGATCAGGTACGCCTTGTCGAACAGTTTTGGCTTTGGCGGGACCAATGCCAGCGTCGTGTTCGGCCGATTGGACGGCTAGACCATGTGGCGCAACCTGGCCTCGAACGCACTGACCTTCCTGGTCGTGCTGTTTTTCCTGTTTGGCGGTGCGCTGATCTGGGCGCAGACCACCTATGTCTCGGAGGGGCCGCTGGAGCAGGCGATCTGCGTGCAGGTGGATCGCGGGTCGAATTTCCGGCGGGTGTCCCAGGCGCTGGCCGAGGATGGCGCGGTGTCGAGCCCGATGCTGTTCCGGGTCGGGGCGGATTATGCCGGCAAGACGAGCCAGCTTAAGGCGGGGTCGTTCCTTGTGCCCGAGGGGGCGTCGATGCAGGAGATCGTCGATATCGTCACACGCGGCGGGGCGAGCACCTGTGGCACCGAAGTGGTCTATCGTGTCGGGATCACCCGCGCGTCGGTACAGGTGCGCGAACTTGACCCCGCGACGGGACGGTTCGAGGAGATCGCGCAGTTCAATCCCGAAGAGGATGCGGTGCCCGAGGCCTATGCAGAGGTAAAGGGCGAGGCGGAGACACGGTACCGCGTGGCGCTGGCAGAAGGGGTCACCAGCTGGCAAATCGTGCAGGAGTTGGACCAGATCGACGTGCTCGAAGGGGAGGTCGAGGACATCCCGGCCGAAGGCACGCTGGCTCCCGACAGCTACGAGATCGCGCCCGGCGACACACGCGCCGACCTGGTCGCGCGGATGAGGTCACGGCAAGATCAAATCCTGGCAGAAGCCTGGGCGAACCGGCAGGATGGCGTGCCGCTGCAGAGCCTGGAAGAGGCGCTCATACTTGCGTCGATCATCGAGAAGGAGACCGGCACGCCGGACGAACGGTTCCTCGTGTCGAGCGTGTTCAACAATCGTCTGGAACAGGGAATGCGGCTCCAGACCGACCCGACGGTGATCTATGGTATCACCCGGGGCGAAGGTGTGCTGGGGCGGGGGTTGCGGCAAAGCGAATTGCGCCGCGAGACACCTTGGAACACCTATGTCATCGATGGGCTGCCGCCGACGCCGATCGCCAATCCGGGGCGCGCGAGTATCGAGGCGGCGCTGAACCCGGACGAGACGGGATATATCTTCTTCGTGGCCAAGACGCTTGATCCGTCGGACGGGCATAATTTCGCGGAAACACTGGCCGAGCATAACGGGAATGTCGCGGCCTATCGGGCGCTGGAAGCGCAGCGGGACAATTGACACTGTCGGATCCTGAACGCGGATTGCCCGCATGAGCGATGTCACGCTTTTGCTTTTGGGCGCTGTTGTTTTCCTGATCGCGGGATCGGTCAAGGGGCTGGTGGGGATCGGTTTGCCCACCGCTGCGATCAGCCTTTTGACCATCGTGATCGACCCGCGCACGGCGATTGCGATGGGGCTCGTGCCGATCATCGTCGCGAATGCGTGGCAGATGTGGACGATGGGCGATATTCGAGGGTCGTTCCGTCGCTATTGGCCGTTCGCGCTTGTGATCGGATTGAGCGTTTTCGTGACCGTTACTTTGTCAGCTGATGTTTCGGATCAGGTGATTTTTCTGGCACTGGGGATCTCAATCGTCGCGTTCGCGGTGTTGAACCTGCGTTTTGTCATGCCGGCGATCCCGGATCGGTACGATTTTGCAGCCCAGCTCGGGTTCGGAACCGCAGCGGGTATCCTTGGCGGCCTGTCGGGCGTCTGGGTGGCGCCCGTCATCATGTATCTGAGCGCGCGGCGCGTGGAGAAGGACGAGTTCGTTCGTGCCACGGGACTTTTGTTGTTCTTTGGCGGCATCCCGTTTGTGACCGCCTATGTGCAGCAGGGGTTCGTCACGTCCGAGATTGCCGGTATCTCGCTTGCGTTGGTGATCCCAACGCTGATCGGGTTTGGCCTGGGAGCGCGATTGCGCCGCCGGTTGTCGAACGAGAAATTCCGCAAGGTGCTGCTTTACGTGTTCCTGCTTTTGGGGCTGAACCTTTTGCGGCGGGGTTTGTTCTGAGCTTTTTGGCTTGTGTTTAAGCAAAACTGAATCACTTCAATTTGTGTGGCGCCCATGGATTTTGGGCCTGTCCGCTGCGAATCTTTCCAGATCCTTGCTCCGGCGATCTGCGCGTTAGAGTGTTGTTCTGCCCTGTGCTGGTTAACACCCCGTGCCTGCTAGGCATCGGGGGGCACATTCCTGTCGATGCATCGATGGACGGAGATCCATTCAGCACGAGGAGGCAGCGATCGCATGGTTTTGATCACTGCGGATGAAGACGGCAGCGCGCTCGAGCAGGAGCGCGCTGCCATTGCGCGGGAATTGCGAACCATCCGAGAGATGGTCGCGGTCCTGCGGGACAAGGTTGAGGCCGGTGAGACAGGCACGGGCGGAGAGGCGGCAAAAGCGCTGGCCGATCTGCGCGTCTGGCTGAAACACGCCAAGGAAACGGAGGTTCAGATTGAAAGACATCGACGAGAACACGCCGGTATCCGGGGGAGCTACGGGCTCGATCTTGATGCGGCGCGGGACGCGGTCGGGTGCCGACTTGATCGCCTCCGCAGCTGTTGCCGAGAGGCACGGGTTCCTGACCAGTCTTGAGGAGGTGCCGGGGGCGCTCATGGCGTTGCCGTACCTGTTCGAGTTCTGGGCCCATCCGCACCAGTTGCCCCCGGAGGGGGACTGGCGAAGTTGGGTGATCCTTGGTGGGCGCGGCGCGGGGAAATCCCGCGCCGGCGCCGAATGGGTGAGATGCATGGTGGAAGGCGCACGACCCTTGGACAAGGGGCAGGCCCGGCGCGTGGCCCTGGTGGGCGAGACCCTCGACCAGGTGCGCGAGGTGATGATTTTCGGCGATAGTGGCATCATGGCCTGTTCACCGCCGGACCGCAGACCCGAATGGCTGGCAACGCGGCGGATGCTGCGCTGGCCCAACGGGGCCGAGGCGGTGGCCTGTTCGGCGCACGACCCGGAGAGTTTGCGAGGGCCGCAGTTCGATGCGGCCTGGGTGGATGAATTGGCCAAGTGGAAGCGCGCGCAGGAGGCGTGGGACATGTTGCAGTTCACGCTGCGGCTGGGGTCCCATCCGCGTGTTTGCGTGACGACAACGCCGCGGAACGTGGGGGTATTGAAGGAGTTGCTGTCCGCGCCGTCCACGGTGGTGACGCGGGCGCCGACCGAGGCGAACCGGGCCTATCTGGCGTCATCATTCCTGGACGAGGTGCGCGAGCGCTATGCCGGGACGCGGTTGGGGCGGCAGGAGCTGGATGGGGAGCTGCTGGACCAGGTCGAGGGGGCGTTGTGGACCTTGGAGACACTGGAGGCTGTGCGCTGCGACGCTTTGCCGGACTTCGACCGGATCGTCGTTGCCGTGGACCCGGCCGCGAGCAGTCACGACGGTTCGGACGCCTGTGGGATCATCGTTGCCGGGGTGGTGACCGATGGACCGCCGCAGGATTGGCGGGCGGTCGTGCTCGAGGATGCCACGGTGCAAGGCGTGTCGCCGCTGGTCTGGGCGCGACGCGCGATCACGGCGATGGAGCGCTGGGGCGCCAACGCGCTGGTGGCCGAGGTCAACCAGGGCGGCGACATGGTCGAGGCCGTGTTGCGGCAGGTCGATCCACTGGTGCCGGTCCTGCGGGTCCATGCGTCGCGGTCCAAGGCGGCGCGGGCCGAGCCGGTGGCGGCGCTGTATGAGCAGGGGCGCGTGACCCATCATGGCGTGTTCGACGTGCTGGAGGACGAGATGTGTCGGATGACGCGGGCGGGCTATTCCGGGGCGGGCAGCCCGGACAGGCTTGATGCGCTGGTCTGGGCGCTGACCGACCTGGTGATTTCGCGGGCGGCGGAATGGCGCGTGCCGCGCGTGCGCACCTTGGTGCGCGGAGCGAACGGTATGGTTTCCAGCCATTAACCTTTGAACCTTAGATTGGGTTTCATCGAGGACGCGGAGATCGGACCGCGGCATGGAATTTGACGGACCGGTGGATTGGGAGCGGGGCCCCGCGATGCGGCGGTCTGCGGAGGAAAGCGCCATTGCCGGGCCTGCCGGAGGCCTTTGGGGACTTTGGCAAATCGGTGGTCGGGACGCGTCGAACGCGCATCCCGGCCACATCTGAAACGAAATGGAATCGCGAGGAACGGAGCAGCATGGTTTGGGATGTCTTTCGGCGAGGGCGCAAGGATGAGGTCGAGGCCAAGGCCAGCGCGACCGGTCCGGTCGTGGCCTGGCAGAACATGGGCCGCGTCGCATGGTCGGCGCGCGATACCGCGTCGCTGACGCGGACGGGCTTTACCGGGAACCCGGTGGGGTTCCGGGCGGTCAAGCTGATCGCTGAGGCGGGTGCAGCCGTGCCTTTGGTCTTGCAGGATGCGCGACAGCGCTACGAGGTGCATCCGGTGCTGGACCTGCTGCGCCGCCCGAATCCGGCGCAGGGTCAGGCGGAATTGTTCGAGGCGTTCTACGGACAATTGCTTTTGTCCGGCGACGGGTATTTCGAGGCAGTGGGCGCCGGTAGTGTGCCGGGAGAGCTGCACGTGTTGCGGTCCGACCGAATGAAGCTGGTGCCGGGGCCGGATGGATGGCCGGTGGCCTATGAGTACGGGGTCGGTGGCAAGGCGCACCGGTTCGAGATGGGCGAGGGCGCGCGGCCTGTCTGCCATGTGAGGGCGTTTCATCCGCAGGATGACCATTACGGGCTGAGTCCGATGGTGGCGGCGGCTCAGGCGCTGGACGTGCACAATGCCGCGTCGCGCTGGTCGAAGGGGTTGCTGGACAATGCGGCGCGGCCTTCGGGGGCGATTGTGTACCACGGTACGGATGGTGTGTCGGGCATGGGGACCGAGCAGTACGACCGGCTGGTCGAGGAGATCGAGAGCCACCACATGGGCGCGCGCAATGCGGGGCGGCCGATGCTGCTGGAAGGGGGGCTGGACTGGAAACCGATGGGGTTTTCGCCCTCGGACATGGAATTCCAGAAGACCAAGGAAGCGGCGGCGCGCGAGATCGCGGTGGCCTTTGGCGTGCCGCCGATGCTGCTGGGGATTCCTGGAGAGGCGACATTCGCCAATTACGCCGAAGCGCATCGGGCCTTCTACCGCCTGACGGTCTTGCCGCTTGTGGCCCGTGTCTCAGCCGCCGTGTCGGTCTGGCTGTCGCAGCATATCGGGCAGGACGTGGTGCTGAAGCCCGATCTCGACCAGGTCCCTGCACTGGCAGCGGAGCGCGATGCGCAATGGGCGCGGGTGGCGCGGGCGGAGTTCCTGACTGCGGCGGAGAAGCGGAGCCTGTTGGGCCTGCCGGTTCTGTCCGAGGAGACGGCCAATGGCTGAAGCGCGTCCAGGGTACGAGCCGTTCGACTGTGCACCGGCGCTGCGCTTGGAGGCGCATGAGCGGCTGACGCTGGTGCGGTTCGAGGGCATTTCAGACCGGCTGGACCGGATCGAAGGATCGCTCGAGCGGCTGGAACGGCGGGTCTGGCTGGCGGTCTATGGCGTCGCGGCGGCGGTGGCTGCGGATGTTTTCATCGGGGTTTTGCAGGCCGCGCCATGAGCGTCGGAAAAAGGGGTAAGGTTATGGAACTGGAACGGAAATTTTGCCGGTTCGATGCAGCCGTGACGATGACGGATGGCTGCATGATCGAAGGCTATGCATCACGCTTCGGGCAGTGCGATCAGGGCAATGACGTGGTGGCCTCGGGCGCCTATGCGGCGTCGCTTGACCGGTTGATGACGAGTGGAGGCGCGGTGAAGATGCTGTGGCAGCACGATCCGGCGCAGCCCATCGGCATCTGGGACGAGGTGCGCGAGGACGCAACGGGGCTTTATGTGAAAGGCCGTCTGCTGGACAGCATCGCGCGGGGGCGCGAGGCGGCCGCGCTGGTGGCGGCGGGCGTGATCGACGGGCTGTCGATCGGTTATCGCACGAAGGCTGCGACGAAGGACAGGCAGGGCCGCAGGGTTCTGACGGAACTGGAGCTGTGGGAGGTGTCGCTCGTGACCTTCCCGATGCTGCCCAGTGCGCGGGTTGCGGCCAAGGGGGAAGCCCCCGAACTGGCGGATCTGCGGGAGATGGCGCGTCTGATCGACGAGGCACGCCAGACATTGGTGGACGGCTGAGAGCCGCCTTTTGACAACGGGAAAATCGGGATGAGTGAGACCGGGACAACGTCGCGGAGCGGGGAAGATGTGTCTCCGTTCGCCCAGGTGGGGGCCGCCTTGGCGGGGCTGGTGGACGATCTGCGCCGCCAGCGAGACGACTTCGACACAAAGCTACAGGAACAGGAAAAGCGAATGACCAACTTCGACCAGAAAACCGCCTTTAAGGGCCGCCCAGCGTTGGCAGGAGGTGTGAAGACCGAAGACGTGCACTACCGGGCCTTTGATGCCTATCTGCGCACCGGGGATGACGATGCGCTGCGCGGGCTGGAGCTGGATGTAAAATCCATGTCCACGGTCGTGAACGGCGACGGCGGCTTCCTGATTGATCCGGTGACGTCCGAGACCATCCAGGGCGTGCTGTCGAGCAGCGCATCCTTGCGGGCTGTGGCGTCGGTCGTCAATGTCGAGGCGTCGAGCTATGACGTGCTGATCGACCAGGGCGATGCCGGGGCTGGCTGGGCAGATGAGGTCAGCGCGCGCTCCGAGACCGGATCGCCGACCATAGACCGCATTTCGATCAAGCTGCACGAGCTGAGCGCGATGCCAAAAGCCAGCCAGCGTCTGCTGGATGACACGGCCTTTGATATCGAAACCTGGCTGGCGGGCAAGATTGCCGACACGTTTTCGCGCGCCGAGGCGGGGTCGTTTGTCGCCGGTGATGGCAATGACAAGCCGCGGGGCTTTCTGACCCATCCGACAATCGACAACGACGTCTGGACCTGGAGCAACCTTGGCTATGTCCCGACCGGCCTGGACGGCGATATCGGCACTGGCGACGCATTGATCGAGCTGGTCTACGCGTTGGGCGCGGAATACCGGGCGAACGCTGTTTTCGTTCTGAACTCCAAAACGGCCGGCACCTTGCGGAAACTAAAGGACGCGGATGGGCGTCATCTTTGGTCCGACGGGTTCGCCAGTGCTGAGCCGGCGCGTCTGCTGGGCTATCCGGTGCTGATCGCCGAGGACATGCCGGACATCGCGACGGGGGCCGATGCGATTGCCTTTGGTGATTTCCGCGCCGGGTACACCATCGCGGAACGTCCCGACCTGCGCGTGCTGCGCGATCCGTTCAGCGCCAAGCCGCACGTCCTGTTCTACGCGACCAAGCGTGTGGGCGGTGACGTAAGCGATTTCGCCGCGATCAAGCTGCTGCGCGTTGCCACTGCCTGAGTGGTGATGGCGGGCATGGGGAAGGCGGTGCGGGCCGTCTTCCTCATGGGGCGCGCGCCGGAGTGCCGGCGTTGTCTAGCCGCTCCCCTCCGTCCGAGCAACGACGGCGGCGCGCGTCCGACAACACCCCGGCCCCCGATCAAGGGACAGGTTTGCGGAGAACACGAGATGTATTTGATTGAAGAGAGCCAGATACCTGACGCGGCTTTGCCGGTGGCGCGGCTGCGAGACCATCTTCGGCTGGGCAGCGGTTTTGCCGAGGATGGGCTTCAGGACGGGTTGCTGGGCGGATTTCTGCGCGCGGCGATTGCAGCGGTGGAAGCGCGGACCGGCAAGGCGCTTTTGGTGCGGGATTTCCTGTGCAGCCTGCATCGCTGGCGCAATGTGATGGGACAGGTGTTGCCGATTGCGCCCGTGCAGGTGGTCACGCAGATCACGCTGGTCGATGCGTTGGGCGCAGGCACGGTGGTGACGCCGGATCGCTATGTGCTGGTGCAGGATGGGGAGGTCCCGAGGCTGGCGCCTTCCGGTGCGTGTCTTCCGTTGATCCCCGAGCACGGGAGCGCCGAGCTGCGGTTCCAGGCCGGGATGGCGAACGTGTTCGGCGATCTGCCGGCCGATCTGGCGCAGGCGGTGATGCTGCTGGCGGCACATTATTACGAATACCGGGACGAGACGGCGCTGGGCCAGGGGTGCATGCCGTTCGGTGTGACCAGCCTGATCGCGCGCTATCGCCCGGTGCGGCTGGGGTTCGGCACATGAGCGGGCCGCGGGTGACATCAAGGCTGGTTCTGGAGCGGCTGGAGGCCGTTCCAGATGGCGCGGGCGGCATGCACGAAAGCTGGGCGACGCTGGGCGTGCTCTGGGGCGAGGTGAAGCCACGCACGGGGCGCGAGACCAGGGGCGAGACCGGGCAAGTTTCTGTGACCGGGTTTCGGATCACCGTGCGGGCAGCCCCACAGGGCCATTCCGCGCGGCCTTTGCCAGAGCAGCGGTTTCGTGATGGCGCACGGGTGTTCCGGATCAATTCGGTAACGGAGGCCGATCCCGCTGCGCGGTTCCTGATCTGCATTTGCGACGAAGAGGTGGCGACATGAGCTATGCGGTGGCGGCGGCGTTGCAAGGGGCTGTGTACCAGCAATTACAGAGCGATGCGGGGCTGTCCGTCCTGGTCGGAGATCGGGTCTATGACGCGGTGCCGAAGGGGAGGTTACCAGATCTTTATGTCGCGCTGGGGCCGGAACAGGCGAAGGATGCCAGCGACAAGACGGGGCATGGGGCGTGGCACGAATTCGCGGTTTCCGTGGTCTCGGACGATGCGGGCTTCCAGACGGCCAAAGAGGTGTCGGCTGCGGTCTGCGACGCTCTGATCGACGCGGATTTGGCATTGGATCGTGGGCGGTTGGTGGCGCTGACCTTCAAACGCGCGGTGGCGCGGAGGGAAAAGGCGGGGCGACGGCGGATCGACCTGATCTTTCGCGCGCGGGTCGAGGATGACGCCTGAGGGCGTTGCGTATTTCCAAACAAATTCCAGACAGGGAGTGTGGACAATGGGTGCTCAGAACGGGAAAGACCTTTTGATCAAGGTCGATGTGGATGGCAACGGCACTTTCGAGACATTGGCGGGGCTGCGCGCCACGCGGGTCAGTTTCAACGCCGAGACGGTGGATGTGACCTCGCTCGAGAGCGAAGGTGGCTGGCGCGAATTGCTGGCAGGTGCCGGTGTGCGCAGCGTCGCGATCTCGGGGGCGGGCGTGTTCAAGGATGCCAGTACGGATGAACGGGCGCGGCAGATCTTTTTCGACAGCCAGACGCCCGAATTTCAGGTGATTATCCCCGATTTCGGGGTGGTGCAGGCGCCATTCCAGGTGACCGGCTTGGAATATGCCGGGTCGCATAACGGCGAGGCGACCTATGAGGTGTCGCTCGCCTCGGCCGGTTCCGCGGCCTTTACGGCGGCGGTCTGACCATGGCGAACCCGTGGCGTGGAGAGGTGACGCTGGTGATCGATGGGGAGCCCTATGTATTGCGGTTGACCCTTGGTGCCTTGGCGGAGCTTGAGGCTGAATTGGGCGAAGACACGTTGGTCGATCTTGTGGCGCGGTTCGAAAGCGGTGGCTGTTCGAGCCGGGATGTGCTGGCCCTGATTGTCGCCGGATTGCGTGGCGGCGGCTGGCGCGGCACGGCTGCGGATTTGATGGCAGCCGAGATCGAAGGTGGACCCCTGGCGGCAGCGCGGGTGGCTGCGGACTTGCTGGCGCGCGCGTTTACGCCGGTGGGTGAGGCGTGAGCCGGTTCGACTGGCCGGGGCTGATGCGCGCGGGACTGCGTGGCTTGGGTTTGCGACCGACGGAGTTCTGGGAACTGACCCCGGCTGAACTGCACCTCCTTTTGGGCGGCAGCGGTCCCGGGGCACTTGGGCGGAATGGGTTGGATGCGCTGATGGCGGCGTATCCGGACAAGCGGTCTGAGGACCGGGAGGATGTGAATGATTGAGTTGGACGGGATCGACGGTTTCGAGGCGCAGGTCAGTGCCCTGGAAGAGGTGCTTGCGGGTGCAACGACCATAGCGGGCGGGTTCCAGGCCGAGATGGCCAAGGTTCGGGACTCCTTGTCGGAGACCGGCAAAGGCGCGTCGAAACTGGAAGGTGCGCTGACCCGAGGATTGAGCCGGGCGATTGATGCAGTTGTCCTGGACGGGAAGTCACTGTCGGACGCGTTGGGCGGAATCGCGCAATCCATGATCGGAGCGAGTTACCGCGCGGCGGCAAACCCGGTGAAGGACCATTTGAGCGGGATGGTCATGCAGGGGATGACCCGTCTGCTGCCCTTTGCCGATGGTGCGAGCTTTGCGCAGGGACGCGTGATGCCCTTTGCGGATGGTGGCGTGATCAGTGGGCCGACAACATTCCCGATGCGCGGCGGTGTCGGATTGATGGGCGAGGCGGGCCCCGAAGCGATCATGCCGCTGGCGCGCGGGGCTGATGGCAAGCTTGGTGTCCGTTCAGGCGGTGGCGGCCGGTCTGTCACCGTGGTCATGAATATCTCCACCCCGGATGTGCAGGGGTTCCGGCGGTCGCAAAGCCAGATCGCGGCACGGATGGGCCGGGTTTTGGGTGCCGGTCAACGCAATCTTTGAGGAGGGAGAGCCATGCAGTTTCACGAGGTGAGGTTTCCGACTGCCTTGAGCTTTGGCTCTATCGGGGGGCCGGAGCGAAGGACGGATGTGGTCGCGCTGGCCAGCGGGTTCGAGGAGCGCAACACGCCCTGGGCGCATTCGCGCAGGCGATATGACGCCGGGATCGGGTTGCGATCGATGGATGATATCGACACGCTGATCGCCTTTTTCGAGGCGCGGCGCGGGCAGATGTTCGGTTTTCGTTGGAAGGACTGGTCGGATTTCAAATCCTGTATCCCGTCGGCGCAGGTTTCCGCGACCGACCAGCAGATTGGAACGGGGGATGGGGCTGCGCGCATTTTCCCGCTGAGCAAGGCGTATGCCTCGGGTGATGCCAGCTATGTTCGTCCCATCGCAAAGCCGGTTGCCGGCAGCCTGCGGGTTGCGCTGGATGGCGCGGAGCAGGCCGAGGGCCCGGATTTCAGCGTCGATACTGCTACAGGTGCGGTGACATTCGTGACCGCTCCACCTGCCGGTGCGTTGGTGGCGGCTGGGTTCGAGTATGACGTGCCCGTGCGCTTCGACACGGACCGTATTCACACCAGTGCGGCGACGTTTCAGGCCGGTGAGGTGCCGGATGTGCCGGTCGTGGAGCTGCGGGTCTGATGGCCGGGGCAGAGGCGCTGGCCGCGCATCTGGCCGAGAGTGTGACAACCGTGGCACGTGCCTGGGAAGTCAAGCGCAAGGACGGGCGGCGGTTCGGTTTTACCGACCATGACCGCGACCTGGACTTCGGCGGAGTTCTGTTCAGGGCCGATACCGGGCTGAGCGCCGCCGCGGTGCAGCAAGGCACCGGGCTGGCGGTGGACAATTCCGAGGCTGTTGGCGCGCTGAGCGACGACAGCGTGACCGAAGCGGATATCGCAGCGGGGCGCTTTGATGGCGCAGAGGTGACGGCTTGGCTGGTCAACTGGTCGGATCTTTCGGCGCGCAAGGTTCTGTTTCGCGGCAGCCTGGGCGAAATCACGCGCAGCGGTGGTGCGTTTTCAGCCGAGCTGCGTGGGTTGACCGAGTGGTTGAATCGCCCCGTGGGGCGCGTGTTTCAGGCACCGTGTTCGGCAGTTCTGGGGGACAATGCCTGCGGCGTCGATATCAGCGGCGATGGCATGTGGACCGAGGCGACCGTCACTGGTGTCAGTGACAAGGGACGGTTGACCTTGGCTGGGGCATCTGGATTCGCCGTGGAATGGTTCGAACGCGGCCGGTTGACTGTTCTGGACGGGCAGGCCGACGGGCTTTGGGCCACGATCAAGCGCGATGTGCTGTTCGATGACGGCACGCGCGAGATCGACCTTTGGGAACCGTTGCGGGCGCGGTTGGATGCCGGCGACCGCGTGAAGCTGATCGCGGGATGCGACAAGAGATTTGAAACCTGCCGGAGCAAGTTCAATAACCTCATAAACTTTCAGGGTTTTCCGGATATTCCGCAGGAAGAATGGATCATGATCCATCCAACCATGGCGCAATCGCGCAGTGGTGGGAGCCTGAGATGACCGAGACTGATGTGGTTGCTGCCGCCCGGCGTTGGATCGGCACACCTTACGTGCATCAGGCAAGCCTGTGCGGCGCGGGTGCAGATTGCCTTGGCCTTTTGCGGGGCGTGTGGCGCGACGTGCTGGGTGGCGAGCCGGCTGTTGTGCCGCCCTATTCGCCGGACTGGGCCGAGGCGCGGCGTGACGAGCCGCTCTTGCGTGCGCTTGCCGACCGGATGCGGGCCAAGGGGATAGACGATGAAGCGCCCGGGGATGTGATCCTGCTGCGCATGCGAGACCGTGGCGTTGCCAAACATCTTGGGCTTCAGGCGCGCATTGGGGCGCGGGGCAGCTTCGTGCATGCGTATTCCGGACACGGGGTTATCGAGACAGCGTTGAGCGCGCCATGGCAGCGGCGCATCGTGGCGCGTTTCGCATTCCCGGAAAAACACAAGGGATAAAACTGATGGCGACACTGGTTCTTTCAGCAGCGGGGGCAGCGCTGGGCAGCAGCTTGGGCGGCTCGGTTCTTGGCTTGTCCATGACAGCGGTGGGACGGTTTGCGGGGGCGACGCTGGGCCGTGCCATCGACCAGCGTATCCTCGGGGCCGGAGGGCAGACCATCGAGACCGGGCGGCTTGACCGCTTGCGGCTGAGCACGGCGGGAGAAGGGCAACCGATCCCGCAGATTTATGGCCGCATGCGGGTTGGTGGGCATATCATCTGGGCGACTCAATTCACCGAAAAGACGTCGACATCGGGAGGTGGCAAGGGCGGTCAGCCCAAGATCCGGGAATATTCCTACTCGGTCAGTCTTGCGGTTGCCCTGTGCGAGGGCGATATCACCAGCGTGAACCGCGTGTGGGCGGATGGTGCGGAAGTGTCTGTTTTTGATTTGAACATGCGCGTGTATTCCGGCTCCGGGGATCAATTGCCGGATTCAAAGATGGAAGCGGTCGAAGGCGTTGGCGCGGTGCCTGCCTATCGCGGGACCGCCTATGTCGTTTTCGAGGACCTGGATCTGGAGCGCTTCGGCAATCGGGTGCCGCAGTTCAGCTTCGAGGTGACACGGCCTGTGCAGGACAATCCGGAAGATGTGCCGTTCAACCTTCGCGCGGTGGCGATGATCCCCGGCACCGGGGAATATTCGCTGGCGACGGAAGCAGTGTCTCTGGATAGTGGCGCGGGCAAGTCACAGGTCGTGAATGTCAACAGCCCCTCCGACAGGCCGGATTTCGTCACGTCATTGCGACACCTGCAAGACGAAGTGCCGGATTGCGGAGCGGCGTCATTGGTCGTGAGCTGGTTCGGGAGCGACCTGCGCTGCGGCTCCTGCGTGATCGAGCCGAACGTCGAACAGACCGAGACCGACAGCACGGGGATGCCATGGCGGGTGAGTGGCTTGGACCGCGAGGACGCCGGGACCGTGCCGGTCGAAAACGGCCGGCCCGTCTACGGAGGAACGCCCTGTGACGCGTCGGTCGTGCAGGCGATCCGGGATATGACCTCCAAGGGTCTGGATGTGCTTTATTATCCGTTTATCCTGATGGAGCAGATGCCGGGGAATGATCTGCCGAACCCTTGGACCGGTGAGGGCGAACAACCCAAGCTGCCATGGCGTGGGCGGATCACGGCAAGCGTGGCGCCGGGACAAGCGGGCGATCTGACAGGCACCAGTGCGATCGACGCCGAAGTGGCGGCGTTCTTTGGCGCCGCGCAGGTGGACGATTTCACCATCGAGGACGGTGTTGTCCGATACGTGCCGGACACCCTTGATCCCGGTGTGCAGGACAACGGAGACACCGGGGAACCGGAGGTGCCGCAGGACTGGGGCTATCGACGGTTCATCCTGCACCAGGCCCATCTTTGCGCGCTGGCTGGCGATGTGACTGCGTTCTGCATCGGGTCCGAGATGCGCAGCCTTACGCAGTTGCGCGGCGCGTTGGGGTTTCCGGCGGTTGAGGCTCTGCGGGTTTTGGCTGCGGATTGCAGGGAAATTCTGGGGCCGGACGTCAAGATCGGATATGCCGCCGATTGGTCGGAGTATTTCGGTTATCACCCGCAGGATGGACGTGGTGACGTGTATTTTCATCTTGATCCGCTCTGGGCTGATCCGAATATCGATTTCATCGGGATCGACAATTACATGCGCCTGTCCGATTGGCGGGATGGAGAAGATCATGCCGATGCAGAGTGGGGGTCGATTTATGACCTCGATTATCTGCGCCAGAACATCGCCGGAGGAGAGGGGTACGATTGGTACTACCCATCACCCGAGGCGCGCGATCTGCAGCAGCGCGAGGCGATCACAGATGGCGCGCATGGAGAGCCGTGGGTTTACCGCTACAAGGATATCCGCAACTGGTGGTCCCAGCCGCATCATGATCGGATCGGCGGTGTTCGGCAGACCGCCGCGACAGAGTGGGTCCCGGAATCGAAACCGATCTGGTTCACAGAGATCGGTTGTGCGGCCGTCGACAAGGCCACCAACGAGCCAAACAAGTTTCTGGACCCCAAAAGTTCTGAAAGCACGTTGCCGATGTATTCCAACGGATTGCGGGATGAATTGATCCAGCATCAGTATCTGCGCGCGATGCTAAGCTACTGGGGCGATCCAGCGCACAACCCTGTGTCCACTGTCTACGGTGATCCCATGATCGACATGGGTCGTGTGTTCGTCTGGGCCTGGGATGCACGGCCCTATCCGTGGTTTCCCAATGTGGAGGAGATGTGGTCGGACGGACCGAATTACCGGCGCGGGCATTGGATCAATGGGCGCGTGTCAGGGCGCACATTGGCGTCGGTGGTGGCCGAGATCTGTGAAAGATCGGGGCTGCACGATCATGACGTGAGCGCCTTGCACGGCTTTGTGCGCGGCTATCTGGCACCTGACGTTGCGGAGGCGCGGCGCGCATTGCAGCCCTTGATGATCGCCTACGGATTTGACGCGATCGAGCGGGATGGCGTTCTCGTGTTCCGGAACCGGGATGGCGCGCGTCCGGCAAATCTGAACATGGCGCAATTTGCCCGGCACGACGACTTGGGTGCAGATGTCGTACAGTCTCGCAGTTCGGACGCCGAAATGTCGGGCCGCGTGCGGCTCAACTTTGTGCAGGCCGATGGCGACTATCGGAACATCGCCGAAGAATCGGTCTTGCCGGACGAAGAGACACATGCGGTTGCCGAAAGCGAAGTCCCGATCCTTCTGACGCGGCCCGAAGGGCGACAGGCGGTGGAACGCTGGCTGAGCGAGGCGCGCGTGTCGCGTGACACGGTGCGATTTGCCCTGCCGCTGTCGCAGCAGGCGCTGGGCGCGGGTGATGTGATCCGGCTGCCCGGGGGGGCGGGCGACATGACCGTGCGCATCGACCGGGTAGAGCAAACGACACATCAATTGATTGACGCGGTCCGGATTGAGCCGGAGGTTTATCACCCGGCCGATTTTCCGGATGATCCAACCTCCGCGCAGAGGTTCCAGGCCAGCGGGCCGGTGCTGCCGCTCTTTCTTGATCTGCCGTTGATCCGGGGAGACGAGGTCCCCTATGCGCCGCATCTGGCCGTCACATCCGATCCGTGGCCAGGCGATGTGGCGCTTTATGATGCGGCAGAGGATGCTGGATATCGCCTGAACAAAGTGGTTCGGTCGGCCTCGACGGTGGGAGTGACGCTAAACGAGGTGTCTGTGGCACCATCGGGATTGGTGGATCTCGGGACGCAGATCGATGTTGCGTTGACAACAGGGACGCTGTCCTCGGTCTCGGACAGGGGTATCCTGAGCGGCGCCAATCTCGCGGCTCTCGGGACCGGAGCGCCCGGCGATTGGGAAGTGATCCAGTTCAAGACTGCGGAGCTGATCGGACGCGGGCAATGGCGGCTCAGTCATCTTTTGCGCGGACAGGCGGGTACGGATGCGATGACGCCGACGGTTTTGGCGGCGGGTGCTTATTTCGTGTTGCTCGATGGCACGCCGGGACAGATCGAGCTGCCTTTGGCCCTGCGCGGGCAGGCCCGGTCCTACCGGATCGGACCGGCAGACAAACCATATGATCATGCCGCCTACAGGCAACAAGAGCATGTTTTTGCGGGCAATGGATTGCGGCCCTATCGCCCGGTGCATCTGAAGGCGCGAACCGAGGGGAGTGATATCCGGCTATCGTGGATCAGGCGTGCCCGAATCGAAGGCGACGGCTGGGGCTTGCCCGATATCCCGCTGGGTGAAGCGCGCGAGGCGTATTACCTGCGCGTGAGGGTTGACGGTTCGCTGCGCCGGCAAGTCGAGATATCGGAGCCTGAGTGGATTTACACGCCGGCCATGCAGGCCGAAGACGGCTTTGCCGGAGACGGTGTCTTCGAGGTTGCGCAAGTGTCGGATCGCTTTGGCCCGGGCGCTTGGGCCCAAGTGGCGGTGACGGCATGACGCCGGTGATTTACAACGACGTTTTGGCGGCGGTGTCCGCGGTGTCTGGATCGCCGATTGAGGAGCAAGGACAGTTGGCTGCACGGCTTCTGGCAGAAGCCGATCTTGCCGAGCGGCATCGAAAGAGCCGGGGGCACGGACACCCGGTTTATGGCGATGGAAGCCTTCTGGCGGCGTCACTGCGATATTCGCGCCGTGCCGAAGCGTCGTTCCAGACAGGGGCCGGGCTTCGGGTCTGGATCACTGTGCTAACGGCTTTGTTGGAGCGGCTGGATCACCCCGAGGCGCAGCTGATGCACCGGGTGACAGTAGGATCGAGTTCCAAACGCTTTGGGGAAATATCCTCGCCGCAGTCTTCGCAATAGCCGAATTCACCCTCTTCCAGACGCGCTATCGCGGCGCGCAATCCACGACGCTTCGCATCGCGTCTTGCTTGTGTGGCCTTGGCCATGGATTGGCTGAGCAACGCATCTTGCCGGGACAGGCGGCCAACCGCTTGCTGGTCGAGTGACACGACAGATTGCCCGTCGCGACCGAGCGAATCTTCGGCCTCCAATTCTTCAAGACGTGAAAGGATCACTTCGCGAAACCGGTGGGTCGTGGCTTCATTCAATTTCCTGATTCCTGTCATCACAGCTTTGCGTTTTCGACATGTGAGCCTATCTGCTATTGTTCAGATGTCAAAGGAGAGATGGCATGGCGGAAACACGCGCGAAACTCGCATCGGTCGACCCTGTCTGGGCCCGCATCGTCAAGGAGGCGGATGACGCCGTGGCACATGAGCCACTCTTGGGCGGGATGGTCCATTATTCGGTGCTGCACCACCCGAGCCTTGAACGGGCGATAAGTTATCGTATTTCGCTCAAGCTGGCGAATGGCGAGATGACGGAACAAATCTTGCGCGAAATTTGCGACGAGGCGTTTTCGTCCGATCCGGAGCTGGCGATAGCGGCGCGCGCCGACATCGTTGCGATTTATGAGCGGGATCCGGCGTGCCATCGGTTTTTGCAGCCGTTGTTGTTCTTCAAGGGGTTCCAAGCGGTGCAGTGCTATCGCCTTGCGAATTGGCTCTGGCGACAGGGACGTATGGATTTGGCTTACTTCGTGCAGATGCGCTGCTCGGAGGCGCTGGGTGTGGACATTCACCCGGCGGCAAAGATCGGGCAGGGGATCATGATCGACCACGCCCATTCCATCGTGATCGGCGAAACCGCGGTGGTCGGGGACAACGTGTCGATGTTGCACTCGGTGACGCTGGGCGGAACCGGCAAAGAGGAGGAAGACCGGCATCCGAAGATCGGAGACGGTGTCTTGATCGGCGCCGGGGCCAAGGTGCTGGGCAATATCCGAATTGGCAATTGCTCGCGGATCGCGGCGGGGTCCGTGGTTCTGGAAGAGGTGCCGCCCTGCAAGACCGTGGCCGGCGTGCCCGCGCGGATCGTGGGCGAGGCGGGCTGTCCGCAGCCGTCGATCAGCATGGACCAGATTTTGCGGTCTGGCGCCTGAGGTAAGTTAGGCGCTGCGTCGACGCAGCGCCGGTTTCGGTTGGCGGAAACAGCGGGGGCTCTGCCCCCGTCGCCCAAAGGGCGACTCCCCCGGGATATTTTTGAACCAGAGAAGACTGGGTCAGGCGAGCATTGCCATCGGGTTTTCGAGGTTGTCGACGATGGCTTGGAAGAGCTGTGCACCCAGGGCGCCATCGATCACACGGTGATCCACCGAGAGCGTCATCGACATCATCGTCGCCACGGTGAGTGTGCCATCGCTGGCGACCACCGGTTTCTTGATCCCCGCTCCCACCGCAAGGATTGCGCCATGCGGCGGGTTGATCACCGCGTCGAAATTTTCGATCCCGAACATGCCGAGATTGGAGATGGCAAAGCTGCCGCCCTGATAGTCATGGGGTGCAAGCTTGCGGGCGCGGGCGCGGGCGGCGAGGTCTTTCATCTCGGAGGAGAGGGCAGACAAGGATTTCTGGTGCGCGTCTTTCAGCACCGGCGTGAAGAGCCCACCTTCGATGGCGACGGCAACGGCCACGTCGGAAGGCTGGAGTTGCAGGATGCGGTCGCCGGCCCAGACGGCGTTGGCGGCAGGCACCTCTTGCAGGGCCAGGGCACAGGCCTTGATGATGAAATCATTGATGCTGAGTTTGATGTCGCGCTTTTCGAGCCGCGCGTTCAGCTGCGATCGGAAGGTCACAAGCGGGTCGAGCATGACGGACCGGCGCAGGTAGAAATGCGGGATTGTCTGCTTGGCTTCGGTCAGGCGCGCGGCGACGGTCTTGCGCATGCCATCGAGCGGCACTTCGGTATAGCTGCGGCCTTCGTACATCTTGGCCACGGCGCTGGCATCGACCGGCTTTGGCGCGGCTGTCGCACCCGCGGCAGCCGGTGCGCGGTCTGAAGCGCTGGCTTGTGCCGGAGTGTTTTCAAGGTCTGCTTTGACGATGCGTCCGCGCGGGCCGGAACCTTTGATCTTGCCGAGGTCCAGGCCCATGTCGGCGGCGATCCGGCGGGCGAGGGGGGAGGCGAAGATGCGGTCACCGGATGCGCCCCCAGACTGAGGTTCGGGCGCGTCGCCGCGCCCGTAGCCTTGTGACGGGGCGGTGGACGCGGACGGCTCGGCCGGGGCGACATGGCTCGAGGCCGGGTCCTCTTTCGGGGTGGCGGGCGCATCCAGGTCATCGGCGCTTTCACCGTCTTCAAGCAGCATGGCGATGGGTGTGTTCACCTTCACAGCAGTCGTGCCTTCGGTGACCAGCAGCTTGCCAACCACGCCGTCGTCCACGGCTTCGAATTCCATCGTCGCCTTGTCGGTCTCGATCTCGGCGATGATATCGCCTGATGACACCGTTTCGCCCTCCTTGACCATCCATTTCGCCAGCGTGCCCTCTT
>Ga0102931_1000271_pt1 | contig 25623 bp, 31 predicted proteins | sample SalPonR1_C_D1_MG_FD_79282 | JGI IMG/M metagenome (GOLD analysis project Ga0102931, IMG submission 79282) | Salt pond soil microbial communities from South San Francisco under conditions of wetland restoration - Salt Pond MetaG R1_C_D1_MG | ecosystem: Environmental > Aquatic > Marine > Intertidal... | reverse complement strand
GCGAGCTTGAGCCCCACGAGCGGGTAGGGCCCGAAGGACAAGAGCTTCTCCTTGCCGCGGTAGCGGTACTTCATGCGCCAGAGGCGTGATCCCGACGGCGAGACGAGCACGTGGAGGCCGCCGCCGTCGAACAGCTTGTAGGCACGGTCGCCCGGCTTCGCGTTTCGGATCGCGGTGTCGGTCAGCGGCATGGCGATGGGAATCGAACTGGAGAACGCGTCAATGTGATTTTCATCGTACCCCCTTTAATACCCCCAATTTTCGCGGCTGCCCCCGGATTCGGCTGGACAACCCTGGACTGCAAATGCAGCGAAATCATGGCGTTGGCCGTTGCGCCGGACGCCTCTGGACGGTGCTGGAAGAGGGGATGGTGCCCGGGGGCGGAATCGAACCACCGACACGAGGATTTTCAATCCACTGCTCTACCCCTGAGCTACCCGGGCACGGGTGAGGGCGGCACCCTCGGGTCGCGACGTTCTAGACAGAGCCCGCGTGGCTGTCCAGAGGTTGGCGGCGAAAAATCAGTGGCGCTTGCGCATGTCGTCATCGCGGTCGTCCGATGCTTCGGTCTCGTCCGCCTCGATCTCATCGGACGGGATCGCGTAGCTGCCCTTCAGCCATCGGCCGAGGTCCACGTCGGCGCAGCGGCGCGAGCAGAAAGGGCGGTACCTGGGGTCCGTCGCCTTGTCGCAGATCGGGCAACTCATGACAGCGCCTCCCCGAGCGGCAGGCGCTCGCGTTTTCTCTGCAATTCGAAATGACCGAGAGGAGTCCAGCCCGCGAACGCCGTTTCCAGAGGGTCGGTCCGGAAGGCGCTCTTGAGCGCTGTTTCGATCTGTCGCCGGTCACGCTTGGGCGACGGTGCGAAATCGATCGTGACCACGCCGCCAAGACCGAGGCAGCGCAATGATCGCGGCAGCGCGCGCGCCGCCGCGATGTTCGCCTTCAGCCCTGCGGCGGGCGAACTGTCTGACCCGGTGTTCACGTCCACCGCGACGAACGCCCGCGTGGGCTCGACGATCATCGACCCGCCGCCCGAGAGCGGCACCGGTTCCCGCAGGCGTGCGATCGCCTCGTGGATCTCGTGACGCTCGAGCGCGCCCGGCGCGCGGTCCACCTGATCCGCCGCCCACTCGCGCCTCGCGAGAACATGAGGATCGTCGCCGTCGAGAAGACGCTCCGGCGTCTTCCCCCCGCCGTCCGACAGGACTGTCGCCGCGGCCTCGGACATGGATGCGACATCGTCGAGGATGTCGTCGTCGCTCGCCGTCCCGGCGGCGGAGCGGAGGATCAGACCCGCGCCGTCCGGCAGATCGACGGATCTTGCCAACAGTGTCAGCGCGTCGCTGCGTGCATCGTCCCCGATCGCGCGGGAGACGTTCGCGCCCGGTGCCTCAGGGGTGACGATCGCGTAACGGCTCTTGAAGAGGAGCCGGGTGGTGACGGGAACGGCCTTGCCCGGCTCGGCGTAACCGGTGACCTGGACGAGGATCGGCTGTCCGGGCGCGATCCCCTTGGTCTGGCGCAGGTAAGCGGATTGTCCGTCCGGCAGGCTCAGCATCACGCCGCCTTGTCCCTTGAGCGGCCGTCCGGCGATGCCGCGGTAGACCGTGCCGGGGGCAGGGCGGCCGGGTGGCCCCTCGACGAGCAGGTCGTCGAGCTGACCGTCGACGACGAGCGCGGCGACCTTTCGGCCGTCGATCTCGCCGAGGACGATAGTACGGCCTTTCACGAGACCTCTCCATAAAGCGGATAGCCGGCTGCGACGAGCATCTGCGCGGTCTCGACAAGGGGCAGGCCCATGACCGCGCTGTAGGAGCCCTGGATCCACGGGATGAACGCGCCTGCCGGTCCCTGAATGGCATAGCCGCCCGCCTTGCCCTGCCAGTCCCCGCTCGCGAGATAGGCATTGAGTTCCTGGTCGGACAGGCGCTTCATTCGGACAGTCGTCACCACGTCCCGCTCCCATTCGCTGTCGCGCCGCCGCATGGCCACCGCAGTGATCACCTTGTGGCGACGGCCCGCCAGGCCCAGAAGGAATTCGGCGGCCTCGCCGGCATCGGCAGGCTTTCCCAGGATTCGGCGACCGCGCGCCACCGTGGTATCGGCGCAAAGGACGATTTCGTCGGGCGCGCAATCCATGGCCTCGACCTTCTCGCGCGCGATGCGCCGGCAATAGTCCCGGGGCAACTCGCCCGTCATCGGGGTCTCGTTGATGTCGGGCGGGCGCACCTCGTCGGGGACGACCCCGAGTTGCCCCAGAAGCTCCAGCCTCCGCGGGCTTCCGGAGCCGAGGACAAGCCGCATGGGCAGCGGCTTACTTGAAACGATAGTTGATCCGACCCTTGGTCAGATCGTAGGGGGTCATCTCGACCTGCACCTTGTCGCCGGCCAGAACACGGATGCGGTTCTTGCGCATCTTGCCTGCCGTGTGCGCGATGATCTCATGGCCGTTCTCGAGTTCGACCCGGAATGTCGCGTTCGGCAGGAGTTCCTTCACGACGCCGGGGAATTCGAGAAGCTCTTCCTTGGCCATGATCACTCCATATCAGTCGCCCGCCGGATGTGCGGGCGCGTTGTAAATGGTCCCAATCGGGCGGCTTTTCAAGCGGGAATCACCGAAGCGGGAATTTTCCGACGGACGTGATGCGGGACCCCTGTTCGCACCAATGCGCGTGGTTTCGCGTCTCGCCGCGCGCTCTGGTCGCGCGGGTCGCGGCGAGGTCGAGCGAGACGAAAACCCACCCGGGTACGTCGAACTCGCCGTGAGCGAGAACGCCGGTCTCCGTCGAGAGCGGGTCGGGCGGTCCGTAGACGGCTGCGGCGCCTCTGTTCTCGTCGATGACGGGACACCAGTCGATCCCTCTTCCGACAGTCGGCGCGTGGATGGCGAAGCACTGGTTCTCGAGCGCGCGCGCGCGTGCGCCCGTCGCCACCCGGTGGTGTCCGGCGATCCCGTCGGTGCAGGCCGGGACGAGGAGGAGATCCGCGCCTGCTTCGATCAGGCCACGGGCGAGGAGGGGGAATTCGGCATCGTAGCAGATCAGGATCCCGAGCGTCCCGAGTTCCGTCTCGATCACCCGAAGCGGCTCGCCGTGGACGAGCCCCAGCACGTCGCGTTCGTAAGGCGTCGGGATCTGCTTGTCCTGGAACGCCGTGTCGCCGGAGGGGGCGAAGAGATGGGCGCGGTTGACGATGCCACGCTGCGTTTCGACGGGGGCGGAGCCGGCCAAGAGGTGGACACCGAACCGGCGCGCCAGCCATGAATGAAGGGCGTTGACCTCCGGCAGTCTCTCCGCGACGGCGCGCAGGGAGCCTATTGGATCGCGCGATACCTCCTGCCCGGCGAGAAGTGCCAGTTCCATCGCGCCGTACTCGGGGAAGACGAGGAGATCGACGCCGGCGGCCTCCGCGACCCAGCGGGTGAGCTTTTCCTCGTAGGCCTCCCATGTCTCGATGCGGTCGGTCAGCGGGTAGGCGGCGGCGGCGATCTTCATAGCTTTCGCATCCAGAACTGCAGGGGTTTTTTCGTCTCGTCCGTCTCGCCGAGATCCTTCCAGGAGAACTCGGCCACGGCGCCCGGCACCTGTGCGTACCCGCGCTTTCGCCAGAAGCCGTCGAGGGGGCGGTAGATTTCGGGACGCGCCGGGTGATCCGCGGGGCGGATCACCGAGCAAAAGGCAGTGTGGCTCCGGCCGAGGGCGCGGGCGTGCGCCTCGCGATGCTCGAAGAAGGCGTGACCCACACCGTGGCCGCGATGGACCGGCAACAGGACGGACTCCGCACAGTAGAAGATCGTCTCCAGGGGAAGTCCGGTTCCGGCAAGGGCGGCGCCGAAGGCTTCGGCGTGATCCTCCATGGGCGTGCCGGTCGCGGCGCCGATGAGCCTCTCGCCGTCGAAGGCGCCCACCAGTATGGCGCCGTGGCTCTCGCGGTAGGTGGCGAGGTAGCGGCGTTCGTAATCGAGATCGCCGTCGTAGAGGTAGGGCCAGTCGCGGAAAACCCTGATCCGGAGCCGGGCCAATTCGTCGAGGGCGGCGGTCAGGCTTCTTCCGGTAAGGGGTTCGACGCGGATCGTCATGAGACCTGCCGGGTCCAGTCAGCGAGGTTGTAGTAGGTCGTGACTCGGGTGATCCTGCCATCCCTCAGGGTGAAGAAAGAGCCGGCCGGCAGGACATAGGTCTGGCCCCGCGCTTCGGGAAGTCCGGCGTCGGTCTCGAGGTAGGTCCCGTTCACGGTGTATTCGGCGGCCCCCCGTGTCGCGTCGGGGGTCGTCATGATGACCATGTCGGTCAGCTCCTCCCGGTAGCAACCGGCCATGTGGGCGCAGAAGCCGGCGAAGAGCGCCTTGCCGTGGCGGACCTTGCCCTCGTTGACGTGGTGAGCAACGTCGTCGGTCAACTCGGCCAGCATTCCCTCCAGGTCGCCCCGGTTGAAGGCGTCGAAATAGCGGTGGATGGCCCGGTGTCCGGGTCCGGACACGTCTTCAACAGATTGAGTCATAACGCGTCTTCCAGTTGGGTTAACCTGACTGCGACCCTCGCGCGCGTCGGGCACGGGTCGTTCACGACGTCTCGGCTCCGGGTTCGAGCGGCGGGCCGAAGCGGGCGATCATGCGATCCCTGATCTGGTCCCGGGCCTGCCTGTAGGCGGCGAGCTTGTCGTCACGCGTCTCGCCGAGCCCGCTGGGGTCGAGGATCGGCCAGTACTCGACGTCGAGATGGGAGTAGCGCGTCAGTTCCTGGGCTCTGCGCTGCGAGGCCGGCGAGAGGGCGACGATCAGGTCGAAGCCCGTCAGGTCGTCGCCCCATTCCTGCATCTCGTCGAACGACCGGACCCGGTGCCGCTCGAGTTGGATGCCCATCTCGGCGCAGACGGCGACGGTGAAGCCGTCGACCTCCAGCTCGCCCTTGACGCCGGCGGACTGCACGTAGGCGCGGTGACCGTAGAACTTCTTCATCATGCCCTCGGCCATCGGCGACCGGACGGCATTGTGATCGCAGCAGAAGAGCACCGAACTGGGCAGTCCCGCCGACACCTCAGCTTCCCCAATGCAGGACGCAGATGAGGGTGAAGAGACGCCGCGCGGTGTCGATGTCGATCTCGGCCTTGCCCTCCAGCCGCTCCTGCACGACGCGCGCGCCTTCGTTGTGGATTCCGCGGCGGGCCATGTCGATCGCCTCGATCTGGGAGGGCGGCAGCTTCTTCACGGCGTCGAAATAGCTCTCGCAGATCTGGAAGTAGTCCTTCACGACCTGCCGGAACGGGCCGAGGGACAGATGGAATTCAGCGGCCGGATCGTCGGTCTCGGTCCGGATGTCGAAGACGAGGCGGCGGTCGCGGATCGAGAGTCCCAGCCGGTAGGGACCGTCCGGCGCCTCTCGGCCGTCGCGGGCGGGAAGAACGAAGGAGTTGTCTTCGAGAAGGTCGAAGATCGCGACCTTTCGCTCCTGCGCGATCTCGGGCGTTGGTGGCGTGAGCCCGGTATCGTCGATCTCGATGTGGCAGAGGCGGGCGGTCATCCGGCATCCTTGTTCAGCCGGTCGAGCCGGGCGCGCACCGAAAGCCCGTGCGCCTCGAGGCTTTCGGATTTCGCCAGCGTCTCGGCGGCCGGGCCGATGGCGCGGAGCGCCTCGGGGGTCATCCGCGCGGTCGTCGTGCGCTTGAGGAAATCCATGACCGAGAGCCCCGAGGAGAAACGGGCCGAGCGCGCCGTCGGCAGGACGTGGTTCGGGCCGCCGACATAGTCGCCGATCGCCTCGGGCGTCCATTGGCCGAGAAAGATCGCGCCCGCGTGACGGACCCGGGCTGACAATGCCGCGGGGTCGTCGACGCAGAGCTCGAGGTGCTCCGGCGCGAGCCTGTCCGAGAGCGCCACCGCTTCATCGAGGTCGCGCACCGTGACGATGGCCCCGAAGTCGCGCCAGCTTGCGGCGGCGATGGCCCGGCGCTGGAGGATTTCGAGGTGGCGCTCGGCGGCGCCCGCCACGGCCTCGCCGAAGGACGCGTCGGTCGTGATCAGGATCGACTGGGCACTCTCGTCATGCTCGGCCTGGCTGAGGAGGTCGAGGGCGACCCAGTCTGGATCCGCCGTGCCGTCCGCGATCACCAGGATCTCGGACGGCCCTGCGATCATGTCGATGCCCACCTGCCCGAAGACCCGGCGCTTGGCGGCGGCGACATAGGCGTTGCCGGGGCCGGTGATCTTGTCCACAGGAGCGATGGTCCGGGTGCCGTAGGCGAGGGCCGCGATGGCCTGCGCGCCGCCGATCCGGTAGACCGTCTCGACGCCCGCCAGACGCGCCGCGTAGAGGACCAGCGGGTTGGCGCGGCCGTCCGGGGTCGGCGCGCAGATGACGAGCCGTTCGACGCCCGCGACCTGTGCCGGGATCGCGTTCATGAGCACCGACGAGGGGTAGGAGGCGAGACCTCCGGGCACGTAGAGGCCCGCGGCCGAGACCGCGCTCCAGCGCCAGCCGAGCGTCGCGCCGGTCTCGTCGGTCCATTCCTCGTTCAAAGGCATCTGGCGTTCATGATACGCGCGGACGCGGCGGGCGGCGAGGTCCAGGGCCCGGGCCTCGTCCTCGGGCACTTTGGCGCATTCGGCGTCGATTTCGTCCGGCGAGACCGCGAGCGTTTCGGGCGTGAGGTCGAGGCGGTCGAACGTCGAGGTGAGCTCGATCACCGCGGCGTCGCCGCGCGCGCGGACGTCGGCGACGATCCGGGCCACGGTGTCGTCGACGTCGGGGGCATCCTCCCGCTTCATCGCGAGGAGCGCCTGGAAGCGCGCCTCGAAGTCGGGCTCGTCGGTCGAGAGGCGATGCGGCATGCGTCTACTCCGGGTGGCTCGGCCGCGTCTTGGACGGAGCGATATAGGGCCGCGTGACGTCCTGCAGGATGACTTCGAGCGCTTCGACATCCGCCGCGATGGCGCCGTCGCCCGCGAGGGTGAGGTGAACGCGTCCCGAGCCGTCCTCGCCCGGTTCGAAGGCGATGGCAAGGATCGACAGGATCGTGTCCCGGTCCGCGCGGTCGACGCCCCGTGTCGCGACGCGTGTCACGTCCTCGATCGCGAGGACGGACTGGACGCGTTCGAAGGGGCGACCGCTGCGTTCGGCGCGGGGGAGATCTTCCCACCGGAAGCGGTTGAGAAGGAGGGCGAGACGGCGCTTCTGCGTCTGCCAGCGGACCTCTCCCATGGAGAGGACCGCGTCCTGCACGAGAGCCGAGATCACCGCCAGATCGTCGGCGTCGAGCGCCCGGAGGCGCAGCGGGCGGTCTCCTCCGTCCTCGAAACGCGCATCTTCGACCATCAGGCGGAGACCCTTTCGATGCTTGCGCCGCAGGCGGAAAGCTTGTGTTCGACGCTCTCGTAGCCGCGGTCGAGGTGGTAGACGCGGTTCACCAGCGTTTCGCCTTCGGCGGCGAGACCGGCAAGGATGAGCGACACCGAAGCGCGAAGATCGGTCGCCATGACGGGCGCGCCTTTCAGCCGATCGATGCCGGTGACGGATGCGGTGCCGCCCGAGACGTCGATCATCGCGCCCATCCGCATGAGCTCGGGAGCATGCATGAAGCGGTTTTCGAAGATCGTCTCGTGCAGGTGGCTGGTGCCATCGGCGGTGCAGAGCAGCGCCATCATCTGCGCCTGAAGATCGGTCGGGAAGCCGGGGAAAGGGGCGGTTTCCACATCGACGGCGCGGATCCGGCCGTTCCTGCGGGAGACCTTGAGGCCGCGGCCGGTCTCCTCGACGGCGATGCCGGCCTCATCGAGCTTTTCCGCGAAGGCGGTGACGAGATCGAGCCGGCCGCCGAGGCATTCGACCTCGCCGCCGGTGATCGCGGGGGCGAGCATGTAGGTGCCGAGTTCGATCCGGTCGGTCACGACCTGGTGGGTCGCGCCGCGGAGCGCGTCGACGCCCTCCACGGTTATGGTGTGGGTGCCCTCGCCGTCGATCCGGGCGCCCATCGCCCGCAGGCAGATCGCGAGGTCGGCGATCTCGGGCTCGCGCGCGGCGTTGGTGATGACGGTGGTGCCTTTCGCGAGGGTCGCGGCCATCAGCGCGTTTTCGGTCGCGCCGACGGAGACGAAGGGGAAATCGATCGCGCCGCCCTTGAGGCCGGAGGGCGCGCTGGCGTGGACGTAGCCTTCGCGGAGGTCGAGCGTCGCGCCGAGCGCTTCGAGCGCCCGGAGGTGCAGGTCGACGGGTCGGGCGCCGATCGCGCAACCGCCCGGCAAAGAGACGACCGCGTGGCCGTGACGGGCGAGCAGGGGACCGAGGACGAGGATCGAGGCGCGCATCTTGCGAACGATGTCGTAGTCGGCGCGGTGGCTTGCGAGATCATGCGAGGAGAGCGCGAGGACGCGCCCGCCCTGAAGCGCCTGCACCTCCGCGCCCAGCGACTGAAGGAGCGTCGTCATCGTCCGGATGTCGGAGAGGCGCGGCGCGTTCGTCAGCGTCAGCGGATCGTCGGTGAGAAGCGTCGCGGGCATCAACGTGAGACAGGCGTTCTTGGCGCCGGCGACGGGGATTTCGCCCCTGAGCTCTGCTCCGCCCCTGATCAGAATGGAATCCATGCTCTTGCCTCAATCCTTGTCCGTCTTGGTCCGCGCCCGCGCCTGCGCCTTGCGGCGCTGGAGATTGGCCTTGAGCGCCGCCTTCAACCGCTCTTCGCGGCTTTCGGGCTTCTTCGCCGGAGCCGGCTTTTCGGAGTCTTCTGCCATCGGGGACTTCCTATCCGAGCGGGCGGGGACCGTCCAGATTGCGCTTGCGTCAAGGGCGCTTTGACAGTATCCCGCGCCGCGTCGGGCCGCAGTAGCTCAGTGGTAGAGCGCACCCTTGGTAAGGGTGAGGTCGGGAGTTCAATCCTCCCCTGCGGCACCATCTCATCTTCTGGCGCTCCAGCGTTTCGAGCCTTGTCTCTTTGTGGCCTGCTCCCCTGAAAATCGGTCCTGCCTGTAGCAGGCCCGCTTGGACGAAGTTCAGGCGCACGACGGCGGTGCGTTGCGGTTCAAAGTGCGCCTTGCCCCGCCAGCGTTTTGATCCGGTCAGCCATATGCACCGCCAAGGCCATGATCGTCATCGAGGGATTGACCCCGCCGCTGGTCGGAAAGAGCGAGCCGTCGCAGACCCACAGATTGTCCACATCCCAACTGCGTCCGTCGCCATCGACCACGCTGTCCTCGGGCGAGAACCCCATCCGGCAGCCGCCCATCAGATGCGCGGTGCCCCCGGACTGGAACAACTCCTGTCCGCCAGCGGCGAGCAGGGCCTGCTGCATGAAGTCCAGGGAATGGGTCACCAGATGCCGATCGTTGTCGCAATGGGAATAGGTGACGCGCGCGAGAGGAACGCCGTAGCGGTCGGTTTCATCGGCAAGCAGAACCCTGTTGCGCTCGCGCGGCATCGTTTCGCCGACGATCTTTAGGCCGGCCATGTGGTTGTAGTCGGCCATCCTTCGGCGCAGATCCATGCCGAAGATGCCCTCGGCCTCGGCCAGCGTTTTCGCGAAGTCTGTCGGAAGCGGCCCTTGACTCATATAGGCGTAACCACCGAAAAAATCCTTTTCGTCGTCGGCGTAGTTCCAATGTTCGCAGACCGCGAGCGATGGCGGCCCCTTGTACCAGCGGATCTCCTTCTCGAACCTTCCCCAGACGGCATGGTTGGTATGGACCATGATCGCACGACCCACCAAGCCCGACGAATTGGCCAACCCCTCAGGGTGATGTGGCGAAGCGGAATTCAGCAAGAGCCGCGGCGTTTCTATCGAGTAACCCGCCACGACCACATGCCGCGCCCGCTGGCGCCGGACCTGCCCGTCGCGGTGAAAGAGCACCCCCGTCGCGCGACCGTCGGCGCCGGTCTCCACCCGGGTGACCACCGAAAGATCGCGAATTTCGGCCCCCGCGGCCAGGGCGCGCGGGATGAACGTGTTGAGCGTGCTCTGCTTGGCGTTGGTGGCGCAGCCGATCTTGCAGAAGCCCCGGTAGACGCAATGCGGTGACATTCCTCTGCGAGCCGAGACCGTCGCCGTCGGGCAGGCCGACCAGTCAACGCCCAGGTCCTCGCATCCCCGCGCCAGGACTTCCGCCGAGGCGTTGAGTTCGTGTTCGCGGTATGGGTATCGGCCGCGCTTCGGTCCCCAGGGATACGTAAGGGGGCCGGAAATCTTCAGCGCGTTCTCGACCTCGGCGTAGCATTTCCACATCCGGCGCCAGTCCACAGGCCAGTCGTGGCCATAGCCAAGTGCTGTCCGAGAGCGGAACCATTCGGGTCGAAATCGCAACGCGACCATCTGGTAATGCACCGTGGAGCCGCCCACCGACCGGCCGGAATTGTTGCTGCCGAGCTCGATCGGATCATCGCCCTCCGAAATCCGCTCGTCGAGCCAGTAAAGCTTGTCCTGATGACGCTCGTCCGACGCGAAGTCCTCCAGCGGTCGCCAGAACGGCCCCGCGTCGAACGCGACTACCGAGAAACCGGCCTCGGCCAGTTTTGCCGCGAGCGTTCCGCCGCCTGCGCCAGTCCCGACGATCGCGAAATCGACCTCCTCGTCGTCGCAGTGTTCGCGCATCGGCACCCAGCCGCCACGCCGGAAGACATCCGGCGCGCGACCGCCGCAAGCGCGGGGGGAAAGATGCTCTACAAGCGGCATCAGCGGGTCCTCCGGTCGGCCGGCGCTTCCCATGGATCCATCCGGTCGGCGGCCAGGCGAACGTACCCGCGCGGCGCGGCCGGGCCGCCGAACCCGATCTCGCTCTGCGCTGCGGGGTGGGCGTAGTAGATCGCCAGAACCTCCTTCAGCATGACGCTGCGGAAAAACCGCTGCGACGGCATGCCCGACCAATGCGCGGGGTCTGCATTGCCGTCGTTGATCCGGTACAGGAGCGCGTCCTGGAGGTGCGGGTCAAGGTTGCCAAAATCCGTCCCGTGCAGCGCCGTCGCCTCCGCGCGAATGGCTGCCAATCCCTTCCGCCACGCCTCCCTCATGGCGGGTATCCCGGCAAAGCGGGTGCCGTTGCTGCGGTTTTCAGCGAGGGCGGCATCGACGAACGGGGTGATTGGAACCGGCTCGGTCCGGTCGGGCTGTGGCACCAGCCGGTCACAGATGGCCTGCAACAGCCGCCATTCCTCCTCATCGAGAAATCGCCGCTGCGGTACCGCGGCAAGCCGTTCGGCGAGCACCTCGCGGGTGATCTGATTATAGGACGGCGTGTTCCATTTCCTCAAAATGTCGTACCCGGGATAGGGAGGATCGAAATGGTCGGTCATGACTGAATCTCCGTCTCCAGCAAATCGAGCGCGCCGATCCCCGCGAGGCCCAGCCCGGCAAAAGAAGGCGGGGCCGCGAGGGGCGGGCCGGCGATCAGGTTCTGCGTCCAGTTCCGCCAGCCGCCATGCATGCGATGCACGCCCCAGGCGTGGAATGCGGCACCCGCCGCTCCGGTCGCGATGGTTGTCCAGCAAAAGGCACGGGCGGTCCGGATCGTCGAGCGGCGCGGACTGGCCACTGCCGCCGCCAGCGCCAGCGCCGTCGCTGGCGGCGCGGTGACCGGGGCGAACATGACCGGGTTCTGGAATGCGCTGCGAAAGTGGAGCAGTCCGGCTTCGGCGCTGGTCGCCAGCAGGCTCAGCGAGGTGAGGGCGCCGGACAGCCGCCCCTCTTGCGCGGGCGCGATACGCGGGGTCCGGCGCAGTTGCCGGGCGGCAAGCCCGTAAAGGCCCGAGACGATCAGCGCGCCCGGGGCGCCGACCGGGGCGGCATAAAACAGGTTGTTCATCCGTGTGATACCGCCGGGCCGTTGCGAGATGTTCCAGAGGTGGAAGCCCAGCCCCGCCGTACCGGTTGCGATCGCCGCGAGGTGGATGCCGTCGCGCAGGCCCGGCTTTCCGTTCGAAGCCGAGGTCGGCGGAGAGGTCGAGGCGGCAAGGGCGGCCCCGGCCATGCTCGGCGCCGCATACATTGCGCGTCTGTGATAGCCGCCGCGAAAGTGCTCCATCGCGCTGTCGGCCAGCACGCTGCCGGCCATCAAGGCCGACGCGTGGCGGGTCCGGGCGGAGGATCTCGAACGCGGCGAGGCAGACGGTTTCGGTATCCGTGACCGGCGGCGTCGAAGCGCGCGCAGGGCGAAAATGCCCGTGGCGACCAGCCCGACCGCGCCCAAGACACCACCCGTTGTGAGCCCGGTCTCTGCGCCGCGATCACCAGGTGCCGCCGATCTGCTCCGGTGTCGCGGCGCGGCGGAATGGCCGCTTCGAATGTCATCCATCGCTCTGTCCTCCGGCGCCTGTCCGGCCTCGCAAGCTGGATCTCTGAGTTGTCGGCGGACCGGGCAGCCCCGGCGAAACCAGAAATTCCGTTCCCTTCAGGTCACATTATCCGCCATTCGACGGCGTCCGGCCGCTTGAACACCAGGCCCAGGCCCGGGCGACCGTCACCCGCCGGCATTGCCCCGCCTTCCGGCGTCGGTGCACCATCGAAAAGCATGTTCTCGATCCGCGCATGATCGTGAAACCATTCGACATCCCGCAACGCGTGCAGACAGCGCGCCGCTTCGCGGTGCAGCGCCGGAGCCGTGTGCAAGGAAAGCGGAACGTTGAATGACCATGCCAGGGCATCGGCTTGCAGCAGTCCGGTAATGCCGCAGCAGCGCGTGGCGTCTGCCTGCAGCACGTCGACCGCACCCGCCTCCAACAGCTGGCGGAAGTGAAAGGCGTCGTAGCCGTATTCGCCGGCGGCGATCTCGATCCCCGCTGGCGCCCGGTCGCGGATCAACCGCAGCCCGGCCAGATCGTCGGATGAGACGGGTTCCTCGAACCACGTCACGCCGAAATGCGCGGCGATATCGGCGACCGCCAAAGCCTGCTTGCGGGTGCAGGCCCCGTTCGCGTCGATCATGAGCTTCGATTCGTCGCCGGCAGCCTCGCGCGCCAAGCCTATCCGCCGCCGCGCACTTGCGGGATCGGCTCCGACCTTGATCTTGACGGCACCGAACCCGTCCTGCACCCAGCCGGAAATCTGGTCGCGCAACTGCGCGTCCGAATACGAGGTGAACCCGCCGCTGCCATAGACCGGAACATTGTCCCGCACCGGGCCGATGGCCGCCGACAGCGGAACGCCCAGCACCTTGGCGCGAAGGTCGTGCAGCGCCGCGTCGCAAGCGGAGATCGCGGATGCGGCCAAACCCGCGCGCCCAATGTTGCGGACCGCATCAACCATATCGCGCCAGCGCGCTCCCGTTTCCAGCCCCGCGCGACCCTCCAGCACCGGCGCCAGCAATGTGGTGATCAGATGCCCGGCCGCCACATCGCCATAGCTGAAGCCGAACCCGGTCTCGCCCGCCGCGGTGATCTCGCATGTCACCATGGTCGTGGCGTCCCAGCGCAAGGTGCCGTCGGCCTCGACCGTGTCCGTGGGGATGCGGTACGCCTGGGCCTCGACGCGAGACACCGGGGTTTCGATCTGCCCCGTCACGTGACGTAGGATTTCAGGGTGTTCTTGATGATGGAGGCTTCGTCCGGGTCGCCCTTCATCAATGTCTTGAAGTAGCTGCGACGCTGCGCTGAGGTGATGTTGGGCGGGACCGTCGGCATCGTCGGGTCGGTCAGGCAGTCGATCACAACCGGCCTGTCCGCCGAGAACGCCGTATCCCAAGCGTCGGCGATCTGGTCGGGCTTTTCAACACGGATTCCCTTCAGCCCAAGCGAAGATGCGTACGCCGCGTAGTCGAATGACGGCACGGCTTGGGTCTCTTCAATCTTCGGAGAGCCGGCCATGGCGCGCATTTCCCAGGTGACCTGGTTCAGGTCTTCATTGTTCAGCACAGCGATGACGCAGCGCGGGTCCTCCCAGGTGCGCCAGTATTTCGCGATCGTGATGAGGGCCGAGTTGCCGAGCATCTGCATCGCCCCGTCGCCGACGAAACCCACGGCCACTCGGTCCGGATAAGTGAACTTGGCGGCGGTGACATAAGGCACGCCGGGACACATCGTGGCCAGCGTTCCCGAGAGCGAGCCCTTCATGCCCTCGCGGATGCGTATGGCGCGGGCATACCAGTTCGCGGCCGTGCCGCTGTCGGCGGCGAGGATCGCCCGGTCGGGCAGCCTTGAGGAGCATTCCCAGAACAGAAGCTGCGGATTGATCGGCTTGGCCGAGAGATGCGCGCGCTTCTCGACACCTTTCCACCAGTCGCTGACGTTCTTTTCGATCTTTTCGCGCCAGTCGCTGCGATCCTTCTCTTCCAGCATCGGTAGCAACTCGGACAGCGTGTTCTTCGAGTCCCCGACCAGGTTCACGTCCATCGGATAGCGGATCGACAGCATCCCCGGGTCTATGTCGATCTGCACGCCTCGGGCGGCGCCTTCCTCCGGCAGGAATTCCGAATAGGGAAAGCCCGACCCGACCATCAGGAACGCGTCGCACTCCATCATCAAGTCGTAGGACGGACTCGTTCCCAGAAGCCCCATCTGACCGGTGACATAGGGCAAGTCGTCGGGAAGCGCCGCCTTGCCGAGCAGCGCCTTGCAGACGCCCGCGGAAAGCCTTTCGGCCACCGCGCGCACCTCGTCGCCCGCTCCCAGCGCACCCGCCCCGATGACAATGGCGGGACGCTCGGCCTGGTTGAGGATTGCGGCTGCTTCGCGCAGGTCGGCCTCTTCAGGGATCATCCGGGGCATCTTGGCGTAGCCGATGCCGGAATGGATGGTTCCGTGCTCGTGAGGAGCCTGCTCGACGGCGGGTTCCTCGCCCACGTCGTCGGGAAGGATGATCGCGGTGACGCAACGCTTGGCCTTGGCAATGCGGAACGCCCGGTCGATCAGATGGCGCATCTGCGTCGGCGACTGGCAATAGTGCACGTAATTATGCGCGACGTCCTTGAACAGCGTCAGCAGATCGACCTCCTGCTGGTAGGAGCCGCCAAGCGCGGCCCGATCCTGCTGACCGATGATCGCGACCACCGGCTGGTGGTCGAGCTTGGCGTCGTAAAGTCCGTTGAGAAGGTGAATGGCGCCAGGGCCCGACGTGGCCAGGCACACGCCGGGCTCGCCCGTCCACTTGGCATGGGCGCAGGCCATGAAAGCGGCCTCCTCCTCATGTCTCGCCTGAACGAATGTGAAGCGGTCGATCGCCGTCCCGAGCGCTTTCAGCGTCGAACTGATGCCGTCGCCCGGATAGCCGTAGATATTCCGCACACCCCAGTCGGTAAGGCGTTCCAGCATGAAGTCCGCTGTCGTCTTGGCCATCTCGTTTTCCTCGGTTGCGCTGCGGAGAATGTCCCGTTTGCAACCCGGCTTCGGAGTGTCGGTTCCAGAACAAAAATGTGAGGGAACCGCCACTACACCGGCAAGTTCGCGGATCAGACGACGGTCAGTTCAAACGCCGGAGGTGCAGCATGATGGCCAACATCGGATCGACGCGCTGGGTCGTGGCGGAAGGCTACATACCCGGCGGCGGCAAGGACGATCGGGCGCTTGAAAGTCACGAGACTTACTGTGTTCTGAACGCGGGCTCACGCGACGCGGCGCTCGAGATCACGTTGTTCTTCGCCGACCAACCGCCTGTAGGACCCTACCGCGCCACCGTTCCCGCAGCGCGGACGCTTCACCTGCGCACCAACGATCTGGACGATCCCCGGCCGGTACCGCGCGACACCGACTATGCCGCGGTGCTTTGGTCGGACAGCCCGGTCGTGGTGCAGCACACCCGGCTCGACAGCCGATCGGAACGGGTCGCCCTCATGACGACAATGGCACACGCCTTGCCGTGAGCCCGCGTCATCGCGTTCGCGGCCCGGCCGGTTCGGCGTGGCTCGACGGGTACAGCGCCGTCACCGTCCCCTGGTCTTCGCGAAATCCCGAGCAAAGAAAGGAACGAGCATGAGCATCCATCCCGAAACAGCCCCGGGCCGTCAACGGGCCCTCGACTTGCGAGGCCTGATATCCGCCTCACTCGCGGCGACAGTCTGGCTTGCTGCGCTTCCGGCATCAGCGCAGCAGGCAGACGCCACCGTCGAACTCACGGGCGATCTGACCTTCGAACCCGCAAGCCTGACCATCGAGGCCGGAGAAACCGTCGAGTGGCGCAATGTCTCGGATCTTCCGCACACGGTCACGGCCGACCCGGACATTGCATCGGATCCGGACCACGTCGAGTTGCCCGAAGGCGCCGAGGCTTTCGATTCGGGTTTCCTGCAATCCGGCGACGTCTACCGCCGGACCTTCGATGTGCCGGGCGAGTATCGTTACTTCTGCATCCCCCACGAAGGGGCCGGCATGGTCGCAACGCTGACGGTTGAATGACATGCGGCGGGGCTGGCGTTTCGTCCTGCTGTCCGTCCTCGCGATCGCGGGCGGTGCAGGCATCGTCGTCGGCGGCGTGATTGCCTGGTACATGTTTTCCGGAAACTGGAATATCGCTGCGTCCGAGCCGCATTTTCCGCCGGTGCGTTGGGCGGCCGAGCGCGTCTACCACGCCTCGGTCGATCAGCACGCCGGCACGACCCTGCAGGCTTCCCTGACGGATGCCGATGTCGCGCCGGGCGGGCGCCTCTATTCCGAGAACTGCGCCGTCTGTCATGCCGCGCCCGGTGGCGAACTGTCGGCGTGGGTTGACGGCATGGCTCCCGTCCCGCCACATCTGCCGGCCGAGGGCACCGGGTTCGACGCGGCCGAGGTCTTCTGGATCCTGCGGCACGGCATCAAGATGAGCGGCATGCCGGCTTGGCAGGATGTCCTTACCGATGCGGAACTGATGTCGTTGACCGCTTTCGTTGTCGCCTTGCCGGACATCTCCCCGGATCGGTACTCGCAGATGCTTCAGGCCGGCGAGGAAGAAGCGGCGATCGAAGGAGATGCGGACACGGCCGGGACAACCGGCGGGCCCGCCCCGGCAGAACGGGCGCAGGCGGATGCAGGACCGGCAGCGACCATCGAAATGACGAACGCGCTGACGTTCGAACCCGCGACGATCACTATCAAGGTCGGTGACACCGTGCGCTGGACCAACCCCTCGGACATCCGCCACACCGTGACTGCGGACGAGAGCAGGGCGAACGATCCAGCGCACGTCGTCCTGCCGGATGGCGCGGAGCCGTTTCACTCCGGCGAAATCGGACCCGGCGGTTCCTGGAACCACACGTTCACAGTCGCCGGCCGCTATCAGTATTTCTGCGTTCCGCATGAAGGGGGAGACATGATCGCAGAGATCATCGTCGAGGAATGACACCGCTCGCCCGGCCTCTCCGAAACGCATCAAGAGAAGAAGGCAGATATGGGTCCTGTAGTCTTGATTACCGGCGCGTCCGCTGGTGTCGGCCGTGCCACCGCCAGGGTTTTCGCCGAACGCGACGGGGCCCGCATAGGCCTCGTCGCGCGCGACGGGACGCGACTTGAGGCGGCCGCGGACGAGATCAGGCACTCGGGTGGCGAGGCCTTGATCCTGCCGTGCGACGTTGCCGATGCGGCGGGCGTCGACCAGGCGGCCGACAAGGTCGAGCGCGCATTCGGGGCCATCGACATCTGGGTGAACTGCGCCATGGCCACGATGATGGCGCCGGTAGGAAAGATGACGCCGGAGGAATTCCGCAGGGTAACCGAGGTCACCTATCTCGGCAGCGTCTACGGCACCATGTCCGCCTTGCGGCGCATGCGCCAGCGCGACCGGGGTGTGATCGTGCAGGTCGGATCGGCGCTCGCCTACCGTTCGATCCCGCTGCAATCGGCCTATTGCGGGGCCAAGCACGCCATCGTCGGCTTTCTCGACTCCGTCCGGTCAGAACTGATCCACGACAAATCGCGTGTTCGCCTGTCCGTCGTTCATCTGCCGGCCATCAACACGCCGCAATTTTCTTGGATGCGGAGCCGGATGCCGCGACGCCCGCAGCCGGTTCCACCGATCTTCCAGCCCGAAGTCGCCGCCGACGCCATCCACTTCGCCGCTCACCACCCGCGCAGGGAGTTCTGGGTCGGCCGCTCGTCGGTGAAGGCGATCATGGCACAGAAGGTTGCGCCGGGACTTCTCGACAGCTTCCTCGCCCGAACCGGATACCAGGGGCAACAGACCAGCGAGCCGGCTTCCGCCGACGGGCCGGACAACCTCTTTGCTCCCGTGGAGGGGGAGCATGCGGCGCGTGGCAGGTTCACCGGTCGGGCCGAAGGATGGTCTCCGGCCCTCGAGGCGACCAAGCGGCGAATGGCCGTCGCCTCCATCGCCGGGTGCGCGCTTGGCGTGGCGGGCCTGCTTCTGGCCCGCCGCGCCGCCCGTCACAGGAGATGACCCTGACCTGGCCGCGACGACCGCGGTTTTTCCTTCCTGGGGATGAAAGGACGAATGACATGTCAAATGTAAACGAAGCATTGGGATATACCACGGACGAGTTGCGCCATGACGCGCGGCACGACCGGGGCGCGTCGATGCGGCGTCGCCGCGGCGTCGTCGCCGTCTCGCTCGGCGGGATTGCCGCCATGGCGCTGACGAGCATGCTTCAGACGGGACTGGTGCGGCGGTTGCCGGATCCTCCGGTCCGACGCTTCGATACCAAGCGCATCAATCTTTCGGACGAGGCGATGAGCTATGGCGGCCCCGACAGCCCGATCGTCATTCTGATGCACGCGGTCAACATGGTTCTGGCGACGACCGGCGGCGCCGACAGGGCGCGGCGATTGCCCTGGCTTCCGATGCTCGCCGGTGCGTTGGCCGGGGCGCAATCGGCCATGGCTGCGAAGTATCTGTTCTACCAGATGCCCCACGTGGACGAAGCCTATTGTCCCTATTGCATTGTGGATGCTTTCGCCCATTTCGCGACGCTGGGCCTCGTCTTGCCCGAAGCTGTCGAGGCGGCGGAAGAGGTCTTCGGCCGTCGCTGATCGCGCCACGTCAGGGACCGGCTGCGAGGCCGACAGGTCCGGGATCCGGGACAATGCTGCCTGCGGGGTGGCCGCTGTCGACCAAACCGACCCTGACTTTGACCTTTGGACAGATGGCCGCCGAGCGATGCAGGTGCGATCCTCTCATCACCGGCGGTCGTGTGGTGATCGCCGCGGTGAATGGTTTGGACCCCGCATCTTTCCGGTGGTCCGTGTAACGAGTTGTTAGTGAGTGGCTTAGGTGATCTCGGCTCGCGGCGACAACCCCGCCGCGGGCCGGGGGCCGTCGGCCTCGCAGAGGATCGAGAGGGCGTGGCGGATGTACCTTCAGGGCCTGTATGTTCTGTTCGCGCCGATGATCTGCGCGCTGGCCGCTCTCGTGGTCTGGAACAGGCATGCGCCCGGCAGCCGAAGGCCGGACGGCGCTGGCGCGAATGAGCACGACCCGCTGGATCTGGAGCGCCAACTGTCGCGGTTCGAGTTCCACGCCCGCGAGGATGCCGCCCGGCAGCATCTTGTCCGTGGCCCGCGCCGGCCGCTGCGTGATCCTGCTCGGATTCTTGCGCGACAGACGGGTCTGCGTCGCTAGCGGATCCGCTGTGGTCGATCAGACTGACAGTCACCCGCGCCTCCTGAGACCTGCCGCGGCCTCACCCGGCTGTGACGCCGATCACCACCGGGTGAAGCAGGATGAGACAGCCGTAGGCGCCCACGCCCGCGGCGAGACGGGCCACCAGCGCGCACCACGATGGCGGCGCGCGCAGCAGCGGAGCGAGCGCCACGCGCCGCCGCAGATCGTGCCAGCGATCGGCGCCGACCTCGTGGCGCTTGCGCCGGTCGACCAGCCCCCGTCCGACAATCGCGAAGCCGCCAAGCACTCCGAACAGCAGGACATGGGCCAGATCGCCGTTCGCCAGCAGGTGCAGGCCGGCCCAGAGCGCGAGTGCCAAAAGCACCGGATGGCGCGTGAGCCTGACCGGCCCCGGCCGGTCCGGATCGAACCGCGCGTTGTGCGCACCGCCGAAGGACAGCGGGTTCGGCCGGCCGAGCGTCAGCGCCAGAAGCAGGCAGACCGAGAGCATGCCGGCCTGCACGACGTGGAACTGCCACGGCGCCGCGGACCAGAGCATGACACGGGGCGCGCGTCCCGCCGCATGGATCAGCAGCCCGAGCATCCCCAGCGACAGGCTCGAATAGGCGATCGCGAGCCCCCGCCGCCCCAGCCAGGCCTCCAGCCTGTCGCGGACGGGCGGACGCAACGGCACCGAATGCGTGGCGAAGAATGCCGCGAAGACAAGGCCGTATCCCAACCAGCTCATGCCGCCCGCTTCGGCCTGGATGTCGCGAGCATGGGGCCGTAGACGACGGCGAAGCCCGCAAACGCCAGCACCCACAGGATGGCCGAGGCATCGAGCCCCCAATGCCCGGGCAGCCATCCCGCCGCGAGGCGCGCGACGACGGACCCCGCGAGGCTTGCGTACAGCAATACGGTCATCCCGCCGGCGTGGAGCGCCCGCCCGGTATGCCCCAGCGTGGCCCGGGTCATCACCGCCAGCGTCATCAGCCCCAGCGCGCCCGCCATCCAGACGTGCTGCGCCGAGGCCGGGGTCACCAGGTCCGGGCGCAGGATTGACAGGCCCAGGATGCCAGCGCCGATCGGCACCAGCGCGTAGGCCGCGTGCAGGATCCACACCAGCGGTTCGGACCCGGTGCGGTGCCCTTGCCAGCGGCCGAGGCGCAGACCGTGCAGCGCGGCCAGCCCCAGAAGCGCGGCTCCGGTGAGCGCATCCAGCGGCCGAAGAATCCAGAGCGTCAGGACGGCGAGTGTGACCAGCAGCACCGCCTTGTCGAAACGCTGCATCGGCGGGGCGGGCCGGGCGACATCGCCGCCCTTCACCAGCCAGTTTCGGGTGAAGGACGGCACGATCCGTCCTCCGATCAGCACGATCATTCCGATCGCCGTCGCCAGTCCGAGCCGCAGCCCGGTGCCCTGCGCGGCATGCTCTCCCCGCGCGGCCTCGAGGTGAAAGACCAGATTGGCGAGGGCGAACACGATCAGCAGCGCGAGAACGATCAGGTTCTTCCAGCTCCGGCCGGCCACGATCTCGCGCAGGATGAACGCGCCCAGTACCAGCGGAAACGCGAGGTCGACCGCCGGCGCGGCCCAGAGAGGAAGCATCGCGGAGGCCAGCACCGCGGCCCGACCGGCGACCCAGAGCGCGACGAGCCCGCCGAGCCGCCAGCCCACCACCGGCAGCCGCCCGGTCCAGTTCGGCACGGCCGTCAGCAGGAAGCCCGCGATGATCGCGCCGGTATAGCCGAAAAGAAACGCATGCGCGTGCCAGGACACCGAGTCGAGCCGCGTTGGCAGCGGCATCGTGCCGGCGAGGGCGGCGACCCACAGCGTCATCGCGATCGCGGCCCAGATCGCCCCCAGCAGGAAGAATGGCCGGAATCCAAAGGACAAGAGCGCCGGACCCTGCCAGGCGCGCATCTGATCGGCGGACGTTCGTGACATAGAAGTTGCTTTCCGTGTTGGCCCTTCCGGGCGCGTTCAGACCTCGGCTCCGGAGGCCGATCTGTCCATCAGGACCCGGACATGCCGGGCAAAAGCCCAGTTCGCCGGGCGGCCGGCCACACAGCCCAGCACGATCGACCACCCGGTCGACAGGGCCGGAAGCCCGGTCAACGTCCCGATGAGCGACGCGAAGAAGATGTCGGAACTGCCGGACCATAGGCCGGGCGATCCGGCCGAAGTTTGCGCCGGCGCAATCTTTGTCGAGATCGCGGCCTTAGGCTGATTTCGAAAGGAGGATGAAAATGCCAAGACGCAGGATCGACGATCCGGATCTGCCGCTGGCGGATCTGATGACGCTCTGGCCCGCGACGGTCTCGGTCTTCATGCGCCACCGGATGCTGTGCGTCGGCTGCCTGATCAGCCCGTTCCACACCGTCGCCGACGCCTGCGCGGAATACGGACTCGACCGGGAGACATTTCTGGAGGATCTGCGCCGAGCCGTGCAGAACGCGCCGTGACCGCTTCGCGAGAACGCGCCGCCGGCTATGCCTGGCTCATCACCACAAGGGCGTGCGGATCACGCACGGTGATGTGCTTGCGCCGGCTTGCGACCAGCCCCTGTCTTTCCCAGGCGCTGAGCAGGCGGCTGACCGTGTGCAGCGTGGTGCCGGTCAGTTCCGAAAGATCCTGACGGGTGATCGGAAAGTCGATCTCGATCCCGTCCTCGACCTTGCGTCCGGTCTGGTTGACCAGCCGCAAGAGCGCCTGCGCGACCCGCTGTTCGACCTGCTGCGTGGCCATCTCGACGATGCGATTGTTCATCTCGCCGACCCGATTGCCGACGATCCGGTAGGTTTCTGTTGCGAAGCCCTCGTATTCGGAGACGAACACCTGCCAGAGCCGCGTGGGCCAGCTGAGCGCGATCAGGTCGGAAGCGGCAACCGCCGTCGCGGGGTAGGTGTCTCGCCCCAGCGCCTGCGCAATCCCGAACAGCTGACCCGCGGGGATGTGCAGCGCTGTCACCTGTTCGCCCGTCACGGTGATCCGCACCACGCGAATGTAGCCGTCCAGAAGCAGGTAGAACCGCTCGGCGGGCTCGCCTTCGGAAAAGACGGCAGTGCCCGAAGCATATGGGCGCGGAGACGCCTGGTCGAGAATGGCGCGGATCTGCGGCCGCGCCAGCTTCGAGAAGGGCGGCAGATGCGTGAGCAGGCTTTCATCAAGCCTTGGCAGAACCTTGCGGGGCGCGGCGTCGTTCATGCGCCCTGTCTGCCACATCTCCGACGCGTCGCCCACAGCCGATCTCGAGAGCGTTACGGCAACCGCGTCAAAGTTTGTGCGGGCACAAAGAGCGAAGCACGCCACCGGGTATTCTTGGGATCGAGACGCAAGACACGAAAGGACATGACATGACTCGCATCCTCGCATCCGCAACGGCGCTGGCCCTCTTGATCGGCGGCGCGGCGTTCGCGGAAACCCATGAGGTGAAGATGCTGAACAAGGGCTCTGACGGCGACCGCATGGTCTTCGAACCCGCGTTCCTGGAGATCGCGCCGGGTGACACCGTGAAGTTCATCGCCACCGAAAGGGGCCACAACGCGGAATCCCTGCTCGAGATGATGCCCGAAGGCGCCGACGCCTTCAAAGGCAGGATCAACGAGGAGATCGAGGTGACGCTCGATGCCGAAGGCCTCTACGGGATCCAGTGCAAGCCGCACTACGCCATGGGCATGGTGATGACCATTGCCGTGGGCGAAGTCGAGGCCGCGCCGGACGGTTTTCTCGAAGGCCGGATCCCGCCAAAGGCGATGGAACGCTTCGAAGCCCACCTGGAGAATCTGTGAATCAAAGCGCCGGGGCGGCGATCAGTCCGCCCCGGCCCGCCCCGGCCCGATCGGGCCAATGGAGAGAGAGCAATGAACGGTTTTAGAAACACCCCCGAAGTAAAGACGAGCCGCCGCAACGTGCTGCGCGGATCGGTGCTTGCAGGAGCCGCCGCCGTCGCCGGCACGAGCGCCTATGCGATGCCGCGCCGCACGCCGATCAACACCGTGCGCGCCGATGCCGCCTCGGCCCAACTGCACCGCGTCGCCGATCGGACGACCGCGGAAAGCAACGCCAAGCCGGCCGACCTGTCGGGCTATACCCGCGTCCGGCAGGAGCTCGTTGCCCCGCCCTTCGCGCCGGCCCACGAGCAGGTCGCGACCGGCGGCCCGAAGATCATCGAGATCGAGATGGAGACGACCGAAAAGCTGATGGTCGTCGACGAGGATACCGGTGCGTCGATCTGGGCGCTGACCTACAACGGCTCGGTCCCCGGCCCGCTGATCATCTGCCACGAGGGCGACATGGTCGAACTGACCATGCGCAACCCGGTGGACAGCATGATGGAGCACAACATCGACTTCCACGCCTCCACGGGCGCACTGGGCGGCGGCGGTCTGACCCACGTCTATCCCGGCGAAGAGGTCGTGCTGCGCTGGAAGGCCGTGAAGGCCGGCTGCTTCACCTATCACTGCGCGCCGGGCGGGGCGATGATCCCCTACCACGTCTGCCACGGCATGAACGGGGCCATCATGGTGCTGCCGCGCGACGGCCTGAAGGACAAGGATGGCAACCCGCTGCGCTACGACAGCATCGCCTATTTCGGCGAGCAGGATTATTATCTGCCGCGCGACGAGAACGGTGACTTCAGGTTCTACGACAATGCCGGCGACGACTATGCCGACAGCCTAGAGGCGATGGCGACCCTGACCCCGACCCATCAGGTCTTCAACGGTGCGGTGGGCGCGCTGACCGGCGAGAACGCGCTGCGGGCGCAGGTCGGCGAGACGGTGCTCATGGTGCACAACTCGTGCAACGTCGACAGCCGGCCGCACCTGATAGGCGGGCATGGCGACTATGTCTGGGAAAGCTCGTTCACCGATCCGCCGATGACCGGCATGGAGACCTGGTTCGTGCGGGGCGGCTGCGCGATGGCGGCGATGTACACCTTTGAGCAGCCGGGCGTCTACGCCTACGTCAACCACAACCTGATCATCGCCGCGTTGAAGGGTGCGACCGCGCATTTCGTGGTCGAGGGCGAGTGGAGCAACGAGCTGATGGAGCAGGTGGCGGCACCGCGCGCCTTCTGATCCTGCCGACGGAGGACAAGCGATGACCATCACTGCCAGACCCCTGATCCGCAAGACGATAGCGCTGGCGACGCTTGGTTTGGCGGCGGTGGCAATCTTCGGGGCCGCGTTCGTTTCGCGCGGCCCCGGGGAAAATTCGCCGTCCCTGCCGCGCATGGCCGACGCACCGGTCTCGCTGCCGGGCGGGAGAAGACTCCATGTACAGAAATACGAGGTGACCGTCGCGGAATGGAATGCCTGCCACGCCGCGGGCGGCTGTACGCTGCAACTGCGCGCGCGGCCCGGCCACACGCCGCAGACGCTGCCGGCGACCGGGCTCAGTTACGCCGATGTCGGCGAATACCTTGCCTGGATCACCGAAAGCACGGGACGCGCCTACCGCCTGCCCACCGCGGCGGAATGGTCTTACATGGCACGGGATGTCCTGCACGACGACCCCGACCCGATCTACACCGACCCGTCGCTGGCCTGGGCGTCGAGCTATCTCGTCGAGGGCAACGCGCCGCGGGCGCTGAAAGCTTCGGGCAGCTTCTCGACAAGCGCGGAAGGCGTCGCGGACCTCGACGGAAGCGTCTGGGAGTGGACCAGCGACTGCTATGCCGGCGGCGCCGATGAGGTCGGTCCGGATCGCTGTCCCGCCTTCTACGTTGGCGGCGAACACGTCGCCGTCATGTCCTATCTCGTCCGCGACCCGGCCCGCGGCGGCTGCGCCGTCGGAAGCCCGCCCGCCCATCTGGGCATGCGCCTCGTAACCGATCGGCGTCCGCCCGGAGCATAGGTTCTGAAGGCGGTGGCGGAGACCGTCCGGCTGCGGTCCGGTCTCCGTTGCCGGCAAACGCCGGCCCGGGGCCGGCGTTTTCCTGCGCCTGATACGCGCGGCTCACTCCGCAGCGGCGCGAGCCTCTGCGAGCCAGACGTCCCAAAGATCCTGATGCGCGGCGATCCAGGCGTCGGCATGACGTTCGATGTCTGCCTCGGAATCCTGACCGTCCCGCATCAGAAGGTTCTGGGCCGAGATGTCGTTGGCCGAGAGCTTCATGATCTCGAACAGCCGTGCGGCCGCTGGGTTCTCTTCGACGAAGTCGCGGTTCGCGATGATGCGCTG
>Ga0102931_1000269_pt1 | contig 25690 bp, 17 predicted proteins | sample SalPonR1_C_D1_MG_FD_79282 | JGI IMG/M metagenome (GOLD analysis project Ga0102931, IMG submission 79282) | Salt pond soil microbial communities from South San Francisco under conditions of wetland restoration - Salt Pond MetaG R1_C_D1_MG | ecosystem: Environmental > Aquatic > Marine > Intertidal... | reverse complement strand
CTTTGATCCCGGGAAGTATAATTCGTTCGTCGTACAAGCGATATGTGCGTCGATCGAATCTGATGATCTGGTGACATGGTTAACTCTTCAACGTGATCTGTTTGGTGTGTATTGGAACGTGTTTGGACGTTTCAATATTTTTCTTGCAGATCACGTTGACGATTTAATGTGTTAGTTTCACGTTGGGTGATGATGTCACCATATCCCCCCCTGTAACGTACAATATGTGTATGTGATTGTTTGGCCTCTTAGGAAAGCGTGTTATCTCTCGTATTCTTCTCGTTGTGCTTTCCGTCGAGTCCTATCACATATTGTGTGTTTAATATAGACTAGGTAATAATAAGCTAAAGCTGCCATCGTCAAGGCCTTGGTCTTGCCGTTGGTAATTGGGTGAAAAACCTTTGGTGTTTCTCCCGCCCAATGTAGCGAATGATGCACTAGTGTATGATTCTCTAGATTGTGCCTAGTCTATATTAAACCGCGCGGTGAGTCAGGTCGCAACGGTCTCCCTGTTGCATCCCTGAAACCGTATACATAAACCCTCTTTGAGATTGTGGGTGTGTCTGTGACTGCGATGGGTAGGATGAAATCCTTGTGTAATTGTTTGTTCGTATCGTATGTCACGACGAATGTCCAAGTGCCGCGTTGAGTGTGAGTGTAATGTTTCTAATGGACGCGGCGGGCTCCGTCCGTGGGAATCTACTTCTGTGTCTTTTCTTCTCTGTTTCTCCGTCTTCTCTCCTTGTCTCGTGTCTCTAATCCGTTCTTCCTCCGTTTCCGTTCATCTTATTCCTTGAAGTAGATTACTGCGTCCGTACCGTGGTCCGGATGCACGGGGAGCTGTATTCCGCTTGCGCGGAATCCTTGGTGTTGTTATTATATTATTTATCCGGAAGGTGTTAACCGCTACCCTCTCGTTGATAATTGAAATTATTTCCGAGTTGGTTGCGGAACGGGTCATGTTGGTTCTCTGTGTTGTGTGTGACCCCTTGACCTTCCTACTTTGGACATTGCTCTTGGTGTCGTTGTCTGTGACACCCTTGCTTTACCTGCTCGTGTTTCGTTCGGCGTTGTCCGAACTTTCGTCGTACGTAGTGTCTGTTCTGTGAAATCCAAAACCAAACTGGATCTACTTATGTTGGTTATCTAGTACGACGGCAGGGTAAAGTAAGGAGCACACCCATTGCGACGTGGGTCCTGACCCCTTTCCTGGCTTTTCATTTTCGTGTACTCCATGAGTTTGACCCACGAGCCCAAGAACTCCTCGCCCGTTGGGGGCTGGTCCTGTTGTTCCGGTGGTTCTTGGTTTGGCTGATTCTCGCCCTCGCGTTGGCCTTCTTGGTCTTGCGGCGGTTCCTGTGGCGGCTCCTGCTCGGGCTCCGGGACTAGGAGCCTCTCGTCCACGTATATGACGTTGTACCTGTCCCTCGAGAGCTTGGTTTCGTCGGGGGTCTCGTTCATGAAGACCACGACGTGAACGGGTTGGAGGCGCTTCATGCGGCTCTCGTACTTGGTAGAGAAGACATACCCGTTCTTGACGTACTCGATGAAATCGTACTGAAAGATGTCGTGCCTGCTCCTGGGACAGTCAACCAGCAAGACGTTGATGCTTTCGTCGAGGGCGTAGGCCATGTCAGTGCCCTTTCCAGGGTTGAGCATCTGACTCGTTTCGGGGAACTCCTCTATGAACCTCTTGCAGAAGTACGTCTTACCCGAGTTCCCCTTGAAGTCCACTACGAATACGACCTCCCGGTCGCTGACCGGGTCCTTTGTGAGGTGTTCCCACAAAGCCTTCTGCCACGCGTACATGGGTTTCTTCTCGACGTTGGCTACCTCCTTGTAGTCGGAGATGTACTCCTGGCAGAACCTGGGGTACTTGGCTGCCACCTCCGGAAACTCCTCCCGGGCTCTCCGGAGCGTCATCCCTCCGCTCCGAACCGCATTCTGGAAGTCGTCCAAGTCGGACCGCTTCCCCTGTCTGGAGCCCGACTTGAGAGCCCTTTTGCGGAATTTTCCCAGTTCGACGGGGTTAGGGTCCTCCTTTTTGCAGTAGTCCCTGGCCTTGAGTATGGACCTCGCCTTGGACCAGTGCGCCTGGAAGAGCTGTCCTGCCGGACCTCCGTTTTCCATGGAGGACATGGGATGTTCCTCGTCGAACTGCAGGAACCCCTGCAGGTGGAACGTTCCTGACTCGCCCTTTTCCCTTCCGTATATGACGTACGTGATGTGCTTGGACTCGTCATTCTGGAGGTTCCGGATCCTCTGTTCGTAGTCCTTCGGGGGGTTATTCCACGTGAAACACCAGTTGGCGGACGGTTTGTCCGTGTGTTGGGCCCTCTTCGTGGCACCCCCCTTCTTCTTGTTGTTGTTGTTGCCGCTGTTGCCGTTGTTGCCGCTGCTGCTGACCGCGAGCGATGCGACGGACGCCGACGTGGAGGATCCGTTGACGGACTCGGCGTCGTTGGCGTTGGAGTCGATTCCTGGGTTTCCGGGGTCTCCGGAACTTTGGTTCTCCTTGTCGCTCATTGTCCCTTGACGGTTTTCGTGATGATGTGAGCTATATTGTACGCCTCTGGGCTCGCCCCACCCGGCGTCTTGAGGGGATTCCTTCCTCTCTTGGAGCCGGGCCGGTGCTCTGTTCTGGTCGTGGGTAACGGCCTAGGCAATGACGTTTTTTAGATAGGTGAAAGGGCTGCGCTTGGTCGCGCCCTTAGCGCGCGGTACGTCGGTGGTTTCGCGCGTAGAAATGAATGCCCATTTCTCCGGAAGCTGGAACTTTTGGCTTGTGTTTGCGTTTTGCCTCTCCTCGCATAAAACAATCCTTTTCGTGTTTGTGGCCTTTTTTTTTAATCTTCTATATTTCCTTCGACGTTACTTGGCAATGGCCCACTTTATGACTGTTAGCTCTAGCGCCGTGTCTGCTGCCACCGGCCTTCCCGGTTTTGAAGCGGACGGTGCATCTGCCGGCGGCACTACCGACGAGACTCCGTCTCCGTCTCCGGCTCCGTCTCCGAAGTCCGGTGCTTCTTCGGACCGTCCCCTCCTTCGGAGGTTGCCCTTTTTTCGGGAGATGCACGAGAACTCGGTCCTGGACCTTGACTCGAGGGACCCCCGTTTCTGTGACGCCGCCTCGTCCCTTTCGGCAGACGATTACCGCGCGTTTTACGTTGTCCTCAAGGTTCTCTACGACCGGATGATGGCGTACAGGTCGAACCTGTACGGGTACCTGCGTGCCTCTTACGTGATGCGGTGGGTCATGGACCCTTTCGGTGTGGAGATCCCCCGGTCCCTGTCGTTCTCCATGTCCGTGAGGGAGTACTACGACTCTCACCTGGACTGCGTCGAGGCCTCGAACGACTTCACGGACCTCGTCATGTGCCTGGAGGAGTACTACGAGGTCCCCTGGAAGAGGCTCCAGTCTCTCCACGCGGCCTACAAGAGGAGCGACGGTTTCTCGGACATGGACGACGAAGACCGCGAAGAGCTGGCCGAGGGTGTCCTCGGCAGTCGTTCCATGTACAGCGACGTGGAGGAGATATATTCCAAGCCCGCTGGGTTCTGGAAGGATTTGGTTGAGCATTCTTTTAACCGCCTGGAGGTCCTGGCCTGTGAGCACGGCGACTACGTTTTGTTGGACTTCGTTGACTCTGTGGGTCCGAAGGTCAGGTCTGAGTTGTATCGCTTCACTCTGGGAGAGGGAAGCTGTCACAGGGTCAAGGAAGAGAGAGACCTTCCCGGAGAGGCGGCCAGTGTGGACTGGCTGTGTGTCCGGATGGGAAACTTTGGCACCTGTGACGACTCCTTGATCGAGGAGGGCGACGAGGAAGAAGAGGAAGAAGGAGAGGACGACGACGAAGACGACGGAGAAGACGATTACGGAGACGAAGAGGAGGAGGACGACGAGGAGGAAGACGAGGAAAAGGAGGAGGAGGAGAAAAACGACGAAAATGCGGACCCCAATCTCCACGGGTACGTGGCGATGTCCGAGGACGACCTCCTGAACGAAGAAGACGAGGAGATACACCGCCCGGAGTATTTCGACTACGCGACGGGCGCCAGGTCTGTCCCTCTTTACAGAGAGGACGGGAGTCGCAGAGAAGGTCGGAACGACGGGGAAGACATGGATTTGTGGATCCCTGGTCTTCCGTGAATTGGTTGGTCTGTCAGGATTCTAGGTAGAATGATCATAAATTGCAGATCTTGTCTTTTAAAACGTGACGCGAATTTGGCGTGATTTTCTTGCGTGCTATTCCTTATTCCCCTTTACATGTCGGATCCCTTGGACCACGAAGCTTGGAGGTTAGCGTTTGTCACTGCGACGGTGTCGGTCAGTCTAGGCGTGTTTCGCAGGCTTTTCGACTCCGAAATTAATTATCTCATAGGCGTGATAATCACCTACTTCCATCGACCGTTCGATCTAGACAACGACGGTACAACTCATGATTGGTGTCTTCTGCGGGATTCGGCGAGTGGTTCGTGGACGTACGTGTCTCTCCTTTATCAGTTTAATCTGGTCCGCCCTACTAGCGGAGTACTTGTGCACCGGTACGACGAGTCTTGGAGCTTGGTTTCCGTCCAGAGAATGTCGTTCGACAAGTGGAAATTGGCCGATAAAGCCAGAATCAACGCCGACAATTTACCCGACGGTCTAGCGGAGAAGATCCAGGAACTCCGTCATAAGCACTTGTAAATATCTACATACATATATATGTAAATACATATAATTAATTTAATTACTCGTTCGATGTGACTCCGTTGCTTTCTTTCTTCTTCTTTTGGGATCTCGTTTTCACGAATCCGTTGGTTGTTTCGTCTGTTTTGCCGCCGTTTTCGTTCGTGTCTCTGTCGTCCGCCAAAGACGGCCACGGTTTGCTCTCCTCCGGTAACACGAACGGATTGGTCGTCGTAGCTTGTGCGCTTCCTCTTCCATTGAGTATATCGCTCTTCGCGTCTTCGATGAGCGCCTTGATAGATTCCATCTGGCCTTCGAGGAGCCCTTTCATTTCCTTTTGAAGGCTTTTCTCGGCTTTCTTTCGGGTGGCAAAAAACTTTCGCCGTTTCGTGGCCCTATCTTCCTGGCGGTGAGGGGGGTTCCTGCGATCCCGCCGAAAATCACCCCCAGAAGAACCACCAGAAGGCCAAGAAGGCGGACCACCGGCGTTGGGAGGACCGCCGTAACCCCATCTCGGTGCTGAATGGGAGAACCGCTGCATGGGGCGACTGTACGATTCTCGAGAGGGATCGAACGGCGGTCTGTCGAAGTACCCGATGCCGTGCATGTTCATGTCCATTGTCGATAGATGTTGCTAGGTATAGGTTTGCACTTAGAACCGTTGACTTTTTTTCAGTTCCACGATTGTGAGTGAGATACGATTACTTTTATTTCTTTAAACCTAAAAACAGAGGTGCCAGCTGCACGGCAATTTCTCCGAGAGACTCCGATTTTTGTGTGTCGTCTTCGTGTGACTTTAAGTCTTCTTCTAGGTTCGTCAGTATCCGCCGCGTCGAAGGCCGTAGAGACAGTGTCTGCTGTTCAGATAGTTCGTCGAAAAAATTGATGACGGCGTCTTCGAATTCCCGCATTAGGTCAGGGTCGCGCAGGAAAACGTTCACGATAAAATCCTTTTCGGAGTTCACTCCAGATCGGTTGATTATTTCGCGGAGCGTCCTGGGACTGAATCCGAGCTCGCTCGGGCTGAAGGTGTCGTGCAACACAGACTTGTAGATCAGTTCAAATACTGATTTCAGCACTCGGTAGGGAGTGTCTGGCACGAACGTGTCCGGTACGAACGCGACCGTCTTCCTGTTCAAGTTGGCGGCGCTTCGGCCGGAAGTTTTGGGGACCTTTCCCGGTGCGGCGTCTCGTCCCGGGTTTGGTCTCTTCCTCTTTTTGTGTTTGTTGCGTCGTATGGTCTCGGCGCCACTGCCCCTGTCCGTGTAGTGGTACCAGGGTTCGTTGATCAGGTCTTCGGCGCGTTCGCTGTAGCCGTGTCCCAGGATATCGTCGGCGTCCTTGTTGAAGTAGTCAATTTGGTCTTGCGTGAGGCGTTTGAAGGTGTCCTTGGCCGTTCGTCCTAGCCCTTTGGCTGCGTCCTTGGCAGCCTTCTTCTTGTGTTTCCAAAGGTACTCGGCTTCCTTCTCGGCCTCCTTGGCGCCCTTGCGGGCTACGCGGGGGGCTTGCCTCTCGGCGTACTTGAAGTCTTCTTTCCATTCCTTTGGGCTCATGCGGTGCCTTCCTTTGCGGTTGGCGTACTGCCACCAGTCTTCGCCCCCTCTCTTGTCGATGGCCTTCTTGCCCCACCTGGAGATGCGCTGCGTCTCCTTCTCGCCGAGTAGATCTTCGATGAACGCGTGGGCGTCGTTTTCGGCGTGGTGAGTCTTCTGTTCGACAAAGTCTTTCCCGGTGTTGTACGCCTCTTTGGCTGCCTCCTCGGTGAGGTTGCTGAGTTCTTGGAAAGGGTGTTTGTACAGTTCGTGTGCCTCGTGTTTGGCCCTCCGAGCATCTTTCTTGGTGTTGTGCCAGAGGTCCCTGGCGTCTCCGGTGGCCTCGTCCCACACTTCTTTTGCGTAGTGGCGCCAAAAGTTCTCGTCATCGTCTTCCTCTTCTTCGTCGCTGTCGTCGCTTTCGTCGCTTTCGTCGCGCGCGTAGCGGCGTCCCTGGTTGGACTTGCGTTTGTGACCGGGGAACTTGTCCCGGTCGTACTGGTACTTGTTTGGGCGGTAGTGTTCGCTCATGGAGTCCGATCAAATGTGACGACGAGCAACAGAACGAAGAGATACAGGTAAAAGATGGCTGGAAATCCTAAACTAAAACGAAAAATCATGGGAGTGTATTTTTATGGAACGACATGGGTTTTATCTACGTGTGATGTGTTTCGGTGTGTGTGTGTTGGTGCTGTTGTTTGCTGTCTAACGGCGTCGTCGTCGCGAGGGGGCCTTGCGTCTCTTGGAGGAAGAGCGCTTCTTTGGAGCCGATCTGCTCTTACTGTAGGACGGATACGGGGATTTGAGGACGTTCCGTCCGGTTCGGCGCTTCCCGTACCCTCCCGTGTTGTATCCGCGTAGGTACGTGCGACCGGGTCCCGAATATCCCGGGTGGTAGCTGCGAATTTGGGCCAGATTGTAAACCGTGCCGGCCTGCATGTTGTTGTGCTTGAGTTGGCGCAAGAGGAACTGTCCGTCTGGACTGCGGCCGTGGAAGAGCTGCATTTTGCTGGCGTCGCCGTACACGAGTTCTTGGTTGATGACCGCGAGTGCCGTCAGTACTGATCCCCGTTGGCCTGTGGAGGTGCCCGATCCCGCTCGGGGGGCACCTTTCACCCCGTGAAGTCTGATGTAAATAGCGTCGTAGTTTCGGTCGATTGTTCCGTTGATGGGGTCGTTCATCGATGGGATGCTGTATCCCATTGGCGTGATCTGATTGTCCCAGTGTTTGAGAGGGTACGCCTGGTTCCGTCTGTTGATGTCCTGGTCGTTGTGCTGGGCCGTGTATCGGCGGTCTCCCTCCACGAGGATGGCGTCGTGGACTTTATTGAAGTCGTAATCGCGGATCTCCGGGTTAAGCTGGAACACGACCTGTGAGATGTTGCGGAGTTTTCCGGTGGAGTAGCTTTGGTTCCCGAGCATTTGGTTGCTACTGATAGACGGAACGTCGGGAACGAACAGCATGGGCTGTGTGCCCTTGTCTACGCCCTCGGACTCTTGTTCTTTGATGAAGCTGAACATGTTAACGTTGTCACACATGTTGACGCGGATGGCCTCCCACCATCCCTCGTTGTATTCGGAAGAGTTCACCAGTGACAACAGGAGACCGTACGACACGGGACGCCACTTGCACAGCTGTTGGGCTGTCGGTTGGTGCCAGATGGCCTGGTTTTCCTGTACATCGACTGGTGGAGTGAAGATTGCTCCGTCGACGTTTTCCACGACGACGTGGTCGTCGAGGCGCATGTACTTGACCGTAGACATATCGGAGTCGCCGTTGGCTGAGTTGAACCTACCGTTTCTCATGACTAGACACGTGTTGAGCCCGGCGAAGAACAGAATCTCGATGGGATTGGTCTCGTCTTGTTCGATTTCCGCCATGAGTTTTTTGCGGAATCCCACCGATTCGGAGGCTTTTCCGTCGGGAACGCGGGGATTGGTCGTTGCGTCGCTGAAGGCGTTTCTCATAACGGCCATGCATGCCTCGGCCTCCATGTCATTGTGACGGTCCTTGAGCATGAAATGCGGACCCTGTCCGACGGTGGGATTGTGCCAGTATTTGTTTCCGGACATGGTGCCCTGGGAGTTGGACCACGGTGCTGCCATCGTTTCTGTGTGTGGTACGGTTTTAAAAAAAAAGTAAGAAAAAAAACGAGCACGAGAAACAGTTCTAGACGCGTTCGATGTACGGTGGTGTTTAGATTTTGTATATCTAAATATTATGAGCTTTCCTCCGAAAATGTTAAAAAAAGTAGTCGTTTTCGTAGGGAAAGTAGTCTTCTTCTTCCTCTTCTTCTTCTTCGTCGATGTAGTCTGGGTCGAAGTACCTGTGCCGGGGAGGCTGCCTGGAGCGGCCGGGTAGGCGCCCGGTTCTCGAAATGCCCTTGGGGGCCTTGTCGAATCCCTTAGACTTTTTGACGTTTTTCCTGTGGATCCAGGGATTCGGATACCCGGACTGATCGGATCTTCGGGCCCTGGTGGAGGTGTTGTCCTGCGGATCCCATCTCATGGGCTGCGGCGCGCTGCTGTGTCTGTTTCGGGACGCGTCGCGGGTCCGCTCCTCTTCCATGGCGGATTGGTTCATTTTGAGGAGGGCATCGTAGAGTGCCTTTCCGTCTGGTGTCTCTATGACGTTGTTTCCCGTCATGACGGGCGGTGACTGGTCTTCGGTGTCCCCCGTTTTGGATTTCCTCCTCGGGGGTTCCCTCTTCACCGTGTTCTTGTCGATCTGGGAGTAGATGTCTCTCTGTCGCCTGGACCCCAGCGAAGCCACGGACTCCGGGAGGGGGCCGTAAAGGTTCGGTTCCTTTTTGATGCCCGGGAGTTTGAACCAGGGCTTCGGTTCCTGTTTGACGCTGGCTGTGTCGAACTTTTGAAGAGACAGAGGGGCGTCCGGTACGGGCAGAGGCGTCTCCGGAGCCAGAGCCCTCTGTATGTCTTCGCTGGTGACCTCGTCTGGTCGGGCGTCCAGCGCGGACCTTATGCTCTCCGCCGTGATGGGAGCGTACGACAGATTATCGAAGATGCTTCCGCTGAAGATGGTGGACCCGTCTCCTATGGAAGGAATGGAGCGGTCGTCCGGGTCCGGGTACTCCTTCTTGACGACTGCGCTCCCCCTCGATCCGAGGGATCTGGAGGACGCGTCGCTTTTCTTTTTGAGTATGCTTTTCGGCTCTGACTTGACTTTGGATATTCCGCCCTTGGACGATTGCCTGGATTTGCCCGAGCCGGTCCTGCTCGACTTGGCCGACGCGAAGGAAGCCATGGAATGGTCGGGCGACGCCATGTTTAACTCGGGTGTGCCCCACACGTCCCAGGACCATTCTCCCGGCGGGAGTTTGGCGCTTCTGACGGACTCGGGTTTCATGGAGGACTTTTCGGTGTTCATGGAACCGGACCCGCGGGATGGCTTTCCCGACTTGGAGGCGCTCATGGAGGACACCGAGGCCGCGGCCTTCTTGGACGCCTTGGATCCCCTGGATCCCCTGGACCGGGACCCCATGGAGTGGTCGTCATCGCGGTAGGCCTTCCTCTTGGAGGAGGAGAGGCTGGCGGTTGATTTGGAGTCCCACTTCTTGGCGCCTTGGCCCTTGGGAGGTGCTTTGAGGCTGGACTTCTCGAGTGCCTTCCTGAGCGCCGGGTGTTTCTGGTTGATGGAGCGGATGATCCCGGAAAGCCTGGCCGACTGCGTGGGAGTGGTCTTTCCCATGGTCTCTGTCCTGCGGAGCGTGTTGATGGTGGAGGCGATGTTCTGCCTGGCGACGTCGTTGAACCTGTCGTCGTCGTACTTAGCGACGTCGTTTCCGAGGATGGCTAGCATTTCGGCTACGATCTTCTGCGTTTCCGCTTCGTTGCGGGACATCCTGATCTTTCCGGCTAGGTTTCCTGCGCTGGCCTTCCTGCCGGCGGCGACGGTCTCCCATATGTGTCTTTTATCGACCTTTCCGGCATTGATGCGTCTGCTGAGTTCGCTGAGGTGACGGGTGATGAAGAGAGTGTCGGCGAGGGATCTTCCTCCGGTCTTTCCGGTCTTGGTCGAAATGACCCTCTCGACTTCTCTTATGAGAGCGGGTGTGGACTTGTCCTCCAGTGACTTTCTCGGTTTGTTCGGCTTCGTTTTGGGATTTCTGACGATCTCACTGTCGTACTTCCGTCGCTCTCTGTCGAACTCCCGTCGGGGGTACCATGTCTTTCTCGCCATGTCTCCAATTTTATGCGATTAATCGGATGAAACCATGTGGTGCGTTTCGGTATTGAGTTTGGACGCTTTGAAGCGCCTTGATGGCGCGATTCGCGCGTTGGAGGTATGCTTGCGCGTCTTGACGCGCGTCGAATCCTTGGCGCGTTCTGTCCGTCGTCTGGTGGAGCTTGCCGCTCCCCATGTGCCTCATTTGCAGCGAAGGGCGACGACGGTTGGTGTGTACCTACTGGGATCGTTCTCTTTGGCCCTGGATATTTCGTCGTTTTTGTTTGGAGTCTCTACCGACCTGAGCGAGATGGTGCCCCCGGTGAAGATAATGGACAGCCGCACTTCGAGGCTGTTGAAGTTTTACAGGCGCGAGGACGGGGTGCCGATTCCGTCGTCGATGGGCTCTGGTCCGGTTTGGTTCGTGCCTGTGTCTTCCTCGGATGACCCCATGTCGGTGGAGAGGACCTCTTACGGTCCCGACCGAGTTGTGTACAAGCCGAAGATGCGGTTGCGCCTGTTGAACCTTGGTTGCCGGGGCGTTCGTTCCCTGATCCTCTCTTCGATCCCTTCGTCGGCGGCTTTGTCGGACCTGTTGGACCCCGACGTCCTGTACCAGGGGACGGGTGCGAACCGTGCGTTCCACGAGGAGCTGCGCCAGAGGTTTGGAACGGAGTACGACGGCACGTACGTGAGCGGCGACGACGCGTCGTGGACCGACTGTCGGAGCTGGGAGGGTCCCCACGAGGTTGTCCTCTGGGGGGACCTGCCGTCGAAGCTGCGCGTGACTAACTACATGTAGACGCGAACGAGGAATGCTTCTTCGTGAATGACGTTCGATAATTTTTATTCGCGGATGTCATAATTAAAAAAGTCGCATGTCTTGTTCGTGAATGAATAACTCGCGCTTCGTTAATTAAAAAAATCTCACTGGTTAGATTTTGTTCACGAGTGTGCCTACGTGTTCGTGTTACGCACGTGCTTGTGGTGCGTGTATGCGGGTTTCCTTTTTTTTTGATTTACTTTTCCGGTGAGGGATGAGTTTTCACTTTTTTTATCTTGTTTGATTTGTTGGTTGCGTCCCGGACCATGGCTCTTTCTCGTTCGTCGTCCTTCTTTTCGTTGTCTTCGTGCAGCTCTGCGGGCACTGAGTTGACCTTCGACCTGGACTTCAACGAGGTGGAGAACTGTACGGACCTTGACGATCTGCTGTCCGGTGCGCGTTCGTTCGTCCGAGTGGACGACGATTCTGACGGAGAAGGGGAGGGGGGCGAGACGCCTACCGTCCCGTCAGCGCCTCTTGATGAATACTGTTTCTGTTTGATGAGGTACACGGTTGTAGCTGTGGACGGGAAGATGTCGGACCCCCGTAGCATCTACTCGGTCGAGAGCGACCGCAATCGTACGGGTCTGGTGGTGAAGTCGTTGAGCGGTTTCCACGACGGAGTATGTTCGTTGGTTGGTTGCCTGAAGAAGTACTACCGGTTCCGTCTGGGACGTTTTATGGTGTGCCCATCTGTGGTGTCTGTGTTTCGTTTGCGTCCGGACGGCACTCTGGTGTCGGGATGTTCGTTTGCGAATAGCGTGTTGAGTTCCATGTTGAGCGACAGCGGTGAAGGGGTGAAGGGTGTGGTGACGGCTCCCCCGAAAGTGACCTGTTTGCCGCTTTCGGTAGTGCGTCCCGATGGCGTTTCTAACGGCATAGTGGCTTCGTTCTTGTCCTCGTCTTCAGGTCTTTGGGACCGTTGCAAGGAAGATCTGAAGCTGATCACTGCGGACTGCCTGTTGACGAAACGTGTTTGGGGTTTGGGTCGTTTGGGATTTTTCCGGCGTTTTGAGATTTGGGACGGAGACGAGGAAGGAGGCGAAGGCTGTAGTGTTTGGTATGGGGGTCTCGCCGACCGCGAGACCCTGTTGAAAGTTTTGGATTCGTTGGGTTTCACCTTAAGCGCCTCTGTTGGAGGTGGTTCCACCCGTTGTACGGGCACTTAAGGTGAATCGTAAGTGGAATGTATTTCTCTCCGTGGACCTTATCCGCTCTTACTTAAGAGTGGTACCATTGATTTTCAACAGATAAGGTGCATGAGAGTTTCGGAGATGATGAGAGAGGGAAAGAGAGGAGATTGCGAGAAGAGAGAGAAAGAGGATATATATATAAAAAAAGAGGTTGCGATGATGCGATGATTGGAGTGCGATATGTGTATGTATGTGTGACGAGTATATGTGTATATGTGTATGTATGTGTGACGAGTATATGTGTGTGTGGTGTACGTGATGGCTACTGATGTTATTTGATGGTTCCTTTAACAGTTTTGAGGGCGGCCTCTAGGGCGACCTGTGATCCTTGCCGGATGATATGTTCTCCTAGTTTGTTTCCGAGCGCCTGCATGCGCAACATAGCCTGCTGGTGGTTGACCCGTGCATTCGATCGGAACGGCTTAGTCGACTTGGGTTTGGCGCTTTTTTGTTTGGTCTGGGTGTTTTTCTTTTTCGGCTTGTAATCGGAGATGGTTCTGCGGAGGTATTTGGCCCGCGAAGAGTCTTGCTGTTTCCTGCGCGGGGGTGAAGCTTTTTGGAAGGACACGGTTTTGCGGCGGCGGTAAGACGGCTGAGGCCTGGCCGGTCGGTAAAAGGAGTTTCGCGAATAGTACATGCGTCGATAAAGAGAGGGAGGAAAAAAATGGACCGACTAACTTTTTATGCTCCCTTTCGTTTGGCAGATGTCAAAAGATTATGCCTTTGGGAATAATCGTTCGTGGTTATCTTGGTTGTTACCGGACATGTATCCGTGTTGTTTTATGGGCTCTCCGTCTCCGGCGTGCATGCCGTGGATGTCTCCGGGCCCCCTGTTGACGAGGTCCCTGACTGCGTTGTCGATCCCCGATTCGGAGAGCGCCTTGATGGCGGGCCTGTCGGTGTCCTTGCACACGATGAGGCACGTGGGCGTGACGGGGGGGCCCTGTCCTTTCTGCGCCCGTCCTACCCGGCCGCGCATCTGGTGGAGCTGCGACACGCCGAACCTGTCCGCGTCGAGTATGACGATGAGGCTGGCCTGTGGGATGTGTATGCCGACCTCGACGATGGACGTGGCCACGATGATCTTGGTGTCCCCGTTCTTGGCCCTCTGTATCTCGCTGTCCAGGTCTTCGCGCTTCATTTTTCCGTGGACGACGCCCACGTCGAGGGGTCTGACCTTGAGTTTGTCGAGCACGTGGTCCATGGCCTGGCGGCAGTCTGTGACGTCATCTTCGGAGTTGATGCAGGGGCAGACGAGGATGACGAGTCCTCCCATCTTCTTGTGGAGGAAGATTTGCCTGTCGATCTCCTTGGTGTCCCCGAGTTTTCCCTTGATTACGGAGGTCTTCCTCTTGTGCGTTTCGGCCGACCGGCTGTCGATGTAGGTGACCGGTATGTCGGCGGCGAAGGCGAGCGCGGTGGTCCTCGGTATGGGCGTCGCCGACACGTACACGGTGAGGGGCGGCAGGTAGTTTCCGTCTTTTCCCTTTCTGGAGTGCTGGAATGCGATCTCGTCGATGGTGGACTTTCCGAACTTCTGGTGCTCGTCGACGAAGAGGACGGTGGCCTTTTTTCCCCCGTGTGCCGACCTGTGCACGTGCTCGAGCGCGTGGGTTCCCACTACGATGACGCTTCTGTCGTCCGGCGCCTTCTTTTCCTTGATGTTTTTTTTTTCCTCGGAAGTGACGAGTATGACGTCGGAGTCGTCGAATCCCGCCTCTTCCACGAAGGACTTGGCGTGCTGCTTGACGAGTGCGTTTGTGGGACACGCGACGACGGCGGAGGTGTTGTACTTGGAGGTGAGATTCCGGCAGACCTGCATGATGACCCTGGTCTTTCCCGATCCTACGTCCCCGTAGAGGACCCTCTCGTGGGAGGTTCCCTGGGGCCTCCTGACGGCGTGGTCGGTGATTTCCTGGACGGCCCTCCTCTGGGACGGGTTGAGTACTACGGCGCCGGGAGGCATGTTGCGGATTCTACTAATTTTATGCGTTTACGGTTCCGTTTACGGGTCGATCCACCTGTGGAGCCCCGATCTGCTTTCGATGATGATCTCTCCGGTGCAGTCGCAGGTGACCCGGACGGTGGGTTTGTCCGTCTCCCTCTGCGTGACGGTGAAAGGCTCGCTGTGTCCCGCGAGGGGCCACTTGTGTCCCGTTCCCACCTTGAGAGGAATCGCGAAGACGGGGTTGTTGAATTCGAGGCTTCGGAATACCGCCTTGGCGGCCGTTTTGGCGTACACGGGGTCGACGAAGGCGAAGGAGAAGTCCCAGTAGAAGCGGTACTGGCCGGGCACTCCCGTCGGGAGGAACCGGAAGGCCGTTCGTGCGGGCCCGGTCCAGTGCGGGATGGCCCTGAGCTGGGGGCATTGCTTGAGCACCACCTGGGCCGAGTCGGACGACGATGCTCCCGTTGCGGAGTTGGTGGCGGTGAGCTCCACGGTGTATGTTCCCGGTCCCGGGTAAACGTGGTTTGGGGGGTTTCGGAGGGAGCTGGAGTTTCCGTCCCCGAGGTCCCAGTGCCACAGAATCGCCTGTCCGTCCACCGGTGTGAGGTTCTCGTACGACGCCACGAGGCAAGGGTTGGCCTGTACCGCGATCTCCGTCTGCGGGAGGGGGCAAGGTTCCACGTTGATCTGTTGCGTGACGGTTTCCGCGAGCCCCGTGTCGGCGTCGGTGGCGGTGAGAGACACGGTGTACTGTCCGGGTGACTGGTACGCGTGGTCTTCTGGGTTCTCGAGGAGGCTGGTGTTTCCGTCCCCGAAGTCCCAGAGGAACTGCAGGTTGTTTCCCGTGTCGAGCGACAGGTTGGTGACTTGAATGGGTCCCGCGTCGACGCACGAGGGGATCTCCGCGGAAAACGCGGGAACCGGGACGAGGCACGCCTCGATGTCGACCGTTTCCGAGACCTGAGAGGACACCCCCGTGTCCGGGTTGGTCGCCGAGAGCGTCACGGTGTACTGTCCCGGGTTGGGGTACTGGTGTGGCGCCGGGTTCCGGAGGGAGCTCGTGGTGCCGTCGCCGAAGTCCCAGTGCCACTGCACGGGGAGTCCCGCGTCCTGCGAGAGGTTGTTGACCTGGAGGGGTCCCATGGCGAAGCACTCGGGCTTCACCGGGGCGAATCCCACGTCCGGTGGGAGGACGAACCTCTCCTGGACCGGTATTGTGGTGTTCCTGACGGCCGAGTCGGTGTTCCCCAGCTCGTCCGTGACGACGAGCGTGACGAAGTACACGTCGCTCTCGGCGTACGTGTGAATGGGTTCCTTTTCCTCGGACGTGTTCCCGTCTCCAAAGTCCCACAGGTAATGAGAGAGTGGTGCGTCTCCCGCCGTGGACGAGTCCTGGAACTTGGTCTCGGTTGTGGGTACTCCGTTCCTCGTGACGTTTCCGGGTACGAAGTCGGCGACGGGTGGTCGCACCTGGCAGTTTCCCTGAAAGTCCAGGACGAAGGAGTTGGTGACGGTATGCCCTGTCTGCGTGTCGGTGACCACGAGTGTGGCGCTCCCCGTGTACGTGTTGGAGTCGTGGGCGAAGTCGCTGCGCCGCACCGTGACCACTGCGTCCTGGAAGTCGTCGCGGACGCCCGTCTGGTGTTGGTGGAAGAACGTTTTGGTCCCGTTGACCGAAAGGGTGAACGACACCCCCTCGCCCTTTCCGGGGTTCACGACGGAGTTCTGGAGCGACACGACGGCCGAGTCTTCGTCGCACTGGTAGTGGACGTCCACGAGTACCGAGAGAAGATTGGAGTTGGGGGGCGAGTATCGCGCCCTTCCGCCTCCTCCCCCCGACGCGGACATCCACGTGTCCATGAGTTGGTGCCACTGTTGGGAGTCCTGCATGAGCTATCTTCGTTTTTGCGTTTAGTTGTGTATTTTCTAGGTCGGTTAGTTCGTAACGTAAATTTATGGCTTGGTTGGCGGAGATCACACGAGCTTGGTGACCATTCCCCACCCCCTTCCGAAGAAGATACCGTTGGGTTCCATGCCTGGGTGGTCGTCGTAAGGGGCGATGATGCTGAAAGCGGCGTGGGTGAATTCCGGGTGTGTGAGGATATCCCAGTGCGATTCGGAGTCTTGCCAGTTGTGGAAAGCCTCTTGGACGCTGTCCTCGCACGAGTCGGAGGCCGGGAAGATCGCCGTGGTAACTGTGCCCGTTGTGGCGGACGAGTTGACGTAATCCGATCCTTGGTCGATCCCGGATCTCGTTCCGTTGGTGGAGTGGTTGTCGATGTAGTCGCGGTGGGCGTCTCCGTCGCCGTAGAAGTTGTCGTAGATTCGGGGATTCCCGGTTTCGAAATCGAGGTAGGTTCCGTTGAGGTCTGTCCCCCATCCGGCGCGGTTGTCGTAGTTCCACTCCTGCTGGTAAACGGCGCGGTCGTAAATGGCGTCGTCCCACACGAGCGGGGCGTGTCCGAGGGCGTTCCTGGATACGTTGACCATGTCGAGGAGCATCATGGCCTTCTCCTTGGCCATGATTTTCCCGGAGTTCCGGGGCATGACGCAGCACGTTTGGTCGCCGAACCCTACGGGCACCACGACCGTGGCCTGGTCCCCCGTGTCGGATACCGTGGCGGTGACGTGGATATCGGGGGTGTCGTACAAGGCGAGGTCGTCGTCCGAGAATGTCTCCGTGGCCGAGGGCCAGTCGGCGGCCGCAACTATGACCGTGTCTCCCATCTTGCTTCCGTCCGACGCGAAGAATTCGAGCTCGACGTCGGATCCTCCCACGTCCGCGGTGGAGCCCGAAAAGTCGAGCGTCACGGTCGGTGGGTCCGCCGAGCAGTTGGGCGTCATTTGGACGTTGAGGAAGTTCGCCGGTATGGTCACGGGGCACAGGTCGTTGGCGAAGTCGAGCGACGCCGTGAAGGTGTCGGTCTCTCCCGACTGGGCTATGGTAGCCTGCACTTCGACGGTGGTGGTGTTGAATCCCGCCAGGTCGTCGGCCGTGAAGGTCTTGGTGGTGCCCGACCACACGTTGGCCGCCACCGTGAGGGTGTCCATTTCGGTCCCGTCGGAAGCCAAAAACACGAGCGTGGCGTCGGATCCGGGGATCCCGGTGCTGTTGGAGAAGTCGAGGGTCGCGGTTGGCGGATTGGGTGCGCAGTCGTGGGTGACGCTGACGTCCAGGAAATCGGGTCCCGCGGTGGCAGGGCACAGAGTGTCCCCGAAGTCGATGGACGCCGTGTAACTGTCCGTCTCTCCCGACTCCTCGATGGTGGCCTCCACGCGGACCGTGGTGGTTCCGAATGCCATCTTGTCGTTGGCGGAGAACGTTTTGGTGACCCCGGACCAGTTGTTGGCCGTCACCGTGAGGGTGTCCATTTCGGTCCCGTCTTCGGCCAAAAACACGAGTGTGGCGTCCGATCCGGGGATCCCGGTGCTGTTGGAGAAGTCCAGAGTTATGTTGGCGGGAGTCGCATCGCAGTCCTGTGTGACGTTGACGTCCAGAAAATCGGGTCCCGCCGTAGGGGGGGGACACAACTGGTCGAGGTGGACCGTCGCGGAACTTGTGTCCTTGTACCCCGACGTGCGGTGGACGGCCGCGACGTTGACCGTGACGGACCCGCCTCCGATCTTGTTCCGGTTGGTGGTCCACGTGGTGTTCGACAGCACGGGTTCACCCAGCATCGTTTCCGAGTCGAGCACTTGTCCCGTGAAATCGTCGACGGCCTCGAAAGTGACCTCCACGTTTTGTCCGTTTCCTTGAACGATGCTGGACCCGTCCAGACTGATGACCGCCTTTACGGGGTCCTCCGTGCAGTCCGTCGTCGCCGCGATCCCGGCGATGGAGAGTTGGTGTTCGTTGACCCATAGGTTTTTGATTCCGTTCTCGTTGTGGACGTTACCCCCGCCGAAGTGCATGGAAGGCCAGCCCTCGCATTTCAAATCGTGGATGTAGACGAAAGGCTTGGCGTGCGCGTGATCCTCTTCCACCACGAAAGGTCCAATGGAGTGCTGCAGAGGGTATGGCACAGTGAGGCTCCCGAGCATGGTTGATCCCGTGGGATCGTCCAAGATCGGGAGGAACTCAAGGTCCGGCACGCTCGGCGCCATCTGAAACTGCGATTTTATTGGGGATTTTAGGCTTTCGTTGATGTCGATGGTGCGGAAATCGAATCGCACTTCGAAATTGTCGTAGTCGGTTCTCGGTTCCACGGCGCCGCGAAAGTCCCACGAGAGAGTGTACTGCCTGAGGTCTGCGTCGTCGAGCGTCAGGTGCAGGTTGTTCCTGGGATTCTTCGGGTCTTCTCGTTCGAAGTCTGAGGGAGTCAACTGCCGGCATTCCGGAAGGGGTTCCTGGGCCTCGAGTTGGCAGTTTTCGTTGATCAGAATATTGAATCTTTGGTCGATCATGTACCCGGTTTCCGTGTCGGTGACGATGATACGGGCCTGGACGGATTCGTCTCCCAATTCTTCTTCGTCGACCTCTATAAAGGCGTCGCTGAAATCGTCTTGCACGCCCGATATGGTTTTCGAAAACAGCCTCGACGCGTTGGTGGACAAGTTGAACTCGACGTTCGCACCCTTGGACGGGTTGATGGAAGATCCGTTCAAATTGATGCGGACTTTCCTAGGTATCGCATCGCAGTCGTACTCGGCTGTGTAGAGGATACTCATGAGATTGGAGTTGGTGATCTGCGGAGCTCCTCCTCCGCCTCTGCCGCTTCCACCCCCCGCGCCCAGGTAACTGGAGTCCTGGTCTAGACCCCAGAACGGAAGGTTGAGCCTGGCGCGGTCGATGTTCCGGCTCCTCCAGCCGTCTGTGTAATTGGACCTCGGTATCTTGTTAGGGTACATGCGCGTGTCTCACTCGGGTTCGAAATAATAGAGGATAATGAGAAGATATGGTTAAGATGTATTTTTAAATACAGTCTTCGCTTTGTCGTTTTACGAGGTGTTAATTTATGAGGATGTTGACAGTGTAGATTTATATCAAGATGTCAGGTCTGGAAAAGTCGATGACGCGGGTACTTTGCATTCCGTATCCGTTGCCGTCGTCGTCTTTGAGGATGAGGTACGCCGTCACCGTGGCGGACGGAGGGGCATCGACGTCGAATGCCCATTCGGCTGTGAGCCCGCTCTTCATCCTCAGGAAGGCGTAATCCTGTTCCGCCCCGTTGGCGTAGGTCGCCTGTACCGTGGCATCCGCTGCACTGAAAATGCTCCCCATTGGACCAGACGCAAGCGACATAGACTGCAGGGTGATTCTCAGACCGGATATCCATGCCGGAGTTTCCTCGAAAGACAACGGATCTCCGACGGGAGTCGGGTTGAGGCCGTTGTCGTCTTCCATTTTCCACACGATATCGACGAGTTCCAGGTTGGGCGGGTAGACGATGTTGTTGCCGTAGAGTTTAAGATACTGCGTGTCTCGGTTGTTCGGCATACTTCCGATCTTGGTGTTGTACAGGAAGCTTTTGTTGTTGTACAGAGGTTCTCCTGTGTTCTCGATCTCGTCCTGTGGCTTCCGGGTCGCGTACACGGTGGCGTACGTGGGAAGGCCGCAGTTCCCGACGACGTCCAGCCTGGGATCGTCTCTGTATGCCTGTATCTTGATTCGCAGCCAGTCCCCGTTGGCCAGGATGGTGGCTCCCTCTTCTGCGTTGGGATCGAAGGCGATGGGTCCTCCGTCGACGTAATTGGTCCCGTGGTCCGCTCCGAACTGCACTCGGAAGGTTCCCCCCTTCGGCACGATGACGTGGTCCACGAGTTCCCACTGTACCGAATTTGGGTCCGAGATGTCGAAGTCCGGGTTGTACAGTGCGAACTGAATGCGCTTGTTGTGATTGGTCGGAGGAGTGAACATGTCCTGGTTGATGTTGATGGTGCCTCCGGAAGTGAAGAACGTGTACCTGACGAATCCCGTGACGTCCTGCACTTCGTCTTCTCCAAACTGCTCGATGAGTCCGCTTGACACGTCTTGGAAGGTCATGTCGCGTCGCACCGCGCTGGTGATGAGCGAGAAATCGTGTCCCACCATGGCCGCCATACGCGAGCACGTTCCCGCTATCTGTTGTTCCTCGTTGGCCCACCTGTCCACCTCCGGAGTGATGTCCTCGTACATCTCCGAGGGGAAGCTCTTGTTGATGGTGGCACACACGTCTCCGTTCTCGTTCTGGAGTGTGGCCGTGATGTTGAGCGGTGCGGTGGTGCTTCCGACGCCGGGATACTCGTCGTCCCTCAGTAGAAGCATCTCGTGCATCCATCGGGATCGGAACTTGTCCCACCACTTGGCGCGGAAGGGCCTGTCTTCGAACGAGTGCGTGGCCCCCGCGAGACCTTGGTACGTGTGAGTTGTCCCGTCCAATTCTATCTCCATGATGACCGTCATCCCCATATCCTTGATGGCGTCGGCAGTGACGAGGTCGCCGTACTTCCAGTCGAGGTACAACTGGATCACCCCGTTGGAGGCGTTGACCGAACCGCTGGTGACGGTTCCGCCGAACTGTTCGATCTTGGGCACGAGGAGATCGAAGTTGTTGATGCATCCCTCTACCGGGGGTTCTTCGTAGAAGGGGCTTTCTTCGGGCGTTGGATCGGGCAACAGGTTGGTGAAATCGACGACCTCGCTGTGCGTGTCTTTCTCGCCGTTGGCGACGGTGACCGTTAGGGTGACCGTCCACGGCCCCCTGTACCCGCCGGCGTTGGTGTAATCGTGTGCGGTTCTCTTGTGAGTGTCGGTGGCTCCGTCTCCGAAATCCCAGTGGCGGTGAACGATGGGGTTTCCAGTAGGGTCGTCGGCCACGGAGTGTCCGTGGAATACGGCCGACAAATCCAGGTTTCCCGCGCGCCACGTGAAATGGGCGTCAACGCCCGGCTTGGGCTGGTACGTCTTGGTGGCCGAGTCGGTTTCGCCCGCTGCGGTGGTGACGGTGAGCGTGGCCGTGACGGCGTCGACGTGGTTGACGAGTATGAAGTCCTCCACGTCTTCGGTGAAGTACTCCTGTGGCTCTTCGTCTCCCTGTTGGATGTGCCAGTGCCACGCCGTGATGGGATCGTCCTCGGGAAGCGAGCTGTAGGAGTGCCCCTCGGATACGAGGTCGATGTGGTCTTTGTCCACCTTGGTAATTTCGAAATCTGCCACGACGAGCTTATCGGGCACGTCGCGGATGTGGATCGTATTCTCGGTCCAGTCTTCTCCTCCGTCTTGTGTGACTACCCTAAGTCTGATGGTGTACGTTCCATTAGCCTTGTACCTGTAGGTAGGGTTTTGATCGGTGCTCTCGTTGAAGGGATCGTTTCCTCCGAAATCCCAGTGCCATTCGACGATGGGATCCTCTTGGGGGTAGTTGGACGTGGATTTATCCGTGAAGAAAACTTCTCCGGCGTCCTTGATCTCCCAGGTGAACATAGCTTTGACGCACACCTTTTCGAAATCCATGGTGAAGTCGTGGTACTGGGTGTACCCGGTGTCTCTGTCCATGACAGTGAGTTTTCCCTTTGGCGTGACTCCGTCTGCTTTGTCTCTGATTCCAACGACGGCTGATTTGGGTATGGTGAACTTGGCTCCCGCGAAGTCGTCCGGTACGCCGTCGATTTTGTCGTTGTAGATCTTGGTGCCGTTGACCTGTACGGTCAACATGATGTTCTGTCCCTTTTCCGGGTCGATGGAGGACTCGGAAAGGTCGAGGAGAAGAGAGGAATTTTCTCCGCAGTCGTAGATCTCCTCGATTACCAGATTGAGCTTGTTGGTATTGACGGGTTCTTGTGTAAACCTGCGTCTTCCTCCTCCCGAGGCCGTCTGGTATTCGGAGTCTTGCTCGAGGGCCCACCATGGCAAGGACAGCCTTGCTCTGTCGATGTTCCTGGATCTCCAGCCATCGTTGAATTTTGGAAATTTGTTGGATGGAAACATGGTAGCGGCTATAGGCTACAAGTAGAATAAAAAAATGGCTGGTAACTTTTTATGTGAAGCTTACGTATGTGTGAATAGTGTGTGTCCATTCAAGCGGCTGGAGCCGGCCTGTTCTGAATGGCGGTTCTTGTGTCAGTGAATCCTAGATCGTTTTCGAGTACGTCTATGACGTACTTGAGGATTCTGGTGACGTCGGAGTTGTCTAGATAATACAATTCGTGTGAATTGTTGTAAGACTGTGCGTAGAAGTCTTGTCGCTGCAGGTTGTTCGATATCTCGAAGGAAAACTGGATGGCGACGTAGGCAATGGAGAGAGTTTTGCGTTTGATGACGGCATCGGTGAATGCGCGATTGTGGTTGAGAGTCAATGCCGACTTGGCCACACGGAAGCAAGTGTGCGCAATGAATGCGAGAACCGAAAGGTCTGTGACGCTTTCAGGTACATCGTGTATGACGGTGTCGAGTGTCTTGTTGATGACGTCTCCTGGGAATACACAGAACCTTGCCGTGGTGACTTCCATCTGGAAGTTAACTTGAAGAGAGGCAATGTCGTCGCGTGTGAATGGTTTTCTATTGGGACCATTGCCGAAAATCTTGGCCATTAGGTAGTGGATGATATCTTCAGTTGGTAGATGTTCGGAGTATACGTCGAGTACGCAATACTCTCTATTATTTTGCGGGTCTCTAAAATATTCGATGTCGGTTGCTTTGAAGAGTCCACTTTCCTTGTAGGACTTAATTCTTTTGACAGCCTTGAAGAATCCTACGGCGATCAAAGCGACTCTAGTGTAGAGTACATCGGGGTCCATTTTCCTGAGTAATTCTTGTTCGCATCGTCCATGCTGGTTTCTCTGCATGTTGGGTTGCTGGTTTGTTGGTTTGTTGGTTTCGGTTGGGTTTATTTCGAACTAGGATTGTGATCTAAACCTGTCGAATTTGTTGTTGACGGAATGGTGAATGCGCGTTTGCGCGATATGAGGCGGTAAACGTAGCATGCGTTCGTGTAACGTTTGTCATTGGCATATCACAATAAGTGAATGATTTGAATACTTATGGTGATGGTTCGCGGTAGAAATTGTGTGCGATTCGCGCACAGCGCATGTTTGGTGCGTGCTGGGTCAATTTTGATCTCATAATCGGTGTGTGTGTTTTCCCAGGATTCTTTCGATGAGTTCTGTTCGTCTGTTGGGTGACGTGGTGCCAGCTTCTCCGCGCGCCGGCACCTCCCGCCGTTATGACGTGTACGAGGAGTGCATGTCTCGCTGCGGTGCACTGTACTTCTCCCGAGGTACGGAATCTGCGTGCATGCGTTTGTTGGTGAGAGGGGCGCTTCCATGCGGCGGCTTGCGCAGTCTTCGCGAGTACGTTCGCTTGCACTTTGACCTGTGCGTGACGTACTACCTGAACAACCTCCGCCACCTGTCTGTGGGTGGTTTGATGGACGGTTCCTGGAGGGTTTGCTACCGCGGGAGCTTCAACACGTGCGTGTGTCTGTTGGTATTGGATTACGTGCTGGGCCGTTACTGCAGCCTTTCCAGTTTGCCTTCCGAATCTGTGGTGGTGCAGAAGGCCCGCGCGGACAATCTTTCTTGCGAGCACTTGGCCACTGACGTGTACTGCTATTACCGCACGCTGACGGACCTGTCTGGCCGGCAGGCTTTCCAGCGCGACCGCCTGATTCGCCAGTACGTGCGTGAGATGGTAGGCGCGCTGCACGCGTGCAAGTTCGATTCTCACGTCACGTGCCATTTGAACGTGTGCAAGTCTGTGGTGACTTACCTGGGTGGTTACGCGTGGTGCGGCTACTTCAGGGGCAAGGCCGGCGTCTGGGGCGCGAGCCTTGTGCGTTCGTCTGTGGTCCGTTCCCAGGGAGATCCCGATTCCAGGTCCGTCAAGTGGTACAGAGAAGACGGGAACAGGAGAATGGTGAACGTTGGAGGCTCCATAGGCTACCTGGTGGAGGACGAGGACGATTAACTAGAGATTCGCTTTGACCTGGTAGTCTTTCTCTGTACTCGTACGCGTAGCGGTTACCAGATGACGTCACTTGATAGCTTGGGCCCGCGCCCCGGACTTGTGTTTTTTTTTGTTTTTTTTAGCTCACACATGAGCGCTCATGCTCACACAGCTCACACGTGAGCGCTCAAGCTCACACAGCTCACACGTGAGCGCTCAAGCTCACACAGCTCACACACGAGTGATCTGGGTGATCACGTGACATTGAGAGTGTGACATCACGATCACAAAACTACCCTTGTGTGTGACGAGTTGAGTTATAGCTTGACGACTTGTGTGTGTGTGTGTGTGTGTGCTTTTATAATCTAAGAGTTAGACTACGACGAGGTTAGGGGCGCAGGCGTCCTTGACTTCGTTGATGCGATTGTCTAGCTCCTGGTTGAGGACAACTGGAGCCTGGAGGTTGTCGCTGAGCCCATCGGTGATAGACTCGTTGAACTCGGCGTCTTTTCCAACGAGCTCGATGGGGTAGGTGTACTTGACGGTGACGTGCTTGGATTGGATCTTCTTCAAGGCGTCACAGTCAGAGTGACACGCCTCGTGAAGAGGCTGGGTGACCATGATGAAGAAATCGTCTCGGCTCATGACGGCGGCAAAGCGATCAATGGCGGCCTGGAAGAGAGCCGGTGACATCATGTCGTAGAGAAAGATGTGGCCAGTGGTGACGCGGCGCACAGAGCGATCCTTGGCGCGCACGAGTTTGGGGCTGCGAAAGGTGACGGACTTGAAGCGGCAGGCAATGGCGGCCCGGTTGATGCACTCGGAGAGTTCTTTGCCTCCTTGGGCGTGAAAGACGTAAGACACGTAGGCGGGAACTTCGAACACAGCCTCGAGAGAAGCGGCCGCGTCAATCTTGTGGTTGGACACCAAGTCCTGCTTGAGAAACTGGAAGGCATCCGAGCCGCGCTCGTCTTGGTCTTCGATGGGAATGTCGTTGCCAGAAACTTTGTGCAAGTGGTAGTTACCTTTGGCCTGGAGAAAGGATTCGGTCGCGGAAAACTTTTCTGGGACGATCGACATGGTGTTGGAGTTTTTTTTTTCGAAGAGAGAAAAGAAGATTTGGTGTTTTCGGTGTGTAAAAGTTTTGGGACTTTTGGGATTGTGAGCTTTGGATGCGGTGATTTTTGGAATGTTGTGTCTGGTGTTCTCGTTTCAATTTGCGTAGAAGAAGTACCAGTTGTACGGTAAACACGTGCTTGTGGTGCGTGTCACGTGTGAGCACGTGTGTAGTGTCACGTGTTTGTTAATTAAAAATATCTCACTGTTTGCCACGTGTGTCATGCGTGATTAGATTACTCGCGCATGTGATAATTAAATAAATCGCAGGGTCTTGTTCGTGACTACGTGGCGTCTTGGTGTTCGCGTATTGATGCGCGACGCGCGCATAGACGTGATCAAGAGTGTCCTACGTGAT
>Ga0102931_1000266_pt1 | contig 25884 bp, 25 predicted proteins | sample SalPonR1_C_D1_MG_FD_79282 | JGI IMG/M metagenome (GOLD analysis project Ga0102931, IMG submission 79282) | Salt pond soil microbial communities from South San Francisco under conditions of wetland restoration - Salt Pond MetaG R1_C_D1_MG | ecosystem: Environmental > Aquatic > Marine > Intertidal... | reverse complement strand
GCATGTCGCCTCTGGCCGCGTCCACGATCCGACCGGCAAGGTCCAGCCACTCGCCGCTGGCGATCAGGTGCCCCAGCCGAGCGAGGCCGCGTGCGGCCAGGGCGGCGCCGGCCGGCGTCGCGTCGTCGGTATTGGCGGTCGGGCGCATGATCAGCCGCTCGTGGTCGACCGGCGTGAGGTAAAGCGTATCGGATTCGTTGTCGAAAAAGCGATCGAGCACCTGCGCAGCCAATTGCTCTGCGCGTTCCAGCCAGTCGGCATCCCAGCGGCACTCGAGGCATTCCAGACATGCCAGCAGCATGGACGCGTAGTCGTCGAGCAGCGCCGGATGATCGCACTTTCCATCCCGCCAGACCGCCTTCGCAGGCGATCCGGCAAAAAGCCTCTGCCAGGCCAGCCCGGCCGTTTCAACGCCGAGACCTGTCCAGTCGGGTTTGCGCAGAAGCCGTCCAGCCCTCATCAGGCCGGCTGCGGCAAGCGCGTTGGTACCGGCCAGCATCTTGTCGTCACGCGCCGGCACGGGCCGTGCGTGCCTGCACGCCAGAAGTTCGCCTCTAGCCAGTTCAAGTTCGCGTTCGGTCCGTCCGGCATCTCTGGCGCTGCGGGTCAGTTCGTTGATGCTTCGCGCGCGTACCAGATGCCATTTGCTGCCTTCGAAATTGGGTGGCCCGTCGAGGCCGTACCGCGCCTTCGCAAGATCCAGGCGATCGGCGACAAGACACCCTTCGAACTGCTCGGGCGTCCAGAGGTAGTAAGCGCCCTCGACGGCAGTCTCGAAATCCGTGTCTGAATCATGGCCGGCGCCGGAATCCGAATCGTCGTCCGGGACCGGCAGGCTGTCGGCATCGAAACTGCTGGCCAGCCCGCCGTCCGGCAGCCTGAAGTCGGTCGCCAGGAAGTCAGCGGTCAGCGATGCGGTGTGCGCCCACCTCGGATTGTCGAAGCGCGCCGCCGCTTCGGCGTATAGCGGGAGTAGCTGGGCATTGTCGTAGAGCATCTTCTCGAAATGCGGGATTTCCCATGCCGCGTCCACACAGTATCGAAAAAAACCGCCCCCCAGGTGGTCGAAAAGCCCGTTGTCGGCCATCGCGTCCAGCGCATCGCCGAGCATGTCGGCGGCCTGCTCGTCGGCGACAGACGCGCTCAACAACCATTCCAGCATCGGGGCCTGGGGAAACTTGGGGACATCGCCGAATCCGCCGTGGCGGCGATCGCGGCGAGCGTCCAGCTGGCCCAGAAGGACCTGCTCGGGGTCGCCGTGCCCATCTTCGACCGGCGTGCGCTGCGCCGAGACCATGGTCAACGCTTCCTGGAGCTGCCGGTTCTGGGCCTTGAGGGTTTCGCGCTGGTTGAGCCAGGCGCCGTGCACACGCTGCAAAAGTTCGCCGAAGCCGATAAGACCGTGGCGCGCGGTCGGCGGGAAGTAGGTGCCGGCGACGAACGGCGCCAGGTCCGTCGGATCCAGAAATACCGTCAGCGGCCAGCCCCCGCCGCGCCCTGTCAGAAGCTGGTGTGCCAACTGGTAGATGCGATCCAGATCCGGGCGCTCCTCGCGGTCGACCTTGATGTTGACGAACCAGTCGTTCATCCGTTCCGCAATCTCTTCGTCTTCGAAGCTCTCGTGCGCCATGACGTGACACCAGTGACACGCCGAGTAGCCGATCGACAGCAGGACCGGCAGATCGGCGGTGCGGGCGGTCTCGAGCGCCTCCGGGCCCCACGGGTACCAGTCGACCGGATTCTCGGCGTGCTGTTCCAGGTAAGGGCTGAGGGCGCCAGAGAGTCGATTAGGCATGGTTTCTGCAAGGCCGAGGTAAAGCGAGAGAATACCAGTACGACAACATGGCTTCGGCGTTGTCTGGATGGGTTGATTCCAGAATGACGATCCGAAGTTTTCGAAAGAGCCCGACGCAGGCTCGTTTACAATGGCGTTTCAGTCAACACGCAGCCATCAATGCCCTCTCGTCACTTTCTTGTCGACTTCGATCCGGTTGCGCTCGATCTCGGCTTGTTCCAGATTCACTGGTACGGCATCAGCTACCTGCTGGCGTTCGCGACCTGCTGGTGGTTGCTCCGGCAGCGAGCGCATGCAGATCACTGGCCGATTTCCCCGGTACAGGCCGGTGACCTGATGTTCTGGGGCGTGGTCGGCGTCGTGGTGGGCGGTCGAATGGGCTACGTGCTGTTCTACGCGCTGGACCGCTGGTTCGCCGATCCGTTGTTTCCGATCTGGCTGCAGCAGGGCGGCATGTCGTTTCACGGGGGCCTCGTCGGCGTGCTGGTGACCATGGCGCTGTTCGCACGTCATATCGGCGTGAGATTCCTGACACTCGGCGATTTCGTCGCGCAGGTGGTGCCGCTGGGCCTCGCTTTCGGGCGCCTCGGCAATTTCATCGGCGGCGAACTCTACGGCCGGACCAGCGATGCGCCTTGGGCAATGATCTTTCCGGCCTCGCTTACCCCTCAGGACCTTGCCGGCATGTCTTTGCAGCGGGCCTGGGAAAGCGGAGCGCTGGACCATCTGGCCCGTCACCCCTCTCAGCTCTACCAGGCGGCGCTTGAAGGCTTCACGCTTTTCGCGATCGTATGGGTATTCGCCCGCAGGCCGCGGCCGGCCGGGGCCGTGGGCGGACTGTTTCTGGCCGGCTACGCGGTTTTCCGGTGGATTGCAGAGTTCTTCCGCGAGCCCGATGCCCACCTCGGTTTCATCGCGTTCGACTGGCTGACCATGGGCCAGCTGTTGTCGCTGCCGATGTTCGCTGCCGGCGTTGCGCTGTTGTTCTACGCGTATCGTCATGAAAATGATGATGCCGAAAGCAATTCAAATCGGAGCCAGACATGAAGGTCTACCACGACCTGCTCGAGCACGTGCTGTCTGAAGGCGTGAAGAAGTCCGACCGAACAGGCACGGGAACCCTGAGCGTGTTCGGCTACCAGATGCGCTTCGACCTGGCTGACGGATTTCCGCTTGTGACCACCAAGAAGCTGCATCTTCGCTCGATCATCCACGAGCTGCTGTGGTTCATTCGCGGCGACACCAATATCGGCTACCTGAACGAACACGGCGTGAAAATCTGGGACGAGTGGGCCGACGAATCCGGCGAGCTGGGGCCCATCTACGGCCGGCAGTGGCGGTCCTGGCCGGACCCGGCCGGCGGCGAGATCGACCAGCTCGCCGCGATCGTCGAGCGGATTCGGCGTCGCCCCGACTCGCGGCGCCACGTGATTTCGGCCTGGAACCCGACCACCCTGCCGGACGAACGCCTGGGTCCCGCCGAAAACGTGGCTCACGGACGCATGGCGCTGGCGCCGTGCCACACCATGTTCCAGTTCTGGGCCGCCGAAGGCAGGCTCAGCCTGCAGCTCTACCAGCGCTCGGCCGACTGCTTCCTGGGCGTGCCGTTCAACATCGCCTCGTATGCGCTGCTGCTGATGATGGTTGCCCAGGTCACGGGCCTGAAGGCGCACGAGTTCATCCATACCTTCGGCGACGCCCATCTGTACCTCAATCATCTGGAGCAGGCCCGCACCCAGCTTGAGCGCGAACCGTTTGGCTTGCCGCAGATGCGCCTGAATCCGGCGCGCAAGCGGCTCGAGGACTTCGAGTTCGACGACTTCGAACTGACCGGCTACCAGGCCCATCCGCCGATCAAGGCGCCGATTGCGGTGTAAATTCAAGTTTGAAGTTTTCAGTTTTGAGTTTTCATAAAAGACCAAAACGCCAAAACGCCAAAACACGAAACGACGAATCCTCGATGCCCTCATCTCATGAAATTGTCCTGGTCGCAGCGATGGGGAAAAATCGCGTCATCGGCATCGACGGTGGCATGCCGTGGCACCTGCCGGCCGATCTGAAGCACTTCAAGACGGTGACGATGGGCCATCCGGTCGTGATGGGCCGGCGCACGTTCGAATCGATCGGCAAGGCGCTGCCGGGCCGGCGCAACGTGGTGCTCAGCCGGTCGCTGGACCAGCCGGTCGGCTGCGAAGTCGCCGCCTCGCTGGCCGAGGCGCTGGCCGTGCTGGAACCGGGTCCGGTGATGGTGATCGGCGGCGGCGAACTCTATCGAACCGCCTTGCCCGCGGCGAGTCGAATGGAATTGACGTTCATCGACGCGGCCCCGGAAGGCGACACTCATTTCCCGGCCTGGAACCATGCCGACTGGACGCTCGAGACGATGAGCCGTCGGCCCGCGGAGGCCGAGAACCCGTATGCGCTGGTATTCTGTTCGCTGTCGCGTGCTGCGGCACCGGAATGATTATGTCCCCCAAACGCTCCATGCCAGGAATCCCTGTTGCCGGAAGGGTGCTTGTCCGCGCGATCCTGGCTGCTGCGCTGCTGTTGCTGGTCGGTGCCTGTCGCGCCGGCGAGCCCTGGGTGGAAGTTGGTGGCCAGCGCTACTACGTCGAAATCGCCGACGACAACGATGAGCGGGCGCGAGGATTGATGTATCGCGACGAGCTCGGCGTCAACGAGGGCATGTTCTTCATTTTTCGCGAGTCCGCACCCCGCTCGTTCTGGATGTTGAATACCCGGATTGCGCTGGATATCGTCTACATCGATTCGGACCTCGAGATCGTCGGCTGGTCGCTGGACACGCCGCCGTGCCGGACCCGCAGATGCCCGGGCTACCCCAGCGGCGCACCGGCGAAGTACGTGCTCGAAGTCAATGCCGGGGAAATGGACCGACTGGGGGTCGAGATCGGTGATCCGGTCCGGGTCGCTAACGTGGCCGGGGTTGAATTGTCGGAATCAGAATCGTTGGAATCAGAACATCCGGATTCATGAAGGCGGCTCTGAGCCGTCGTTTTTTTTCTTTTTCCTGCGTACGCTGCCAATGGCCACAGTGGCAATCAGCATCAGGATCTCGTCGACGAACGGAATCGGATCCGGCACCAGCAGGTTGGCGATGAACAGGACCGCGCCCAGCAGCATCAGGGTCGGAAAGCGACGGCGTTCCAGAAATCGGCGGATAAATTTTGGAATCATGGGAAAATTCGGGTACTGAAGCGATTTGAGTCTTCCTGAAGTATGCCAATAAAACTACTGCAAATCTCGGATTGCCACTTGGCACGCGATCCAGCAGCTTCCTACCGGGGCTGGAACGCCGACGCCAACTTCGACCGCATGATCGAACCGGCGCGGCGCTGGGCGCCGGACCTGCTGGTGCTCACCGGCGATCTGTCCGAAGACGCCAGCATCGAAAGTTATTGCAGGATTCGCGACTGGGCATGCCGCATCGAGTGTCCGGTGGCCTGGATTCCCGGCAATCACGACGAGCGGGGCGCGATGCTGCCGGTTTTCGAGGAGGCTGGATTTAGTTCGGGACCCGTCGTAGAGGCCGGATCGTGGCAGCTGGCACTGCTGGATTCGACCTGGCCGGACGATCCGGGCGGGGAACTGGACGAGGCCCGACTGAAGCCCCTGGCCGAGTTGGACGGCGGTCGTCCGGTGGGCATCTTCGTCCATCATCAGCCGATTCCGGTCGGTGCGGCCTGGATCGACAAGGTGGGGATGCGATCGGCCGGCCGGCTCTGGGCGAGAGTGAGAGAACTGCCTTCGGCCCGCTTCATTGCTTTCGGCCACGTCCACCAGCGATTCCGGCAACAAGTCGATGGCGTCGAATGCCTGGCATGCCCGTCGACCGCAGCCAACAGCCTCCCCGGCACCCCGCGTTTTTCAGCCGGCGAAACCACCCCGATGGCGCGGTGGTTCGTGCTGGGCGAAGACAATTTCCGCAGCGGCTATCTCGCCGCGTAAGGGTATCGGCCGAGAAAGTCAAAAGCGATCAACCGCGAAGGGCACGAAGACCACGAAGGAGAAGGCGAGCGCACGCGCCGCAAGGCGGCAGAGGCTCGCGCAGCAGTTCAAGGCAAATTTATGAACCCGCCTCATCAGCTGCCGCGGCGTCGCGATCGAGTCTCTGCCGGTGGCCGCCGGTGCGCAGGAAGCGCAGTGTACATGCGGGGTACATGAGGATTCCGAGCACCGCCGGATATCGAAATGAGGTTTTGCTGTATTAGGCAGGAAGAACGCTTCCAGAGCGTAGCGAGCGAGTCTCTGCCGGTGGCCGCCGGCGCGCAGGAAGCGCAATGTACATGCGGGGTACATGAGGATTCCGAGCACCGCCGGACGCCGGCAGAGGCTCGCGCAGTAGCTCTGGAAGCGTTTTTAGAATTCGACCATTTCGAAGTCTTCCTTCCCCGCCCCGCAATCCGGACAGACCCAGGATTCGGGCACTTCGTCCCAGCGGGTTCCCGGCGCAAGGCCACTGTCGGGATCTCCCATTTCTTCGTCGTAGATCCAGCCGCAGACGACGCACATCCATTTCTTGAAGGGTTCAGCTTCGCTCATAATGATCTAATCTGATGATTTTCCGAATAGCGCGAAATTGTAGATGAATCCTTCCCGGCTTGCTGACACGCGCGGACTTTATGCCATTACGCCAGAAGGGCTCGATGACGCCTCACTGCTGAAATCCGCGTCCAGGGTGCTTTCCGGAGGCGCGGTTGCAATCCAGTATCGAGCCAAGTCGCGAGCGAACCGTGAAACCGCTCGTGCGCTGGCCGATTTGTGTCGCAGGTATGGGGCGATGCTGATCATCAATGACGACCCGAAGCTGGCCGCCGCTGTCGACGCCTCCGGTGTTCACCTTGGCCGCAGCGACAAATCGATAAAGGAGGCCCGGAGAGAGATGGGCTCCAGCCGGATCATTGGCGTTTCCTGCTACGGCGACCTGGAGCGCGCACGCGATCTAGCCGCCCGCGGCGCGGATTATCTGGCCTTCGGCAGCATGTACGCGTCGCCGACCAAGCCCGATGCGGTGCGCTGTCGGCCGGAAATTCTGACTGCCGCGCGACGTCTCGGCAAGCCGGTAGTCGCGATCGGCGGTATCACCCTGGAGCGTGCTCCCGAACTGATCGATGCCGGCGCCGATCTGCTGGCCGTGATTTCGGACCTTTTCGATGCTCCCGACATCGAAGCCCGGGCTGCGGCCTATTCCCGGCTTTTCGACTGAAGTATTCGTGATCGCCGATTTCGGAATCTCAAATAATCACGAAACCCGTCCACACCGACCGAAGCCCGTGACTTTTGGCAGACGTTTCGTCGACGCGCCTGGTGCACAATCGCCGGCGGGGAGCTTGTTCATCAATCAGGAATTTTCAAATGAAAGTGCATTTTCGAATTGCGTTCATGGCGCTGCTGGCTTTGACGGGCCTGCAGGCGCAGGGTCAGGACGGCCCGGAGCTTGTCACCGAGGTGGAGGGCATCAGCGAATACCAGCTCGAAAACGGCATGAAAGTGCTGTTGATGCCCGATTCCAGCCGGCCGACCACCACAGTCAACGTCACCTATTTCGTCGGCTCCAAGCACGAGAGCTATGGCGAGACGGGGATGGCTCATCTTCTGGAACACCTGGTTTTCATGGGCACGCCCGATCACGCCGACATCAAGAAGGAAATCTCCGAGCGCGGCGGTTTCGCCAACGGCACGACCTGGTGGGAGCGGACCAACTATTTTCAGACGCTGCCCTCGGAGGTCGAGAATCTCGAATGGGCGCTGCGGATGGAAGCCGACCGCATGGTCAACTCTTTCATTTCGGCCGAGGATCTCGAGAGCGAAATGACGGTGGTGCGCAACGAATTCGAAATCGGCGAGAACAACCCGTTCCGCGTGCTGCTCCAGCGCGTCATGGCCACCGCCTACGAGTGGCATGGCTACGGTCGTTCGACCATTGGCGCCCGTGCCGACCTGGAGAACGTGCCGATCGATCGCCTGAAGAACTTCTACGAGACCTACTACCAGCCCGACAATGCGATGGTCATAATTTCGGGCAATTTCGAGTCCGGTAAAGCGCTCGAACTGGCCGAACAGTATTTCGGCGCCATTCCGGCGCCCGAGCGCACGCTGGACAACAAGCTTTGGGAGACCTACACCCGCGATCCTTACCAGGACGGCGCGCGTGAGGTCACGGTTCGCCGTTCCGGAAGCGTACCGACGCTGATGGCCGCCTACCACGTGCCGTCTGCGCTGCACGACGATTTCGCCGCGGTCGAGGCGCTGAGCTTCGTACTCGGCGACAGCCCGTCGGGACGCCTGTACAAGGCCCTGGTCGAGCCCGGCATCGCCAGCCAGGTCGGTTCCATCGTGTTCCGCCTGCCCGAGCCGTCGTTGCTGCTGGTATATGCCAACCTGCCTGAGGACGGCGATCTGGAAAAGGCGCGGGAAATCACGCTGGAGACGCTGGCCGGCCTCGAAGCCAATCCGCCGACCGAGGAAGAGGTCAAGCGCGCGGTAGCATCGCTGACCAGCGACATGGAACGAACCCTGAACGACAGCAGCCGGGTCGGCATCGGCCTTTCGGAATGGGCTGCCGCCGGCGACTGGCGCATGCTGTTCCTGCACCGCGACCGGCTCGAGCAGATCACCGCCGAGGACGTCCAGCTGGCGGCAGAAACCTACGTCGTGCGCGACAATCGCACCGTGGGCCGCTTTATTCCCGAAGACGAACCGAAGCGCGCCGTCATCGCCCCGACGCCCGACGCGGGAGAGCTGCTGGCCGGTTACGAAGGCCGCGAACAGCGTTCGGAAGGCGAGGATTTCGAGGCTACGCCCGAAAACATCGAATCCAGAGTGGTTCGCTTCGAGCTGAGCAACGGTACCGAAGTTGCACTGCTGCCCAAGCGCACGCGCGGCGAGCGCGTCAGGGGCTCGATTACGATGCGGATCGGCAACGAGGAAGCGCTGACCGGACTGGCCAGCATCCCGTCGGCCACCGCCAGTCTGCTCAATCGAGGCACCGAGAACTACACCCGCCAGCAGATCGCCGACCGCGTGGACGAGCTCCAGGCCGGTCTGAACCTGGGCGGTTCGACCTCGGTTTCGGCCAGCATCGACACCAAGCGGGAGAACCTGCTCGACGTGGTCGATCTGATCGCAGAAATCGCCAGGCGCCCGGTGTTTCCGGAAAAGGAGCTGGACGAGTACAAGAACCAGAGCCTGACCCGGATCGCGCAGCAAAGCGACGATCCGGCCGGGGTGGCCTCGCGCAAGCTCAATCGGCACATGAACCCGCTGCCGGCGGACCACCCGGATTACACGCCTACGTTCGACGAGTCCAAGGCGCGCGTGGAATCGCTGTCGGTCGACCAGCTGAAAGATTTCCACCAGCGTTTCTACGGCTTCGGTCCCGGCACCACCATCGCCTTCGTCGGTGATTTCGATGCCGTCGCGCTGCGCGAACGGCTCGAAGAACATTTCGGCGACTGGACCGCGGGCGTGGAATACGCGCACGTGCCCGATCCGTTCGAGAAGGTCGCGCCCCAGCGCATGGTCGAACAGCTCGACGACAAGGCCAACGCGGTGCTGATCGCCGCCCAGTCGATGCCGCTGTCCGACACCGATCCGGACTACCCCGCGCTGCAGCTGGCCGGCTACATGATGGGGGGCGGCTTCCTGAGTTCGCGCCTGGGCAACCGGATCCGCAACGAGGAAGGCCTGAGCTACGCGGTGGGCGGCAACTTCAACGCCAGCGCCCAGGACGAGAACGGCGGCTTCTTCGCGTTTGCCATGTACGCGCCGGAAAATCGTGCTCGGCTCGAGGAAGTGCTGAACGAGGAACTGGTCAAGGTGGTCGAGGAGGGCTTCAACGCCGAAGAGCTCGAATCCGGCCGCACCGGCTTCCTGCAGCAGCAGCGCCTGGTGCGCTCCGATGACGGTCGCCTGGCCAGCCTGCTGGCCACCGGCCTGTATCTGGACCGCGACCTGTTCTTCAACGCCGCGCGCGAGATGCGCCTGGCCGAAGTCTCATTGGGGGAGATCAACGAGGCCGTGGCCAAGTGGCTCGACCCCGAGGCCATGACAATCTCCATCGCCGGCGACTTCACTACCGACGCGGAAGGCGAGGACGCGGCTTCCGACGAATAGACAGATGCTTCAACCCGGCGCGCCGCGTCGGGCGCTGAAGCCCTGAACAAGACCAGGCGTCGCGAGCCTCTCGCGGCGCCTTTTGTCTGCGCTAAGCCCGCTGTCGCGAAGACGCGCGCATGCCGAGGTAGATGCCGGCCAGCGCGAGGAAGGCGCCTACAAGCTGCAGTACTTCAAGACGCAGACCGAAGAATGCGGCGTCCCAGATCATCGAAAGCGTGGGCTGAAGCAACAGCAGCAGGCCGACCAGCGAGGCCGGCAGGCCGGGCATCCCGCGGGTGATCGCCAGCCAGCCCAGCACCTGGCAGACCACGCCCAGCGCGATCAGCGCCAGCAGCGACTGCGTATCGGGAATGGCGAAGCCGTGGCCCTCGGCAATATTGATTGCGCCCAGCATCAGCCCGGTCAGGATGGTGACCTGGGCCAGTCTTGCCTCGACGCGGGTGTGCGGCTGGCGGATCTGCAGGCCCCGGAGGCTGAGAATGTAGCCGGAATAGGCCAGTGCGGTGAGCAGGCCGAGGATCACGCCGGCGCGGTATTCGGGCGGCAGGTCGCTCCACTCCTGGCCGAACAGCAGCCACAGCCCGCCGGCGGCCAATGCTATGGCGGCGGCGAAGCGAAAACCGACCCGCTCGCGAAACCAGAACACGCCGATGGCGGCGAGCACGAACACCTGGAAATTGGCCAGCAGCGTCGACAGCCCCGGTCCGATGAACAGGATGGAGCGATGCCAGAACCACATGTCGGCGGTGAAGAATGCCGCGATCAGCGCCGAACCCAGCCAGCCGTCGGCAAAGCCCCGGTGCAGGCGCGGCTGAATGCCGATCAGCACCAGCAGGCCGATGGAGCCGAACAGCATCCGGTAAAACCCCGAGGTGGTCGGGGCCACGTCGGCCAGGCGCACGAAGACGGCGGCGAAACTGATCATCACCGCGCCGGCGGTGACCAGCGCAATGGAGCCCGAGTGGTGCCTTGAAGAGGTCATGGGCCGCGATTATCGCGCATTGGCCGCCGATTGGTCGGGGGCTACCGGCCAGCGAGATGATTCGCTATCGGCGAACCTCTCTTTCGGCCCGCCGCCGAGAACGATCGGCGGTCACTCCCACTGCTGAATGTCGAGCCCGGAGGGCGCGTCCTGGGTGCCGTGATCGCGCGTCATTCGGATGCCGAGGCTCAGATCGTTGCGCGAATCGGCGTGGGCGAGCGCCTGCTCCTCCGAGATCAGGCCTTCCTCGTAGAGTTTCAGAAGCGCCTGGTCGAAGGTCTGCATGCCGGCCTGCGCGCCGTCCTTCATGGCCTCCTTGAGCCCGTCCAGGTCGTGCTTGGCGATCAGGTCGGCAACATACGGCGTGCGCACCAGGACTTCGACCGCCGGCACCCGCCCGCCGTCGATCGTGGGTACCAGCCGCTGGCTGACGATGGCGCGCAAGTGCTCGGACAGGTCAACGAAAAGCTGGTGATGGGCGGTGTCGGGAAAGAAATTGATGATGCGGTCCATGGTCTGGCTGGCGTTGTTCGAATGCAGCGTCGACAGGCACAGGTGACCGGTATCTGCGTAGGCGATCGCGTGCTTCATGGTTTCGGCGTCGCGAATTTCGCCGATCAGGATCACGTCCGGCGCCTCGCGCATCGCATTCTTCAGCGCATTGGTGTAGCTCAGCGTGTCCAGGCCCAGCTCACGCTGGTCGACGATCGATTTCTTGTGCTGGTGCAGGAATTCGATGGGCTCCTCGATGGTGAGGATGTGCCCGGTCGCGCGCTGGTTGCGGTAGTCGATCATCGACGCCAGCGTGGTGGACTTGCCGGAACCGGTCGCACCTACCACGAGCACCAGGCCCCGCGGCTCCATGATCAGCTTCTTGAGAATCGGCGGAAGCTTGAGGTCGTCCAGTGAGGGAATCGTGGCCTTGATGTAGCGAATCACCATCGCGACCGAACCCCGTTGCCGGTAAATGTTCACGCGGAATCTGCCCAGCGTCTTGAGCGCGATCGCCAGGTTCAGCTCGAGCTCGCTTTCGAATTCCGAGATCTGCTTGTCGTTCAGAATCGAATACGCGAGCTCGCGAACCTGGTGTGCCTCGAGAGGCGCATCGCCCAGTCGACGGGTTTTGCCCTCGATCTTGATGCCGGCCGGCGCCCCCGCGCTCAGGAACAGGTCCGAGGCACTGTGCTTGACCATGGCGTGGAGAAAGGTTTCGATTTCCATTGGCGAATCCCCCTTGCGGTATCGAGGCCCTACTTCAACACAGGGCGGCCGTTCGGAAATTGACGCCGGTCATATGAGTTTATTGTCGTTGAGGGGCGTCCCTGGAAATCAGATTTCTCGGCTGAATGCCGACTCGCGGGCGGTCAGCGACTGCCTTATAGCGCCTCGGACGCGAAATCGGCAAGCCGCGAGCGTTCGCCGCGCTTGAGCGTGATGTGACCGGAGTGCATCCAGTGCTTGAATCGATCGACGGCGAAGGTCAGGCCCGACGTGGTTTCGGTGAGGTAGGGGGTGTCGATCTGCTCGATGTTGCCCAGGCATACGATCTTGGTGCCTGGGCCGGCGCGCGTGATCAGGGTCTTCATCTGTTTGGGCGTGATGTTCTGCGCCTCGTCGATGATCAGGAAGCGGTTCAGGAAGGTGCGTCCGCGCATGAAGTTCAGCGAGCGAATCTTGATGCGCGAGGTCAGCAGGTCGTTGGTGACCGCGCGGCCCCAGTCGCCGCCGTGTTCGTCGGACTCGGTCAGCACCTCGAGGTTGTCGGTCAGCGCACCCATCCAGGGCGTCATCTTCTCTTCCTCTGTGCCGGGCAGGTAGCCGATCTCGTCGCCTACCGACACGGTCGCCCGGGTCATGATGATCTCGCGGTAGATCTGCTCGTCCAGCGTCTGCGCAAGACCGGCGGCCAGCGTGAGCAGGGTCTTGCCGGTTCCCGCCGTGCCCATCAGCGTGACGAAATCGATCTCGGGATCCATCAGCAGGTTGAGCGCGAAATTCTGTTCGGGATTTCGCGCGTTGATGCCCCAGACGCTCCTGGGGCCGTGCCGGAAGTCCGCCGAGACCTGCAGCATGAAGTGCTTGTCCGTGACCTCGCGCACCAGCGCTTCCATACCGTTTTCGCCGTTGAGTGTTAGACACTGATTCGGGTGCCAGTCGTCGCCCTCGGCGCGATTGATTCGATAGAAGGTCTGGCCGGCCCGGGTCCACGAGTCGTCGATGCCGTAATCGTCCCAGAAATCGTTGGTCAGCGTGGTCAGCCCGCTGTAGAGCAGGCTCAGGTCGTCAAGCGCGCGATCATTGTGATAATCCTCGGCGGGTATGCCGTTGATCGCCGCCTTGATCCGCAGGTTGATGTCCTTGGACACCAGTACGATTTCGCGCTCCGGCTGTTCGGCCTTGAGCTTGATTGCGGCGTGCAGGATTTCGTTGTCGGCCTTGGCCCGGAGCAGCGCCGGGTGCTCCTCGTGGTCGGCCTGCTCGATCTGGAAATACAATCGCCCGGAACCGATCCGGATATCCAGGCCATCCGGCATCCTCAGTTCAAGTCCGGCTTCGAAATCGTGCCCGCCGTTCATCATCTGACCCAGAAACCGGCTGACCTGGCGCACGTTGCGCGCCACTTCGGTCATGCCTTTCTTGGCCGCGTCGAGTTCTTCGAGAACCACCATGGGCAGAAAAATGTCGTGTTCCTCGAAGCGGAACAGCGATGTCGGGTCGTGCATCAGCACGTTCGTATCGAGCAAGTAAAGGCGGGTGCCTTCGCTCATGGCACGCTCCGTTGTGGCGGGGTGGTCGTGAATCGGATCAGCTCAGTTCGCGCGCGGCTTCGAGCACTTCCTCGGCATGCCCGGGCACCTTCACCTTGCGCCATTCGCGGTCAATCCTGCCGTCGGCGTCGATCAGAAAGGTGCTTCGTTCGATACCCATCACTTTCTTGCCGTACATATTCTTTTCCTTGATGACGTCGAACTGGCGGCACAGCATCTCATCGGCGTCGGCGATCAACTCGAACGGGAACGCCTGCTTGGCCTTGAAGTTCTCATGGGTCTTCAGGCTGTCGCGTGAGACGCCGACGATGGCGCACCCAAGTGCCTTGAACTCGGCATGAAGATCACGAAAGTCCTGCCCTTCCTGCGTACATCCGGGCGTGTTGTCACGCGGATAGAAGTAGAGCACCAGGGGCATGCCGCGAAAGGACTGGATGGAGAGTTCTTCGCCGCCGGTTGCCGGGAGGGAAGGGGATTCGACAGGAGAATTGGATTGAGTCATGAATTCCGGTAAAAATTTCGTTAAATCAGAAACTTGCTATAATTCGAGATCAATTTTCAGCGCGCTGTTTCCGCAATCGAGAATACTTGTCAGCAATGCGCTGCGCAAGTAGTATGCCGTGCCGATGAAAAAAATGAATGACAATATCGTCTCAGTCCCGATCGGTTGCCCCGGCGCATGGTTGCGGGTATGACGATGAAGGGTTCCTGCTCGGGTTCCATCGTGGCGCTGGTCACCCCGTTCGAAGCCGGCGGCGAACGAATCGATCGAGCCGGCTGGCAACGGCTGGTGGAGTGGCATCTCGAGGCCGGCACGAACGGAATCGTGGTTGCCGGAACCACCGGTGAGTCGGCTACGCTGGATGCCGGGGAGCGCGACTGGCTGCTCGAATCCGCGCTTGAGACGGCGGCCGGTCGCTGCATGGTTCTGGCCGGGACCGGTGCGTCTTCGACCGCCGTGACGGTGGCCCGAAGTCGCCGTGCCGCGGCGCTGGGCGCCGACGCGGTGCTGGTTGTCGCGCCGTACTATAATCGTCCTCCGCAACGCGGTCTGTTGGCTCATTATCTTGCCATCGCCGATGGCGTCGAAGTGCCGGTGATCCTTTACAACGTGCCTTCGCGGACTGCGTCCGACATCGAGCCGCAGACAGCGCTGACGCTGGCAGCACACCAGAATGTCGTGGCCATCAAGGAAGCGGTCGCAGACATGGCCCGAGTGCAGCGCTACGTCAGCGCCGGGCTGGATGTGCTTAGCGGCGACGACCCGACTGCGCTGGAAGCCATGCGACACGGTGCGAAGGGCGTGATCTCGGTCGCTGCCAACGTCGCTCCGGCTGCAATGTCGAGAATGTGCAGGCTGGCTGCCGAAGGCGACTACGGCGCAGCCGCCGACATAGATGCGCAATTGAAACCGCTTTACCGGTTTCTGGGCGCAGAGTCGAATCCAATCCCGGCCAAGTGGCTTTTGGCGGCCAGTGGTCGCATCGGCCGCGACCTGCGCCTGCCGCTGGTCGAACTGGATGAATCGCAGCACGCGGCGGGTCGCTGCCTGCTAGAGACGCTCGAAATCGAGTGAATATCGCAAACGAAAAAAGGTTTGAATCAGCTTTGATCAACAAACAACTGCATTGTCTAAAGATCGTTTTGATCCTGTTGGTTGCCGGAATGGCCGCCGGCTGTGTTTTCAATGGCGACAAGAAGCCGGTCTACGCCGCCAGCGAAGAAGTTCCGCCGCTTCGCGTACCCGAAGGGCTCAGCAAGCCGGAGACACGGGCCACTTTCGAAATTCCCGGCTATTCTTTGCCTGAATTGGCCGCACGAGGGGACGAAACCCGTCCGCCGAGGGTGCTCACATCGGCCGAGGCCGAAAAGGCCCGTTCGAGAATCAGGTTCGGGCCCACCGGTCTCTACCTGGAAGTGGATGACGAGGCCGCCAGTGTCTGGCGCCGACTGGGTTTCGCCCTCAATCGAGGCGACATGACGATTGACCGGGTTCTCGACGACCAGCGTCGGTACCGGGTTCAGTTCAGCCACGATCCCATCCTTGTCTCGGAGCGCGGCTGGTTCTCGAAGCTGTTCCTGTTCTGGAAATCTCCCGACTACATCAACTTCAGCGGCACTTACCTGTTCGAGGTGCAGCGCGAAACCACAGATACCACGCGTGTGGTCATCCTGGACGAGGACGGCAAAGTGTTGGCGATGCAGCAGGCGGAGTTTGTGTTGGCCCGCCTGCAAGAACGCCTAGGCTAAAAAATCGCCGTAGCGCTACTGCGCAGCGCGCTGACGGCGCCCGGCGGTGCTCGGCATCCTCATGGACCTGATGTCCATTGCGGTGCCTGCGCGCCGGCGGTCACCGGCAGCGCACTTGCTCGCGACGCGCTACGGCGATTTTTCCTGTAGGTGATGAGAGGCGGCGCGGTGACGGCACCGGCGGCCACCGTCAGCCACCCGCTCGCTACGCTCTGCGAAGGCGTATCCCGGGTTCGGATGGGTAAATTTAGCGTCCGGCGGTGCTCGGCATCCTCATGGACCTGATGTACATTGCGGTGCCTGCGCGCGCGGTCACCGGCAGCGCACTTGCTCGCTATGCGCCGCGGCGATTTTTCCTGTAGGTGACGGAACCTGGTTCCGCCTTTCCGAAATTCGATCAATCAGCCGACCAGCCCACCCTCTGCAGGTGTAGGAGCCGGCCCCGCCGGCGATTGCGGCGGCCCGGATAATGCATCGCCTGCACGGCAGGCTCCTACACCCGTAGCGAGCCCGGAGGCCGCCGCTGCATCTGTGGGAGCGGCTTCGAGCCGCGATCAATCGGCGCAGGATGCGCCTTCCATATAACCAGCCAACCAGCCAATCAGCCAACCAAATTTACCGCTCCAGCAGCTTGAGCTTGTCGGGTTTGTCTTCCCACTCTTCGGCGTCCGGCGGGGGATCCTTGCGTTCGGTGATCACCGGCCATTCGAGCGAGAGTTCGGCATTGAGTTCGAGGAATTTCTGCTGGTCGGCCGGGAGGTCGTCCTCCGGATAGATGGCCTGTATCGGGCATTCCGGCTCGCACAGCGTGCAGTCGATGCATTCTTCAGGGTCGATGACCAGGAAATTCGGCCCTTCGTGGAAACAGTCGACCGGGCAGACCTCCACACAGTCGGTGTATTTGCACTTTATGCAGTTTTCGACAACAACGAACGTCATATCTGTAGATCCTGGTTGAGTTGCAGACAGTCACGCGCGCGCGGACGAGCGCGGGGCTGATGGTAGACTATTGTCCTTTCGGCTCGGGCGTTTTCCGCGCCTGCCATGGTAGCCAACGAGTTGGCACCCGAAACCGCAATTATATAAGAACCGCTTGAACAACTCATTCCAAGAAATTCCGCTCGGCGAGCACAAGGTCGCGCGTGATCGCATCAGCCCCAATGCCCTGAAGGTCACCGACCGGCTTCAGCGTGCAGGCTTCAAGGCGTATGTGGTCGGCGGCGCGCCGCGCGACCTCCTGCTCGGCTTCACGCCCAAGGACTTCGACGTCGGTACTGATGCGACGCCCGAACAGGTGCGCGAACTGTTCCGTAACGCAAGGCTGATCGGGCGTCGGTTCCGGCTCGCGCACGTGCGCTTCGGACGCGAAATTATCGAAGTGGCCACATTCCGAGGCACCGGGGATGCGGGCGAGCGCAGCGTCGAGGACGGGGGTCGGGTACTGCGCGACAATGTGTTCGGCAGCGAGGCCGAGGACGCCATTCGGCGCGATTTCACAATAAATGCGCTGATGTACGATCCCAGCAACGAGACCATTCGCGACTACACCAATGGCTACGCCGATGTCGCACGGCGCAAACTGAGGCTGATCGGGGATCCCGAGCTGCGCTACCGCGAGGACCCGGTCAGGATGATGCGCGCGATCCGGTTCAAGTCGAAACTCGGGCTGGAGATTGATGGCCCCAGCGAGACCCCGATTCCCGAGATGGCGCCACTGCTGGCCGACATTCCGCCGGCACGTCTGCTCGACGAGTTGCTCAAGATGCTGCTGGGTGGCGGCGCCTGGGACGGTTTCAAGACCCTGGTCGAATACCGCCTCTGGCACGAGCTCTTTCCTGGCCTGCTGGACTCGCCCGAGGATCCGCCTGGATTGATCGAGCAGGCGTTCTGCAATACCGACCAGCGGGTTGCCGAAGACAAGCCGGTGACGCCTGGCTTCCTGTTCGCGGCGCTTTTCTGGCCGCGCGCACGGGCAGAGGCCAAGCGGCGCGAGGAAAATGGCCAGCCGCCGGTGGAGGCGTTGGCCACTGCCGGCGAAAAAGTCTTTTCGAAATATACAAGCCGGGTTTCCATTCACCGTCGTTTTTCGACCATGGCCAAGGAAATCTGGATGTTCCAGCCACGGTTCGAGAAGCGTCGCGGCAAGCGCGCAATGAGACTGCTGCAGGAACGGCGGTTCCGCGCGGCGTACGATTTCCTGTTGCTGCGTGCCGACGAGGACCCGGCTGCCGCCGAGCTTGCGAAGTGGTGGACCGAAGTGCAGGAGGTGGATGCCGAGACGCGCAACGAAATGATCTTCGGGCGCAAGAAGAAGCCGGAGCCAAAAACCCGTCAGAGTTCATGACTCGCGCGTTCGTCGGCCTGGGCAGCAACCAGGGTGATTCTCATCGCCAGCTGGACCGCGCGCTGGCGGCGCTCGCCGAGTTGCCTCGCAGCGTTCTGACGCGCTGCTCGCCCCGATACTGGACTGCCCCCGTGGGCGAACCCGAGCAACCGGATTTTCTCAATGCGGTCGCGGAGCTGGATACGGCGCTGGAGCCGCTGGACCTGCTTCGTCGAATGCACCGGATTGAGGATGACCTCGGGCGCGTGCGCGACCCTGACCGGCGATGGGGGCCCAGAACAATCGATCTGGATCTGCTATTGTTTGGACATGCCGTGATTCGGCAGGCGGAACTGGTCGTGCCGCATCCGCGAATGGCCCGCCGAGCATTTGTGCTCAAGCCGCTGGCCGACCTGGTGCCCAAGCTGGAAGTGCCGGGTCTGGCGCGGGTCGCCGAGTTGCTGGACGATCTCGACGCCGGTGGTGTTCGTTGTGCACAACCCGATCCTCCAGACAAGGGAGCCTGAGGATGGCCGATCAACCGAAGATCACGCTCGCACGCCTGGCGGAAATGAAGCATGCCGGCACGCCGATTACCATGCTGACCGCTTACGACGCCAGCATGGCCGCCGTCTTCGACGAGGCGGGCATCGATTGCATGCTGGTGGGAGATTCACTGGGCAACGTCATTCAGGGTCGGGATTCTACCGTACCGGTCACCGTCGACCACATGGTTTACCACATCGAATGCGTGCGGCGCGGAACGCGGCGCGCGATGCTGATTGGAGACATGCCGTTCCTGAGCTATTCCAGCGAGGCCGTCGCGATCAAAACCGCGCAAGCGCTGATGCAGGCCGGCGCCGAGATGGTCAAGCTCGAAGGCGGGCGATCCGTGCTCGATGTCGTCGGCCGGCTTGCCGAACTCGGGGTACCGGTGTGCGGCCATCTCGGGCTGACGCCGCAGTCGGTCCACCAGCTTTCGGGTTACCGGGTGCAGGCCAGGGCTCCAGAGGCGCGTAAGCGTCTGATCGACGAGGCTGGCGCCTTGGAGAAGGCCGGCTGCGCCATGCTTGTACTGGAATGCATTCCACGTCGGTTGGCAGCCGAAGTGGCGGCCAGCCTTGCCATTCCGGTCATCGGAATCGGCGCCGGGGCCCGCGTTGATGGCCAGGTTCTGGTGTCCTACGATGCGCTGGGCATCGGCAGCGGGCGCAGGCCGCGTTTCGTACGTGACTTCATGGCCGGATCAGATTCCATGGAAGCGGCCGTCCACGCATTCATCGACGCCGTACGCGACCGGCGGTTCCCGGCAGATAAAGAATCCTATGCCGAGCCGGCGTGAAACCATCCTGGTTCTGGATAGTCGCGAGGCGCTGGCGGGATGGCGCAACGAACAGTCCCGACCGGTATATCTCGTGCCCACCATGGGGAATCTCCATGCGGGGCATCTGGCGTTGGTCGAGCACGCTGCGCGCGACGGCGCGGTAATCGCCAGTATATTCGTCAACCCGACCCAGTTCGCGCCGGGAGAAGACTACGAACGATATCCGCGCACTCTCGCCGAAGATCTCGAGGCGTTGGAATCGGCCGGATGCGATGCGGTCTGGGCGCCGGATATCGAAACCATGTATCCGTTGGCCGCGGAGCACCGCTTCACGATCCGTCCCTCGCCCACGCTGGCCGACTGCCTCTGTGGTGCCCAGCGGCGCGGCCACTTCGATGGCGTCTGTAACGTGGTCATGCGGCTTTTCTGGCAAGTGCGTCCGCAGCGCGCGGTGTTCGGCGAAAAGGATTACCAGCAGCTGCTGATTCTCCGCAAGATGGTCGAGGATTTCTCGATCCCCGTGACAATCGACGCGCTGCCAACGGTGCGCGAGGCCGATGGTCTGGCGATGAGTTCGCGCAACCGCTATCTGACGCAATCCGAACGGGCGATCGCGCCGGGGCTTTACCAGGTGCTGCGGGCGCTCGAGGAAGCGGCCCGGGCGCAACCAACGGGAACTTTTGACGAACTTCAGCTGTCTGGAATGGAGCGTCTGGATGCCTTGGGGTTCCGGCCCGAATATGTCGAATTCCGCAATGCCGATACGCTGGGTCCCGCGGACGGAAAAAACGACCGGATTTTCGCCGCAGCCCGCCTTGGATCGGCCAGGTTGATCGACAATGTTGCGGTAACGAGACAATCTTGTCTCTGATTCGCAAATCAGGCTTGGAAATTGCCAAATCTTGTGGTACAGTTACCACGAACCTTGGTAATCGAACAACGGCAATCAAGGTGTCAGGGCGCGATTTGAGGTACATCACTCCGACATGCTGCCTCTCCCCGTCACCGGGGAGAGGCTTTTTTTTTGCGGAGCGACTTTGCGATCTGAACGGGATATTTCAATGAACCTGAACATGCTCAAAGCCAAGATCCACCGGGCAACCGTTACCCATGCGGAACTCGATTACGAAGGATCGTGTGCTATCGATGAGAATCTGCTCGAGGCCTCCGGAATTCTCGAGTACGAACAAATACATATCTACAATATCGCCAACGGCGAGCGGTTCGTGACCTATGCTATTCGCGGCGAAGCCGGGTCGGGAATGATCAGCGTCAACGGGGCCGCTGCGCACAAGGCGTCACCGGGCGATCTGGTGATCATCTGCGCATACGGCGCGGTCGACGAGGCCGAGGCTGCCGCCCACCGGCCGCGGCTGGTCTACCCGGATTCAGACAACCGCGTAGCCCGTGTGGCGGGCGAGATTCCGGCCCAGGCCGCCTGAGCGATTCGCTCTTGTTGCAAAAAAACAACACACTGAACATTCGCGCCTTGCTGCGCGACGAACCCGAGCGCGCCATCGAAATGCTGCGCAGCTCGGCGCACTGGCGTCTCGACGTCAGCCGCACGCCGCTGCGGCTCGATGACTGGCGCGGATTTTTTGGCGATTCCGGCAACGACCGCCTTCGGCGTGCCGTGTCCGACCTGTTCTCCGGCGCCATCGTCAACACATCGGAGAATCAGCCGGCGCTGCACATGACGCTGCGCGCTGAGCGGCCCGAAAAAATGCTCGGGGAACCGGACGCTTCAGTCGTCAAGGACTCCAGGCGTCGAATGCTGGAAATTTCGGGCCGTCTTTATCGCGGCGAGACGCCGGTTCGGACAATCCTGCACGCCGGCATCGGCGGCTCCGATCTCGGCCCGAGGCTGGTTGCCGACGCGCTGGATCCCGGCGACAGCGCGGCGCATGTCGAATGGCTGGCTACGCAGGATTCACGGCGGATCAGTCGTTTGCTGGATCGGCTGGATCCCGAAACGACTGCGCTGGTCGTGGCGTCCAAGAGTTTCTCGACCGCCGAAACGCTGAGCCAGGCGGCGCTGATTCGCGATTGGCTTGGCTCTGCAGGTCTCGAGCGCATCTGGGCCGCGACTGCGAACGTCAAGCGCGCCCGGGCGTTTGGTGTTGCCGAGCCGAACATTCTGCCTTTTCCTGACTGGACCGGAGGGCGATTCTCGCTATGGTCCAGCGTCGGACTCAGCGCCGCCGCCCGGATTGGTCCCGGTCAGTGGCAACGGCTGCTGGCCGCAGCGGAGCAGGCGGACAATCTGCTGGCAAGCGATCTGGAGGCTTCAACGGCCTATGCCCTGGCCCGGGTGCTCGACTGGCTGGTGCGCGACGGAGGCTTCGATACGCTGGGCGCGGTCAGCTACGACCCTGCGCTACGACTTCTCGCCGAGTACCTCCAGCAGCTTGTCATGGAGAGCCTCGGCAAGTCTGTCGATCTGAAAGGCGCGCAGACACTGGCGCATACCTCGCCCCTGGTGTTCGGCGGTGCGGGTACCGATCTTCAGCATTCCCTGTTTCAGGCCCTCCACCAGGGCACAAAGCGGCATCCAATGCTGCTACTCGGCAGTGCGCAGTGCAACGAGGGCCCTGCGGGTTGGCCGCGAGACCAGCTTTCGCACCTGCTCGGACAGGCGAGCGCGTTGGTCAACGGGAAGTCGGCGGAAGACCGATCGCGAGCGCTGCCGGGCAACAATCCGGTCGTGCTGATGCTGGCTCGTGCGATCGACGCGGAGAGTGTGGGGGAACTGCTTGCCAACTTCGAGCATGCTGTCTACCTGCTCGGAGCACTGTGGGAGATCAACGCCTTCGATCAGTGGGGCGTGGAGGAAGGCAAGCGCCTTGCCACCGAATTCCGCTCGGTACTCGACGGAAAGGGCGAATGTCCGGATTCCTCGCTCGATGAAACCATTGTCTGGATCAGACGTTCGCAAGCCGACATCTGATCGCCGATCTGTGATCGGCTTCCGGGTTGGCGCGAAGTGACTGTGAAACCCGAGCGGGATCGGGTTATGATAGTACATAAACTCGCGAGCGGAAAGCTTCGCTCGGCTAGTAATAACTGAGAAGGCGCTCGCGCAAAAGCGATCGATGTCGTTCCAAGAGACGCATCTTTTGTATAAAGGCGCGGTACGCAAAACCTTTCATGAAAAACACTAATCCGAGTCACGTCGTTGCAAGCCGCGCGATGTATCTGCGCGCGCGAATTTCGCGACAAGGCTTGTTCCTTTAAATCAATCAAAACGGAGGCAGCTATCACACAGTCAAGCAGCGCAGAAGAAAAAACTGTTCAGGACTTTGGCAAGGATCCTGTCGAGGTCCGGGATACGGACCACTATCAACAGGAATACGTCGAAGGCTTCGTCGACAAGTGGGACGAGCTTATCGATTGGGATGCGCGCTATGAGAGCGAAGGTGATTTCTTCATCAAGATGCTCAAGGAGCGCGGCGCGAAGCGAGTCCTGGACGTGGCTACCGGCACCGGATTTCATTCGGTTCGACTGATAGAAGCCGGTTTCGAAGTCTGCAGCGTCGACGGCTCGGCCGCGATGCTGGCCAAGGCGTTCGAAAACGGCCGAAAGCGTGGACATATCCTGAGAACCATTCAGGCCGACTGGCGCTGGTTGAACCGCGATGTGCATGCTTCTTACGATGCGGTAATCTGCCTGGGTAATTCGTTCAATCATCTTTTCGACGAACGCGACCGGCGCAAGGCACTGGCCGAGTTTTACGCGGTGCTCAAGCATGACGGTTGCCTGATTCTCGACCAGCGCAACTACGACACGATCCTTGATGACGGCTTTTCGACCAAGCACAAGTTCTATTACTGCGGTCATCAGGTGAGTGCCGAGCCCGAGCACGTAGACGAAGGCCTGGCCAGATTCCGCTATACCTTCCCGGATGACTCCGTGTATTACCTGAACATGTGCCCAATCAGACGTGATTACGTGCGCGGACTGATGCAGGATGTCGGGTTCCAGAAGATCGCAACCTATGCCGATTTCGAAGACGAAGAAAGCACCGGTACGCCGGATTTCTATATTCACGTCGCAGAGAAGAAGTATTACGGCGCCGAAGATATAGAAGAAGACGACGCCCTCAAGACCAGCGAGGTCGAAAACGCATGAGCGGCACGCAATATTCCGACGTCGTCGAGACGGCGCGCGCTTACTACAACAGCACGGATGCGGATAATTTCTATTTTCACATCTGGGGCGGCGAAGATATCCATATCGGGCTTTACCAGTCCGACGACGAACCGATCGCCAACGCGAGCCGCAGAACCGTACATCGCATGGCCGAGCTTGCCGGAGAAATCAATCCGGCCACCCGCGTGCTGGACCTTGGGGCCGGCTACGGCGGTTCGATGCGCTACCTGGCCGAGCATTTCGGAAGCCAGTGCGTTGCCTTGAACCTGAGCGAGGTCGAGAACGAGCGTAACCGGCGCATGAACATCGAGGCTGGCCTCGACCGGAATATTCAGGTGGTCGACGGAGATTTTACTGCGCTGGATTTCGACGAAGAAGCTTTCGACCTGGTCTGGTCGCAGGATGCGTTCCTGCACTCCGGTGATCGCGCCAGGGTATGTGCCGAAGCTGCCCGCGTACTGAAGCCCGGTGGACGCCTGGTGTTCACCGATCCGATGCAGGCCGACGATGCGCCGACAGACCAACTCCAGCCGATCTACGACCGCATTCACCTGGATTCGCTGGGTTCACCCGCTTTCTACCGCGAAACACTCTGCAAGCTGGGCATGAAGGAAGTCGAATTCGACGATCGTTCGCACCAGCTGCCGCGCCACTACTCGCGAGTTCGCAAAGCGCTGATCGAAAACGCCGGCGAGCTGCGCGACCGAGGCGTCAGCGAGGACTACATCGAGCGCATGCAGGCCGGCCTGCAGCACTGGGTGGACGGCGGTCACAAGGGCCATCTCGCCTGGGGCATATTCGTGTTCGAGAAGCCAGTCGCCTGATCGTGTCATGGCATCTGGAGACCGGCCGCGCCCCCGGCGCGTTCCGGACAGTTTCAGGTGCTCAGCAACAATTCCCACGCTGTACGGGCGGACATCGCACATCGCCGTATGAACAGAAAACGCAGCAATCTCCTTCCATCGGCGCCAGCAGCGTCCCGCATCCGGCGCATTCGAATCGCCGAATGCAGGCATTTTCCGGCATTTTCTCGCGTGCCTTGTGCCCGCATTCCGGGCATACAAGCGTCGAGCAGGATTCCACGGTTCGTGAAGGTTCATCCATCGGCGTGTCCTGGTCGAATCGATCGTTTATTCTAACCATCGAACCCGCCAAGCGAGACGCCGCGAATGACATGGATCGAGATCATCGAGCCGGCCGCAGCCGACGGCAGACTCGGGAAAATCTACGATCATTCCGCCGGTGGCGGGCAGGTGGACCAGATTCTCCTCGCCCACAGCCTGCGGCCGCATACGCTCGAAGGCCACATGGCGTTGTATCGGGCTGTGCTTCACCATCCGCGCAACAGCCTGGGCCCGGCATTTGCCGAGGCCATCGGGGTACTGGTCAGCCGGATCAACGGTTGCGGCTACTGCGTCGATCATCATACGGCGGGAATGGAACGGGCGCTATCGAATCCGGAGCGCGAAGAGGCCTGGAACCGCGCACTGAACGGTGGTCCTCGCGAGGAAGCCTTCGACATCCGGCAGCGCGCGGCGCTTGCTTATGCCGAACAGCTCGCGCTGGTCCCGTCAGAAGTTTCCGAAAGCGAAATCAACATGTTGCGAAAGTCCGGCTGGAACGACGGCGAGATCCTGGAAATAAATCAGATCACGGCCTATTTCTGCTATGCCAACCGAACCGTTCTGGGTTTGGGTGTGACGATGGAGGGTGAAGAGCCGGGAAAACATCCGAGCAAGTCTCGCGAATGACAGATGAATTTGCCTGTCGGTCACGAACAGCCCCGCGAATGCGGGGTTTTTCGTGTCTCGCGGAGGGGGAGGGATGGACTGCGCACCTTCGGCGCGTGCCCTCCGCTTCGCTTCGGGTTGCTCCGCATCGAACTCGCTTCGCTCGGTTCGAACCAGACCCCGTTTCGATCAGGCTTTTGTGTGCCCGGCAACTTTGTGCTGATCGGCACCTCGTTGCCGGCTGCGAGCGTTCGGTTCGAATCCGGAGCGCCCTCTCGGCCAGACACGAAAAACCCCGCATTCGCGGGGCCGTTCGTATCTGGCGGAGAGGGAGGGATGGACTGCGCACCTTCGGCGCGTGCCCTCCGCTTCGCTTCGGGTTGCTCCGCATCGAACTCGCTTCGCTCGGTTCGAACCAGACCCCGT
>Ga0102931_1000265_pt1 | contig 25889 bp, 28 predicted proteins | sample SalPonR1_C_D1_MG_FD_79282 | JGI IMG/M metagenome (GOLD analysis project Ga0102931, IMG submission 79282) | Salt pond soil microbial communities from South San Francisco under conditions of wetland restoration - Salt Pond MetaG R1_C_D1_MG | ecosystem: Environmental > Aquatic > Marine > Intertidal... | reverse complement strand
GCGCGGTGTCAAACGGCACGAGCGCGCCCTCGTAGACCGCCGAAAGGAGCGCCTTGGCCGCCGGGTAGACCCCTTGGGTCTTGCCGTTCACCATGGCGGAGGCGCCGACGAAGGTCATGAAGCCCGCCGGGTGATAGGGTGTGCCGCCCGGCATCTTCCAGCCCTTCTGGTCCCAGGGCTTGACGATGTCGGCGTCTGTGGCGTTCAGGACCCAGTCCTTCGCCTTGGCCAGCACCTCGTCCGGGGCCACGACTTCGTCGATCAGGCTCGCCTGCCGGGCCTTCGCCGGCTCCAGCATCTTGCCTTCGAGCAGGACTGGCGAAGCCGCCATCGCCCCCACCATCCGCGAATACCGCGTCGTGCCGCCCGCGCCGGGGAAGAGACCCACGAGGATCTCGGGCAGACCGATCCGCGCCTTCGGACGATCAGCCATGAACCGGCGGTGGCAGGCCAGCGCGATCTCGGTGCCGATCCCCGCGCAGGTGCCGGTGATGGCGCAGGCCACGGGCTTGCCGCCCTTGCCGGTCCTGGGGTCCATCCCGGCGCGCTCGATCTTCCGCAGGATCCGGTGGCCCTCCATGATGAAGTCGAAGAGCGCCTGCGCGGGCGCCTCCCCGGCCTCGTCCCTGATCGAGGCCAGCACGTTGAGATCCATGCCGCCGGCGAAGCTGTCCTTTCCGCTCGTGATCACGATGCCCTTCACGGCGTCGTCCGCGAGCGCCCGGTCGAGATTCCCCTCGACGACCGAGAAGGCGTCGCGCGCGAGCACGTTCATTGACTTGCCCGGCACGTCCCAGGTGATGATCGCGACGCCCTCGGCGTCCACGGAATAGGTGAAGTCTGTCATGTCCGTCGTCCTTCCTGTCGCGCCGTCAAATCCGCTCGATGATCGTCGCCGCGCCCATCCCGGAGGCGACGCAGAGCGTGGCGAGGCCCGTGCCCTTGCCTGACCGCTCCAGCTCGTCGAGCAGCGTGCCGAGGATGATCGCCCCGGTGGCGCCAAGCGGGTGTCCCATGGCGATCGCGCCGCCGTTGACGTTCACGCGGTCCGCGTCCACGTCGAAGGCCTGCATGAAGCGCAGCACGACCGACGAGAACGCCTCGTTCACCTCGAAGAGGTCGATGTCCCCGATCGCCATGCCGCTGTCCTTGAGGATCTTTTCGGTCGCCGGCACGGGCCCCGTCAGCATGATCGTCGGATCGGTGCCGATCTTGGCGGTGGCGCGGATCCGCGCGCGCGGCGTGAGCCCGTGCGCCTCGCCGAACGCCTTCGATCCGATCAGCACCGCCGCCGCGCCGTCGACGATGCCGCTTGAATTGCCGGCGTGGTGGATGTGCTCGATCCGCTCCAGATGCGGGTACTTCATCATCGCGACCTTGTCGAAGCCGGGCATCACCTCGCCCATCTCCCTGAACGAGGCCTTGAGAGCCCCAAGCGACTGCATGTCGGTTTCGGGGCGCATATGCTCGTCGCGCTCGAGGATCGGCAGGCCGTTGCGGTCGCGCACGGTGAGCACGGTCTTCGCGAACCGGCCCTCCTCCCAGGCGCGCGCCGCCCGGTTCTGGCTTTCCACGGCCAGCGCGTCGGCGTCGTCTCGGGTGAAGCCGTGCTCGGTCGCGATGATGTCGGCAGAGATGCCCTGCGGCACGAAGTAGCTCTTCATCGCGATGGACGGATCCACGGCGATCGCCGCGCCGTCGGAGCCCATGGGCACACGGCTCATGCACTCGACGCCGCCCGCGATATAGCCCTCGCCCGCGCCGCCCCTGACCTGGTTCGCTGCCAGGTTCACGGCCTCGAGTCCGCTCGCGCAGAAGCGGTTGATCGAGAGGCCGGGGATGCGCTCGTCGAGGTCGGAGGCGAGCACCGCGGTCCGTGCGAGGCAGCCGCCCTGTTCGCCGACCTGGGTTGCGTTGCCCCAGATCACGTCCTCGACGGCGGGGCCTTCCAACCCGTTGCGCGCCTTGATCGCGTTGAGCGTGACGGCTGAAAGGCGGGCCGAGGTCACCTCGTGCAGGCTGCCGTCGGTGCGGCCCTTGCCGCGGGGCGTGCGCACGGCGTCGAAGATGTAGGCGTCGGTCATGGTCGTCCTTTCGTCAGGCCCGCGGCGGGAAGGCGCGGGGCATGAGGTCGTAGGGCGCCTTCCAGCCGGGAAGCGCCGAGATGTTCGAGAGCCAGCGGTCGATGTTCGGCCACGCGGCCCGGTCGAACCCGAAGGGCTCGGGATAGAACAGGTAGCCGCAGCAGGTGAGATCGGCGTTCGAGACGGCGTCGCCCTCGATCCAGTCGCGGCCCGCGAGATGGGCGTCGAGCACCTGGAGTGCGCCGCTGAGCCGGCCTTGCAGCCAGTCGATGACCGGCTGCGGGCGCTTCTCCTCGGGCAGGAAGTTCATCATGAATCGCACGGCACCAGCCTGGGAGGAGAGCTTGTGGTTGTCCCAGAGCACCCAGCGCAGCACCTCGCGCCGGTCGGTGCCGCCGAACCGCTCGGTCTTTTCCGTGATGTAATCCTGGATCACGCCGGACTGGGTGAGCCGCACCGCGCCGTCGACGAGCACGGGGCACTCGCCCATCTCGTTCACCTCCCGCCGGTAGGCGTCGGACCGGGATTCGCCCTTGAAGAAGTCGACGAACACGGGCTCCCAATCGAGGCCTGCGAGTTCGAGCGCGAGCGCGGCCTTGTAGGAATGGCCGGATTCGCCGAAGCAGTGGAGCCTCATCGTCATGTCGTTCCCCCTTGGCTGGCCGCGGAAGCGGGGGTTTCGCACCCCCGGACCCCCGCGAAGTATTTCTCCCGAGATGAAGCCGGGCGCGGGTAAGCCCGCATTAACGTTACCGTGCGAGACCGGTCTTCGCGGTACAGGCTGGAGAGCCGATGACCGCCCGAGGTGAAGCCCCGCCGCGCCGCCAGCTTCCGCGCGTGCCGGACCGAAGCGGCGTGGCGGGGTGGAGCCATGGCTGCTTCAACTCGGCGCAAATACTCTCGCCGAAGGCGATCCCGCCGTTGCCGCCCGTGCCCCGTCACCGCTTCCGCGCCTCGAGCTCGGCGTTGAAGAGCCGCAACCGGTGGGTGAGATTGTCCTCGTCCGTCACGCTGTCGAAGTTCTCGAAGAGGAAGGACAGCGCCTCCCCCTCGTCGAGACCCGCCTGCTGTGCGAAGCGGCGCAGGCGACGGTAGCCGTCCTCCGTCATCGCGATGTTCGGGCGGCGGGTGAGCCTCAGGCGCCTGGGCATCAGAAGCTCGCCGCGTCGAGGGTCATGACCGGCTCCGCACCGCTCTCGATCCGGGCGAGGTGCATCTTCGTCGCCGGAAGCTGGCGCGCCATGTAGTAGCGGCCCGTCGCGATCTTCGCCTCGTAGAACTCCCGGTCCGTGGCGCCGCCGTCGAGCGCCGCCATCGCGGCCTTCGCCATCCGCGCCCACATCAGCCCGAGGCAGACGTGGCCGAAGAGGTGCATGAAGTCGTAACTCCCCGCGAGCGCGGCATTGGGGGTCTTCGTGCCGGTCTGCATGAAGTACATCCCCGCCGCCTGAAGATCCTTCGACGCCGCCTTGAGCGGGTCGAGAAAACCTGCCTTGAGCCGCTCGTCGCCCTCGTTCTCCTTGAGAAAGGTCTTCACCATCTCGAAGAAGGCCATCACGTGCCTGCCGCCGTCGGCCGCGAGTTTCCGGCCTACGAGGTCGAGCGCCTGCACCCCGTTCGCACCCTCGTAGATCATCGCAATCCGGGCGTCGCGGGCGAACTGCGACATGCCCCATTCCTCGATGTAGCCGTGCCCGCCGTAGACCTGCTGCGCGCCTACCGCGGCCTCGAAGCCCTTGTCGGTGAGGAAGCCCTTGATGACCGGTGTCAAGAGCGAGATCATCCCGTCCGCCTCCGCGTCGCCCATGCGGTGCGCGCGGTCGATCAGATGCGCCCCCCAGAAGGTGAAGGCGCGCGCGCCTTCGGTGAAGCTCTTCTGGTCCATCAGGTTTCGCCGGACGTCGGGGTGGACGATGATCGGGTCCGCCGCGCCGCCGGGGTTCTTCACCCCCGTGACGTCGCGACCCTGGAGGCGGTCACGCGCGTAGTCGAGCGCGTTCTGATAGGCGACCTCGCCCTGCGCGTAGCCCTGCAGGCCGACGCCGATCCGCGCCTCGTTCATCATGGTGAACATCGCGCGCATGCCCTTGTGGAGGTCGCCGAGGAGGTACCCTTCCGCCCCGTCGTAGTTCATCACGCAGGTGGCGTTGCCGTGAATGCCCATCTTCTCCTCGATCTTGCCGACCGAGACGGCGTTGCGCGCGCCGAGCGACCCGTCCTCGTTCACGAGAAGCTTCGGCACGATGAAGAGCGAGATGCCCTTCGTGCCCTCGCCGCCGCCCGGGGCCTTGGCGAGCACGAGATGGACGACGTTCTCGGCCATGTCGTGGTCGCCGGCCGAGATGAAGATCTTCTGCCCTGTGATCCGGTAGCTTCCGTCGTCCTGCGGCTCGGCCCTGGTGCGCATGATGCCGAGGTCGGTGCCGGCGTGCGGCTCGGTCAGGTTCATCGTGCCGGTCCACTCGCAGCTCACCATCTTCGGCAGCCACTTCGCCTTCTGGTCCTCGGTCCCGTGGGCGTGGATCGCCGAATAGGCGCCGTGGGTCAGGCCCTGGTACATGTTGAACGCCATGTTGGCCGAGACGAAGATCTCGCCCACAGCGGTGTTCATCAGGTAGGGCAGGCCCTGGCCGCCGTACTCGGGGTCGCAGTCGATCGCGGTCCAGCCGGCCTCGCGCAACTGGTCGAAGGCGTCCTTGAAGCCCTGCGGCGTGCGCACGACGCCGTTCTCGAGCCTGCAGCCCTCTGCGTCGCCGACCGCGTTCAGCGGCGCGAGCACGTCCGATGCCAGCTTGCCCGCCTCTTCGAGGATCGCGCCGGTGAACTCTGCGTCGAGATCCCCGTACCCGGTGATCCCGGTCTCGGCGATCCCGAGCAGCTCGTGGAGGACGAACTGCATGTCCTTGACGGGGGCGGTGTAGCTGGGCATCGGCGTCTCCTGTCGGTGGTCTTCGGTCTATCCGGCGGCGCGCTTCGGCGCCTTGAGCGAGGTGATCATCTCGGCGCCCCATTCGAGTTGCTGTTCGAGCTCGCCGATCGCCTCGTCGAGCTCCTCGCGCTGGCGGATCATCGCTTCGAGCCGCGTCCGGGCGAGTTCGTGGGTCTTCGTCAGCTGCGTCAGCTGCTGGTCTCCCATGTCGTAGAGGTCGAGCAACTGCCGGATCTCCTCGAGGCTGAACCCGAAGCGCTTGCCGCGCAGAATGAGTTTCAGGCGCGCCCGGTCGCGGCGGGTGAAGAGCCGCTTCTGGCCCTCGCGGATCGGGAACAGGAGCTCCTTCGCCTCGTAGAATCGGAGCGTGCGCGGCGTCACGTCGTAGGCGTCGCACATCTCGCGGATGGTCATCAGATCGTCGGTCATCGTCATGGTCGCTTGTTGTGTCATGCCGGGGACATGGATAGCGCAAGGCATAGTCTGCAAGATTGCTTGACGTTTACGTAATCGTGACGTCGCGTCACTTCGCGGCGGTGTGAAACAAGCGGAAAGGTGACGCGGGGTCCGGCGCAGAATCCGGCAATGCGGGTGGCGTCAGTCGAGCGTGCCTGCGACCTCGTCGCGCAGCTGGCGGAGGTCCAGAATCGTCTCCCCGAGCGTCCTTCGCTCTTTCTCCAGAGCGACGAGCTGGCGGTCGGCGAGGCGGATGAACTCCTCGTACTGCGCCTTTGTGCCCTTCTGCTCGTAGATCTCGAGCCACTGGCGGATTTCCTCGAGGCTGAACCCGAACCGGCGTCCCCTCAGGATCAGCTTCATCCGCGCCGCCTCGCGCGGGCCGTACCAGCGCGCGCGACCGTCCTTCTCGGGGGCGAGGAGTTCGATGTATTCGTAGTAGCGCAGCGTGCGCGGCGTCACGTCGAACTCGGCGCACATCTCCTTGAACGAGAGCTTCCCCTCAGTCATCGCCGACCTCCCGGCGCGGAGGATAGACCTGCCGTGCGGGAGGTGCAATCGGGGCCGGCACGGCGCTTTTGCCCCTTGCGGCGGGTGCGTTGGCGGGCCGATAAGGGCACCATGACGACGGCAGCGGATACGGGCCGCAAGGCGGAGCTTGCGCGGCAGTTCATCGAGGCGATCCCGCACTCCCGGGCGCTCGGCATGCGGCTGGTCGAGATAGGCGCGGGCGTGGCCGAGATCGAGATGGACTACGACGACCGCTTCGTCGGCGACCCGAAGACCGGCGTGATCCACGGCGGGGCGGTCTCGGCGCTGATGGACACCTGCGGCGGCGCGGCGGTGATGAGCCATCCCCACGCGCCCGCCGGCACCGCGACAATCGACTTGCGGATCGACTACATGCGGCCCGCGACGCCCGGCCAGACGATCCGCGCGCGGGCGACCTGCTATCACATCACCCGGTCGGTCGCCTTCGTGCGCGCCGTGGCGACCGACGAAGAGACCGACCGCCCCGTCGCCACCGCGACCGGCGCCTTCACCGTCGAACAGCCGGGGACCCCGGAATGAGCCGCCCGCCTCCCGAGCCGGTTCAGGTCGTCAAGCAGCGCCGCGACGGCGCGCTGCGGGCGCTGGTGGAGTCGGTGCCCTACGCCCGTTTCCTCGGGATCGACTTCGACCGGCGCGGCGATGAACTGACGGCGGTTCTGCATTTCGACGACAGGATCATCGGCAATCCGTTCCTGCCCGCCATCCACGGCGGCGTCACGGCGGCGTTCCTCGAGGTGACCGCGCAGATGGAGCTCTATTGGTCTCTGCTCTGGGAGGGGATGGAAAGCGGCCGGATCGACGTCGCCTCGCTCACGCCCGAGACCCTGCCGCGCCTGCCGAAGACCATCGACTTCACGGTGGACTATCTGCGAACCGGGCTTCCGCGCGATGGCTATGCCCGCGGACGGGTGAACCGGTCGGGCCGACGCTACGCGAGCGTCTTCGTCGAGGCCTGGCAGGACAACCGCGCGCGTCCTTTCGCCCAGGCGACCGGCCATTTCCTGATGCCGTCGCGCGATGAGTGACGGCTCGGTCGGGCCGCTGACACACCGGCGCGTCCTGAAGATCGCCGTTCCCATCGTTCTCTCCAACGCCACCGTGCCGATCCTCGGCGCGGTCGACACCGGCGTCGTGGGTCAACTCGGCGCCGCGGCGCCCATTGGCGCGGTGGGCATCGGCGCGATCATCCTGACCGGCATCTACTGGATCTTCGGATTCCTGCGCATGGGCACGGTCGGCCTGACCAGCCAGGCCATCGGAGGTTCCGACCAGCCCGAGGCGGACGCGCTCCTGACCCGCGCGCTGATGATCGGCCTCGGTGCGGGGCTCGCCATCATCCTGTTGCAGATTCCGCTCTTCGCCGGGGCCTTCCTTCTCGCGCCGGCCTCCGCGGAGGTCGAGACGCTCGCCCGCGAGTACATGGCGGTCCGGGTCTGGTCGGCGCCCGCGATCATCTCGATCTACGGGATCACCGGCTGGCTGATCGCCGCGGAGCGCACGCGTGCGGTGCTCGCGATCCAGGTGGCGATGAACGGGCTCAACATCCTCCTCGATCTCTGGTTCGTGCTCGGGCTCGGCTGGGGCGTGCAGGGCGTGGCGATCGCCACCTTCATCGCCGAATGGTCCGGTTTCGCGCTGGGCCTCTGGTTCTGCCGCGACGCGATCCTGCGGGGCCACTGGCGCGACTGGCCCCGCGTCTTCGATGCGGCCCGGCTTCGCCGCATGGCCAGCGTGAACGGTGACATCCTCATTCGCTCGCTTCTTCTGCAGGGCATCTTCATCTCGTTCCTGTTTCTCGGCGCGGACTTCGGCGATGTGCCGCTTGCCGCGAACCAGGTGCTCCTCCAGTTCCTGCAGATCACGGCGTATGCGATGGACGGCTTCGCCTTCGGCGCGGAGACGCTCGTGGGGCAGGCGCTGGGGGCCGGGCGGCGGGCGGCGCTCCGGCGCGCGGCGTGGCTCACGAGCCTCTGGGGCCTCGCGACCGGCGCTGCGCTCGCCGTCTTCTTCGCGCTCGCCGGGCCTGTGCTGATCGACGTGATGACCACGGCCGAACCCGTGCGGGTCTCGGCGCGCGAATTCCTTCCATGGGTGGTCCTCGCCCCGCTTCTGGGCGCGGCGGCCTGGATGCTCGACGGCATCTTCATCGGCGCCACGCGGACCCGCGACATGCGCAACATGATGGTCGTCTCGACGCTTATCTATGCCGCCGCCGTCGCGATCCTGACGCCGCTCATGGGCAATCACGGGCTCTGGGTGGCGCTGAACGTCTCGCTCGTGGCGCGGGGCCTCACGCTCTGGCTCCGCTATCCCGCGCTCGAAGCCCAGGCGGACAGGGTGGTGGCCTAGAGGATGTCGAGGACAGCCTCCGGCGGCCGCCCGAGCGTGAAGATGGTGCGCCGCCCGCCCCGCGACGAGCGGCGCGTCCGCGCCGTCACAGCCACTCCCCCTGCCTGGTGGCGACCGCCTGCGCGACGTTGCTGTGCCCGTCCCGCTCCAGCAGCCGATCGAGCCCTCTCGCGATCTTGGGGACGAGCGACAGACCCTCGTAGACCATCGCCGTATAGAGCTGCACGGCCGTCGCGCCGGCGCAGATCTTGGCATAGGCCTGCTCCGCCGACCCGACGCCGCCGACCCCGACGAGCGGCAGCGTCCCGTGAGTGAGCTTGGAAAGTCTGGCGAGCACACGCGTCGACCGTTCGAAGAGCGGCGCGCCCGAAAGCCCGCCTGCTTCCTGCGCGTCCGGGCTCGCCAATCCCTTTCTCGACAGCGTCGTGTTCGTCGCGATGATCCCGTCGATCCTGGAGGCGAGGGTGACCGCCGCGATCTCCTCGAGCTCTTCCTCCTTCAGATCCGGCGCGATCTTGACGAAGACCGGGATCGGTCGCGGCAGCTCCGTCCGCACCTCCGCCACGCTCTGCAAGACAGCCGTCAGCGCCGCGGCGCCCTGCAGGTCGCGAAGCTTCTCGGTGTTGGGCGAAGAGACGTTCACTGTCGCGAAGTCTATGAAGGCGCCGGTGATCCGAAGCACCCGGGCGAAGTCCGCGACCCTGTCGGCGCTCTCCTTGTTGGCGCCAAGGTTGAGGCCGACGGGAATGCGCCTTGGCTCTTGCGCGAGCCTGGCCGCGATCTCCTCGGCGCCCTCGTTGTTGAAGCCGAACCGGTTGATCACCGCGCGGTCTGCGGAAAGCCGGAAAAGCCGCGGCCTGGGATTGCCGGGCTGGGGCAAGGGCGTCGCCGCGCCGACCTCGACAAAGCCGAAGCCCGCGCGCATGAGCGGCCCCAGGGCCTCGGCGTTCTTGTCGTATCCCGCCGCGAGCCCGACGGGATTGGGCATCGCCAGTCCCGCCAGATCGGTCCGCAGTCGCGGCGACATGACGGGGCCGGGCAGGGGCAGGAGACCGGACCGCAGCGCCTGAAGCGAAAGCTCGTGCGCCCGTTCGGGATCGAGGCGGTGGAAGACCGCGAGGCCGAGACGCTCGATCAGGCTCATGCCATGTCTTCCGGAAAGACCTGGCGCCCGTCGGCGAGCGGCAGAGGTTTCGCCCAGACGACCTCGTCGCGACGCAGCACGCGGTAGAGATGCGGGAACAGCTGGCCGCCTCTCGAGGGCTCCCACCTGAGCGCGTCGCCCATGCGGCCGGCCTCGAAGGCCACGAGCCAGAGACCGTCCTCGCCCGCGAAGTGCTTCGCCGCGGTCTCCGCCGCCTGCCCGGCGGTCGAGAAGTGGATGAACCCGTCGGCGAGATCGACGGGCGCGCCCCGCGTCTCGCCTGCGGCCTCGAACGCCTCCCATTCCGAAGAGCGGAGAATTTTGTAGATCAGCATGCGTCGAGGCTTGGACCCTGCCTCGCGCACGGTCAAGCGGCCTGCGTCATGTGCACGTCACACGCCACCGCTTTTTTCGCCCGCGATGGGGCTTTGACTCGGTCCCGCTATGGCGTCACTCTGGCGTCACAAACCTTTCAGGGAGACTTCCGACCATGATCGCAAGACTGCTCGCGAGTTCCGCCGCCCTTGCCGTGACGGCTGGCGCGGCGGCGGCCGACTACACGCTGCACGTCCTTCACATCAACGATCTGCACAGCCGGATCGAGCCGATCAACCGGTTCGATTCGACGTGCTCGGCCGAGGACAACGAAGCCGGCGAATGCTTCGGTGGCGTGGCGCGTCTTCACACCAAGATCAACGAGCTTCGCGACCAGATCGCCTCCGAGGGCGGCAACGTCATCGTGGTCGACGCCGGAGACCAGTTCCAGGGCTCCCTGATGTACACGACCTACAAGGGCGCCGCCGAGGCCGAGTTCATGAACATGATCGGCTTCGACGCCATGGTCGTGGGCAACCACGAATTTGACGACGGGCCCGAGAAGCTCGCAGAGTTCGCCGATCTGGTGGAGTTCCCGGTGATTTCGGGCAACCTCGATCTCAGCCAGTCGAACCTTCTCAACGGAAAGGTCGGCAACCATGTCGTCCTCGAGGTGGGCGGAGAGAAGATCGGCCTCATCTCCGCGCTCGCGACCGATACCGTCGAGACCTCCTCACCCGGCCCGAACGTGATCTTCCAGAACGAGATCGACAGTCTCGCGGCCGACGTCGCGACGCTCGAGAGCGAAGGGGTTACCAAGATCATCGCCGTGACGCACGTGGGCCTGCCGAAGGACGTCGAGATCGCCGCCGCCGTCCCCGGCGTCGACGCCATCGTCGGCGGTCACTCGCACAGCTATCTTTCGGCCTCCGATCCCGGACGTCACGGTCCATACCCGACGTGGGTGAGTCAGGACGATGGCACGCTGGTCCCCGTCGTTCAGGCCTATGCCTATTCGAAATACGTCGGACATCTCGTGCTCGAGTTCGACGCCGCGGGCGAGCTGATCCATGCCGAAGGCGACACGATCGTGCTCGACGCATCGGTCGAGGAGAACCCCGATGTCGTCGCGCGCGTGGCCGAACTCGCCGGTCCGATCGAGGATCTCAAGGCGACGGTCGTCGCCGCCAGCTCCGGCTTCATCGAGGGCGACCGAACCGTCTGCAGGGCGGAAGAGTGCCAGATGGGCAACCTTGTCGCGGACGCCATGCTCGACCGCGTAGAGGATCAGGGGGTGAGCATCGCCATCCAGAACGGCGGCGGTCTCCGCGCGTCGATCGACGAGGGCGAAGTGACGATGGGCGAGGTGCTGACGGTCCTGCCGTTCCAGAACACGCTCGCCACCTTCGACGCCACGGGTCAGATGATCATCGATGCGCTCGAGAACGGGGTGGGTCAGGTCGAGGAGGGCGCGGGCCGCTTCCCGCAGGTCGCAGGCCTGAAGTACACCTGGCAGGCCTCGGCCGAACCGGGCAGCCGCATCCGCAGCGTGGAAGTCATGGAAGACGGAGAGTGGGCGCCGATAGATCCCGAAAAGGTCTATGGCGTGGTGACGAACAACTACATGCGGAACGGCGGTGACGGCTACCGCATGTTCCGCGACGGCATGAACGCCTACGACTACGGCCCGGGCCTCGAGGTCGTGGTGGCCGACTACATGGCGGCGCACGACGGCATGTACGATCCCTACATCGACGGCCGGATCACCAGGGTCGAATGATTGCCTTCGGCGCTCCCTCGCGAGGGGGCGCCGTCACTCTTCCTCGAGCGGCGGCTCGCAGGCTTCGAGCCGGAGTTCCTCGTCGCCGGTCGTGAGGATGATGACCGTCTCGCTTTCGCGCCGGACGGCGATCTCCATCTCCTCGACATCCTCGCCCATGCGCTGGCAGTTCGACATCGGAACGACGAGTTCCCCGTCCTCCCAGGTCATCTTTCCCAGCGAGGTGCAGATCGTCCGGCCCATGTCGACCGACCCCGGCGCGAGGGCCCAGACGGCCTCGGGGTCGCCGCAGGCGCCATCCACGGCGAAGAGCCCCTGGAAGCGGGTCATCCACGCCTCTTCTCCGAGCCGCGTTTCCCCCCGATCCTCTCCGGACAGGATGGTGTCCTCGAGCCGACCTTCGTCGTTCGTCTGCGCGTGAACCGGTCCTGCCGCGATGAACACGACAAGAAGAGCGAGGCGGGGGAGGCGAGCTTGTTGTTCCATGAGACCCGAACGCGCAGAGGCCGGGAAGGTTTCACAACCGGCGATGCGGGCCTATAGAAGGCACCATGTGCGGCCGTTTCGCGATCACGCTTCCCTCAGACGCCATGGCCCGGCTCTTCGAGGCCTTGCCGGCGAACGACCTGCCGCCGGTCCCGAACTACAACGTCTGCCCGACCAACGCCGTCCACGCCGTGGTCTCCGGTGAACGGCGCCGTGTCGTCTCGATGCGCTGGGGATTTCTGCCGCACTGGTACAAGACGCCGACGGATGGACCGCTGCTCATCAACGCGCGCGCCGAGAGCATCGCGGAGAAGCCCGCCTTCCGCGCCGCCGCCCGGGAAAGGCGCTGCCTGATCCCGGCCGACGGGTTCTACGAATGGACCAAGGACGCCGAGGACAGGCGGCTGCCGTGGTACTTTCGGCGGCCCGACGGATCGCCCATCGCCTTCGCCGGAATCTGGCAGGACTGGGAGCGGAACGAAGAGCGCCTGACGACCTGCGCCATCGTCACCACCGAGGCCGAGGGACGCCTGAGGCAGATCCACCACCGCGTGCCCGTGATCGTGCGGCCCGAGCACTGGGCGCTCTGGCTCGGCGAGGCGGGGAAGGGCGCGGCACGTCTCATGACCTCGCCCGACGAGGGCGACCTCGAGTTCTTCCGCGTCGATCCGAAGGTGAATTCGAACCGGGCGAGCGGCCCCGGGCTCATCGATCCCGTCTGTGGATAAAAAAAGGCCGCACCTAAGCGCGGCCTGTCCAGTCAGGGAGGAAACATGACCGCTCCACGCCCATGGAGACGGCTGATCCGTGCGCTCACGATGTCTTCGGAAATGGGGGCCGGAACTCAATCAACCACCGACGCCCCTGCCTCGTACGCTCGAGAACGCCTTGTTGAAAGGCTACCAGAAATCCCCGCTGCCGCCAGGTAAACGCGGCCGCCACGGGATTTGGCGTTGGAGGCGTTGCATTGCCGGCACAGTGGACAATCCTGTGGACAGGTCACGCGAAGCGGGAAATCGCCTTGCAGAACAAGTCCCCGTCGACGTTTCCGCCGGAGACGACGACGATCACCGCATCTCCCGAAACCGTTTCGGCATGCCACAGCGCCGCGGCGAGGGCGACCGCCCCGCCGGGTTCCGCCACGATCTTCAGCCGCTGGAACGCCGCGGCCATCGCCCGCAGGCAGGCCTCGTCGGGCACCGCGAGCCCCGGCCCGCAGAGCCGCTGCATGATCGGAAATGTCAGCTTTCCCGGCGCGGGCGTCACGATCGCGTCGCAGATCGAGCCCGAGCTCCGGTCGTTCCGCACAATCTCTCCCGCCGCGAGCGAGCGCGCGGTATCGTCGAACCCTTCCGGTTCCACCGGGCGCGCCCGCAGCCCCGGCGCCTTCGCCTCGAGAGCGAGCGCGATCCCGGAGGTCAGTCCGCCGCCGCCGCAGCACACGAGGACGTCGGCGTCGGCGACCCCCGCCTCGGCCGCCTGCGCGGCGATCTCCAGCCCGACGGTGCCCTGGCCCGCGATGACCTGTGGCTCGTCGAACGGCTTGATCAGCGTGAGCCCGCGCTCCCGTGACAGGCGCGCACCGATTTCGTCCCGATCCTCACCGCCTACGCGATCGTAGAGCACGACCTCCGCCCCGAGCGCGCGGGTGTTCTCGATCTTCAGGCGCGGCGCGTCCCGGGGCATGACGATCACCGCCGGCACCCCGTATTCGGCTGCGGCGCGTGCCACCCCCTGCGCGTGGTTGCCCGAGGAGAAGGCGATCACGCCGCGCTTGCGGACGTCGGGGTCCAGTGCGGAGACGGCGGAGCGGCCGCCGCGATACTTGAATGACCCGGTGTGCTGAAGGCATTCCGGTTTCACCAGTACCCGCCGCCCGGCGATCTCGTCGAGAAACGGCGAGGACAGCAGCGGCGTCACCCGCGCATGGCCGCGCAGCCGCTCGGCGGCGGCTTCGATCATGCCGATGTTCAAGAAAGCCGCTCCACCCAGTCGTTGATGACGTCCACCGCTTCGGGCTCGTCGAGGAAGGGCACGTGGCCGCGATCGGCAACCTCGGCATAGAGCATGTCGGGCCGCCGCCGGCGCATCTCCGTGGCCGTCCCGGCCGACAGGAGATCGGAATTCGCCCCGCGGATCAGCGCGAGCGGCAGGCCCTCGAGCGCCTCGAACAAGGGCCAGAGGTCCGGCACGGGCGCCTCGGAGGCCGCGAGAAAGGCGTCCCGGAGCTTGGGGTCATAGTTGATCCTGAGCCCCTCGGGCCCTTCGACGTAGTGCTTGCGCACCTCCTCGGCCCAGCGGCCTTCGGGGACGTTCGCGAAGCCCGCCATGATCGTCGCGCGTCCCGCGGCGGCCTCGGCCAGCGTCTTCTCCACCGGGTTCCGCCCGATGAAGTCGCCGATCGCCGAGAGGCCGGGCACGTCGAGTTCCGGTCCGATGTCGTTCAGGCACACGCCGCTCAGCCGGTGTTTCGCCTCCGCCGCCAGCAGCATCGCGATGAGCCCGCCGCGCGACGTGCCGAGGATCGCCGTGCGCGCGATCCCGAGCTGGTCGAGCAGGTCCAGCGCGTCGCGCGCCTCGACGGGGATCTGATAGGTCGCGGGGTCCGCCCAGTCCGACCGGCCGCGTCCGCGATAGTCCATCCGGATCAGCCGGACGCCGGCGAGGTGCGGCGCGACGTAATCGAAATCCGTCCCGTTCCGGGTGAGGCCCGAGAGGCAGAGCACCGGCTTTCCGTCGCGCGGCCCCTCATCGGTATAGTGGAGGCGCACTCCGTCGGACGTCGTGACATCCGCCATCAGAGCCTCGCCGCGAGCTCGGCGATGCCCGCAAGGTCGGGCAGCGTGTGGTGCGGCCGCGCCGGCAGCCGGTCCATCGGCTCGCCCATCCGGTTCACCCAGGCGGTCTTGAAGCCGTAGCCCGCCCCCGCCGCCGCGTCCCAGCCGTTGGCCGAAACGAAGAGCACCTCGTCCGGTGACACCTTCAGACGCCGCCCGACGAGGTCGTAGACCCGCGCGTCGGGCTTGAAGACGCCGACCTCCTCGACCGACAGCACGGCGTCGAGCATGCCGCCGATCCCGGCCGAGGTCACGGCGGCGTCCAGCATCTCGGGCGACCCGTTCGACAGGATCGCCGTCGTCCGTCCGGCCGCGTTCAGCGTGCCCAGCATCTGCGGCACCTCCGGATAGGCCGACAGCTCCCAGTAGAGGGCGAGAAGCCGCTCCCGCAGTTCGGGGTCGTCCAGGCCCGACGCCTCCATCGCCCAATCGAGCCCGTCCCGCGTGACGGCCCAGAAATCGGTATGCGCGTCCATCGCGGCGCGCAGCCAGGTGTATTGCAACTGCTTCGTGCGCCAGTCCGCCGCGAGCGTCTGCCAGACCCGCGCGAGCGCGTCACGGCCGGGCTCCTCGGCGGCCAGTCGCGCTGCCGCTCCGACGTCGAAGAGCGTTCCGTAGGCGTCGAAGACGCATGTTTTGATGGGCATGTGCCGTCTCCCTTGCACCGGGACGATGGCACAGGCGCCCAGGGGAGGGAAGGGCGCTCAGCGCGGAACAAAGCGCGGTTCGCGGGGTTTACATGCCGGTCGTCAGTTGACACGTTGCCTCAATCACCGGGCACCCGCCGAGGCTGGCGGCCCCAGAAAGCCATATCTCAAGGGAAACGAGAGCATGAGCGACGTCAAGACGGGTGATACCGTCCGTATTCATTACACCGGCACGCTGGAAGACGGTTCGACCTTCGACAGTTCCGATGGCCGCGAGCCTCTGGAATTCACCGTTGGTGCCGGACAGATCATCCCGGGGCTCGACAATGCCATCCCCGGCATGACGGTGGGCGACAAGAAGGTCGTCGAGGTGCCCGCGGATGAAGCCTACGGGACCCACAATCCCGAGGGGGTGCAGTCGGTGCCGCGCGAGCAGGTTCCCGAGCACATCCCGCTCGATCCCGGAACGCAGCTTCAGGTGCAGACGGGCGACGGGCGCACGTTGCCCGTGACCGTGACCGACGTGTCGGAGGAAGCGGTGACGCTGGACGCGAACCATCCGCTCGCCGGCAAGGATCTGACTTTCGAGGTCGAACTGGTCGAGATCGTCTGATCTCTCAGAGGTAGGCGCCGAGAAGCAACGCCCCGCCCATCAAATGGGCGGCGGTCGTGAAAAGATACGCGCCGAGGGCCAGGGACGCCTGTCCGGCCGTCATCCGCTGTCTGCCGCGGCTGACCTTCTCGGCCGCCCTGATCGTCAGGGTGCCGAGCAGCGCGGCAAGGAAAAGCAGGACCGATTCCAGCACCAGCGCCGCAGCCGCGAAGGCCGCGCTCATCGCCAACGTCAGGCCCGTCGCGAGACGGTGATCGAAGGCTTGCGTGACCGCACGCACGCAGCGACCTCCGTCAAGCGGCCAGAGCGGCAGAAGATTGAGGAAGTTCAGTGCCGCCGTCGTCGCCGCGAAGATCCAGAGGAACTTCGAGATCGGATAGGACAATGGCAGGAAGACCTCGGAAAGCGAGAAGGCGAGCACCATCGGCGCGAGCGACAGGGCGGGTCCGGCGAGTGAGATGAAGAAGTCCTCCGCCTCCGACGCCGGCGGCTCGTCGGAAATGTCGTAGCCGCCGAGAAGCGGCACCAGCCGGAACCGGGCATCCTGGTGTCCCGTCGCGCGGAAGGCCGCGACGTGGCCCAGTTCGTGGATCATCACCGCGAAAATCAGGGCGACCCCGTAGAGCGGACCGAAGTACCATGCCGCGATCACGACGGTGACGGCGCCGAGGCCCATGCCCTGGGCGTCGGGACCCACCACGCGCATCCCCTGCGCCGTGGCGAAGCCACCCCTGAGCGCGTAGAGCGTCGCGGTCAGCAACAGGAGCGCACATGCGAATGTGAAGAGCATAAAACCCAAATCCCGACCCCTTTGTTTCCGGATTATCAACGCAATGGGGCTGGAATCGGGCAGGCGCGAGGCATTCTTCGGGGGAAATGCCGCCGCTCAGGCGACCTCGGCGTCCGGGACGATCACATCGGACAGGAGCCGGTTCAGGTCGCCCACGTGGCCGTCCGACCGGGCCGGGCGGTTGGGGTCCGACGTCACCACGACCGTCAGTTCCAGCGATGGCACGATGTAGATCATCTGCCCGCCGTAGCCGCGCGCATAGGCGACGTCGTGGCCGCCGGCGCGGGCGAGGAACCATCCGTATCCATAGTCGTGCCCCGAAAAGAACGACCGGGTGCGCGATATGAGCGACGCCGCGACCCAATCCTCCGAGAGAACCCGCCTTGCGTCGAACATGCCGTCGCGGCGGTAGACCTCGCCGAACCGGAAGAGGGCCAGCGGAGACAGCGCCATCTCGTTGCCGCCCATGTAGCGGCCCTGCGGATCACGCGTCCAGGGCGGGATCTGCACGTCGAGCGGAGCGCCGAGGCCATCGCGTGCGAGCTCGAGAAGCGACCGGCCCGTCACCTCGGACAGAACCGCGCCGAGGACGTGGTAGCTGCCGGTGGAATAGAGCATGCCGCCCCCCGGCTCGCCGACCATCGGCCGCGACAACGCATCGGCGACCCAGTTCCGGCTCGAGACCCAGCTGCCGTAGTTGCCGCCGGAAGTCCGTTCCAGTCCCGCCTGCATGGTGAGAAGATCGGCGATGGTGATGTCGCGCACCCGCGGGTCGGCGTCGCGCGGGATCAGACCGGGCGCGATCTCCGCCAGCGTCGCGTCCGTGCCCGGAAGGTCGCCCGCGTCGATGGCGATGCCGGTGAGCGCGGCGACGATCGTCTTTGAAACGGATTTGACGTTCACGGGGCGGTCGAGCGCGGGACCGCGGACCGCCTCGGCAGCCGCCACCTCGCCCTTCACCCCGATCACGAGGCTGTTAAGCTGGTCGAGCGTGCGCGCGCGGTCGAAGGCTGCGGAAAAGCGGGCCTCGTCCGCCCGTCCTTGGGGGGGAGGGATAACAAGGGCGGCGAGGCCCGCCAGCGTCGAACGTCGGGTTATCGACATCCAGGAGATGTAGTCGGCCCCGGTCCTGCGCCAGACCCGGTCGCGCCCTTGTGAACGTCTCAGAGGTGCTCGATCCGCGGCATGCCCATGACGTGATAGCCGCCGTCGACGAGGATGATCTGGCCCGTCGTGCAGCTGCTCTGATCCGAGGCGAGGTAGACGGCGGTCCCGCCGATCGCTTCCAGCGTGGCGTTCGCCTGAAGCGGCGCGTTCATCTCGGCGTGCTTGTAGGTCCGCCGCGCCCCGCCGATCGCCGCCCCCGCCAGCGTTTTCATCGGCCCGGGGCTGATGGCGTTGACCCGGATGCCCTCGGGGCCGAGATCGCTCGCGAGGTAGCGCACCGCCGTCTCGAGCCCCGCCTTTGCCATCCCCATGACGTTGTAGCAGGGCATCACCTTCTGCGATCCCTCGAAGGTCAGCGTCATGAGCGAGCCGCCTTCGGGCATCAGCATCGACGCGCGCCGAGCGACGTCGATGAAGGACCAGCACGAGACCAGCATGGACTTGGTGAAGTTGTCCCGGCTGGTGTCCCGGAACCGGAAATCGGTGGCGAGCTCCGCCTTGTCCGCGAAGGCGATGGCGTGGACCACGAAGTCGAGGCTGTCCCAGGCCCGCGCGATGGCGGCGAAGCCGGCGTCCATCGCGGCCTCGTCGGTCACGTCGAGATCGACGAGGATCTCAGAGCCCACGCTCGCGGCGAGAGGCTCCACCCGACGGCCGAAGGCGTCTCCCTGATAGCTGAAGGCAAGCTCCGCCCCCTCTGCATGGAGCGCCTGCGCGATGCCCCACGCGATCGACCGTTCGTTCGCGACGCCCATGACGAGCCCGCGCTTTCCCTCCATGATGCCTGCCATTCGCGTGTTCCTACCCGTGATGCCTGCTCAGCACGAGCGTGGCGTTCGTCCCCCCGAAGCCGAAGCTGTTCGATAGCGCCGTATCGATCTCCGCCTCACGGGTCTGCGTGACGATCTCTTCGGGCCGGAGCGCCGCGTCAAGCTCGGTGACGTTGATCGAGGGGGCGATGAAGCCGCCCTGCATCATCAGGATGGAATAGATCGCCTCCTGGACGCCCGTGGCGCCGAGGCTGTGGCCGGTCATCGATTTCGTGGCGGAGACGGGCGGGTGGTCCTCTCCGAAGACGCGGCGGATCGCCTCGATCTCGGTTACGTCGCCCACCGGTGTCGAGGTGCCGTGCGAGTTGATGTAGTCGACCTTGCGGTCGCCGAGCGTCGAGATCGCGATACGCATCGACCGCTCGCCGCCCTCGCCCGAGGGGGCGACCATGTCGTAGCCGTCGGACGTCGCGCCGTAGCCCGTGACCTCGGCATAGATCTTCGCCCCCCGCGCCTTGGCGTGCTCGAACTCCTCGAGCACGACCATCCCGCCGCCGCCGGCGATGACGAAGCCGTCGCGCGTCGCGTCATAGGCGCGGGCGGCGGTCGCGGGGGCGTCGTTGTACTTCGAACTCATCGCGCCCATCGCGTCGAACAGGCACGACAGCGTCCAGTCGACCTCCTCGCCGCCGCCGGCGAAGACGATGTCCTGCTTGCCGAACTGGATCTGCTCCACGCCCGCTCCGATGCAATGCGCCGAGGTCGAGCAGGCCGAGGAGATCGAGTAGTTCACGCCCTTGATGCTGAACGGCGTGGCGAGACAGGCCGAGACCGTCGAGGACATGCAGCGCGTGACCATGAACGGCCCCATCCGCTTCGGCGCGCCCTTCTCGATGACGGTGTTGTGCGCGGCGAAGAAGTTCGACGTCGACGGGCCGCCCGACCCGGCGATGAGGCCGGTGCGCTCGTTCGAGACGTCCGACGCTTCGAGCCCGGCGTCCGCGATCGCCTGCTGCATCGAAATGAACGCATAGGAGGCCGTCGGCCCCTGGAAGCGCAGGTCGCGCTTCTCGATGTGGTCGGCGAGGTCGATGTCCGGAACGCCAGCCACCTGGCTGCGGAAGCCATGCTCGGCGTAGTCGGGCTGGAAGGTGATGCCCGAGCGGCCCGCGCGAAGCGAGGCCTCGACCTCGCGCGCGTTGTTGCCGATGGACGACACGATCCCCAGTCCGGTTATGACGACACGGCGCATGGGCGCCTCCCTGTGTTCCCGTGGTCCGGCCTATCTAGAACAGGGGGGCGCGGCGGGGCAAGCGGTTAGCCGCAGATGGATGCGGGCCTCGGTGCCGCCCGGTCTCGGCACCCGGCGGGCCCTTGGCGGTTGCGGCGGCGCGGCGACGGTCGGCATCATGCGCGAAGCGTAGACGATGCAAGGCCACGACCCGAAACAGGCGGTCCTTTGCGCCACGCGGTTCCTGGTTTCGGCGATCGCAGGAGCCAAGGCTTGCCAAGCTTGCTCTCAGGGCATTTCATCGCACCGAATGATGGATGGTCGAGGGCGCGACAGTATGGCCGACAGACAAAAGATGGATTTTTGGGATTGGATCACGGGAGCGGCGTTCCTGGCGATGGGCGTGTATCTCGGTTTGGCCTTGAGCGGGCTGATCGAACTCGAAGGCGCCGCATTCTGGTTCACGGTCGTCTTCGTCGTGATTCCCTTCGGGTTCGTGTTCCTCCTCGTCTTCTACATGCATGACGTTGTGGATCGTGTCCTCAACGGGACGATCATACCTGCCTCCGTGAAGCGGTGGAGGAAACGCAAACCCGTGCCACTGCTCCTTAGCCTGCCGGCTGGTGTCGTGATCGGCGTCGTCGGGGCGCAGTTCGGACTGACCGAAGTCCTTCTTTGAGCTATCCGGTCGGCCGACCGGCGGACGAGGCATTCCCATCGGCCCCCCGTGTCTGCACAGACGTCGACCGTTGGCAACGTCTTCGTACCGGGCAAGCGCCGTCAGCTCTCGGAGAGAGCGACCTTCATGTCCTTGACCAGATAGATGGTTTCCCCGTCGGCCTCGACGCGTCCGTCCGCGACCCCCATCGTCAGCCTGCGCGTCTGCACCGCCTTAGTGAAATCCACATAATATGTCAGCATCTTGCGGTCGGGCCTGACCATCCCCGTCAGCTTCACCTCACCCACGCCAAGCGCGTAGCCGCGTCCCTGCCAGCCGCGCCAGCCCAGGTTGAAGCCTGTCAACTGCCAGAGCCCGTCAAGTCCTAGGCAGCCGGGCATGATCGGGTTCCCGGGGAAGTGGCATTCGAAAAACCACAGGTCGGGATGGATGTCGAATTCCGCGACGACATGGCCCTTGCCATGCGCGCCGCCGTCCTCGGAGATGTTGGTGATCCGGTCCATCATCAGCATCGGCGGCAGCGGAAGCTGCGCGTTGCCATGCCCGAAAAGCTCGCCCCGCGCACAGCGCAGAAGGTCGTCCTTGTCGAAGCTCTTCGGGTAATCCGCCATGCGGCCCTGCCCTTCGTGTGATTGATCCTGCCCGAACCGGCTCACCTGTATCACCCGTTTTGGACTGCGTGCAAGTCTGCGGGGCGGGGCGATCAGGACCGGTCCTCCCCTGATTTTCAATTGAAATCGTGGTGTCGCGCGCTCTATATACTAAGCGAAGAGGATTTGCGGAGTTCCGATGTCGCCCGAAGCCGTCGAACGCGGAAAGAAATGGCTGGCCGGCGCCGGGCTGCGCCCGACGCGGCAGCGCGTGTCGCTCGCCGTGCTTCTCGTCGGAGATGGTCACAACCGCCACGTCACCGCTGAGAGCCTGTTCCACGACAGCTGCGCGACGGGAAAGAAAGTCTCCCTCGCGACGGTCTACAACACGCTCCGCGCGTTTTGCGACGCGGGGCTCATGCAGGAGGTGACCGTCGACGGGACGAAGAGCTATTTCGACACGCGCATGGACGACCACCCGCATTTTTACTGGGAAGACAGCGCGACGCTGACCGACGCGCCCTCCGAGCAGCTCGACATCGTGAAGCTTCCCGAGGCGCCGGAAGGGACCGAGATCTCGAAGGTCGATGTCGTTATCCGGCTCCGTCGCGCCTGAAATTCCGTGCCGCTTTTCCGCGTGGCGCCCGTCCGATGTAACCATTTTGAAGAAGCGTCCAGAATGACATTTCGCTTGCCGTCACGGCCATTTGCCGCCCCGCTGATCCTTCTCATCGCCATGTCCGGCCTCGCGATGGCCCAGACCGCCGGCGAAGAGCCCCTCGTCGGCGCCCACGGGCTCGGGCTGCCGGCGACGTTCACCGGCACGCTGCCCTGCGCCGACTGCGACGGGATCGCGCACCACCTCGATCTCTTCGCCGATCAGACCTGGCAGATGCGGCGCGAGTGGCTCGGCGGGTCCGAGCCGCTCGTCGAGGACGGTATCGGCGCCTGGCATGCCGATCCATCGCGCAGCGCCATCGTGCTCGACGGTGCGCGCGCCGCGCCGATGTTATGGGAGGTGAAGGGCAACGACCGTGTCCGGCTCATGGATCTAGAGGGGCAACCGATCGAGTCGGATCTGCCCTACGAGCTTTCGGCCGGGCCGCTCGACGAGACCGATCTGTCGCTTCCGCTCGGTGGAATGGTGACCTATCTGGCGGACGCCGCGATCTTCGAGCACTGCGTCACGGGCCGGACCTATCCGGTCGCGATCGAGGACGCCTGGATCGACGTGGAACGGGCCTATCTCGAGGCTGTCGACGGCGGCACGCCGCTTTACGCGACCTTCGAGGGCAGCATCGCCCTGCGTCCCGCGATGGAAGGTCCCGACCGGCGTACGGTAACGGTCGACCGGTTCGTCGGCGTGTTCCCCGGCAGGACCTGCGAGAGCGCGCGCGCCGCCGCCGACTTCGCGAACACGTTCTGGCGGATCGCGACGCTGGGCGGCGCACCGGTCGGCGCGCTCGACGGCCGCCGTGAGCCCTTTCTTCTTTTCCACGCCGATGGCGCGATGAACGCGACGGTCGGCTGCAACATGATGCGCGGCCGCTACGAGCGGGACGGGGAGGGGCTCACGTTCGGCCCCGCCGCCTCGACGATGATGGCCTGCCCGCCGCCGCTGGACGCAGCCGAGCGCGCGCTGCGCTCCGCTCTGGAGAGCACCGCGGGCTTCATCCTCGCCGCCGACACGCTCGCGCTTCTGGATGAAGAGGGCGGGACCATCGCCACGTTCGCCGGCGCCTACCTGCCGTGAAGGCGCCGCGTCAGAACCACTGACCGGTTTCCATCAGACCCAGATCGAGAAGCTGCCGCGACGACCAGTCGAAGCGGACCGAACTGGGCCAGAGAAATGTCTGCACGTCGAACCGGCTCGCGGCGTTGGTGCGGAGTGCCTTGGCGGCGCGGAACGAACAGATCGCGGCGGTCAGGTTGTGGTGCCAGGCGCAGGCATAGGTGTTGTATTCCTCATCGGTCAGTGTGTGGTTCGCGCGAAGCCTCAGCCCGGGCTTGGCGCGAAACAATCCGATCCGGTCGATCTTGCGCCGGTCTTCGGGGATATGCTCCTCGAAGCGCCAGCGCAGACCTCCGAAGAAGTCGAGCTGACGTTCGGCCGGACCGTCCCGCCCGCTGCGCGCGAGGGCATAGTAGCCGGCCCGGTCGAGATGCGCGTCCCCGATGGAGACGCCGTTTTCACGCGCGCGAAGATCGGCGGCATAGAGATCGACCACATAGGTCAGCATCGCATCGCGCCGCTCCTCGGCGTGGAAGGTCAGCATCTCGCCCACGGTCCGCGTCTCGCAGAACGGGTAGAACAGGAACTCGGCGTTGTAGCAGTAGTAGAGCCATGCGCCGGGGCAGGCCTCGATGACCCGGTTGACGGCCGTCTCCGTCGCGGCGTCCTGCCCCATGTCCCACGGGACGTAGTGCACGTCACCGGCGATCTCCGCGGGGAGCTGGAACGCCTCCGGTCCGAAGACGACGAACGTGCGGAAGCCGATGTCGCGGTGATGGCGGATCGTCTCCTCCACGAGCACGGCGTCCTCGATGAAGATCAGCGCGACCGGCGCGGCGACAGGCGTCTGCCGCGCCGCCTTCGCGAAGTCGTCGAGAGTTGAATGCCGCATTCCGCTGCCCCTTGTCCGGCCAGCCTGCCGGACGCGCCCCGACATTTGTTGAACGCCCGCGCCTTGGCAACCGTTGCCGGAGCCGCGTGTGGCGTGTATTGAGCCGGTTCGATCGGAGGACGCGCGACATGGGCGAGCAGAAGAAGCTCTTCATCAGGACCTACGGCTGTCAGATGAACGTCTACGACAGCGAGCGGATGGCCGAGGCGCTGGGCGGGCAGGGCTATGTCCAGACCGACACGCCCGATGACGCCGACATGATCCTGCTGAATACCTGCCACATCCGCGAGAAGGCCGCGGAGAAGGTCTATTCCGAGCTTGGCCGGTTCAAGCCGCTGAAGGCCGCGAAGCCGGACTTGAAGATCGGCGTGGCCGGCTGCGTCGCGCAGGCCGAGGGTGCCGAGATCATGCGCCGCCAGCCGATGGTCGATCTCGTGGTCGGCCCGCAGAGCTACCACCGCCTGCCCGACCTCGAGGCGAAGGCGCGGGCCGGGGAAAAGGCGCTCGACACCGAGTTCCCCGAAGAGGACAAGTTCGAGAAGCTGAAGGGCCGCCCCAAGGCGCCACGGGGCCCCACGGCCTTTCTCACCGTGCAGGAAGGCTGCGACAAGTTCTGCTCGTTCTGCGTCGTGCCCTACACGCGCGGGGCGGAGGTGAGCCGCCCGGTCGCGCAGGTCATGGCCGAGGCGCGCGACCTCGTCGAGCGCGGCGTGCGCGAGATCACCCTTCTGGGCCAGAACGTGAACGCCTACCATGGCGACGGCGGGAGCGGCGACTGGTCGCTCGCGCGCCTGATCCGGGCGCTGGCCGAGGTCGACGGGCTGGAGCGCATCCGCTTCACCACCTCGCACCCCAACGACATGGACGACGAGCTGATCGCGGCGCACGGGGACTGCGCGAAGCTCATGCCCTACCTGCATCTTCCCGTTCAGTCGGGCAGCGACCGCATCCTCAAGGCGATGAACCGCAAGCACACGGCCGAAAGCTATGTCCGCCTGATAGACCGCATTCGCGCGGCCCGGTCGGACCTCCTGCTCTCGGGCGACTTCATCGTGGGCTTCCCCGGCGAGACCGAGGAGGATTTCCGGGCGACGCTCGATCTCGTCGAGGAGGTCGGTTATGGCCAGTCCTATTCCTTCAAGTACTCGACACGCCCCGGCACGCCGGCTGCCGAGCGCGACCAGGTGCCCGAGGACGTGAAGTCCGAACGTCTCCAGCGGCTCCAGGCGCTGCTCGACCGCCAGCAGAAGGCCGCGCAGGCCGCGATGGTGGGCCGCGAGGTCGGCGTTCTCTTCGAGAAGCCCGGCCGGATGCCGGGCCAGATGGTCGGCAAGTCCGACCATCTTCATGCCGTGCACGTCACCGCCGATGTCGCCGTCGGCCAATTGCGCCGCGTTCGCCTCATTGGCGAGAACAGTCACTCGCTGGCCGGTGAAATCGTGACGTAACGGGCGCTCTGCCTCTTTTATTGTCCGCAGATTTCCCTTTTCCGCCAAACTTCCGCTGCACCCGCCGTGCTTAACGATGGGTGAACGCCGCGCAGGACGTGCAGCGAGCAGGAAGACTTGAAAAGGTAACAGGATGTTTGGTTTGGGACGAGTGAAGCGGGCGGGCAGCGCGGGGCGGCTCAAGGGATCGGTTGCGGCCTTCGGGCGTGACGAATCCGGCGCCGCGACGGTCGATTACATCGTGATCACGGGAATGGGGGTTGCGGTCTCGGCGGTGCTCCTCCTCAACATCTCGAGCGGCAGCTCCAACGCCGCGATGGAGATGAGCGCGCAGATCGACAAGGGTGCAGATACCCAACTGAGCATCCCGGACGTGCCCACGTCGGGCTCCAGCCATG
>Ga0102931_1000262_pt1 | contig 25905 bp, 20 predicted proteins | sample SalPonR1_C_D1_MG_FD_79282 | JGI IMG/M metagenome (GOLD analysis project Ga0102931, IMG submission 79282) | Salt pond soil microbial communities from South San Francisco under conditions of wetland restoration - Salt Pond MetaG R1_C_D1_MG | ecosystem: Environmental > Aquatic > Marine > Intertidal... | reverse complement strand
GGCGCCGGTCAGGCGGGCGATCTCGGCCCGCGCGGCCTCTCGCAGCTTGGTCATGTAGGCCCCGCAGAAAGAGGCCTGTGTATGCGTGTTGGCGTAATAAGGCAGCACGCGATGGCGGATGAAATCCTCCACCTGCGTGAGCGCGCGCCCCGACGCCACGTAATCGGCATAGTGCAACTTACGTACGCCGAACGGCCCGTCTATCTCGACGCCTTCGCCGATCAGCCCCGCACGAACCCTGTCGTGAACGTCTTCGCCAAGAAGCGCGGCTTTGAAATCGTCAAGAGCAGTCATGTCATTCCTCGATTGAACCTCTTGAACCATGACACAAGATTTGCAAAATTTTTCACATATTTTGGGCATTGATTTACTAATTTTGGGTCATATAATCGTCACATGGCTGAAAAATTCGATCATTTTGATTTCCGCATCCTGGAAGAGCTCCAGCGCGATGCGGCGCAGTCGCAACGGGCGCTCGCCGAAAGGATCGGACTGTCACAGAACGCCTGCTGGCGCAGGCTCAAGGCACTGGAGGCCTCGGGCGCGATCCGCAATCGCACCGTGGTGATCGACCGTGAAAGACTCGGCGGCGGCTTCGTCGTGTTCTCGCTGATCAAGACCAGGCACCATTCGGTCGAGTGGCTGCGGCAGTTTCGCCAGCATGTCTCGGCGATCCCGGAGGTGATCGACTTTTTCCGGATCGGCGGAGAATACGACTATCTGATGAAAATCGTTGCCAGTGACATGGCCGGCTACGATGATGTCTACAAGCGCCTGATCGAGAATGTCGAACTGGAGGCCGTGACCTCTTATTTCGCCATGGAAGCGATCGAGGAACAACGCCCCGTTCCATTGCAGTGATCACCGAACGCCTGTTTCCACCTGATCGGTGGCATTCTTCGTCCCGAAGGGTCAGCGCCAGTTCAGCACGACCTTGCCGGCCCGGCCCGATTTCATGGCATCGAAGCCTTCGGCGAAATCGTCGACCTCCATCTGGTGCGTTATCACCCGGCTGACATCCAGCCCGTTCTGCAGCATCGCGATCATCTTGTACCAGGTCTCGAACATCTCGCGCCCGTAGACCCCCTTGATGGTGATTGCCTTGAACACGATACGAGACCAGTCGACCGGAGAGGAACCGGGCGGAATGCCCAGCAAGGCGATCTTGCCGCCCATGATCAGGCTTTCGACCATCTGGTCCAGGGCCTGCTGGTTGCCCGACATTTCCAGGCCAACGTCGAAGCCCTGCTTCATGCCCAGCCCGTCCATCACGTCTCGCAGATCCTCTTTGGTCACGTCCACGGTCCGAACGTTGCGGCAGACATGCTCGGCCAACCGCAACCGATCCGGGTTGATATCGGTGATCACCACGTGGCGCGCCCCGGCGTGGCGTGCGACGGCAGCGGCCATGATCCCGATGGGCCCCGCGCCGGTGATCAGCACGTCCTCGCCCAGCAGGTCGAAACTCAGCGCCGTATGGACCGCGTTTCCCAATGGGTCGAGAATCGCGCCGATTTCGTCGGGTATGTCGTCGGGCAGGGGAATCACGTTGAACGCCGGAAGCCGGAGGTATTCTGCAAAGGCTCCCTGAACGTTCACCCCGATTCCACGTGTCCCCGGGTCAAGGTGGAACCGTCCAGAGCGGCTCTGGCGGCTTTCCGTTCCGACCACGTGTCCCTCGCCCGAACACCGCTGGCCGATCTCCAGCCCGGTCACATTGCGGCCCAGTTCGACGATTTCGCCCGCGAATTCATGGCCGGTGATCATTGGCACAGGCACCGTGTGCGCCGCCCAGTCGTCCCAGTTCCAGATGTGGATGTCAGTGCCGCAGATCCCGGTCTTGTTGATGCGGATCAGGACCTCGTCCGGGCCGATCTCGGGCACGGGCGCCTGGACGATCCAAAGGCCCTCGGACGGGTGCGTCTTTTCCAGGGCTTTCATCGTGTTCGGCAGGTTCATGCGATCACGCCCAGGTCGCGGCCGACCTTGCCGAACGCGGCAAGCGCGCGGTCCAGTTGCTCGGTGGTCAGCGCCGCGTTCATCTGGGTGCGGATACGGGCCTGTCCGTGCGGCACAACGGGGAAGAAGAACCCCGAGACGTAGACACCCTCCTCGAAAAGGCCGGCCGCCATCTGTTGTGCAAGGGGCGCCTCGCCCAGCATCACCGGGATGATCGGGTGTTCGCCGTCGAGAAGATCGAAGCCCAACTTCTCAAGACCCGCGCGCCAATAGCGGGCGTTGTCGAACAGCCTTTTACGCAGGTCCGGCGTCTGCTCGACCAGACGGATCGCTTCCAGTCCGGCGGCGACGATCGGCGGTGGCAATGCGTTCGAGAACAGGTAGGGCCGCGCGCGCTGCCGCAACAGGTCAATCACCGGCTGCGGACCGGCGATATAGCCGCCCATCGCACCGCCCAGGGCCTTGCCCAGCGTCCCGGTCAGGATGTCGACATCAACGCCAAAGTGTTCAGGGGTTCCCGTTCCCCGCGGGCCCATGAAGCCCGTGGCATGGCAGTCATCCACCATCACCAGCGCGTCATACGCCCGAGCCAGCCGCGTGATCGCGGGAAGATCGGCGAGATAACCGTCCATCGAGAAAACGCCGTCCGTGGCGATCATGACGTGCCGTGCGCCATCGTTGCGCGCGGCCTTCAGATTGGCCTCCAGGTCGGCCATGTCATTGTTCGCGTAGCGATAGCGCCGGGCCTTGCACAGACGGATGCCGTCGATGATCGAGGCATGGTTGAGGCTGTCCGAGATGATCGCGTCTTCGGGCCCCAGCAGTGGCTCGAACAACCCGCCATTGGCGTCGAAACAGGCCGCGAAAAGGATCGAATCGTCCTTGTTCAGGAAGCCGGCCAATTTCTTTTCGAGCTGCCGATGCAGGTCCTGCGTGCCGCAGATGAAGCGGACCGAGGCCATCCCGAAACCGTGGTCGTCCATGGCGTCTCGCGCCGCCCGGACCAGGTCGGGATGATCGGCCAGCCCCAGATAATTGTTGGCGCAGAGATTTATGACTTCACGGCTGCCCACAACGACCTCGGCCGCCTGAGGTGAGGTCATCAATCGCTCTCGCTTCATCAGGCCATCGGCCTCGATCCCGGCAAGCGTGGCTTTGATGTCGTGGAAGAATTGATCGGACAAGACACAAGCCCCCTGAATCGATGCTGATGACGACGTGGCTGCCATTCTACCATATTGGAAAAATTCCGCAATATGGGAATAGGATGATCGGAAGCCCTATCGCGCTGGTGTCACCCGCCCTTCACGACGAGAAAGGCGCGCGCGCGGTCCTCGGCCTGCAGCCGGTGAGGCACATCCGCCGCATAGCGCGCGGTCTCACCCGCCTTCAGTCGTTCCGAAACCTCGCCACTGGTCACGACCAGCTTGCCCTCGATCACGGTCAGGTTCTCTGTCGTCCCGCGGATATGCGGCGCCGAATCCAGAACGCCGCCCTCGGCGAAGTGCAACTCGTAGACCTCGTGGTGCTCGGCATCCTCGGGCGGTGAAAGGATGCGGATCGTGCAGCCCGCTCCGTGGTTCTCGATGCTCGGAACCTCGGACGCGCGCAGGACTTCGATCTGGCTGTTCACCTGGTCTTCAAGCAGACCCGCGAAATCGACCTGCAAGGCACGGGTCAGGTTCCATAGCGTCGAGACGGTGGGCGAGGACTCGCCACGCTCGATCTGGCTGACCATGCTGCGCGACACGCCCGACAGCTTGGCGACCGCGTCAAGGGACAGACCCTGCGCCTGACGTGCCTGCTTCAGCCGTGCCGGCAGCCGAGAGAGAATGCAGTGAGGATCATCCATGCTGCCGAAAGGTAAGGTCTATGTTGGCACCTTGCCAGTCAAAAAGCCAGCACGGTGAAGTGTGGGCGCAGCGCTGTGAACATTTATCACCGGGTGGCTGCGAGGCGGCCAAGGTCATGCCGCCTTGGAGCTTGAACCTGAGTTGCCCCGGGGTCGTTGACGGTAACGGGCTGTAGGATCACCTGACATAAACGAGATTCTCACTGTCTGTTGGTGAGAGATAACCCGGAGCCGAGTGTTGGCTGCCAGGATCGTACCAACCTTCAACGAACTCACGGATTGCCATTCGTGGTCTGGCGCCGAAGGTCTGCCCGACTTGCGTCACCCGGTCCCGCGCTGTCGCATGATGCGGCGGGTAGGCATGACAGGGTGCCAGCATGTGCCCGGAGCCCCTCACGAGGATCACAGGAAGCATGCGGATCCTCGTAGCCGCGACTTCATGGAGGATGCTGCCGTGAGAGAAGACTAGCAAGTGGTCGGTCGCGGGAAAACCCTGCCGATCAGGGACTTGGATATCTGAGAATAATTCCGGAGCGACAGGGTGCAGCGTGGCCCTGCCGGTTCAACGACTGCCATACGTGGATGCGAGCATAGGCTGATCGTGCTCGCAGTTGAGAGCCGAGACTGCCTTGGTCTTAAGCCGGGTCTTTGGGACACGTTTCGACTTTTCGAGCACTTTATTTGATAATATCAAATTACTAACGATCATACCAAATTTCCTTGCCAGAATCGGCCCTCATCCTGATGCTTTGTGAACAGGGAGAGGACCACGATGACACCACGCAAGCCAGGCAGGCAGGGACGCGACGGGACGCCGGAGGCGAAGGTCGTCAAGCTTGACCAGCTTCCCGAGGAGATGGGCGGCCGCACCATACAGTCGGTGGAACGCGCCCTGAATGTTCTTGAGATCGTGGCCCAGGAACGCGATGGCGTGACCGTTTCGGAAATATCCGAGCGGCTCGAGCTCAACATTTCGACGTGCCATCACTTGATCACCACACTGGTCAAGAAAGGGTTCGTGGCGCATCTGGGCCGGGTGAAGGGTTACGCGCTTGGTACCCGCCTGGGCGAATTGGTCGAGATTTCCGAAGGCGAACGCGACCCGGATGTCCTTTTGGCCGACGAGTTGAAGGCGCTGGGCAAGCGGCTGGGCCATGGCGTGCAATTCGCCCAACTAAGCGACACATCCCTCTTGACCAAGCTCAGCTTCGCTGACCCCGACGATGAAGTGGCCGAGGCCAGCGAGGTCGAGAAAATGACCGCGCTTCATGCGACCGCGACGGGCAAGGCGATCCTGGCCTGGATTCCCGACACCGAATTGGTGCGCATCATCTCGTCCAACGGGCTGTCGTCCTACACGCCCCGCAGTATCACATCGCTGTCCGGCCTGGTCGAGGAACTGCGGCTGGTCCGCCGCCTGAAATATTCCGTCGATGACGAGGAGTTCCGCGAGGGCATCGTCTGTATAGGCGCCACCATTCGCGAAGGCGCGGGCGCGGTGCTCGGGTCCATATCCGTCACCGTTCCAGCCCACCGCGCCACCGAGGAATACCGCGGCTACCTGATCAAGGAAATGATCAGCGCGGCCAACGCGTTTTCCAACAAGCTGCGCAACCTGAAAACCTGAATATCAGATCAATCTACAAGGAGACCGACACATGTCCATGCCCGATACAGTGACCACCAGTGAGACCCATCCCGTCCCCGAGAAGATGAAGGCCTGGGTGCTGGGCGATCCCGGCGAACTGACCCTGTCCGAGAAGCCGGTTCCGGTGCCGGGCAAGGCCGAAGTGCTGGTGCGCATCGACGCCGTGGCGATCTGCGCCACCGACCTCGAAATCATCCATCACGGTCCGCCGGCCCAGATCGAAGGCGGCGACCCGTTCAACAAGAATTTCACCCCTGGGCATGAATACATGGGCACCGTTGTCGCCCTCGGGCCGGGTGTCGACGAATACGAGATCGGTGAACGCGTGACAGTCGAGATCCATGCCGGCTGCGGCCAGTGCAAGCGCTGCCGCCAGGGGATGTACACGTCTTGCCACAACTACGGCAAGAACTACGGCAACGTGGACAAGGGACACCGCGCCAACGGTTTCACCACCGATGGCGGCTTTGCCGAATACGCGGTGAACAACATCAACACGCTGATCCATGTCGACGATTCCATGTCCGACGAAGAGGCCACGCTGGTCGTGACCGCGGGCACGGCAATGTATGGCCTGACCGAATTGGGCGGCCTTGTCGCCGGCGAGAGCGTCGTGGTGACCGGCCCGGGCCCGATCGGCCTGCTTGGCGCGGCTGTCGCCAAGGCGCTTGGCGCGCAGCCCGTCATCCTGACCGGCACCCGCGACAACCGCCTGGAGATCGGCAAGCAGCTGGGCGCCGACCACGTGATCAACGTCCGTAACGAGGACGTGGTCGAAAAGGTCCGCGAACTGACCGGCGGCAAGGGCGTCGACTACGTCGTCGAATGCGCCGGCGCGCCCAATGGCCTGAATGAGGCGGCGCAGATGGTGAACCGCGGCGGCAAGATCTGCCTGGCGGCGTTCCCCGGCAACAGCCCCGAGGTCGATGTCGCCTACCTGGTGCGCAACAACATCTACCTCTACGGCATCCGCGGCGAGGGCAAGACCGCCACGCACCGCGCCGAGGCCTTCATGCGTCAAAAGCGGTTCGACTCCACGCTGATCCACACCCACACCTTCGAGATGGGTGACCTGGAAGAGGCCCTTCGCTACGCCAAGGACCGGGTCGAGGACGCGATCAAGGTCGTCGTCAAGAACCCCCACGCAGCCTCGAACAAGGTCGCGGCCGAGTAATCTCGCAACACAGGAGACAGCCATGCTGACCTACGACGTGTATCACATGCCGACGAGCCTGGAAGAGGCGCTGACCTTGTGGGCCAATGCCGCCGAGGGAAGCAGGCTCGTCTCCGGAGCGACGGACATCCTGCCCTGGGCCCGCGAGGGCCGGGCAGGGGACGTGCATCTGCCCGAAATGGTGGATGTCACCCGAATTCCGGACATTGATGGCTATGCTTTCGAAAAGGGCCGCATCCGGCTGGGCGCCAACACGGTCTATCAGGATTTTCTGACCGACGTGACTCTTATGCGCAGCCTGCCCTGCATGCCCTATTGCGCGATCTGGTTCGCCGACGACCAGATCCGGGAACAGGCCTCTTTGACCGGAAACCTTGTCAACGCGTCTCCGGTCGCGGATGGCACGCCCGCCGTCGTGGCGCTCAATGGCGAGATCGAGCTGGCACGGCTCGACGGCGGGCAAATCGTGCGGCGCCGGGTCCCGGTGGTGGATTTCATCACCGGCCCGGGCCGCACCCAGATTGCGCAGGACGAGATCGCCACGGCGGTGATCGTCGATGCCTGCAACGGCTTTGGCGGGTCGTTCCAGAAGGTAGGACTGCGCCGGTCGCTGGTGATCTCGGTGGCCTGCTGTGCCGCCCTGGTCAAGACCGATCGCGACGGCCGCGTATTCGAGGATGTGCGTCTTGCCTTGGGCGGGGTCGGACCGAGCCCGATCCGCATGATCGAGACCGAGAATTCGCTGCGCGGAGAACGCATCTCGCATGCGCTGATCGAACAGGTCGCACAGGCGGCTGCTGATCGGGTGGGCTCGCGCAGCCGCCAGGAATACCGCCGCGAGGTGGTGGTGAACTTCATCCGCGCCGCTTTGGAGGATGCCCTGACGAACCAGCCGGATATCGACGTGAAATTCGAAGATCAGGAGGAGCAGATCAATGCCTAAGCTCAGGATCGAAGCCGAAGTCAACGGCCGCAAGGTCAATCGTGAAACCGAACCGCACAAGCGCTTGCTGGATTTCCTGCGGGATGATCTGAACCTGACCGGCACCAAGGAAGGCTGTGGCGCCGGCGAATGCGGCACCTGTTCCGTCTTTGTGGATGGCAAGCTGGTCAAGTCCTGCCTGATGCCCGCCGGCAAGGCCAGCGGCGCGAAGATCGAAACCATCGAGGGCTTGGCCAAGCCAGGCGATCTGACGCCGATGCAGCGGGCCTTTCACAAGACCGGGGCCAGTCAGTGCGGCTATTGCATTCCCGGCATGGTCATGGCGGCGACCTCGGCCCTGCGGGAAAACCCCCAGGCCGATATCGAGGAGATCAAGGAACGCCTGGGCGGCAATATCTGCCGCTGCACCGGCTACACCAAGATTTTCGAGGCGGTCGAGATCGCCAAGGGCGTGATCGCCGGTACGGTCCCGGAAACCGCTCTTGAGGAAGACACGGTCGATGACAGCTTCATCGGTGCCAATGTGCGCCGGTTGGACGCGCCCTCGAAGGTCTCGGGCCGCCTGAAATATGCTGCCGACATCAAGATGCCGGACATGCTGCAGATGCAGGTGCTGCGTTCGCCCCATGCCCATGCCCGCATCCTGTCGATCGACACCAGCGAGGCCGAGGCGATGGACGGCGTGGCCTGCGTGATCACCGCACAGGATGTGCCGGGCACCGATGGGTTCGGTGTCTTCGTCCACGACCAGCCGATCATGGCCCGCGACAAGGTACGACATGTGGGCGAGGCCGTGGCCGCCGTGGCCGCCGAAGACCTGGTGACTGCGCGCCGCGCCCTGTCGAAGATCAAGGTGGAATACGAAGAACTTCCGGGCCTGTTCGATCCGGGGCAGGCGATGGACCCCGGCGCGCCTGTGATCCACGATTACGCCCGGGATAACCTGATCAAGCACATCCCCGTGCGCAAGGGCGACGTGACCGCAGGCTTTGCCGAGGCCGACCTGATCCTGGAGGACGATTTCACGACCCAACAGGTCGAACATGCCTATCTCGAACCCGAGGCCGGTATCGCCTATGTCGATCCCGATGACGTGGTCGTCGTGATCTCTCCGTCGCAGAACATCTCGCATCACCGGCACATGCTGGCCGAGATCATCGCCAAGCCGATCAACAAGGTGCGCTTCATCATGAGCCCGGTCGGCGGCGGTTTCGGCGGCAAGGAAGACATGATCTACCAGGGCATGTTGGCGCTGGCGGCAATGAAGACCCATCGCCCGGTGCAGCTGAACTTCACCCGAGAGGAAAGCCTGATCGCCTCGGCCAAACGGCACCCGTCGCGCGTGCATTACCGCATGGGCGTGAAATGGGATGGGCGGGTCACCGCGATCGAGTTCGACATGCTGTCCGACGGCGGCGCCTTCGGCATGTCCAGCGAGGGTGTGATGCGCAAGGCGGCAATCCTGTCCTGCGGGCCCTACGAGGTGCATAACCTCAAGGTCGATACCCGGGTGGTCTACACCAACAACACGCCATCGGGCGCGTTCCGGACATTCGGGGGGATGCAGGCGCAATTCGCGACCGAAAGCATGATGGACATGGCCGCCGAGGCGCTGGACATGGACCCGTTCGAGATCCGCCGGGTCAACATGATGAAGATCGGCGCCAAGACCCATACGCAGCAGACGCTCGAAACCGCCTCGCTCGATCGCGTCATGGACGCGGCGGAACAGGCCTCCCGCTGGGAAAAGGGCGCGCCCCGGGTGCGCGGCGCGACCCGCAAGGATCTGAACGGCCCCGATACACGGCAGCCCTGCACATTGGGTGCGCGGATCAAGAAGGCCTCCACGGACAGCGATGAATCGGAAAGGGTGGCATGATGACCAGCAGGATGAAGCGTGGCCGCGGCATGGCGGCGAGTTGGTATGGCATCGCGCGGACCGCGACGATCGACCGGGCCGGTGCCTGGGCGGAACTGGATGACGGGGGCACCGGCAAGGTGGTCACCGGCGTCACCGAGATTGGCGAAGGCATCCTGACGGTGCTGGCGCAGGTGGCGGCCGAGGAAATGGGCATTCGTCCCGAGGATGTGACAATCGGTGACAACGACACCTCCCGAGCCCCCGAGGCGGCCCATGCCGGTGCGACCCGCCAGACCTACATGATCGGTAATTCGGTGGCCCTGGCCGCCCGCGAGGCGCGAGACGCGCTTTTCGAGGAAATCGCCGATCACTGGGACGTGCCGGTCGAGAGCCTGCGCGCCTTCAACGGCGAAATCTGGGCCGAGGACACGAACCTTCGGATGACGATGGAAGACGCCGTCGCCACCTGCAAGGGGCGCGGCGTTGTGCCCGTGGGGTCGGCCTCGTTCACCGCCCATGGCACCGGGCTGGACCCGGTCGATGGCTCCGGCAGCCCCTGGCAGGCCTATGTCTTCGGCACCCAGGTGGCCGAGGTCGAGGTGGATACCTGGACCGGCGAGGTGCAGGTGCTGGGCATCTGGGCCGCCCATGATGTGGGTCGCGCGATCAACCCGCGCGGCGTCGAGGGCCAGATCGAGGGCGGCGTGGTGCAGGGCCTGGGACAGGCCTTGATGGAGGAATACACCACCGAGAAGGGCCATGCGATCACCCATGGCTTCGCCAAGTATATCCTGCCGACCTCGCTGGATATTCCCCAGATCAACTGCTCGATCGTCGAGGACCCGGATCCGAAAAGCCCTCTCAGGGCCAAGGGGATCGGCGAACCGGCCCTGGTGCCGACCGCCCCGGCGATCATGAACGCGATCTACGACGCCATCGGCGTCAGGATCAAATCCCTTCCTGCGACCCCGGAAAGGATCCTCGAAGCGTTGCGAAACCATGTTCCGGGGAGGGAACAGATCGCACAGTCGGCCCGGTTGGAGCGCGCCGAAGCCGCAAGACACCAAAGCGCCAAGGTCTGATCCCACGCGGGATCGGCCAACAATTCCAAGGGAGGAAGACATGAAACTCAAGACAAGTATCAAGAGTGGGCTGACAGTGGCCGTGACCGCCGGGCTTATGGCGTTCGGCGGGACCGCCAAGGCTGACTATCCGGAAAAGCCGGTGGAAATGACCATTCTGTTCGGCGGTACCGCAAATACCATCGCGCAGCTGTTATCCGAGCTGATGACCGAGGAACTGGGCGAGCCAGTTGTGCCCGTCAGCCGCACCGGCGGCGGCGGTGCCGTGGGCTATTCGCACGTGGTCGCGACCGCGCCGGATGGCTATAATGTCGTGTGGAACTCGAACTCGATCAGCACGGCACACCACACGGGTCGCGTGCCCTTCGATCACTCCGCCTTCACGCCGATCGCGCGCGTTTCGACCGAGATCCCGGCCCTGGCCGTCAATAGCGACACCGGCTGGGATACCTTGGCCGACCTGAAGGCGGCTGTGGAAGAAACGGATGGCCGGTTCAACGTGGGCATCTCTGGCAAGGGTTCGTTCACCCACCTGACCTCGGCGGCGCTGTTCGATGCAATGGGCGTCGGCGACAAGGTTGCCTATATCTCCTACGGGAAAGGCAATGCGCCAGTCGAGCTTCTGGCCGGTCGGATCGACGCGGCCATCCAGTGGCCGGGCCAGTTCGTGTCTTATGTCGAAACCGGTGATCTGAACGTTATCGCCGTGACTGGCGAAGAGCGGGTCGCCATCCTGCCGGATGTGCCGACCGCCCAGGAACAGGACGTCGATGTCAACATCTCGATGTGGCGTGGCCTGGCGGCGCCCGCAGGGACGCCCGATGACGTCGTTGCCACCCTCCAGGCGGCGGCCGAGGCCGCGGTAGCCAGCGAGGACTTTCAGAATGCGGCAGGCAATATCGGCTTCGCGCCGGCATTTCTGGACGCCGAGGCATTTGACGCCCTGATAGAAAGCGACGACGCCTTCTATGGTGAACTGCTGCAACAGTTGGGCATGGCCCAGTAGCAGCCACCAAATCGGCAAGAGGATCATGAAGATGACCAACCGTGTCCAGGATATCATTGTCGCAACGGTGCTTCTGCTGCTGGGTGCGGTCTGGACCTGGTTGGTCATCGACACGATCCGCCCGGGCCAGGGGGCGGGGGATATCGGGGCCCGCGCCTTTCCGTTGGTCTTCGGAGCGCTCCTGATGGTGTTGTCCGGGGTTCTGCTGCTGAGCGCGCTGCCCCGGTCGGACCGGGAGGACAACACGTTCGTCGGGGACATGGAAATCCCCAAGTCATCGCGCCTGGACTGGGTGCCCGCCCTGTTGGTTCTGGGGCAGATCTGTCTCTACGGCTTCCTTCTCGAGAAGATCGGTTTCGTTCTGGCCACACCGATCATCGTTCTGCTGGCCATGGCGGTCAGCCTGCGAGAACGCTCTCCGGTCAAGCTGCTTGGCATGTCGCTGGGCCTGACCGTCGGCAGCTGGATGCTCTTCGAGAAAGTTCTGGGAATCTACCTGGCCAACGGCACTTGGCTCAACCTCGGATAGGAACATGGACCTCTTTCTTGACGCACTTTCGCTTGTCCTGACGCCCGCGGCCATCGCTTCGATCGGCCTGGGGGCGTTGGTCGGGCTGATCTTCGGCTCGATCCCGGGCCTGACCTTCACGGTCGCCCTGGCCCTTGCCCTTCCCATCACCTTTGGCATGGATCCCGTGCCTGCCATCGGCCTGCTTCTGGGGACCTATATCGGCGGCATGACCGGCGGGTCCGTTTCGGCGATCCTGCTAGGCATACCCGGCACACCCTCGGCCGCGGCGACCGTGTTGGACGGCCATCAAATGACCAAGCAGGGCCAAGCCTCAATCGCGCTTGGCACCGCGGTGATCGTCTCGGTGTTCGGGGGGCTGTTCAGCTTGCTGGTGATGATCGTTTCGGTCGACCTTGTGTCGCGGCTGGCTATCGGGTTCGGGCCGGCGGAACTCTTTGCGCTGGTGCTTTTCGGGATGTCCACCATCTGCGGACTATGCGGCGACTCGCTGGTCAAGGGGCTGATCTCAGGCGTGCTGGGCCTGATGATCATGACCGTCGGCATCGACGCCATCGACGGCGTCCCGCGGATGACATTCGGCAGCATCAACCTTCTGCAGGGGGTCAACCTGTTGGTGGCGATGATCGGCCTGTTTGCCGTGCCTTTCGTCATCGAGGCCTTCGCCCGGAAGGGGGAAACGGACCCCCAGGCCCAGCGTGTCGCGAAAGTGCGCGCCGAACTGCCCTCTCTGAAACTGCTCTTCGGCAAGATTTCCCTGATCCTGCGCTGTTCGGCCCTGGGCACGGGCATCGGCGCCATTCCCGGCACCGGGGGTGCCATCGCGTCCTTCCTGGCCTACGACCATGCCAAGCGGTTCTCCAAGAAGCCGCAGAGCTTCGGCAAGGGCAACATGGAAGGCGTCATCGCCCCCGAGGCCGCAAATAATGCGGTAACCGGCGGCACGCTGATCCCGCTGCTGTCGCTTGGTATTCCGGGCGATCCGGCCACGGCCATCGTGTTGGCGGGCCTGATGATCCACGGCATCCAGCCCGGGCCGGCGCTGTTCATGAACAATGCTGGCGAGGTCTACGGCATGTATGTCGCCGTGGCGCTGGCCTATGTCTGGGTGCTGGCCCTGCAGCTCATGGGCATCCGCATCTTCGTGCACGTTCTCAAGATTCCGCGCGAGATGCTGGCGGTCGCGGTCCTGGTCCTGTGTGCCATCGGCGCCTACTCGATCCGCAACAGCGCCTTTGACATCTACGCCATGGGGGCCATCGGCCTGCTGGCCTATGTGCTGGTCGCCGTGCGCGTGCCGATCACGCCCATCATCCTGGGCATGGTTCTTGGCCCGACGCTCGAGAACGAATTCCGCACGGCCATGATGCTGTCGGGCGGCAGCCTCGACATCTTCCTGACCTCGCCCACGGTGCTGGTGTTTTTCGCGCTGGCGGCGGGCGTGATCGGATTGCAGGTCGTGGCGGAGCTGAAGTTGAGAAAGAAAATCAAAGAAAAGATCGAGATCACAGATGCTTGACGATAACCAAATGCCCGAAGAAACGGAAAAGCAGATCCGGAAGAGAGCGATCAGACTGGCCGTCAAGAGCGTCGACGAAGCCCTCGGCGGCGATGCCGACGACGGGATCGAGGATTTGACCCTGTCCGAGGCGCTGGTCATCGGGCTGATGAAGCAGGGCGTGCGGCGCTACTACGCGATCTTCGGCCATGGCTCGACCGACCTTGGCGAGGTGCTGCGTATCTATCACGAGCAAGGCGCCGTCGAGGTCATCAATTGCCGCAACGAGGTCGAGATGGCCCATGCCGCCACGGCCCATGCCTGGGTCTACGGTGAAACGCCCGCGGTCATCACCTCTATCGGACCGGGCGGGCTTCAGGCCATGGCCGGCTCCCTGGCCGCGGCCTCCAACGGCGTGGGCCTTTACCACATCTACGGGGACGAGACCACGCAGGGCGAAGGCTACAACATGCAGCAGGTGCCCAAGCCCGAACAGGGGGTTTTCGGCAAGGTAACCGCGCTGATGGGCCAGTCCTACACGCTGCACACGCCTGGGGCGCTGCGCGAATGCCTTCGGCGGGGCACGTCCTGTGTGCATCACCCCTACAAGGCGGGACCGTTCTTCATCATGCTGCCGATCAACACCCAGCCGCAGCGCACCAAGGTGAACATCGCCACGCTGCCCGCCCGGCAGGCGTTGCCGCCGATGGCGCCGGCACGGTCCGATGACCTGCGCGCGGCCGTGGATTTCATACGCAACCGAAAGCGCATCGTCATCAAGGCCGGCGGCGGCACACGGGCGCATTACAAGGCAGTCCGCGCCCTGGCTTGCCGGATCGGCGCGCCGGTCGTGCTCTCGCCCGGGTCGACCGGGGTGATGATGGATGCGCATGCCCAGAACATGCATGTAGGTGGATCCAAGGGCTCGATCTCCGGCAATTACGCGATGCAGAATGCCGACGCGCTGATCGTCATCGGCAGCCGCGCGGTCTGCCAGGCGGATTGTTCGGGTGTCGGCTATCCGAATGTCGAAGCGGTGCTGAACATCAACGGCGATTTCGATGACCTGACCCATTACGCCAACACGGTCGGCCTGCCGGGCGACATCACCGCGGTCATCGACCTGCTGTTGGCCGAGCTGGGCGAAGACAGCGGCATCGGCATGCGCAAGGAGTGGGGACGCGACTGCGCCGCCAAGAAGGACGAATGGACTGCCTTCAAGGCCAAGCGCATCCATGCCGCGCCGATCGAGGACGAGGTCTGGCAACGCCCCGTGCTGACCCAGCCCGCAGCGATCCATACCGTTGCGACCTTCGCCAACGAGACCGGCGCGATCAAGTTCTTCGATGCCGGCGACGTTCAGGCCAACGGGTTCCAGATCGTCGAGGATGACCAGCCGGGCCAGACCTATACCGAAACCGGCGCGTCCTTCATGGGTTTCTCGGGATCCGCGCTTCTGGGCGGGGCGGGCGTCCGCGACGCGAAATACGGCATCGCCTTTACCGGGGACGGGTCGTTCATGATGAACCCGCAGATCCTGATCGACGCCGTCGAACACGGGGTGCGCGGCATGGTGGCCCTGTTCGACAACCGTCGCATGGCCGCGATCACCGGGCTGCAATACGACCAGTACGGCCGCGAGTTCAAAACCAATGACAGCGTTGCTGTGGACTATGCCGCGATGGCGGCCTCGGTCATGGGCGTCAAGGCGGTCTTCGGCGGGCATTCGCGCGAGGACCTCGAAGCGGCGCTGGCCGAGGCTCATGCCCATGACGGGCTCTCGCTGGTGCATATCCCGGTCTATTCCGGGCGCGACCCGATTGCCGGGATGGGGGCCTATGGGTCCTGGAACGTGGGCAACTGGGTCGAGGACGTCCAGGGCGAATACCTGAAAGCAAAGATTTAAGGGAGGCAGGCATGTATCAGGATATCAATCTCTTCATTCGAGGAGAGTGGACACCCGCCTCGGACAAGGCGACCAAGACCGTTACCGACCCGGCCACGGAGGACGTGCTGGGAACCATCGCGGCCGCCACCGAGACGGATATCGACGCAGCCCTGGACGCCGCGCAGGCGGGATTCGAGGTCTGGCGCAAGACCGGCACCTGGGACCGGGCCGCGAAAATCCGCAAAGCCGCCGACCTGATCCGTGACCGCCAGGCACAGATCGCCGAGCTGATGTCGCTGGAAACCGGCAAGCCCGTGGCCGAGTCCATGGGCGAAACCGCCGCCGCCGCAGACCAGTTCGAATGGTATTCCGAGGAAACCAAGCGCATCTACGGCCAGGTGATCGGAAGCCGCACGACCGACAGCCGCATGGTGGTGATCCATCAGCCCGTCGGCGTTGTCGCGGCCTTTTCGGCATGGAATTTCCCGGCACTTCTGCCGGCGCGCAAGATCGCCCCGGCCATTGCCGCCGGGTGCGCGATCATCATCAAGCCGGCGGGGGAAACCCCGGCCAGCTGTGCGGCCCTGGTTCAGGCCTGCCACGATGCCGGCATTCCGCCCGGCGTCGTCAACTTCCTGACCGGCAGTTCCAACCAGATCGCCACGCGTCTGATCCGCTCGCCCATCGTGCGCAAGGTCAGCGTCACCGGCTCGGTTCCCGTGGGCAAGCAGATCCTGTCGCTGGCTGCCGAAGGGGTCAAGAAAGTGTCGATGGAACTGGGCGGGCATGGGCCCGTGCTGGTCTTCGACGATTTCGATGCCCGCCAGGCCGCCGAGATCTGCGCGCCCACGAAGTTCCGCAATTGCGGGCAGGTCTGCATCTCGCCCACGCGCTTTTACGTGCACGAAAACAGCTACGAGGCCTTCGCCGAACGCTTTGCCGAAATCGCCAAGTCGCTCAAGGTCGGGCGCGGGCTGGACGAGGGCGTGCAGGTTGGCCCGATGGCCAATCAGCGGGGCCTGGAGAACATCCAGCGCATGACGCAGGACGCGCTTGATCGCGGGGCCGAATTGCTGGCCGGGGGCAAGCCGCCCGCCGGGTTCAACAAGGGGTATTTCGTCGAACCCACCGTACTGGGCCGGGTGCCCGACGACGCGCTGGTGATGACCGAGGAACCATTCGGCCCCATCGCCCCGATCACCACCTTTACCGATTATGACGAGGTGATCGAACGCGCCAATTCGCTGCCCTTCGGGCTGGCCGGCTACATCTTCTCGCATGACCTCAGCCGGGTGACCCGGGCCTATGAAGACCTGGAACTGGGCATGGTCGGTGTCAACGAGATGCTTCTGGCCACGGCCGAGGCCCCCTTCGGCGGTGTCAAGGAAAGCGGCATGGGCCGCGAGGGAGGGTCGCTGGGCATCCACGACTACCTCGATCCGAAATACGTCAAGATGAAACTCGCGGGATAAGCCGACATGACAGACGAGCAAGAACAGGGCTTCGCACGGGGCCTGACCAACTACGGCGACCGGGATTTCTCGGTCTATCTGCGCCGGTCCTTCGCAGCCTCCATGGGCTATTCCCGCGACGTTCTGAAAAAGCCCATCGTCGGTATCGCCAACAGCTTCTCGGGCTTCAACAGTTGCCACCGGCATTTCCCGGAACTGATCGAGGCGGTCAAGCGCGGGGTCCTTCTGGGCGGCGGGTTGCCGGTGGAATTTCCCACCATCTCGCTGGGCGAGGTCTATCTCAGCCCGACCAGCCTGAAGTTCCGCAACCTGATGTCCATGGACACCGAGGAAATGATCCGCGCCCAGCCGATGGACGCAGTGGTGCTGATGGGCGGATGCGACAAGACTGTTCCGGCTCAGCTGATGGGCGCCGCCTCCGCCGACCTGCCGGCGGTGCAGTTGGTGGCCGGGCCGATGATGACCTCGCGTCACGGCGAGGAACGCTTGGGGGCCTGCACCGATTGCAGGCGCTTCTGGGGCAAGTACCGTGCGGGCGAGGTCTCGGATGACGAGATCAACCATATCGAGGGGCGCCTGGCCACGACGGCGGGCACCTGCGCGGTGATGGGCACGGCCTCGACCATGGCCTGCATCGCCGAAACTCTCGGTTTTTCCTTGCCCGGCACGGCGGCGATCCCGGCGGTCAACGCGGACCGCCTGCGCGCGGGCGAGGCTTCGGGCCTGGCGGCAGCGCGCATGATCACCGACCCGATCAAGCCCAGCCAGCTGCTGACCGAGAAATCGGTGGAAAATGCCCTGCGGGTCCTGCTGGCCCTTGGCGGGTCGACCAACGCCATCATCCACCTGACCGCCATCGCCGGACGCATGGGTATCAAGATCTCGCTGGACCGGATGAACGAATTGTCCGACACGACGCCGGTCCTGGTGAACCTCAAGCCCGTCGGGTCGGCCTACATGGAGGATTTCTTCTTTGCCGGCGGCATGGGGGCGGTGCTGCGCGAGCTCAAGCCGCTCCTGCATCTCGACACGCTGTCGGTCTCGGGCGAAACCCTGGGCGACCGGCTGGAAGAAGACCCGGGCTATGTCGACCGCCGGATCATCGCCAAGGCCGCAGAGCCCCTGGAACCCCAGGGCGGTCTGGTCGCGCTGTTCGGCAACCTTGCGCCGCGCGGGGCGATCCTCAAACGGTCGGCCGCCGATGAGCGCCTGTTCGAGCAAGAGGGCCGCGCGGTGGTCTTCACCTCGCTGGCCGACCTGGCGGCCCGCGTCGACGACCCCGATCTCGACATCACCGAGGACGATTTCATGGTCCTCCAGAATGCCGGGCCGAAAAGCGCCTCGGGCATGCCCGAGGCCGGCTACCTGCCGATCCCGCGCAAGCTCAGCTCCAAGGGCGTCAAGGACATGGTGCGAATCTCGGATGCGCGCATGTCGGGCACCGCGTTCGGCACCATCGTGCTGCATGTGACGCCGGAAAGCTCGACCGGGGGCGTGCTTGGGCTGGTGCGCGACGGGGATCGTATCCGGCTTTCGGTCAAGGACAAGCGTATCGAGTTGCTGGTCGACGAGGCCGAGCTGGAAAGCCGCCGCGCCGCGTGGGTCTCGCAGAACGAACCGGCCGAGATGCGGCGCGGCTATGACCGGCTCTATGCCGAGCAGGTGCTTCAGGCCGACGAGGGCTGCGATTTCGCGATCCTGCAACCGAATGGTCGAACAGCCGCCGAACAAGGGGAAGACAAGGGATGAAGATCGGAACACCAGCGGAAATCCTGAAGGGCGAGGCACGGGTGGCAATGACGCCGGACAGCGCGGTTGATCTGCAGAAACTGGGCTACGAGTGCCTGATCCAGTCCGGGGCCGGCGCCAAGGCCGACTTCGCGGATGCCGATTATGAAGCGGTGGGCGTGACCGTCCTCAAATCTGCGGACTCTTTGTGGAAGTCTTCTGATATTGTTGCGAAGGTTCGTGTTCCGACGGAGACGGAGCTTAAGCGGCTTCGGGCGGGGCAGACGCTGATCACCTTTTTCAACCCTTCGGAGAACGAAGGGGGTCTGGAACTGGCGAGGTCCAAGGGCGCGAACGTGATCGCGATGGAGATGGTGCCGCGGATCAGCCGGGCGCAGAAGATGGACGCGCTCAGTTCCATGGCCAATGTCGCGGGCTACCGCGCGGTGATGGAGGCGGGCAACAACTTCGGGCGCTTTTTCACGGGTCAGATCACGGCCGCGGGAAAGGTGCCGCCGGCGCAGGTCCTGGTCGTTGGCGCGGGCGTGGCGGGTCTTGCCGCCATCGGGGCCTCGACCTCGCTGGGGGCGGTCACCCATGCGTTCGACGTGCGCCCCGAGGTGGCCGAGCAGGTTGAATCCATGGGCGCCGAGTTCGTCTTCCTCGACTTCGAGGAGGACCAGCAGGATGGCGCGGCCAGCGGCGGCTATGCCTCGGTGTCCAGCCCGGAATTCCGCGAGGCGCAGCTGGCCAAGTTCCGCGAGCTTGCCCCGAAGATGGACATCGTCATCACCACCGCGCTGATCCCGGGCCGCGAGGCGCCCAAGCTGTGGCTGGAGGACATGGTCAAATCCATGAAGCCGGGCTCGGTGATCGTCGACCTGGCCGCCGAACGGGGCGGCAACGTGGAAGGCACGGTCAAGGACGAGAAGGTCGTGACCGACAACGGCGTGACGATCATCGGCTACACCGATTTTCCCAGCCGGATGGCGACGCAGAGCTCGAACCTCTATGCCACCAACATCCGCCACATGGTGACCGACCTGACGCCTGAAAAGGATGGCCAGGTCGTGCACGACATGGAGGATGACGTGATCCGTGGCGCCACGGTGACGCATGGCGGCGAGATCACCTGGCCGCCGCCGCCGCCCAAGGTGCAGGCCATCGCGGCGCAGAAGAAGCCCGAGGTCAAGGAGCCGACGGCGGAGGAAAAGCGCGCCGCCGAGGTGGCCGCCTTCAAGGCGCAGACGCGCAACCAGGTCACGCTGCTGGGCATCGGCGGGGCGCTGATCCTGCTGGCGGGGCTTTATGCGCCGGCCAGCTTCATGCAGCACTTCATCGTCTTCGTTCTGGCGGTCTTCGTGGGCTTCCAGGTGATCTGGGGCGTGGCGCACAGCCTGCACACGCCGCTGATGGCCGTGACCAATGCGATCTCGTCGATCATCATCCTGGGCGCGCTGATGCAGATCGGTTCGGGCTCGGGCCTGGTGATCGTGCTGGCGGCGGTGTCGGTCTTCATGGCCGGGATCAACATCTTCGGCGGTTTCCTCGTCACCCGGCGCATGCTCGCCATGTTCCAGAAATCCTGAGGAGGAGCGGACAATGGACTTCGGATTCACCATCGCGGCCTATGCGGTCGCCGCTGTTCTCTTCATCCTGTCGCTTGGCGGTCTCTCGGGCCAGGAAAGTGCCAAGCGCGCGGTCTGGTACGGCATCGCGGGCATGGCGCTGGCCGTCGTGGCGACGCTGATCGGGCCGGGCGCGGGCTTCTGGCTGCTGTCGCTGGTGCTGATCGGCGCGGGTGGCGTGATCGGCGTCTACGTCGCGCAGCGCGTCCAGATGACCGAGATGCCGCAACTTGTCGCCGCCATGCACTCGCTGGTGGGCCTTGCGGCGGTCTTCGTCGGTTTCAACGCGCATTTCGAGATCGGCCGCGTGGCCGCCACCTATGCCGCCGCCGACCTGCCCTTTCCGCAGCCCGAGTACGGCGCGCTGGCCGGCGCCGCGAAAGAGGCCGCCGAGGGCTTCCGCGGGTTTGCCGCCATCGTGGCCAAGAAGACCGCCGTCGAGATCAACATCCTGCGGGTCGAGCTGTTCCTGGGCATCCTGATCGGGGCGGTGACCTTCACCGGGTCCGTCGTTGCCTTCGGCAAGCTGGCGGGCAAGGTCACCTCGAAGGCCGAGAAGCTGCCCGGCGGGCACATGCTCAATGCGGGCGCGGCGCTGATCGCGCTGGTCTGCCTGGTGTGGTATCTCAACACCGGGGGTCTGCTGGCGCTGGTCATCATGACGCTGGCCGCGCTCTTCGTGGGCTATCACCTGATCATGGGGATCGGCGGGGCGGACATGCCGGTGGTCGTCTCGATGCTCAACTCCTATTCGGGCTGGGCGGCGGCGGCGATCGGCTTCAGCCTGGGCAATGACCTTCTGATCGTGGTGGGCGCGCTGGTGGGCTCCTCCGGTGCGATCCTGTCCTACATCATGTGCAAGGCGATGAACCGGTCCTTCATCAGCGTCATCCTGGGCGGCTTCGGCGGCCCCGCGGGTGAACAGATGGAGGTCGAGGGCGAACAGGTTGCCATCGAGGCCGAGGGCGTTGCGGCGGCCCTGGACGAGGCCGACAGCGTGATCATCGTGCCCGGCTACGGCATGGCCGTGGCGCAGGCCCAGAATGCCGTCAGCGACCTGACCAGGAAGTTGCGCGGCAAGGGCAAGGAGGTGCGCTTCGCCATCCACCCCGTCGCCGGCCGCCTGCCCGGGCACATGAACGTGCTGCTGGCCGAGGCCAAGGTGCCCTACGACATCGTGCTGGAGATGGACGAGATCAACGACGACTTCCCGGATACGGACGTGGTCATCGTGATCGGGTCGAACGACATCGTGAACCCCGCCGCCCAGGACGACCCCAACAGCCCCATCGCCGGGATGCCGGTGCTGGAGGTCTGGAAGGCGAAACAGGTCTTCGTCTCCAAGCGGGGCCAGGGCACCGGGTACTCCGGCATCGAGAACCCGCTGTTCTTCAAGGACAACACACGCATGTTCTACGGCGATGCAAAAGGCTCGGTGGACAAACTGCTCGGGCTGATCCAATGACGCGGCTACGACAGGGCATCACCGGACAGGGTCGCGGGCTTGCCGTGCGGTCCGGTGACGTGGCTGGTGAGCGCCATGTTTGAAACCGGATTGCGCAATCCCGACCGAGGCATCGACGCGCAGGGCTACCCGGCGCGCTATGCCCGATACAATGCCGGGGTTTCGGCGTTGCTGGAAACCTCGCTGATCAACGGCGATGGCCGGTTGTCGCGCGAGGGCGCTCTCGTGGTGGATACGCGGAAGTTCACCGGGCGGTCGCCGAAGGACAAGTATATCGTGGTCGAACCGTCGATCCGGGATGATATCTGGTGGGAGGGCAATCGTGGCCTGAGCCCAGAGGATTTCGAGACGCTCAAATCGGACATGCTGAACGTGCTGGCCGATCGTGACGTGGAGGTGCAGGACCTGGTTTGCGGCGCCGTGGCCGAGCACGCGGTCAATATCCGGCTGATCGCGGGTTTCAGCTGGCATGCGCTGTTCTTGCGGCACCTGCTGCGCCGCCCGCCCCGGGAGGCGCTGGCGGGCTACAGGCCGGACTTCACGATCATCAACCTGCCACATTTCCTCGCCGACCCGGCCCGCCACGGCACGCGCAGCGAGACCGTCGTCGCGCTGAGCTTCGAGCAGGAACTGGTTCTGATCGCGGGCACGGAATATGCCGATGAGAACAAGAAGGCCGCCTTCACGATCCTCAACCACCTGTATCCCGCACGTGGTATCCTGCCAATGCATTGTTCTGCCAACCATTCGGCGCAGAATGCCAGGGACAGCGCGCTGTTCTTCGGCCTGCCTGGCACCGGCAAGACCACGCTTTCCTCCGATCCCACCTGCAAGCTGATCGGGGATGACGCACACGGCTGGTCCGATGACGGGGTCTTCAATGTCGAGGGCGGTTGCTACACCAAAACCGTCTGCTTGTCCCAGAAGTCCGAGCCGGAGATCTGGGGGGCGGTGCATGCCTTCGGTGCGGTGCTGGAAAACGTGGTGATGGAGGAGGGCAGCCGGGCGCTGCTGCTCGATGACGACACGATCACCGAGAACGCCGGCGCAGCCTATCCGCTGGAGCGGCTGGCCAATGCGGCGCCGACCTCGCGCGGGGGGGCGCCGCGCAACATCTTCATGCTGACCTGTGACGCCTTCGGGGTGACGCCGCCCATCGCGCGGCTCGGCCCGGCCGAGGCGCGGGCGCTGTTCCTGCTGGGCTTCACTTTCAATGTGGCGGGAACGGAACGCGGGGTGGGCGCGCCCGAGCCGACATTTTCAACCTGTTTCGGGGCACCCTTCCTGACCCGGCCACCGGCGGTCTACGCGGACCTGTTCAAGGCGCGGTTGGAACAATCGGGCACCCAGGTCTGGCTGGTCAATACCGGTTGGATCGGCGGCGACGTCGAAACCGGCCAGCGGATGCCCATCGCCATCACGCGCAGCCTGTTGAGGGTGGCGATGAACAGCACCCTCGGCGCGGTGCGGTTCGAGCGCGACCGGGTCTGGGGTGTCGAAATTCCTTGCGATGGACCCGCCGAGGCGCGATCTTATCTCGATCCGTATGAAACCTGGCCGGACAAGGCGGCCTTCGCACGGGCCGCGGATGGCTTGCGCGCGCGGATCACGCCGAAGCTGTCCGAACTGGGTATAACGTTTCCCGTGTCGCGGGTGCCGCAGACCGCGGACCTTTGATCGCTGCAATCGAAAGGGCGCAAGACATGAAATATATCGTTTACGTTAGCCAGGCCCGGGCGCCGTTCTCGATCGATCAACTGACCGATCTACTGGGTCGCAGCCGGTCGCGCAATACGAAGGAAGGGATCACGGGCATCCTGCTGTATCGATACAGCGATGATTTCGACAAGGGGTATTTCATCCAGGCCATCGAGGGGCCAGAGGCTGAACTGGACGCCCTTTGGCGCCGGATTTCCGGTGACTCGCGCCACCACACCATCGTGACCCTTTCGGAAGGCTTCGAGGAGGCGCGAATGTTCCCCAACTGGTCAATGGGTTTCAAGAATGTCGAACCGGGCGACTTGGCCGACGTGCCCGGGTTTGCCGATATCGACAAGGACAGTTTCTGGGAAAATCTGCGGTCCGGTGGCATGCCTGAAGCGCTGGATCTCCTGCGGGGCTTTTATGACGGCGACTGAGACGCATGGTGCCGTTTTCGCAAGGAGGAGGAAATGACCGGTCTGCAAGGTGTCGCGCGGCAGGAAATCGAACCGGTTGAGGCGATCGCGCGATCCGGGAAGGCCGCGGCGCTGGCGGTCATTCGCGGGATAGAGGGTCCATCCTATCGGCCGCTTGGGGCCTGCATGGCGGTGTTCGAGGATGGACGGGCGGTCGGGTCCCTGTCCTCGGGTTGCATTGAGAGCGATATTGCCCATCACGCCGTCGCGGCAATCGGAACCGGAGCCCCGGCAAAGGTGCGCTATGGCAAAGGGTCACCTTTCATGGATATCAAGCTGCCCTGCGGGGGCGGTATGGATGTGCTGATCGTGCCGCGCCCCGACCGGGCGGTGTTGCAGGACTTGGTGCGTCGTCACGATGCGCGGCGGCCCTGCTGCCTGACCATCGGCAAGGCTGATGGCGCGCTTTCGCTCGATGACGCGGGCGAGACCGGTCCGGTCGGGAACGGGTTCGCAATCCGCTTCGACCCGCCTCTTCGGTTCCTGATCTTCGGGGCCGGGCCCGAGGCCAGCAGTTTTGCGGCAATCGTGCAATCCATGGGGTTTCCCAATGTGGTCCTTTCGCCCGACCGCCGCACGTTGCAAGAGGCCGAGAAGACCAAGTGCCGTACGCGACACCTCGTCGACAAGGTCTTGCCTGAGGATCTGGATGTCGACGCCCGTACTGCCGCGATCCTATTTTTCCACGACCATGAATGGGAGCCGCCGTTGCTGGCACCACTGCTGGCCTCCGAGGCTTTCTTTATCGGGGCACAGGGGAGCCGGCGCTCAGCGCGGGCGCGGCTCCTGGAACTGGAGGCGCTCGGTGTCCCACCCGGGGCGCGCGATCGTCTGCACGGCCCCGTTGGCCTGATCCCCTCCACCCGTAACGCCTATACGTTGGCTGTCTCGGTGCTTGCCCAGGTGCTTGCGGAGGCGTCGGCGCAGCCAGCATAGCATGCCCGCGCCATGAACGCGGTGCCCGGCTTGAGTCGGCGGACATGTGCCGGGTGACCAAGGAAACCGGGATCATCGCTCCGCTCTTTTTTCGGAAAACCAGCCCGTTTCGGCCTGCAGCCCCCGTTACCGGGATGCGGCGTCGCCAGACGCAGCTGACACCGCGCCGGGTTACAGGTGTAGTTGCTCCGATGGTCAGCCCCTTTTCGGGACCGCTTAGACAGGAAAAAATCCGCGCCCCCGGGACCTTCCGACAGGGCTGCGTGCTGCAGGCGTGTGTTGCCCCCATCTGTGATAGTTGCACGAAAGCGGGGGCAAATGCGGGCGGGCCCACATGACCACGTTGAAGGTCAAAAACTTGAGGAAGATCTGGCTGGGGTGGTAGGATTCGAACCTACGATACACAGTACCAAAAACTGCTGCCTTACCACTTGGCTACACCCCAGCAGCGGTGCGGGTGATACGCCGAAGACCGCGGGTGATCAAGCCCCGAATGTCCTGATCTGGCCTATTCTTTCGTGGTGTCTGCCCTGGCGCCCGCCGGACCACTCCTTCGGGTGGCATCGGCAGGGCATATGTGCGGTGCCGTTACAGCCGGACCGGGTCCCGCTTGGCCAGTGCGTCGAAGCGCATGAGCGATCCGACAAGCGCTTCCATCCTGTCCAGCGGAATCATGTTCGGCCCGTCCGACGGGGCCGTGTCCGGATCTTCGTGCGTTTCGATGAACACGCCCGCCACGCCCAGGCTGACCGCGGCCCGGGCCATCACGGGGGCGAATTCGCGCTGGCCGCCGCTGCTGCCGCCCTGGCCGCCCGGCTGCTGCACCGAGTGGGTCGCATCCATGACCACCGGGTAGCCGGTGGCTGCCATCCTGGGCAGGGCCCGCATGTCGGCCACCAGGGTGTTGTAGCCGAACGAGGTGCCACGCTCGGTCAGAAGGAGCCTCTGGTTCCCGGTGCTTTCGACCTTTGCAATGACGTTGGGCATGTCCCAGGGCGCCAGGAACTGGCCCTTCTTGACGTTGATCACCGCCCCGGTCTCGCCTGCGGCCAGCAAGAG
>Ga0102931_1000261_pt1 | contig 25927 bp, 22 predicted proteins | sample SalPonR1_C_D1_MG_FD_79282 | JGI IMG/M metagenome (GOLD analysis project Ga0102931, IMG submission 79282) | Salt pond soil microbial communities from South San Francisco under conditions of wetland restoration - Salt Pond MetaG R1_C_D1_MG | ecosystem: Environmental > Aquatic > Marine > Intertidal... | reverse complement strand
TGGGCATGACCGGTGTTCTCAGAAATCGGGATGTTGTGGAAGGTGACCGGGGTGATCATCTTGTGCGCCACCATAGGCGCCAACCCTGATCCGAACGCCGCGCCGCCGCAAACCGGCGGTCTCCGCTTGTCTCGAAGGGTCTCGACATGGCGGGATGCCAGCGAGGCGACAAGCCGCTTGCGAGGCGCATCGGACCTGCCCATATTGCGGGGAACGACGTGGAGGGACGGAACATGGCAGGGGGATGGACCCGTGACGGCGCGGTGCAGGAGCAAATAGATGCTTCGATCACCGATGAGCTGGCCAGGCTGAAAGCACGGCGGTCACCGGTGGGCGAGAGCCGCACCCATTGTGCGGACTGTGATGAACCGATCCCCCAAAAGCGGCGCGCCGCCCTGCCGGGGGTCAAGCTGTGTATCGAATGCCAGCAGGATCGCGATGGAGCCCGTGTGGCGCGTGGCGGCGTCAACCGTCGCGGGTCGAAAGACAGCCAGTTGAAGTGAACGCGGGCGCGGGCCCCGGCAAGTGCCTTGGGGGCTTTGCCCCCAAACCCCCAGGATATTTTCAGCAAGAAGAAAGGGGTGCCCGCAGGTGCCGACACCCCTGAAAGAAGGTGTGACCTTCTCCTTGCGCGGTCATCGGCGTCCCCGCCTGTACCGCGCCTTCAGGCTGGCGCGGATTGGTTAAGATCGCGTTACCGGCTTTCTTCTTGCCGGAAATATCCGGCCTTATGTATCAAACGCACCAACAATCTAGCTGATCTTCTGCCCCGTGTGAATCATCATGCGGGGTATGCAGGATCGAACCATCAACAACGCGCTGCTGGCGCTGTATCGCGCGGGCGAAGGGCTTGAGCATGTAGAAGCCCTGATGGCTCTGCGCGGCGTCGAGAAGCCAGCCAGAACGCACGACAGGCCATTGTCTCGCGGCAGGTGCAAGCGGCTGGCGCTGTCTATGCTGCCCTGTACGTCCTCACAGATCGCTGACGCCATAGAGGAGACAGTGCCAGGTATTACCCGCAAGAGCGCGGTGCAGCGCGCCTATATGGCGCTTGTGAGGCTAGAGGCGCGTGGGGTGGTGCGGCGTGAGGGGCGGGTGTGGAGGCTGGCCCCGTAGGGCTTAGCAAGCCGTAGGCTTGGTGGTCCAACGCGGTCCGGCCCTACTGTAGCGATACACAATTTGAGCAGGTTCGCGCAGCTCACGGTCTTCGCGGCTTTTTAGCACCAGCATTAGCGCCGACCGGTAAAAGCTACCCAAAAATACAGCGTTTAGCGAAGAAACGATAAGAGCGGAACCCATAGCGTGCGCCATCGCGTGTTGAGCAGTGTCGCTCAACGCCGCAACGCCCTCAGCCACAGCTTCCGAGCCGGTGTCGTCTGCGCGACCATTGAGCGCCCTACTAAAGAGGACAAGCCGAATGAGTTTCGCGCCATCCATCATGGCGTCCCCCATCGACACGACAACTTCTCTAAGTTCGGCGTGTGCGTTAGGGTCGGTATTTTTCAAGAATATCATCGCGTTAGCGTGGTATTCGTCAATAAGTTCTGATCGCTCTTGGGAGTGTTTTACCCATACGTCTAGTTTCTTTCGCACCCAAGGAAGCGAGAAGACCAGCGCGATTAGAACTATCGGCAAAGCAACTGAGGTCAGAAAAGATAGTTGTGTCACGGTGCCTTCCCTCCTTCATTCTTGCCGTCTTTGTTTTGGTTCTTCTTGTTCTGTAACTTAAGCATAGAACGCTTGTGCGCCAAGTTTGTTCTGTGCCTATCGTTCAAAAATGTCCCAACTGCGGTCCCGATCGGGGGAATATGTGGCAACCCCCAAATTATGAAAACGAAGGCAAGAAGCCCCAAAAGCCGTATGCACCAGACTGTCTAACAAATAGTTCTATCGCGTCCGTGTCAATTTGCAACAATTCACTCCATTGCTACCAGAAGTGTTACAGCATTGATCACCGTCAACTTCAAGCCGCCCGCTGCCAGTAGCCCTTCCAAGTCCTGCTAACCCGTGCATCCATCGCGTTGCTGACCAGCGTGTGTGCCAGAGTGCCGTTGTCGGTGCGGCGGTTGTCTTCCATCCATGCCGCGTGGTTCGCGTACTGGTGAAGGTACTGCGGGCTAACGTGGTGGTGCTGACCGCCCACCATGCGACGGAGGCGTGAGAAGTAGCTTTCTGCCATGTTGGTGTGCTTGCCGTGGTCGCTGTAGATTTCGCTGTGGTTCACGCGCTCGACGTTCCAGCCCGCGTGTAGCAGGTCCCAATGGCTTGCTTCGTCAGCTGAGATAGTCGCCATGCGGCTGACGTGCTCATTCACCAGCGCCACGCCTTCACCCTCAGAGAGGGTAACAAACGGCAGTGTGCGGCCCGGACGTTCGCGCATAGCGACAACGACGCGGCGCTTATCAGAACGGTTCTCTTTCAAGCGACGATCCTTACGGTCTGCCTTGGCGTTTTCAGGGCGAACGTGACCGCCGAAGTAAGCGCCATCAACTTCGACGTGACCATCAAGCACAACGCCTGTCTGAACTTCTTGCGCCATCGCTTCGCGCAGCTTGTGGGCCAACACAAAGGCTGTCTTGTACTGGCAGTCCAGATCGCGGGAAAGCTGGATCATGCTCACGCCCTTGGAGGCGTTGACCATGATGCAGATCGCCGCCAGCAGGTCCACAAAGTCCATCTTGCGGCTGGCAAAGATCGTGCCGGATGTGACGCTGAACTGGTGCGCACATGCCTTGCACTTGAACTTGCGCCGCGTGGTGATCTTGTACGTTTCGTCATGGCTGCAACGCGGGCAAACCGCTTCGCCATTGGTCTCAGGCCAGCGCATTTCGCAGAACGTCTGGTAGGCCGCTTCCTCGCCTGCCTTGTAGATCGAACGCAGGCTGAGGGTGCGGGACGCTGCTGAGAGAAGAAAGTGCTGTGCCATTTTGTACTGTATCCATTGCTTACGTAACGAATATAGTACCTAGACGTATCGGATACAATACCCTATGTAATGAAAACAGTACTTTTATTTATATGGGTGATACATGCCAGAGCAAACAGACTGGGAGGCGCAAGCAGCGGGGCTGCTCAAGGCCGAGTTGAAGCGCAAAGGGGTGACTTACGCTCAACTTGTTGAAAGGCTTGCTGATATAGGAATCAGTGAAAAAGAGGTGAACGTCCGCAACAAGCTGTCCCGAGGGAAGTTTTCAGCGGCGTTTATGTTGGCATGTCTAAAAGCGGTTGGATCATCGCAGCTACACTTGGAATAGCAGCACTCGCATTGATCGGGATCGGGGTGTTCTACTCTTATGATAGCTTCTCAAGATATCAGCAGGATCACGCCAGCCAGCGCGGTGAGGTAGCCCAAAACCAAACAAGCGCAGCTAGCAAAGGCATAGAGTTCTGTCGGACCAGCCTGAGCCAAGATGGAGTTTTTGCGTGGTTTGAGTGTGTCGTAAAATCCGTAACCGCCAATAGCGAAGACAAGCAGTCCCAATATGACTTGAAGGCCCAGCAAGACATGGCTGCGTGGGCTTATGGGATGTTCATAGCTACGCTGTGGATCGCTGGCATCACCTTGGTTGGTGTTCTGTTTGTGGGGTGGACTCTCATCGCCACTCGGCGAATGGCTATCGACACTAGAGAATTTGGCGTTGCTCAAACTCGCCCATGGTTGTCCCTGAAGCTGGAAGTTGGATCGGACTTGGCCTTCAAAGATGATGGGGGCAGAATTGCAATTATCGCCACTCTGGTGAACCATGGGCATAGTCCTGCAATCGCTGTGGATGTGCACTTCGCAAGTACTGCCGCGATTGAAAGGGAAATGACCGTTTCGGAGGAGACCCGCGCCCGCCCATTTATCGCCAGCCAGAAGCGCAGTCGGTTCGGGCACCGCATTTTTCCTCAAGAACCGCACCGACACCGGGCGAAAATTACTATTCCAATATCCAGAGAGGGATTCGAACGCGGAATGATCTCCCCTGTCGTCGTTTGCTCCGTGCGATATCAAACCCCAGGAGACCCTCAAAGCCAGCACTTCACTGATGTAGCCATGAGTTTGGTTGATACCGAAAGTGGGATGGGGCTTGGCATGTCTACCAAGGTTAAGGCCATCCCCCAAAACCGTCTCAAATTGGAACAACATGGATTGGGAGCAGTTCAGTAAAAGCGTGAACACCAGCACCTTAATCACGCCTCAGCCCTCCGGCTGGTGCGCTTGATACATAAGGCCGGAAATATCCCCGCCGGAGGCATCCGACGGTTCACACAGGCGGGCGGTTCAGCTTTCCATCGCCTCCAACTCGTCGATCAGGCCGGAAATCATGTTCAGGCCCTTGTCCCAGAATTTCGGGTCGCTGGCGTCGAGACCGAACGGGGCAAGCAGGTCCTTGTGGTGCTTCGAGCCGCCGGCCTTGAGCATGTTGAAATACTTGTCCTGGAAGCCGACCGGGTTTTCCTCGTAATTCGCGTAGAGCGCGTTCACCAGACCGTCGCCAAAGGCGTAGGCGTAGACATAGAACGGCGAGTGTACGAAGTGGGGGATATAGGCCCAGAACGTTTCGTAGCCGGGCATGAATTCGAAGGCCGGTCCAAGGGATTCGGCCTGTACCGACATCCAGAGCGCGTTGATGTCGTTCGGGGTAAGCTCACCGCCGCGACGGGCCTCGTGCAGTTTGCATTCGAAGTCGTAGAACGCGATCTGGCGGACGACGGTGTTGATCATGTCCTCGACCTTGCCGGCCAGCAGCACCTTCTTTTCGGCATCGTCTTTTGCATTGTCGAGCATGCGGCGGAAGGTGAGCATTTCGCCGAAGACTGACGCGGTTTCGGCCAGTGTCAGCGGCGTGGAGGCCAGCATTTCCCCCTGGTCGGCGGCAAGCACCTGGTGCACGCCGTGGCCCAGCTCGTGCGCAAGGGTCATGACGTCGCGCGGTTTGCCCAGGTAATTGAGCATGACATACGGGTGGACATCCGTCACGGTCGGGTGCGCAAACGCCCCCGGTGCCTTGCCGGGCTTCACGGCGGCATCGATCCAGCCATCGGTGAAGAAGGGTTTGGCAATGTCGGACATGCGTGGATCGAAGGCGTGATAGGCCGTCATCACGGTCTCGGTTGCCTCGTCCCAATCCACGATGCGGGTGGTTTCCATCGGCAGGGGTGCGTTGCGATCCCAGACCTGCATCACGTCCAGTCCCAGCCATTTGCGCTTGAGCTCGTAGTAGCGATGGCTGAGCTTGGGGTAGGCGGCGACCACCGCATCGCGCAGCGCCTCGACCACTTCGGGTTCGACATCATTCGCCAGGTGCCGCCCGGTCTGGGCCGTGGGCATGCCGCGCCAGCGATCCATGACCTCCTTCTCCTTGGCCTGCGTGTTGTGAACGCGGGAGAAGGTCTTGATGTTCTCGGCGAAGACGGCAGCGAGTTCGCGCGCGGCGGCCTCGCGTTTCGCGCGGTCCTGTTCGGTGAGCAGGTTCAAGGTGCCCTCGATGCTGAGCAGTTCACCATCGACTTCGAATTCCAGCCCGGTGATGGTTTCGTCGAAAAGCCGTTCCCAGGCATCCCCGACGACACCCATGTCGTGCAGGAATTTCTCCAACTCGTCGGACAATTGATACGGTTTCATGGCGCGGATTCGGCGGATCGCGGGTCGATAGCGCGCGAGGTCGTCATTCGCCTCCATGAGCGCGTCGATCTTGGCATCGTCGATGCGGTTCAGCTCCAGCGTGAAGAACACCAGCGGCGTGGTGTAGATCGTGATCTTTTCCTGCTGATCCGACAGGAATTTCGCGCGCTGGGCGTCGGTCGTCAGCTGGTAATACCGCAGGCCCGCGTAGGACATGATGCGGCCTGCGATATTCTCGATCTTTTCGTGGCGGTGGATCGCGGTGAGGAACGCCTCGCCTGTCAGATCGGCCAGCTTGCCCTCGTAATCGGCGGCAAAGCTGCGGCAGGCCTCTTCCAGCCAGTCCAGATCGCGTTTCAGCTCTGCTGCGTCGTCGGAGGCGTAAAGGTGGGTCAGATCCCACACTGGCAGATCCCCCAGGTCTCTGGAGCCGCTCCGGGCGTTGGCGTCATATACGGGGGAAGGCGTGCGCAGCATTGGGTGTCTCCTGTTCTTCGTTGTCTCCGAACCTGTGCCGTGTGGCCGAAAGGTTCAAGGGGCAATAGCGCGGGACCCGACGGGACTGGTGCTCGTGTCAACCGTAGGTTTCGAGCATCTCCTTCAGATCGTCGAGCGTGTTGGCCTCCTGCAGCGGCTTGTCATGCCGCCAGCGGGACATGCGCGGAAAGCGCAGCGCGATGCCGGATTTGTGGCGCGGCGAGGCATGGATGCCCTCGAAAGCGATCTCGAAGACGTGATGCGGGGTGACCTGCCGCACGGGACCAAAGCGCTGTTGCGTATTCTTGCGGACCCAGGCGGTGATCTGGCGAAACTCCTCGTCCGTCAGGCCGGAATAGGCCTTGGTAAAGGGGACCAGATCGTTGCCGTTCCAGACCGCGAAGGTGAAATCGGTGAATAGGTTGGCACGGCGGCCATGGCCTTGCTGGGCATAGATCATCACGGCGTCCACGGTCAGTGGATCGAGCTTCCATTTCCACCAATCGCCTTTCTTGCGCCCTGAAAGATAGGGGCTGTCCTTGCGTTTGAGCATCAGCCCCTCGGCGCGGTGATCGCGGGCGGTGACGCGGATGTCGGCAAGTCTGTCCCAGGTGTCGAAGGGCAGCGCTGGCGCCACGCGGATCGGTGCGTCCCGGGGCAGTTCCTGCAAGATCGCATTCATGCGCGCGCGACGGTGGTTGAGCGGCTGGTGACGCAGGTCCTGTCCGTTTTCCTCCAGCAGATCGTAGGACAGGAGGATCACCGGGGCCTCTTTGAGAAGTTTTTTCGGCACGGTCTTGCGACCGATCCTGGCCTGGAGCGTGTTGAAGGGATAGGGCTGGTCGCCATCCCACGCGACGATTTCGCCATCCAGAACGGTCCCATTCGGCAGAAAATCGGGCAGGCGGCCGAATTCCGGGAAACGGTCGGTCATCAATTCTTCGCCGCGCGACCAGACGTGATGGGTGCCGCCCCGCAGGATCACCTGACCGCGGATGCCGTCCCATTTCCATTCCGCGAGCCAGTCTTCGGGATCTCCCAGCCCGTCGGGAGGATCGTCCAGTTGATAGGCAAGATAAAACGGGTAGGGGCGGCTTTCGTCGGCGACCGAATCCTCGGCTTCGATCAGGTGGTGGAAACTGGTTGTCTCGGGCGTCCAACCGCCCATCAGGCGGTGGGCCAGGCTGGCTTCTTCCTGGCCCGTCGCTTGCGCCAAGGCGCGGGTCATCAATTTTCGGCTGACGCCGATGCGGAACCCGCCGGTGATCAACTTGTTGAAGAGAAACCGTTCAGTTGCCTCCAGCTGATCCCAGGCGTCCAGGATCCGCGCTTTGCGGGTCTCGATGTCGGCAGTGACCAAGGATTTCAGCTCGGTGATCCAATGTGTCAACGGCAGGTCGCTTTGCCGGCTCGGCGGAGGCAGGACGAGCGCAATGGTCTCGGCCAGATCGCCGACAACCGGGTAGCTTTCTTCGAGCAGCCAAAGCGGAATATCCCCCTGTTCCGCCGCCCATTCGCGCAGTTGGGTGGTTGTGACCGCGCGCTTTGGGCGACGTCCCGAAAACAGCGCAATGGTCCAGAGTTTGTCATCATCGCTGGCTTGCGTGAAGAAATTCGCCAAAGCTTTTGTTTTGGCAGTCGTTTTGGTTGTCTGGTCAATTGTTGTGAAAAGCGTTGCAAAGTCTTTCATGCGGCGTCGACCTCATCGTCATTGCCGCCGAATTCGGTGGGCACGACCTTTGCGTTATACCCTTGACTGTTCAGCCATCGCGCAAAAATATCCGTATAACCATGCGTTGCGTATATTTTTTCTGCTCCAGTGGATTCGATGGCATGCATCAGGCCGGGCCAATCGGCATGGTCCGACACGACGAATCCACGGTCCGCTGCACGTCGGCGACGCACGCCGCGCAGCTGCATCCAGCCGGAGGCGAATCCGGTGGACGATGTGCCGAATCGACGTGCCCATTTGGACCCGAGCGCAGATGGCGGCGCGATCACCAGGGCGCCGGGATAATCCTTGGTATCCAGGTCCGGCGTGACCTGGACCGTGTCCGGCAAAGCATAGCCTTGTCCACGCAAAACGGCATTGGTGGCCTCCACCGCGCCATGGGTCAGGATCGGGCCGACATCGGGGTTCAGCATCCGCATCAGGCGTTGCGCCTTGCCAAGCGAATAGGCGCCCAGGATCGAACACCGCCCGGCGGCTGCGTTGGCGGCCCACCAGTCGTTCAATTGCAGGGCCACGTCGCCCTGGTCTGCCCATTTGAAAACCGGCAGGCCGAAGGTGCATTCGGTGATGAAGCTGTGACAGCGCACGGGCTCGAAAGTTTCGGAAAGGCCGTCGGGGACCACCTTGTAATCGCCCGAGACGACCCAGACCTCGCCCGCGACCTCGACCCGGATCTGTGCCGATCCGGGCAGGTGCCCGGCTGGATGAAACGAGACCGACGCATCGCCGATTCTGCGAAACTCGCCGAATTTAACCGTTTCTACAGAAATATCCCCGAGCCTGTGCTGCATGACCGGCGCGCAGGCGTCCGTGCACAAGTAACGACGATGCCCCGGCCGCGCATGGTCGGCGTGCCCGTGGGTGATCAGCGCGCGATCCACAGGGCGCCAAGGGTCGATGAAGAAATCGCCAGCGGCGCAATAGATGCCGCGATCGGTAAAGGTGAGTACGTCGTTCGCCATACCGCAAAACATAGGAGGCAAAGCCCATATCGCCAGAGCCGCTATCGCCGGAGCAGTGCCAAGCTGCGCGCCTCGCTTGGGGTAAGCGCTTGGGCCATTGAGAGGCTGTCATGCTCATCGCCGGATTTTGCCAACGTCTTTTGTCGGGCGGGCCTTTGGCCGGGGCGGTCCTGAGAACACCGGCACATCAGGTGACCGAGGTGCTGGATTTTGTCGGTCTCGATGTCAGTCTTGCGCCTTGGGGCAAGGCGACGAAACCACGCGACCGGGTGCCAAACGGCATGTGCTGTGTCTTTGCCGCGCCCGGACATGCCGGGATGCGCGTTGGCGCCACGGTACAATAGCGGCGCCGGCACGTGTTCGGCAAATCCTAGGTGCTGAAGCTTGCAAAGAGCGACATCGCCGCACCTGTGACCTGTTTGCGTGTGCCCGCGGTCTCCATCAGCACTTCGTGCTCTGCGCCATCGACCAAAAGCAGCTTGCCGCCCGGCCAGTTGGTCATCCTATCGCGGATGCGTGTCGTATCGACGATGCGTTCATTCGAGCCGAGACAGCACAAGGCCGGCATTGCCGGCGATTTCATCTGCGCAAGCGCGTTACATTCGGCAATCGCGCTGCCCAGCCATGCGTAAGACGGGCCGCCCAGCCCGAATCGCGGCTCCGCCTGCACATGGCGGCGCATGTAATCGAACATATCGCGGTCTGTGGTGAGCATGTTGTCCGCGAACCGTTCGGACATGGGGTAGCTTTTGGCCGATGTGCCCGCAGCAAGCCGGTGCCCTTGGCCCAAAGCCTTCGCGATCCGCGTCAGGGTCCAGGCCACCGGGCGCAGATAGGCCGCCATGTCGATACCCCACATCGGGCCTGTGAACATGACCGCGCGAATGTCGCTGCCCGACATGAGCGCCCGCAGGCCGATACAGCCGCCCATGGAGTGCGCGATCATGTGCCAGGGGCGTGGCAGGTCACGGTCGCGCGCAAAGGCGCGCACCGCGGCCCAGTCCTTCTGGTAGTCGAGAAATGTGCCGACATGCCCGACCATCGGGTCATCGCCCAGCCGGTCGGCCAGTCCTTGCCCGCGCCAGTCAATGGTCACCATGTCAAACCCGGCCCGAACGACATCCCGCGCAGTGTGGCCGTATTTCTCGATATACTCGGTCCGGCCCGGCAGCAGGAACACCGTGCCCTTGCCCGACTGCGACGCCGCGTGCCCGGCCCGGATTCGCACCCCGTCCGACGTGGTCAGCCAGTAGGCCTTGGTGTCCGGACCCTCGGCCAGGTCGTCGCGATAGGGGGCGGCCTGTGGCATCAGGCCAGCGTCGAGGCCAGTTTCATCGCCATACCCATGTCGCCGTCGATGCTGAGACGGCCCGACATGAAAGCGCTGGTGGGGTCGAGCGATCCGTCGAAAATTTCGCGAAACGTCTCGGCATCGGCGGTCAGCGTAACGTCGGCGGCGTCGTCACCGTCGCGCGCGCCGTCACCATCGACGATCATGCTGCCTTCACCTTCGATGTTGAACCGGGCCGTGCCGTCGATCCCGCCGCCATCGAGTTTTACATTCATGGCGCTGACGGCCTCTTTCACGACGTCGCTCATCTGATCGTCTCCTTGTGATCGGGTTGCGGGTTGCAAGACTGGCATCTGCCATATGTTACGCTATGTTCCACAGTGGTTATGAGGATGACGATGAGCAAACACAAATCTGCCGTTGCGGCATTTCTAACCGCCGCCTGTCTGACCGCCGCGCCGGTCCTGGCGCAAGAGGACCGTTTGTCCGAATTGCTGGACGAGCTGGCCGGGGCCGAAGACGCCCGCACCGCGGCGCGGTTGGAAAAGCAGGTGCAGCAGGAATGGTCGAAATCCGGCTCGGCCAGCATCGACCTTCTGCTGAAACGTGGCGAGGATGCGCTTGAGGTCGATAATCTTGACGCGGCGATCGAACATCTGACAGCGCTGACCGATCATGCGCCCGAGTTTGCGGAAGGCTGGCACACATTGGCTTTGGCCTATTACCGGGTCGAGAAATTTGGCCCCGCCGCCGGAGCGCTCGAACGGGCATTGGCGCTCAATCCGCATCACTTCGGCGCGCTGCGTGGGCTTGGTGCGATATTTGAACAGGTGAACCGGCCCCACCTTGCGTATGACGCCTATTCGCGGGTACTGAACCTCAGGCCGCACGATTCCGGCGCGATCGACGCGCTGGAGCGGCTGGAGCGGCGGGTGAACGGGCAGACACTCTGACCCGTTGAAATCGCGCGAGCAGGACGGCAAAGGACGTCAATATGGCCGGACAGGCGCGGGTTGCGGCCATTCTGGGCCCAACCAACACAGGTAAAACCCATTACGCGATCGAACGCATGCTGGGCCAGCGCACCGGCATGATCGGGTTGCCGTTGCGGCTTCTGGCGCGCGAGGTGTATGACAAGATCGTCCTGGCGCGGGGGCCGTCGGTGGTGGCGCTGGTGACTGGGGAGGAACGCATCGTTCCGCCACGGGCGCAATACTGGGTCTGTACCGTCGAGGCGATGCCCGAAGGCATGGGATGTGATTTCGTCGGGATCGACGAGATCCAGCTTTGCGCCGATCCGGAGCGTGGGCATGTCTTTACCGACCGATTGCTGCGAATGCGCGGGCTGCACGAAACCCTGTTCATGGGATCGGACACGATGCGCGGGCCGATTTCGGAACTTGTGGACGGCGTGGAGTTTGTCCGCCGCGAGCGGATGAGCCAGCTCACCTATACCGGGTCGAAAAAGATCAGCCGCTTGCAGCCCCGCACAGCGATCGTCGGGTTCTCGGTCGAAAACGTTTACGCGATTGCCGAATTGCTGCGCCGCCAGAAGGGGGGCGCTGCGGTGGTCATGGGGGCATTGTCGCCACGAACGCGGAATGCGCAGGTCGACCTCTACCAGAATGGCGAGGTGGATTACCTTGTGGCGACCGATGCCATCGGGATGGGTTTGAACCTCGATATCAATCACATCGCGTTTTCATCGCTGACCAAGTTCGATGGCCGGCGGATGCGGCCCCTGATGCCGAACGAATTGGCTCAGATTGCCGGGCGTGCCGGGCGCGGCATGTCGAATGGCACGTTCGGCGTGACGGGCGAGGCGGGGCCACTGTCCGATGACGTGGCCGAGGCGATCACCAACCACCGGTTCACACCGCTGAGAAAGCTCAACTGGCGCAGCGCGGATCTGCGGTTCGGCAGCATCGATGCCCTGATCAATTCGCTCGAGGCCTCTCCGCAGGATGAACGGCTCGTCAAGTCGCGCGAGGCGGATGATTTGCAGGCTCTCAAGGCGCTGAGTGCCGTGGCCGATGTCGAGGCGCGGGCGTCCGATCCCAAATCAGTGCAGCTCTTGTGGGACGTGTGCCGCATTCCGGATTTTCGCGGTATCAGCCACGCGGAACATGCCGGGCTTTTGGAAGTTATCTATGGACACCTTCACCAGCGCGGAGCGATACCGGATGATTTTCTCGGGCGCCAGGTCAACCGGATTGACAGAACAGACGGCGATATTGACACATTGTCGAAACGGTTGGCGTATATTCGCACGTGGACCTATGTCGCGCAGCGCCGGGGGTGGGTGCATGACGAAAGCCATTGGCGTGGACTGACGCGCGCTGTAGAAGACCGATTGTCGGATGCGCTGCACGAGCGCCTGACCCAAAGATTTGTTGACCGGCGCACATCCGTGCTCTTGCGGCGGTTGAAACAGAAGGAGGCCCTTTTGGCCGAAGTGAATGATAAGGGTGAAGTCACCGTCGAAGGCGAATTCGTCGGCAGACTCGAAGGGTTCCGGTTCCGCCAGGACAAGGATGCGACTGGACAGGAAGCCAAGACGCTCAAGACCGCGTCGTTGCAGGCATTGTCGCCACATTTCCATCTTCGGGCGGACCGGTTCTATAACGCGCCGGATACCGAGCTGGATTTCACCGAACAGGGTGGACTGATGTGGGGCGAACAGGCGGTTGGCAAGCTGACCGCCGGGGATGATCCGCTCAAGCCGCGGGTCGTTGCGTTCGTCGACGAAGAGGCTGGGCCGGACGTCGCGCAAAAAGTGGAGCGTCGCCTGCAGCACTTCATCGATCGCAAGATCGCGTCGCTGTACGAGCCGCTGATCAATCTGGACAAGGACGAGACGCTGACGGGCCTGGCGCGCGGCTTTGCCTTCCGAATGGTCGAGGCCCTGGGCATATTGCCCCGCGCCGAGGTGGCCGATGACGTGAAAGCTCTGGATCAAGAGGCGCGCGGCATGCTGCGCAAACACGGAATCCGGTTCGGCCAGTTCACGATCTTCATGCCGCTTCTGCTGAAGCCTGCGCCGACGCGATTGCGGCTGGTGCTGTGGAGCCTGTCAAAAAATCTCGACATTTTCCCCGAAGCGCCGCCGCCGGGGCTTGTCACGGTGCCGAATACACCCGGCACGCCTGCAGAGCATCACACGATCGCGGGCTACCGCGCTGCCGGGGACAGGGCGATCCGCATCGACATGCTTGAACGCCTGGCCGATCTGCTGCGCGCGCAGGACAGCCGCGGCGGGTTCGAAGCCAACCCCGACATGTTGTCGATCACCGGGCTGACGCTGGAGCAATTCGCCGATCTGATGGGCGGTCTGGGCTACAAGGCCGAAAAAGGCGAGCGCGAGAAGGTGCGCGCCGTCGATAGCGTTGTGCCGGAGGCCGACGCCGCGACCGCGCAGGACCAGGATGCCAACATCGATGGGGCTGTCCCGGTCGAGGATACGCCCGTCATGGACGTGACCACGCAAGATGCGGCGGGTGCGGATGCCGCCCCGGCGGACGTGCCCGACGCGGCCGACCTGCCGCAGACGGCCGAGGACATGCCGGACGACAGCGTGGCGCCCGTGGCCGACACACCGCGGGACACGCCCGAAGAGACCCCGGTGCCGAAAAACTCCGAAACCGAGATCGACCCGGGCGCAGCACCCGATGCCGCCTTGGCCGGACCCGAAACGGAAGTCTTTTACACCTTCACATGGCGCGGCAACCGCCCGGATCGCCAACCACGCCGCGATGGTGGCAAGGGTCGCCGCGATGGTGGCAAACCACAGGGCGATCGGCCGCGCGGCAAGGGCAAACCCAAAGGCAAGGGCCAGCCACGGGACACGGGTGGTAAATCCGCCCAGTCGCGCCCGCCCAGGAAAGAAAAGCAGATCGATCCGGACAATCCCTTTGCAGCGGCCCTGATGGGGCTGAAGAATAAGGACTGAGAGCATTTAGGGAGTCTCTAGTATGGCGCAAAGCAGCAAGCAGCTATCAGCAGATCAGGCGATTGACATTGCTTTTGAGCTATTCGAAAAATACGTCGCTCGGGGCAAATCATTGCAAAATGTGCTCTTGGAAGAATTGGAGCCAAAGAACGGCGGCTGGGTTGTCTCGATAGGTTTTGATGGTTCCAGAAAGGAAAGATCAGAGCCGGCATCCATAGGTTCATTAGCGGCATTGGGTGGGTTTGGAAACGTCACGACAACCACAGTCAGAGAGATTCGTCATTTTTATTTGGACGAGAACGGTGAATTTTCAAAGATGGCGTAGTTGTCTTGCGAGTACTTTTGGATAGCGGGCCACTCGTCCTTTTCCTTTATGGAATTGTACGGCCTGACCTGATTGGTACAGGAAAGACTAAAAGCCACACCGAAAATATGTTTCTGCGCCTTCGAGATACGATTGCCCCCGCCGTTGGTCACGTGTCTTTGCCAAACGTGCTTTCTGAAGCCTCTAATCACCTTGGTTCTGGCAAACAGCAGGCTGTACCCGGCGCAGCCGAGGCATTGGCAAGATACATCTTGAGCCTTTCAGAGGTATACAAACCCAGTGAAACTGTCGTTGCGCTAGAAGAATATCAAAAGGTCGGATTATCGGACGCTGCCATCATTTTGTGCAGTCCTATGCTCATCCAAGATCGCGTTGTCGTATTTACGCAGGACTTCGATCTCTATAATCGGTTGTGCCATATTGGCGTAGACTGCAGGAATATCATGCATTGGAGAACGCCATCTCGGGGCTGACTTCAAAACTTCGCATCGACAAGTGGCTGTGGCATGCGCGGTTCTTCAAGACGCGCAGCCTTGCCGCCAAGGTTGTGTCGTCTGGAAAACTCCGGGTCAACGGACAGCCGGTCGCAAAACCGGGCTATGCGGTGTCGGAGTTGGATGTGCTGACCTTTCCGCAAGCGAAAGAGGTTCGTGTGATCAAGGTGCTGGCGTTGGGAGAGCGACGCGGCCCGGCGGTGGAGGCGCAAATGCTCTACGAGGATTTGCAGCCACCCGAGCCGCGCGCGTCTGCGCCGCGGTTCGAAGGCAAGGGTCGCCCGAGCAAGAAAGATCGTCGCGCCATGCAACAAACCCGGTCAGACCTTCTTGAATGATTTTAGCCAGTGCCTTAGCTACCCGCTAAAGTGACTGATGGACAACGCCTATGACCTACATTGTCAACGATGCCTGCATTAACTGCAAATACACCGACTGCGTCGAGGTATGTCCCGTGGACTGCTTCTACGAGGGTGAAAACATGCTGGTGATTCACCCCGACGAATGTATCGACTGTGGTGTGTGCGAGCCTGAATGCCCTGCTGACGCGATCCGCCCGGACACGGAGCCGGACATGGACAAATGGGTGGAGTTCAACCGCAAATACTCGGAGATGTGGCCGGTCATCATCACCAAGAAAGACCCGCTGCCCAAGGCCGAAGAACATGATGGCGAGAGCGGCAAGCTCGACAAATACTTCTCCGAAGCGCCGGGCGAGGGCGGGTGATGATTCGGACGCGGCAAGGCGCTTGATGGCGCAAATGCCCGTAATGCGTTGAAACTATACAGACTTATCGGTTCATAGCCCCGGCTACCGCAAGCGCGTTTTTTGTGTTATATTTCTGTTAGAAATCGCACTCATGGGACATGCGCTGCCCTGCGCATGAAAATTAAGCTGAACTAGCTTGCTTTAGTAGACTGGATCGTAACGACCGGAAGCGCAGCCTCCGATCGTTCTTTTTCGTCTGTGTCACTTGAGTGGTTGCCAAGGAAGGTTCTGAATGTCGAAAGCTAAAAAATCCGAATTTCGTCCGAACGAGTATGTTGTCTACCCGGCACATGGCGTTGGCCAGATCGTGTCCATCGAAGATCAAGAGATTGCGGGCATCAAGCTCGAACTCTTCGTGATCTCGTTCGAAAAAGACAAGATGACCCTGCGGGTGCCGGTACACAAAGCCACGGAAATCGGAATGAGGTCGCTGAGTTCACCCGACGTGGTGAGCCAGGCGATGAAGACGCTTAAAGGCAAAGCCAAGGTCAAGAAGGCCATGTGGTCGCGCCGCGCACAGGAATATGAACAAAAAATCAATTCCGGCGATCTGATCGCAATTGCCGAAGTGGTGCGCGACCTGCACCGCGCCGACGATCAGCGCGAGCAGAGCTATTCCGAACGCCAACTTTACGAGGCGGCTCTGGAACGCCTGACCCGAGAGATTGCTGCCACCTCCGGCGGCGATGAGCTGGCCGCGGCCAAGCAGGTGGACGAGGTCCTGACGTCACGGGCACCCGCCGCCGCCTGATCGGGCGACACTCTTTATCTGTTAGCGAAAGCGGTCCCATTCGGGGCCGCTTTTTCATGCGGCGTTGTCATCGTTGTTTTCCAACGAGGCAAGCAATGCGGCTTCCAGTTCTTTCTCGAGTTCGCGGGCGCGGGCGATGTAGCGGTCGTTCTGTGCCGAGGGCAGGTTCGGATCCCACAGGTCGGCCAGCTCCCGCACAGTGTAGCGATCGTGCTTGTAGAACAGCTTTTCCGCTTCCGCCGCTTCGAATTCGGTCAACCCTATATTCTCCAGGACATAGCGCCCCGCGCGCAGGGAGCTGTCGAACAGCTCGCGGACAATGTCGTTGGCGCCGGCCTGGTAAAGCCGATAGGTGTGCGTGCGGTCGCGCGACCGCGCCACGATGTGCAGGTCCGGGCGCAGGCGACGGGCATAGGTGACCAGCTGTTCGGCCGCCACGGGGTCGTCCAGCGCCACCATCAACACACGTGCGCTGTCGATCCCCGCGGCATGCAGCAGATCGGGGCGCAGCGGGTCGCCGAAGAAACCCTCGTAGCCGAAGCGGCGCATCAGCTGGATGGTTTGCAGGTTGTTGTCGATCACGACGGTCGTGTAACCGACAGACTGCACCAGGCGGTTCACGATCTGCCCGAACCGCCCGATCCCGGCGATGATCACGGTGCCCTGCTCATCTATATCGTCATGTTCCGGCAGCTTGGTGGTGTCTTTCATGCGTTTGGACAGGAATTCATACAGCAAGAAGGCCAAGGGCGTTATCAGCATGGACAGCGCCACGATCAGCAGGAGGCGATCCCCCAGATCGGCGGGAAAAATCGCTTGTTGCAGCGAGAACGAGATCAGGACGAAGCCGAATTCCCCGGCCTGGGCCAGACCCAGGGTGAACAGCCATTGGTCCCGCCCGCGCAGCTTGAAGGCGCGCCCGAGCATGTAAAGAATGATACCCTTGAGCAGCATGATCGAGAGCGCCAATGCGAGGATGCTCACCGGTTCGGAAAAGAACAGCTCGAAATCGATGCCGGCCCCGACCGTGATGAAGAACAGGCCCAGCAGCAGCCCCTTGAAGGGTTCGATGTCGGATTCCAGCTCGTGCCGAAATTCGCTGTTGGCCAGAACCACGCCGGCCAGGAACGTGCCAAGCGCCGGAGACAGGCCAACAGCGGTCATGAGAAAGGCGATGCCGATCACGATGAGCAGAGCCAGCGCTGTATACATCTCGCGCAGATGGGCGGCATGGATGAAACGAAAGAGCGGCCGCGCGCCGTAGATGCCGCCGAGGATGATAAGCGCCACGGCACCAAGCGTGACCAGCGTGACACCCCAGCCGGGCAACCCTTCGACCAGGGACATGCCATGTGTCGCGCCGTGATCGCCTTGATCCAGCGGACTGCGCATGATGGAGCCGTTTTCTGTCAGTGTGGGTGCGGCTGGCACCGCCAGGAGCGGCAGGATGACCAGCATCGGGATCACCGCGATGTCCTGTGTCAGCAGCACCGAAAAGGTGGATCGGCCGCCGCTTGTCTGCATCAGCCCTTTTTCGCTAAGCGTTTGCAGCACAATCGCGGTCGACGAGAGTGCAAAGATCATCCCGATGGCAAGCGCGGTTTGCCAGACAAACCCCAAGTAAAGCGCCCCTGTCATGACGGTCAGCATCGTGACAAGGATTTGCAGCCCGCCCATGCCGATCAAGCGGTGGCGCATGTCCCAGAGCGCACGAGGCTCAAGTTCGAGCCCGATGATGAACAACATCATCACCACGCCGAATTCGGCGAAATGTTGCAGATCGGTCGCGTCCGAGATCAGCCCCAGACCGGGGCCGATGGCAACCCCGGCAAGCAGATATCCGAGCACCGACCCGAGGCCGAGGCGCGCGGCAATGGGCACCGCTATCACAGCGGCCAGCAAGAAGACCGACGCGAGAAATAGAAACTCAGCCATACAGAAGATGCCTTTCGAACTGCTCGCACCATGGCGATCTTGGCGCGGAAATGACACCCGGCGGCGATGCGGTTTGCCGCTTTACCTGGCAAAAGCCGTATTGCTGCAAAAGAGGCGTGCAGCCACAGCGGACGCGTTCACCCGTCCGGCATATCCAGAACCACGTTCCGGCCATTCTTGGCGATCCGCAACTGGCTTTCACCAATGGCCGCAACCTGCCCTCCATCGAGCCGGTCTCCAACCTGTACCTTCTGGTAGCGTCCGTTCGACAGTCTCACCAGCGCCCGGCGGCTGGCGGGTTTGCCATAGACCCCGATCAAGTTGATCCGGCGCAGGTTGATGGCGTTCGACACGGTGGCCTGTCGCGACACGTTGGCGGTCGAGGGAACACGCGGCTGGACGCTTCGCGGAGCGACGGCCGCCACCTGGGTGGTCTCTGCCGGGCGTTGCTGTTGCGCCTCGCGTGTCTGCTTCACGATCGCTGAAAAGTTGCGCGGCCTGTTGACCGGCGCCGTCGATTCGGCGACCGCAAATTTTGTCGCGGCAGGCTGCGCTGCTTCCTGCTCGGCCTTGAGCGTCTCGGGTCGCGGTTTCGGGCGCAGCGCCGAAAGTTCCGCCATGGTGCGCCCGGCCAACTGGGCCCGTTCGTTGTTTTCGATCAGACCGTCGGGGCGGGTTTTCGGCCGCGTTTCCTCGAGTGCGGGATCGCGCGCGACGGTCTGTTCATCTTGCTGCGGCTCGGGGTCGGTTGCGGGCGGGGCGGTGCGGTTCGGCGGCACGACAGGCGGCGGGCCTGTAAAAATCCTTATGCCGTCGGGGTTTATCGCACCTTCGGGTGTCGCGACCACGAGTCCACGCTCATCCAGCGTGAAATCCGTGCCGGGTGCCGCCGGATTGGGCTGCGACAGGTAAGTCCGGTCGTTGCGCAGCGCCTGCGCCTTGGGCAAAGCCACCGCATCGAATTGCTGAACGGACCCGTCGATGGACGCGATGTAAAGATCATCGAGCGTCGTTTGCCGGGGCGTGTCTGGGGGCTGCGGGGACCTTTGCCAGATGCCTGTCGCTGCATAGCGCGCCTCGGCCTCCTCCGCCGTCAGCGCCGGGGGCGGCGGCAAGAGATTGGACAGCCCGTCATCCGGCGGCGCGAGGCCTTTGCCGGTGTCCAGCGCGGCCAGTTCGGTTGGGTCATCGTCATCCGCAGGTGCAGTGACAGAGCCATCAAGCGGTTCGAGCTGGACATCGGGCATGCGTGCAATGGAAGGCGCGTCGGAATCGCGGTCCAGAAAACGGGAAATGCCCTCGTCCAGAAACACGCTGGCCCACGCGGCGACAGCCAGCAGAAACACAAGCAGCGCGCTGGTCAGGATGAGGCCAAGGAACCGCGGTTTGCCGCCGATCTCGGGCTCGGTCCGGGCGCCAAAGATTGTCATCCGTTGGCGTTCGCTGGCGATCGGGGTCTCCGGTTCCTCGGATTCGGGGGGATGTTGAGCGCGCATCGCGGCGATCCTGGCAACGGCGGCCCGCGCCGGTTCCGGGTCGTGCCTGCGTGGCGGCGGCGCATCCTTGTCCGCCGTGTCTTGGGTGGCGGCGACCGTGGCGTCGGGGGCGGTGGGATCCGCCGTTGCGGGAGCTGGCTTGCGACGGCTGAAAAAGCCGAAGCCCTTGCGTTCGGTCCCGGTGCCTGCGGTGTCTTCAACCTGAAGGGCAGGCGTGGTGACATCGGTGTCGCCTGTCGATTTATGCGCACCGCCAAGTTTGAACCGTGGTTCAGAGGGGACTTCGGTGCCAGCTGAAACACCGGCAACCGGCGGGGCTGTTGGCGTTTCGGATGTGTCGGTGGCATCCCGCGAGGCGCGGATCGATGCGAAGGAGGGCGGATTGGGCGCTTGCGGTGGCTCCATTCGAAGAGATGGAGTCGGGGCGGGGCTGTCCCCGGGCTCTGCTTCGTCAGGATCATCCGTATCGGCGGCGCTTTGGGGGCCGGATGCAGCCACGAGGTCTGGCACATCCGAACCGGGCGGTGGTGTTTCCACGGCCCCCGGGTTCGCTGCGGAGCTGTCTTCGGTCGGGGCTTCAGGAGTGGCGCGCCCGACGTCCAACGCTTCTGTTGTCGCGGTGTCTTCTTCGCTGGACAGTTCTTTCGCGGCGTCGGCGGGCAGGACCAGGACAGCGTTGGTGTCGCGGTCCGGCGCGGGGCCGGCCCAGGTTGCCGCTGCGCCAAAGAACACGTCTCCGCTGAACTGCCCTTCGGGCGCAATCGCACCGAACGCGACCGGGTCGAAATGGTGGCTCTTTGCAAAGGCCTCGGCCTCGTCCAGCGTCTCGTTGGCGACGGCGGCGACATAGACCCAGCCATCGACGATCGACCAGTCGAATCGCAGGTCGTCGACCGCATAAGGCGTGGTTCCGTCCAGCGCTGCGCGGATGTCGGTCTGCAAATCCGCATCCGTTTGCGCCATGTGGGGCAGCGACAGATACTTGATCTGTTCACTTGGGATGATCAGCTTGACCTGTCCGCCTTTTGCCGAGACCGCGTCAGCCTCGGCGCGCAGTTCTGCGAGGGCTCCGCGCAGATCGTCCGTGTCCAGGGCGACATCGCCCAGCGTCACCCAGCCGCCGGGAACGCGTCGCAAAAGAGAGATACCATCGAAAGAGAGAGTCAGGGCAAATTCTGGCGTCATGTTGAGAGTTTAACAGTCCTGCACGAGGGATGGGAGTCTCGATGATGGGTCTTCGGGCATCCGAGGCGATCTTTCGCGCGGTACGTTTCCACGCTTGCAAAAAGGAGAGACTGTCGCGATTGTCCTGATCAAAGTTTGCAGGTGCACAAGAGGTCGAAATGTCGAAATTTTCTACGGTTCTTGGCGCAATTGTCCTGTCTCTTGGTCTGGCCCCGGCCTTTGCCGACACTTCTGGACGGATCACGGTCACGGGCGATGGCAGCGTGTCGGCCGCTCCGGACATGGCGATCATAACGATGGGCGCGGCTGCCGACGCGGAGAGCGCGAAAATCGCAATGGACGAGACATCCGCGATCACGTCCGCGATTCTGGAACGGCTGACCGAGGCCGGAATCGCCTCCAGGGATATCCAGACGTCCGACCTGTCGCTCATCCCGATGTGGTCGAACCAGTCCTCCACCGACGGGCGACGTCGCATCGAAGGCTACCGCGCATCGAACCGTGTCACCGCAAATATACGCGACCTCGACGTTCTTGGCCCGGTTCTGGACGCTGTCTTGACCGAAGGTGCGACCAATCTGGGCGGGTTGCAGTTCACCATCTCCGATCCGGAGCCGTTGATGAACGACGCGCGACGCAAGGCGGTCGAGGACGCCCGGGCGCGCGCCGATTTGTTTGCCGAGGCGTCGGGCGTAACCTTGGGCCGGCTTTTGAGCCTGAGTGAGACCGCAAGCCGCGCGCCACGTCCCGAGACATTGCGGATGGCCCGCGCCGCTGATGCGGGCGTGCCCGTGGCCGAAGGTGAGACCGAAATCAGTGCCGGTGTGACACTGGTCTATGCGATCGCCGAGGATTGAATGACCCCGGGGGCCAGACCCTAGGCGCGGCCCGAACCGGCGGTTATGGTCCCCTCAAGAATGAACCTTTCATCAAGGGACAGCTATGGCACGCCGCACGGCCCAACCTAAAAATGTGAACGTTCTGATTGTTGGCCAGATGGGGCGGCTCGCGTACGAGGCGCTGCTTTTCACGCTGTCGATGAAACAGAGCACGCAGGACTCGCGATTCTCGCTCCACGTCGCCGAGCCGCAGCCAGGCCCGCTGTGGCAAACGGATCCGACGATCCGCCCAGAGCCGCTGCGCGACAAGATTACCGAAAATGGCGGCACGATCCTGCCGTTCGAGACCAGGCATTTCGGCAGCGCCTATCCCTATGGCAACAAGATCGAGGCGCTTTTTGCCTTGCCCAAGGGCGAGCCGTTCATCTTCTTCGACACGGACACCCTGATCACTGGAGAGTTGGGCGAGGTGCCGTTCGATTTCGACAGGCCGGGCGCGTCGCTGCGCGTTGAAGGCACCTGGCCGCAGCTTGAACTTTATGGCCCCGGCTATACCGAGATCTGGAAATCGCTGTACGACCGCTACGGTCTGGAATTCGAAAGCTCCCTGGACCTGAGCCAGCCAGATGAATACTGGCGCCGCTATCTTTATTTCAACGCGGGGTATTTCTTTTACAAATGCCCGCATGTTTTCGGTCAGACTTTCCTGGACATGGCGCTGGATATTCAGGCCAATCCACCTGACCCGTTGATCTGCCAGCCGTTGAAGCCATGGCTGGACCAGATCGCGCTACCCTTGGTGATTCACAAGCTGGGCGGAGGGCGTGACGCGTTGCCCGCCGGGTATCTGGATGGAAAGACCAGTGCGCATTACCGGAATATTCCGCTTCTGTATGCGCGTGAACGGGACGAGGTTGTTGCCTTGCTTGAGGCAATCGCCGCTCCCAATAAAATCAAGCGCCTTCTCAAGGAATACGAGCCGTTCAAGCGCATGATCTTCCAGAGCCGGGGTCAAAAGGTCCGCGACTTGTTCGATCGCAACCATCTGCCAAGCCGCGAACAGCCAATCCGCCAGCGGATCAAGAAAAACGGGTTCTGGATGGTATAACGCCTGAACAATTCTTCGTTGAACCACTGGCATCGAGGCGACCACTCAGTTTACTTCCCCGGTCCTTCGGCTAACGTCCGGAATGGTACGCTGCCGCTGACGTCGTTTGTTGTCACCGGATAGACCAACCCTGTTTTTGGACCTTCGACATGGCCTTTCTGACTGCTGACATCTTCGACCCGACGGGAGACCCGGTTATTGATGTCATGACGGGCGGTTTCGTCTGGGACCTGTCCGACAGCCGCACGATCAGCTGGGCGGTGGCCGACGGGTTGTATGGGGATGTCTGGACGGATCGTCCGGCCGCGGTTCAAATTTTTTCAGAAGCGCTTGCGTCATTCGAGCCGTTCATTGACGTGGATTTCGACGATCGGGGCGATTTCGCCAGCCCGATCGATGCGGGCGAGGCCGGGGCTGACATTGTCTACACGCTTGACAATACCGAAGCGAGTGACGGCTCTCTGGCTTATGCCTATTACCCGGGTCCCGGCGTGTTCTACGATTTTGAACAATACGGGACAGAGGGCGGGGATATCTTCATGAATTTCGCGGCCCGGCAGAACATCATGTCCAGTTTTGCACCGGGATCGGACGGCTTCATGACGGTGATCCACGAGCTGGGCCATGCGCTCGGGCTCAAGCATCCGTTCGAAGCCACGCTCGGCCGCCCGGTGATATCCGACTTGGATCAGACATTGGTGCGGGATGTCGACTGGTTCTCGATCATGTCCTATGACGACCAATACGCCGACGAATTGGAGCGCTGGGACCCCGCGACACCGATGGTTCTGGATGTGTTGGCATTGCAATACCTCTACGGGCCCGACACCACCACGAATGCCGGCGACACGACCTTCGATCTTGTCAGCCGGGATTATTATTACACGCTCTGGGATGCCGACGGGCAGGACCGCGTGGATGTCTCTGGCCAATCCGAGGGCTGGATCATCGCGCTGCCCTTCGTGCAACTCAGCGACCTGGTCGAGACACGCAGCGGCTTCGCGCTGCCCGGCGCGCAATTCGACGCGGAACTTGTCGCATCAGCACCCACCGAAATGGTCTGGCTCATGGGGGACATGGAGCATGCGACAGGGTCGGCCCATGCCGATATCCTGGTTGGCAACGCCCTGAACAACAGGCTTCTTGGAGGGGACGGTGACGATGAACTTGAAGGAAACGCCGGTGACGACCATTTGGATGGCGGGGCAGGTGAAGACCTCGCCCGATACTTCGGGGACCGGTCCTCCTTTACCGTGACAATCGCGCCGGACACCATCACCGTAGAAGACCGCCGTACTGACGGGACGGGCACCGACAGCTTGTCGCGGATCGAGACTGTGGCGTTCTATACCGAACAGAGCAGTGAACAGCTTGACCTGGAAACCTACGCTGGGCCGGCCAGCCTGTCCGCGCCCGAACTGGAAAGCTTTGTCGAGCTTTACATCGCGTATTTCAACCGCGCCCCGGACGCGCTGGGGTTGAATTTCTGGGCCACCGCCTTTGCCAATGGTCTGTCACGACAGCAGATCGCGGCGGATTTCCTCGACCAGGATGAAACTCTCGCCCTATATTCCGACGTTCAGACTGACGCTGATCTTGTCACGCGGGTCTATGACAACGTGCTGGGCCGCGCGCCGGATCGGGACGGGTTCGATTTCTGGATCGACGCGCTCGGATCCGACGAGGTGGGCCGCGACAGCTTCATCCTCTCCGTGCTCGACGGGGCCAGGGCGGCGCCGGCACAGGACGCTTCACAGGCCTTCGTGGATCAGCAAACCTCCGACCGCGCATATCTCGAGACCAAAACCGACCTCGGCGCGCTCTACGCAGTCCATAACGGCTTGTCGGATGTTGATGCGGCAACCGACACGCTTGCGCTGTTCGACGGAACCGAAGAAAGCGTCGCCGACGCGGTCACAGCCATCACCCGATCCCATACCGACGCGCTGGACCCGGACAACGGGGCGTTCCTGATGCCGGTGGTGGGCGTTCTGGACATTCCCTTCGCCGGCTGAGAGTGCCCCCGATCGCAGCCCGGCGCGACGTCGATTTTCGTGCGGTAATTGATTTTCACGTGGACCAGCAGAGCCTCGACACCGGAGACTTCCGTCCAGCTCTGCGCAAAAACCGGGTGTTTCAATAAATGGCGGAGAGACAGGGACTCTCGGAGAGAATAAAGATCATATAAAAAACAATTACTTATTTGGTTTTTAGGTTCTTGAGTAGGTTCCAATTTAGGTTCCATTTTGCGGGTTGCTGCCGATCTTCTTACGCTGATACCGTCAACGCATGACACAGCTTGGCAGCATCTCAGGAAACCACTTGTCAATCACCTGCAAGGTCTGTGGCTACAACACTCTCCTAGCCGTCAATCCCCTGTTAGACCGTCTTGGGTGGGAAGCCCGCCTGCAGGACGTGGTGCCAAACCTTCGCTGTAGTAGCTGCAAGGCTAAAGCGCAGGTAGAGTTCCAGATTGTCTACGTTGGCAGTTCAGGAGATGCCCTGCTTGGGGCTAAGGCGACCAAAGACCCTAAGTCAGATGGGAGAATTGAATGATGAAGGGAATGAGGCTGGCGGTTGCTCTTGCTTGCTTTGCGCCCCCAACATTGGCGGGCGTAATGGACTGTAAACTTGAACCAACAAAAGAAATACTTTCACCAAGTCTTTCGGTTTATTTCCACGACGGGATTATTCACTCAGCAACATTAGAATTCACTACAGATTATGGAGATACCCTGCCTTACTTGTTCGGGTGTGAAGCTAATTGCATCATGGATATGGCAGGAGACGACTTCAGATACATACTTGGCGTGGAGCCTGAGTTGCGAAACCCCAAGCACGTGTCATTGGTCACGGAGTCCAAAAGCGACGACTTCAGAAACATCGACACATTGGAAGTGAAGGATTGCCGCGACCGTCCCTGAATTTAGAACTCTAGTCTGTAATTTTTCTTTTGGATTCTGAGGTGGAAACCGGGCGGATGAAGTCCCCAGCGTGATACGATGG
>Ga0102931_1000259_pt1 | contig 26101 bp, 26 predicted proteins | sample SalPonR1_C_D1_MG_FD_79282 | JGI IMG/M metagenome (GOLD analysis project Ga0102931, IMG submission 79282) | Salt pond soil microbial communities from South San Francisco under conditions of wetland restoration - Salt Pond MetaG R1_C_D1_MG | ecosystem: Environmental > Aquatic > Marine > Intertidal... | reverse complement strand
TCCTGTCATCAGATTGAGAAGGCCCCAATCGTCAGACAGGTCACGAAGATCGCAAAATGCGCACCCTCGCAGCATCGTTCAATACCTCAGCCACCGGCACGATTGCCGCGGTAGCGGCTTCGTCCTTGTCCGCACAGCCGGCGTTCGGGGTTGCCGGTATCCGGCGCACATGAAAACCCTGTCGTCAGGCGGCGAGCCCTAGAGTTCCACCAGCGAAATCGTCCGGCCCTTGGCGGTGAGCGCCACCTCGCCCGAGCAGAGCTTCATCGCGTCGTTGCCGAACACCTTGGCCCGCCAGCCCCTGAGCGCGGGCACGCTGCGAAGCCCCGCCGCGATCTCGTCGAGCTCCGCCGCGTTCGCGATCAGCTTGGACGCCACGCCGGTCTCCTCGGACTTCGCCTTGAGCAGGACCCGCAGGAGATCGGCGAGGGCACCGTTGACCTGAAGCTGGTCGCGGCTGGTGTCGGGCTTGGGAACCTCGTCGGCGGGCGTCGCGAGCGCCGTCTGCACCGCGTTCAGAATGCCGTCGGCGATATCGCCTTTCCGCGCCTCGCGCAGAAGCAGCCGCGACCGGTTGAGGTCGGCCACGCTCTTGGGCTTGGTCGAGGCCAGTTCGAGGAGCGCGTCGTCCTTGAACACGCGGTTGCGGGGGATGTTCTTGTCGCGCGCGTAGATCTCGCGGAACCGGGCGAGCTCCCGGACGAGCGCCAGAAAGCGGCCCGAGGTCGTCCGCGTCTTGATCCGGAGCCACGCGTTCTCGGGTTCAGTGATGTAGGTGGCCGGGTCGGTGAGCGTCGCGAGTTCCTCCTCGACCCATTCCGAGCGGCCCGACCGCGCGAGCGAGTCGGCCAGATGCTCGTAGATCACCCGCAGATGCGTCACGTCGGCCAGCGCATAGGTCTTCTGGGCGTCCGACAGCGGACGGCGCGACCAGTCGGTGAAGCGCGACGACTTGTCGAGCGACGACTTCGCGATCTTGCGGACCAGCGTCTCGTAGCCGGCCTGCTCCCCGAAGCCGGCGACCATCGCGGCGACCTGCGTGTCGAAGAGCGGCCTGGGGATGACGCCGCCCTCGACATAGAAGATCTCGAGATCCTGCCGCGCGGCGTGGAATACCTTCACGACGCTCTCGTCGCGGAACAGATCGTAGAGCGGCTCGAGCGAAAGGTCGCCCTGAATGGGATCGACCAGCACCGCGTCCTCCTCGGCGTCTCCGGGCACCGCGAGCTGCACCAGGCAGAGCTTGGCCCAGTAGGTCCGCTCCCGCAGGAACTCGGTGTCGACGGTGACGTACGGATGCGCCCGGGCGCGCGCGCAGAATGCGGCAAGACCCTCGGTTGTGGTGATCGTGATCATCTGGCTTTCGTCGTTGTTATGCTCGGCTGACCTCTTGAGGGGGCGTGATAGGCGAGATGACCGGTCACGGCAAGAAGACGGGCGTCCTGTCGCCGGACGCGAAACGATGCAGCACCGCGGGATAGAGCTGATGCTCCGTCTCGAGGACGCGGGCCGCCAGCGTGCGGGATGTGTCGCCGGGCCGCACCGGCACCCGCGCCTGCCCGAGAACGGGCCCCGAATCGAGATCCGCCGTCACCTCGTGGACGGTACAGCCCGCCACGGCGTCGCCCGACGCGATCGCGCGGGCGTGCGTTTCCAGACCGGGATACTTCGGCAGCAGCGAGGGATGGATGTTCAGGATGCGGCCCGCGTGGCGGGCGACGAAACCGGGCGTCAGGATGCGCATGAAGCCCGCGAGGCAGATGATGTCGGCGCGCGCCGCCGCAAGCTCGGCGTCGAGCGCCGCCTCGAACGCCGGCCGGTCGCCCCCGAACGCGCGATGATCGACCACCGCCGTCGGCACCCCGCGCGCCTCGGCCCTGGCGAGACCGCCCGCACCCGGCACGTTCGAGAGCACCAGGACCGGCCGCGCCGGATGATCGCCCGTCATGCTGTCGACAAGCGCCTCCATGTTCGAGCCGCCGCCCGAAATGAAGATCGCGACGCGCTTGGTCACCCCAGGCGCCCCCGGTAGGACACCCCCTGCCCGTCCGACACCCGCCCGATGACGGCGACCGTCTCGCCCGCCTCCGACAGTTCGCCCGCGAGCGCCCGCGCCCGCGCCGCCTCGGCGACGACGACCATGCCGATCCCGCAGTTGAAGGTCTTGAGCATCTCCGGTCCGGACAGCCCGCCCTCCGACATCAGCCAGTCGAACACCCCCGGAAGCCGCCAGGCGTCGAGGTCGATCTCCGCGCCCAGACCCTCGGGCAGCACGCGCGGGATGTTCTCCGTCAGGCCGCCGCCGGTGATGTGGGCGAGCGCGTGGACGCCGCCGGACCGGACCGCGCCGAGGGCAGTGCGGACGTAGATCCGTGTCGGCGCGAGCAGCGCGGCGCCCAGCGGCCCGCCGTCGAAGGGCGCCGTCGCGTCCCAGTCGAGCCCCGCGCGCTCCACGATGCGCCGGACCAGCGAATAGCCGTTCGAATGGACCCCGTCCGAGCCGAGACCGAGGAGCACGTCGCCCGCCCGCACGTCGCGCGGCAGCCCCTGCCCGCGCTCCATGGCGCCGACTGCGAAGCCGGCGAGGTCGAAGTCGCCGGATGCGTAGATACCGGGCATCTCGGCGGTCTCGCCCCCGATCAGCGCCGTCCCCGCGAGGTGGCAGCCGTCGGCGATCCCCTCGACGATCTTCGCCGCCGCCTCGACCTCGAGCCTGCCCGTCGCGAAATAATCGAGGAAGAACAGAGGCTCCGCTCCCTGGCAGACAAGATCGTTCACGCACATCGCGACGAGGTCGATGCCGATGGTGGCCAGCTCGCCGGTGTCGATCGCGATCCTGAGCTTGGTGCCGACGCCGTCCGTCGCGGCGACCAGGATCGGATCGGCGAAGCCCGCCGCCTTGAGATCGAAGAGCGCGCCGAATCCGCCGAGCCCGCCCGCGACGCCGGCCCGGACCGTCCGTTTCGCCGCCGGCTTGATCCGCTCGACGAGCGCGTTGCCCGCGTCGATGTCGACCCCCGCCTCGGCATAGGAGAGCCCCGGTTTCCTGTCGGCCATGCGCGCACCCCCGATGATTGCGCGGAGGGTTAGACGAAGGGCCGGACGGAGGCAATGCGCTTGACCGGCGCCGGCACCGGTTCTAACCAGAGCGCGGCGGGCCTGTAGCTCAATTGGTTAGAGCAGAGCGCTCATAACGCTTTGGTTGGGGGTTCGAGTCCCTCCGGGCCTACCACATGCGCCGCCAACATGTTCACATCACTCATTTTTTCCAGCCCATTTGTGCAGCCTCGGAGCCAGGTTGGACACATTCCGTTCCGGTTTCGTGCAAGAAAGACAAGCGAAAGCGTTGTCGGCGAGGATCGCGCGCTGCGCCCCTCTGGTCATCGAAGGCGTCACATTCGTCGACGGTGTCGCCGAAAACGCCGCCGAAACTCGCGCCGCTTGATCAGGCCGCGTCACCCAAAATCCGGCATAGCTCCACTCCCCGGCGCGCTCGATGAAGGTCCGGCGGGAGTTTGACAGCTGGATCGAACGGTCCCGAGACGAGGCCAACGCAGGCCGCCCCGTGCGCCAAGCCTCAACCTCACGACGCGGCCCGCATCGGATCTGGACAATTCAGCGTTCAGCTCGCCTACAAGCCTTTGCCGGACGCGAAGGACCTCAAGGCTCCCAGGAACGCCTGCACCTTCGAGGTGCGGTGCAGATCGACATGGGTGACGGTCCACAGGGTAACGGGCCAGGCATCACCGGGCGGGATGATCGTCACGAGGTCCGGGCGAACCATCGCGTCGTGCTCGGCGAGGAACCCGATGCCAAGGCCCTCGCAGACGGCCGCGTGCGTTACCAGCGGCTCGGTCGTGCGCAGGGCGAGCGCCGCGGGCGGTACATTCGCCTCCATCCAGTCGGCGTAGGGCAGCTGCGATGGCGTGCCGACCGCGCCGACGAAACGGTGCCCCACCAGCCGGTCAGGATCCGGATGCCCGGCGCGAGCCACATAGTCCCGGCTGGCATAAAGTCCGAAGCGCAGGCGGCGGAACAGCGTCACGACATAGTCGGGCTGCTGCGGTTTCGGCCCGGCGCGGACGGCCACATGCGCCTCGCCATGTTCGAGCCGGGCCAGTTCGGCGCCCGCTCGGAACTCGAGCTCGATCTCGGGATGCCCGAGGTGGAACTCGCGGACCGCCGGCATGACGAGCGGGGCCACGCCCGCGAGAGCCGTCACGACGAGCGATCCCGACAGGCGCCCGGCCTGTCCCCGGCTGCGGCCGGCGAGATCCGCGAACATCTCGTCCGCGCGGCTCGCGACGTCCAGCATGTCGCGCCCGGCATCGGTGAGCGTGTAGCCCCGTGCATGCCGCTGGAAGAGGGGCGTGCCGAAGACGCTTTCCAGCACCTCCACATGCCGGTTGACCGTTGCGCGATGCACGCCCAGCGCGTCGGCCGCCGCGCTGACGGTGCCGTGGCGGGCCAGCATCAGCGCGGTGCGCAGTTCGGTCCAGTGATCCATCGTTTGGTATTTAGTCCGCCGCGCATGTCGCATCAACGCGCAGGCCGCGCGCATTTCGATGTCTGGTGCGCATCCCGCTCGCGGAAGAGACTGCCGCAATCCCTGAACGAAAGCTGTCGAACATGCTCAGATACCATCCCCTCCTCGTGGCGCTGCACTGGCTGATGGCGCTGATGATCCTCGTCGCGCTCGCCGCGGGAGGTCTCGTGCTGGCGAACATGCCCGAAGACAGCCCCGACAAGGTCGCGGGGCTCGGCGGGCACATGATCTTCGGCATGGCGATCGGCGTGCTGCTGGTCCTCCGCCTCGTCACGCGCCTGCGGAGCGTGCATCCGCGCCATGCGGCCACCGGTAACGCCGTGCTCGACCGGATCGGCGTCTGGACGCACTGGGCCTTCTACGCGCTGATCGCTGGCATGGTGCTGACCGGGCTGGCGATGGCCTTTGGCGCGGGCCTGTTTCCCATCGTCTACGGCGGTGCGGCCGAGACGCTGCCGCCCGAGCTACAGGATCTGCCGCAACGCGCGGCGCACGGGTTGATCGCGACGGCGCTCGTGGCGCTGATCGCGCTCCATGTCGCGGCGGCCCTGTGGCACACGCTGTTCCTTCGCGATGGCCTGCTGCGCCGGATGTGGTTCGGCAAGCGCTCCACCGGCGAACTGGCGGAATGAGGGTTCTCGCCTTCGCCGCCTCGAACAGCCGACAGTCGATCAACCGGACGCTGGTCGGGCACGCCGCCGCGCGCCTTCGGGACGACCTCCTGCCCGGAGCGGAGATCGACCACCTCGACCTCCACGACTACGAGATGCCGATCTACTCCATCGACCGCGAACGGAAGACCGCAGTTCCCGCCCCGGCGCATGACTTCTTCGCGCGCATCGGCCAAGCCGACGCAATCCTCGTCTCCTTTGCCGAGCACAACGGCGCGGCCACCGCCGCCTGGAAGAACGTTTTCGACTGGATGAGCCGGATCGAGATGAAGCTCTGGCAGGGCAGGCCGATGGTGCTCCTCGCGGCCTCGCCCGGGCGGCGGGCGGGGGCGGGCGTTCTCGACAGTCAGGAGGCGCTCGCCCCGCATTTCGGCGGGGTGGTGCGCGGCAGGCTCGGCATCGGGCGCTGGCCCGAGGCCTGGGACGACGAGACCCGCAGCCTGACCCGACCCGAGGACGCCGCGGCGCTTGACCTCGCGCTTTCGGCCCTCGGTCCGCTTGGGCACATGCAGTCACCGCAACTCGACCCTCCGAACCGACAGGACATCTCATGACCAGATCCCACGCCATCGCCCTCAAGGCCGCCGCCGCTCTCTGGGTGGTCTGGGGGCTTGTCCACGGCCTCGCCGGCATCCTGACGCTCTCGCAGGAGCCTTCGGCGGGCTTCGCCGCGATCGCCGACGCCGTGGACCCGCAGGCGCTTGCCGCCGACTATCACGCGGCGGTCTGCGGGGTGCTGAACCAGCACGCCTGGAACCTCCTGTGGTTCGGCATCGTGACGATCATCGGCGCGGTCTTCATCTGGCGCGGCAACCGCACCGCGATCTGGGTGACCGGCATGGTGGGCGGGCTTGCCGATCTGGGCTACCTCGTCTTCCTCGACCTGCCGGGCTTCGTCCGGTTTTTCCCCGGCACGGTCATGACCCTGATTTCGGCTTCCGCCGTCGCGCTCAGCCTCTGGGTCTGGCTGTCGCAACGCGGAACCGCCGCGGCCCATTCCTGACCCTGCCGCTCGGTCGGCGTCAGAGCGGTCTCTCTTCTTCATGGGGCCCATGTTGCTGCCAAACGTACCATTGCGAAGCCATCCGTCGAGCAGCAGAAGGCCAGCGCGAAGCCGGTGAACCGCATCTGAATGTCAGCGGGCACCGACGTCTCAAGCGCAACGCACATTTCGTCGCGTCATGAACCGCGTAGATCGACATTGCCCAAGGAGCGTGGAACCGAGAAATCCGTTCGCCTGTTGGCTTATGCGACTGAGACAAGCGAGCGCGACACTGCGTCATCAAGAAGCCAAATTGGGCCCGCTCCGTATCGTCATCGGCAACATCGAGGCGGCGCGTTCGGTTCCTGATCCGCCTCGCTCGAAGAGAACGTCCGAATCCATGGGCTGCGGCATGGGCCGAGACAGGTGATCGCGTGAGGAGGATCAAGGCCAAATGCTCGAGACGCTGAGCGTTATATACTGCGGTCCCCCACCTGTGCCGGAGACCGTCTGGGCGAGTTGGAATCTCGACCCGGCCCTCATCCTTGCCATCGCGGCACTTGCTTACGCGACAGGGAGGACCCGGCCCGGAGCAGCCACCGTCGCCGTCCTTCTCGTCATCTTCGTTTCGCCTCTATGCGCGCTGTCCGCCGCCCTGTTTTCAGCTCGGGCGGTGCACCACGTCCTCCTGCTTACCGTCGCTGCCCCTCTCCTCGCAGCTGCTTTGCCCCGACGCAGGACCGGTCCCGGTACCGTCCATTTCGCCGCCTCCACAGCGCTGCTGTGGGCGTGGCATGCGCCGGCTGCCTACGATCTCGCTCTCGGGAACGTCGCGGTCTATTGGGCCATGCAGGCGACGCTCCTTGTTCCGGCGGTCCTGTTCTGGCGCTCCGTTCTCGCCGACGACGTTCCAGCGGCGCATAGCTTCCTTCTTGTCATGGCCGGCTACCTGCAAATGGCACTACTGGGCGCCTTGCTCACCTTCGCGCCGGACCCGCTCTACGAGATCCACCAGACAGCCCCGTTTGCCTGGGGCATCGCCCCCTTGGCGGATCAGCAGCTTGCGGGCCTCATCATGTGGGTTCCAGCCGCAATCCCCTATGCGGTCGTCGGTGCTATCGTAGCGCGGCGCGCGTGGATGTCGGCAAGGGGCGCCGAGACGTGATTTTCCAAGATCTCGTCCCATACCTGAAAGCACTCCATATCCTGGGTCTGATCGTGTGGTGCGGCGGCCTTTTCGCACTGCCCAGCATGCTCGCTTGGCATGACCCGGCGATCGGGCAGGCGGACTACAGGCGCATCCGGCGCACAACCCATTACACCTATACCATCGCGATCACGCCTGCGGCTGTCATCACCGTCATCGCCGGAACCTGGCTCATCCTGATCCGGGAGGTGTACGAGCCATGGCTCTACCTGAAGCTCTTCTTCGTCGCGTTGCTCGTTGCGTTTCACGGCTGGGTCGGCCACATCATCGTTTCGGTCGCGGAGACGGCCGGAACCAGCCGCCCGCCGTCGCCTGCCGTGCCGTCACTGCTCCTGTTTTCGACGATCCTCGCAATCCTCACGCTCGTCCTCGGGAAGCCCGAGTTCGCGCAACTGACGGGGCCGGAGTGGTTGACGGAACCGCTGGGCCGTCAGTTGCCCTTCGACGTCCCCAGTCGATAGTCGAAGACGAGCTTGCCGCCATGCCACCCTGTCGCCGAGGCCACGATCATCGACAACGCCGAGAGAAGCAGACCGTAGGGCAGGACCGCTTCCTCGTAGCCCTGCATCCGGTGGCCCCAGTTCGCGCCGAGAATAGAGAGCAGCGTCACCGCGATGATGAAGTGCGTCCAGGCCGGGGCGCGGGCGCGAATCCCGCGGACAAGCAGCAACTCGGCCGTTCCGGAAAAACCTGCCAGCATTCCGAGGAAGAAGCCCGTCCCGGCGGCCCAGAGCCCGGCGCGCGCCCAGAAGGCGTCGCCGGTCCACCAGTAGAAGACATCCGCGCCGAGGACGCAGAACGTCAGCGCGATCGGGAAGGCTACCGACATCGCATGGATCGGGTGTCCCAGTATCGCGATCCGGGACTCCGTTTGTTCGTATCCGGGCGAACGAGAGATCGGGTCGATGAACTCGGCCTCTCCTTCAAAGTCTTCCACTTCCCGCATGTTACAGTCCCTCTCCGCGTGATCTTCGCATGCACAACGCCCGTCGCGCTTGCCGGTTGCGAGGGCGACTTGTCCACGCTGCATCCCGCAGGGCCGGCCGCGGCGGCGGTGGCGGAGTTGTGGTGGGCAATGCTCGCGGGGGCTGCACTGATCTTCCTCTTCGTGATGGCCCTCCTCGCTCTCGCCTTCCGGAGGGGCGGTGATGGACGCGGCGCACAGAGTCTCTGGATCATCGGGCTCGGCCTCGCGTTTCCGCTCGCGGTTCTCGCAGCGCTCCTGCTCTGGGGGCTCGGCCTCGGCGAGCGGTATCTCATTCCGGGGCGCGACGACGCGCCCCTCGTTCAAGCTGAGGCCCGGCAGTGGGCATGGTCGTTCCGGTATTCTGGGAGCAGCCGTGCTCCAACGGAAGGTATCCTCCTCATTCCTGCGGGCCGGCCGGTGGACGTCGAGATCACGTCAGCGGATGTAATCCATAGTTTCTGGGTGCCGCGCCTCGCCGGCAAGCTCGACGCGATCCCCGGGCACACAAACGTCCTGCGTCTGCAGGCGGACACGCCCGGGGACTACGCGGGCCTCAGCGCCGAATTCAGCGGGCCAGGCTATCTCGGACATCGGTTCACCGTCCGCGCCCTCGAAGCCGACGACTGGGAAGCCTTCCTCGCAGGAGGCGAGCGGTGAACGCCCTGCGCCGTCATCGGGCGTTCACGCAGATCTGGTCCCCGGACCGGGGCTGGCAGAGGCCGTTCACGACCGTGAACCATTCCGATCTGGGGCGGATGTTCCTTCTCGCGGCCGTGTTCTTCTTCGGCGTGGGGGGGATCCTCGCCATGCTGATCCGCGCGCAACTCGCGACGCCCCGATCGGCGTTCATGGATGCGGAAATCTACAACCAGATTTTCACGATGCACGGCACCGTGATGATGTTCCTCTTCGCGATCCCGCTCTTCGAAGGGCTCGCCGTCTACCTTCTGCCGAAGCTTCTCGGCACCCGCGACCTCGCGTTTCCCCGGCTCACCGCCTACGGCTTCTGGTGCTACGTCTTCGGCGGCACGATGCTGCTTTTGTCGCTGCTCGCGGGCGTCGCCCCCGACAGCGGCTGGTTCATGTATCCGCCGCTCTCCTCGACCATCGGTTCTCCCGGCATCAACCCCGACTTCTGGCTGATCGGCATCACCTTTGTCGAAATCTCAGCCATCGCGGCGGCCGTCGAGATCACCGTCAGCATCCTCAAATTCCGCGCGCCGGGCATGAGCCTCGACCGCATGCCGATCTTCGCCTGGTACGCGCTCGTGACGGCGCTCATGATCCTGACCGGTTTCCCGCCACTCATTCTCGGGTCGATCCTGCTCGAGCTCGAGCGCGCGTTTGATCTGCCGTTCTTCCAGGCCGACCTCGGGGGCGACAGCCTGTTGTGGCAGCACCTCTTCTGGCTCTTCGGCCATCCGGAAGTCTACATCATTTTCCTGCCAGCGGCCGGAGTCATCTCGACGGTCCTGCCGGTGATGGCGCGCACGACGCTCCTCGGCTACGGCTGGGTCGTCGCCGCCGCCGTCGCGCTGGGGTTCCTGAGCTTCGGACTCTGGGTCCACCACATGTTCACGACCGGTATCCCCCATCTCGGGCTGGCGTTCTTCTCGGCGGCATCCACGCTCGTGGCGGTGCCCACGGCGGTCCAGATCTTCGCCTGGATCGGGACGCTCTGGAAGGGCCGTCCCGAGATGCACCTGCCGATGCTCTGGATCATGGGCTTCTTCGCGACCTTCGTGATCGGCGGGCTGACCGGTGTCATGGTCGCCATCGTGCCGTTCGACTGGCAGGCGCACGACACATATTTCATCGTCGCGCACCTCCACTACGTCCTCGTGGGCGGCTTCGTATTCCCGATGCTGGCGGCGCTCTACTACTGGCTCCCACAGCTCAGCGGCCGGAAGCGCTTCTTCAAGCTAGGCGAGACCGCCTTCTGGCTGGTCTTCGTCGGGTTCCATGGGACTTTCCTCGCGCTCCACTGGTCGGGCCTCCTCGGCCAGCGGCGGCGGATCCATACCTACGACGCGGGGAGCGGCTGGGAGGTGATCAACCTGATCTCCTCGATCGGCGCCTTTGTCATGGCGATAGGCTTTGCGCTCGTCGTGGTTGACGTCGTGGCCAACATGCTGCTCGCCGTGCGCGGGTCGCGCAATCCCTGGAACGCGGGCAGCTTGGAATGGGCAATGCCGACGCCGCCGCCCGCCTACAATTTCGCAAGCCTGCCGCGGGTCGCGTCCCGCCATCCATTGTCCGACGACCCGCGTATCGCCGTGCGGATCGCCAGGGGCGAGGGTTACCTCGCCACGCCGCGCGCAGACCGAAGGGAAGTCCTGGCGGTGGAGGCGTCAAGCGGCGAGCCAGAGGCGCTCGTCATCTATCCCCGCAACACCGCGCTGCCGATCACCATGTCGGCTGCGACCGGTATTTTCTTCCTGGCCTTCCTCTTCAAGCTCTATTGGCTCGCGCCCCTTGCGGTGGCACTCGTCGCTGCACTGGCTTGGCGGTGGGCCTGGAGCCTCGGCGACCTTCGGGACCGGGGGCCACAGGATGTCGGACGGGGCGAGCGCCTGCCCCTCGCCTCGGAACGCCCGGGCGCTCCGGCGTGGTGGGGCTCGGTTTTCCTGCTCATAGCGGACGCCACCTTCTTCGGATCTCTGCTTTTCGGCTATGCGTTCCTTTGGACCGTCGCGCCCGGCTGGCCGCCCCCGCGCTATGTCGAGTGGACGCCGCTTGTTCCCGTTCTTTCGCTTGGCGGCGCCGTTCTGGCCTCCGGTGGTGTACGCGTCGCCGAGGCTCGGGCGGGCTTCGGAGGGACCGGGATCGCCCTGGTCATCTGCGCCCTCGGCCAAGCCACGCTGATCGCTTTGGCCGCCTACCTCCTCGCGGTCGCACCGGAAGCCACCGGGCATGCTTACGGAGCGACCGTCGCGGTCCTCGCAGGATACGCGCTGCTCCACGCGGGCCTTGCCCTGCTCTTCACGGCTCATGCCCTTGCGCGGCTGCGCGCGGGCTACATTTCGGACCGTCGCCGGACCGAGATCCGCATCGCGCGGCTGTGGTGCGATTATGCGGGGCTCTCCTCGGTCATCGTTGCTGCCGCCGTGCTCGTGCCGGGGCTTTTCGCATGACGGATGTCGCGCGCATGTTCGCGCCGCTGCTGATCTGGCTCGCCCTGTTCAGCGGCGTATACGGCCTGCACGGTGTCGGGTGTGGCCTCGGATGGAGCACCATCGAGGTCGCCACCTGGACACTCCACCGGACCGTGCTCGTGACGGCATGGAGTACAGCGGCAATCCTTCAGGCGCTCGTGCTCGCTGCGCTCACGGGACCCTTGCGGAGCCCGCAGCCGTTCGTGCAGGGCGTGACCCATACCCTCGCCGTCGCAGCGCTCGTCGCAGTGGTCTGGACCCTCTTTCCGGTTGTCTTCGCATCGTCATGCCCGTGACAGGAGAGCGGAGCCCGAGAGGAAGATGCCAGGAACCACGATCGCGAGCCGCTGCCGGTCAAGCCGGCGGCAGCCCTTACCTTTGTCGCGGAACGGACGGTTGCGCGGCTGGTTTCCGACACAGCATGGCAGGAAGAACGCTCGAAGTCCCTATCGGCCGAGAACCGGAGTCCGCACGCTCCGCCCTGCCGCACGCGAGCCGAACGGCCGGGCAGCGTTTCCCGGACATTGGCAGCTATGCGGTTATCGGCGATTGTCGGACCGCAGCTCTTGTTGGCGCGGACGGCGGTATCGACTGGGCCTGTTTTCCGGATTTTTCCGGAGATGCGGTCTTTGCAACTCTTCTCGATCGTTCCGTCGGAGGCGCCTTCCGCCTCTGCGTCCTGGATCCGGTGGAAGTCACGACACTTTATGTCCCCGCGACGGCTGTTCTCGAGACGACGGCACGGACGCAACGTGGCCTGGCCATCATTCGAGAGGCCATGTCGACACTGAATGAGGAAGAGGACTGCCTTGAGCCGGAGGTTGAAATCCTTCGCCAGATCGAAATCGTCGAGGGCGAAGTCGATGTGCATCTCCTTTTCGAGCCGCGGACCGACTACGGTGCAACGCCGGTCCGTCTCAAAAGCAAGGGTCGGCTCGGCTGGTCATTTGCCAGACGTAGCCGGTTCTTCAATCTCGCCACCGATCTCGATGTCCGTTCGAGCGTCGATGGCACGAGGCTCGAGGGAACGACGCAGCTGACTGCTGGAGCACGGCGGGACGTTTCGCTCTCGTTCGTCTCGCAAGATCCCGGCGTCGTGCCTCCCTTGGGACCGGAGGCGCATGCGCGCATGACGCGGACTGTCGACTGGTGGCGCAACTGGACCGCTTCGATCGCGTGGGATGGGCTATATCGGGATGCAATCGTACGAAGTGCGCTCTGCCTGAAGCTTCTGACCCATGCTCGATCGGGAGCTGTGATCGCGGCACCGACGACATCCTTGCCGGAGGACGTCGGCGGCAGCAGAAACTGGGACTACAGATACTGCTGGTTGCGGGACGCGTCATTGACGACTCGGGCGCTCGTCGCTTTGGGTTGCATGGACGAGGCTGGCGCGTTTCTCGACTGGTTGCTGCATGCGACGCGGCAGACCAGTCCGCGGCTTCGCGTGCTCTACGACGTCTACGGCGGGGACAGGATTCCCGAGCGGGTGCTTTCCCATCTGCATGGGTGGCGCGGATCTCGTCCCGTGCGGATCGGGAACACTGCTCACGATCAACTGCAGCTTGACGGATATGGGCAAATCATCGCCGCTGCGGCCGAGTTCGTGGCGGGCGGCGGCCATCTCGGCGCGACGCAGAGGCGGTATCTTTCCGGGCTTGGACGCGTCGTGCGCCGGCGCTGGCGCGAGCCGGACGCAGGCATCTGGGAGATCCGGGGCGAGCGACGGCATTACACGCACTCGAAGATGCTTTGCTGGACCGCGATCGACTGCCTGATCCGCCTGACCGAAGACGGCTTTCTCACCGAAAACGTTGAGGAGCTTGCGCGAACGAGGGCGGAGATCGCCCGAACCATCGAGGAGGAGTGCTATGATCCGCAGCGCGGCTATCTGGCTGCGATCGGATGGAAGGATCCTGACGCGAGCCTGCTCACGATGCCAAAGTACGGCTACCTCGACGCCCGGGATGACCGCTTTCGGCAAACCTTCGAGACAATCGATCGGGAGCTGACCGTTGGTGACGGCCTGCTTCTGAGATACCCATCCGGTTTCGACGGATTGCGGGGGCTCGAGAATGCCTTCGGTATCACAAGCTTTTGGGCGGTGGAGGCACTGGCGCGAATGGGTCGGCTGGAGGAGGCGAAGCGCCGAATGGAAACCCTCCTGGATTGCGCAAGCGACTTTGGCCTCTTCGGAGAGGAAATCGATGCCGCGACGTGCGGGGTTTTGGGCAACTATCCGCAAGCTTTCACACACGTGGGCCTGATCCTTGCCGCGGAAGCCATTGCGCGCGCCGACGAGCGTGAACAGCGATGACTGCTTTCCCCGCGTTGGCAGAAGCGTTCGGAAACATCGAGATCGTCCTTGTCTGGGGGTTGGTCGCCACGTTGGTCCTGACCGTCGGCATGTACGCGAGCCAGGGTCTCGGCGTCTCGCGGCTCTCGCTGCCGTTCCTCATGGGCTTTTACGTCACCAGGCGACGCAGCCGCGCTGCCATATTCGGCCTCCTTCTCTACATGTTCGGAGGCTGGGTCTTTGCCTTTCTGTACGCTTGGCTTTTTGCCACCCTTGGATTTTCAGGATGGCAATGGGGGCTGCTCGGCGGGCTGCTTCACGGGCTGTTCCTTCTCGCGGTGATCCTGCCTCTGCTACCCTACCTTCATCCTCGTGTGGCGTCGCCCTACTCGGGTCCGACGGCGCGGCGACGGCTTGAGCCGCCGGGGTTCCTTGGACTCAACTACGGGCGCATGACCCCCGTCACGACGCTTGTCTCGCACGCGGCCTACGGCTCGATCCTGGGGTGGGCGTTGCCGGGATGAGCCCTGAGGCGCGGGTCGGCGTCGAGATCTATGAGCGGCAGACCGGTCTTCGGATCTACCCGCCGAGAAATGTTCTCCGGCGCCTCGGTCACGATGATCTCCAATGTCGGGCGCACCGTCGCCTCAAGGAGATGGCCGCCGCAGGCGGTGCCGTCCCGCCTCCCGAGCACGACGTGCGGGTGAACCTTTGTTTCTTCGTCGTGCTTTGTGACATTGCCGACCAAGGTCAGGACTTCGACCTGCTCATCGACGGGAATCCGTTCGTAGTCTCTCTCGTCTGTGTTGAAGAAACCCAATACCGCGCTGCTGAAGGCGCCGAGGCCAGTGAACTCGGCCGCGGTCAGATCATGCTCGGCTGCGAACCGCTCCAGTCCCGCTATCGCTTCCTCGCCATCCTCGAATACGACGACGTAGGTCTTCCGCGTGCCGCCTGCCAATTCCTTGCTCTGCATGGGTTTCCGTCTCCTGCTTGCGGCTTTCGAGGGAGGAACAACTTGAGGACTTGCCCAGTTCCGTGGCCGGAACCGCCACAAGGTTGCGCAACGCCTCGTAAGGGATCACGGCGGGCGCGACACCTCGGAGCTTGAGAAGTAGGCTGCAAGCGCCGAAATGTCGCGGTCTGACAGCCAGCGTGCCGCCTCGTGCATGACATGGGCGTAGTCGGTGCCGCCGAAAGGCCTGTCTCGCCAGAGGCGCAGCCAGATCGTCAGGAAACGCTCCTCCTGGCCCGAAAGCCGGGGATATGCCGGATTTCGCGGCGGTGACAGGTCATCGCCATGGCAGGAGAGGCAGGAGGGAATCTCCGCCGTCCCACGGGCCGCGATCTCCGCCCCGGCACTGGCGAGGTTCGACAATGTACCACCGACTTCGACGCGGCCAGACCAAGGAAGGTCGGCGTAATGCGCTGCGAGGCGCTCGATCTCGACGGTCGAGAGGGTGGCGGCGATCAGGCCCATGATGCCGCTGGGCCGGCGTTCATCGGCGAAGGCTGACAGTGTCGCTTCGATGTATTCCCGCGATTGGCCGGCCAGCTTGGGCGCAGTTCCGTCGCGGCCCAAGCCGTCGGCTCCGTGGCAGCGCGCACATTCCCCGGTGAGGCTGCCGATCCGATCTGAAAGCTCGGTCAACCCCTCGCTTTGCGCAACCGTCAGGTACCGGGAAGCATCGGGTTCAAGAGCGAGGTCGGCATAGGCCGAGGCGTCGAGTTCGGGATAGCGCTTCAAGAAGGCTGCCAACGCCCAAGGCTCGTCATCGCGGCCCTCGCCGGACCAGGCGGGCATGCCGGTGAACTTGAGGCCGTTCCAGACGATCCAGTGAAGCTCGCGGGCATCGTAGTCTTCCGCCGGGCCTGCGAGCGGCGGCGGCGTTGGTCGCATCCCGCGCGTCAGCGGGTTCGGGGGCCGGCCAGGTGCGCCGTGGCACGGCGCGCAGCCGTTCTCGAAATGTCCGGCCCCCAGCCGGACCAGCGCCGGATCGTCCAGATCCACCCATTTCGGCTGATCCGTGCCGCGCGACCAGGTCCGAACCGAATTCTCCATATAGGTGTGGAGGAGCCAGGCCACGCCCGGCAGGTGGGGAACGCGTGCGGCGATGTTGTAGGGCGCGATCAGGAAGAAAACGACAAGCGCGCCCAATACCGCCCCAGCCAGAACGCCGGCCCGGCCGAGGCGGCTCCGGGGGCGCGGGACCCTCACGGCACGTCCCCCTCGCGCACCAGCGGCGCGAGGCGGGCGAGCCCGCCCCACAGGTAGATCGCGGGCGCCAGGATCGCCATGACGAGGCCGGCGACCTGCTGGTCCTCGAGCGGGTCGAGACCGAAGGGCCCGCCACCGCAGACACCCGGGTAGAGCACCCGCGGCGCCAGCGTCAGGAGCACGCCCAGCAGCGACATGTGCATCGCGGTGCCCAGCAGGATCGCCGCGCCGCCCAGCCGGCCGGCCGCGTCGGCGGCGCTCCACACGGCGACCCCGACGGCGAGGAAGCTGGCCTGCTGGAGCGCGAAGCCCGCAGCGTCGAGGCTCGCCCAGAGATGCGGTCCCGGCAGGTGCCAGCCCCAGACAACGGCGAACTCGGCGAAGGCTGCGGCCGCCAGTGCCGGCGCCCCCAGCCGGAACGGAAGCCTTGTCCTCAGAAGGGCGGGCGCAAGCGCGGTGACCCCGACATGGAGGAGCATGTGCGCGGTCAGCGACACCCGGGCCAGATCCGGCAGCGGACCCAGCCACATGAGCGCGAGCACAGTCACGCCGAGGACGGGCGCGCTCAGTCGCATGAATCGAAGACCAGCACCGGCATCGCGTCGAAGACGATGGCCGCCGCACTGAGCGCGCACAAAAGCAGCGTCGCGTGGCCGAGAAACCGGGTGCGCTCGGCCTCGCTCGGCTCGGTCAGGTCGTCGTGGATGACGAACCGGGCACGGTAGTTGCGCACGGCCCTCCGCGCGAGCCAGGCGACGACCGCGAGCGCCACGACCGTCAGCACTCCAACCCCGATCCGCACGGCGAGGATCTGTTCCGTGCGCTGCGGGATCTTGGCGCACCAAACCGCAGCCGACCAGTAGGCCAGCAGGAAGTGAATCGCCCAGACACAGGGTGCCGCGATCATGATCCAGAGCGATCCTTCCTCGAGAAGGCGCTTCGGCCCCTTCTCGCCCGCCGGCGTGTGCGACAGCCTCGCCTCCATTTCGCGTTCGCCGTTCCCGCTCATGGTCCATCTCCGGTCAGAAGCGGAAAGAGACCGATCAGCGCGAAGGTCAGCGCCGCCGTGACGAACATGAAGTGCCAGTAGAGCAGCACGTTGGCTAAGTCGGCGTCATGGCGCGGCGTCATCCGGCCGGCAAGGCTGCCGGCGAGGCAGTAGAGCAGCATGACGATCCCGAGACCGACATGGAGGCCGAGCCAGATGATCATGATCCAGCAGGTGGCGTCGAAGGCATGGCGGGTGGGGACGAGGCCGCCGATCCAGGCCGATCCGCCGAAGGCCGCGATCGCGCCCGCGGCAAGAAGCGCCGCCAGCGGCAACCCGGCCCGTGCCGCCGCGACCGACCCCGCATGGTGGCGGTCCTGCGCCTGCCAGACCGTCAGCCACGCCAGCGCGGCGAGCGCCATGCCGAGCGCGGCCAGTCCGAAATGAGGTGTATCGGCACCCGCTGGGGGAAACTCCGGATGGATCGTCCAGAAGAAAAAGAAGGCGAAGACGAGCCCGAGGAACGCCGTCAGATCGGCCAGCATGGTGATGAACATCGCCCACCAGCCGACCGAATCCGAACCGGCTCGGTAGAGCGGCAGCTTCACGCCCCGGCCCGCGTCCTTCATCTCCTTCTCGGGGATCGGCGACGTGCCGGTCCAGAGCCACCATAGGATGATGCCGCCGCCGATCATGCCGCAGGCGATGGCGGCAGCGTAAAGGCTGAACGTCCCCAGAATGAAGAACAGTCCGATGCCGAACGCGGCACCCATCGGCTTGTAGCTCGGCCCCGGGACGCGCAGGACCTGCATGGGGTCGGCGTCGAGCACCGAGGTGACCATTGTCTCACGCTTTCCCTCCTGGGCGTCGGCGAGGTAGAAGCGGCCCTCGTCGTAGTCCTGCAGGAAGTTCTCCTGCTCCCAGAGCGGGTAGCGGGTGGTGATGATCGGCACGCAACGCGCGCCCCAGTGCTGCGCCGGCACCTCCTGGCTGTATTCCATCGACGGCGCGTTCCAGATGTTGCGCGGCACATAGGGCTCCTTGCCCTTCGGCCGCAGCACGTCGAAGGCGAAGACGGCGAAGCCCGCCGCGATGAGGTAGGCGCCGACGGTCGAGACGAGGTTAAGCCAGTCCCACCCCAGCCCCTCGGGATAGGTCCAGACCCGGCGCGGCATGCCCAGCGCGCCGGTCAGGTGCATCGGCAGGAACGCGATGTTGAAGCCCGCGAACATCAGCCAGAACGCCCAGCGCCCAAGCCGGTCCGACAGCCGCTTGTCGGTCATGAACGGATACCAGTAGAAGACCCCCGCCAGCAGCGGGAACAGCACGCCGCCGATCAGCGTGTAGTGCAGGTGCGCGACCACGAAGTAGCTGTCATGGGCTTGGAAGTCGAAGGGCACCATTGCGACCATGACCCCGGTGAGCCCGCCCATGACGAAGATCGCGAGCGCACCGGCCGCGTAGAGCATCGGCACCGAGAAGGTGACGCGTCCCACGAGAAGCGTAGCGATGAAAGCGAAAATCTGTACGCCGGTCGGAATCGCAATCGCCTCTGACGCGGCCGAGAAGAAGCTCAGCGAGATATTGGGCAGCCCCGTGGTGTACATGTGGTGTACCCACAAGCCAAAGCTGATGAACGCTGTCCCCACCGCCGATAGCACGACCCACGAATACCCGACCATCGGGACGCGCGCGAAGGTCGGCACGATGGTGGCCACGATTGCGATGGACGGCAGAAAGACGATGTAGACCTCCGGATGACCAAAGATCCAGAACAGGTGCTGCCACAGAAGCGGGTCGCCGCCGCGGTCCGGGTCGAAGAACGGCCAGTCGAACGCGCGCTCGACCTCCAGCAGCAGATCGCCAGCGATCAGCGGCGGGAAGGCAAACAGGATCATTCCGGCCACGACGAGGACATACCAGCAGTAGAGCGGCATGAGGTTCAGCCGCATGCCCGGTGGCCGCGACTTCAGGACGCCGACGATGAGTTCGACCGCCGCGGCGATCGACGCGATCTCGATGAACGACAGGCCCAGCAGCCAGATGTCGGCACCGATGCCCATGAGCTCCTTCTCCGAGCTGAGCGGCGCATACATGAACCAGCCGCCGGTCGGCGCCGCGCCGAAGAAGATCGACCCCGTCACGAAGACGCCGCCGATCACGAAGCACCAGAACCCGAAGGCCGAAAGCCTCGGGAACGGGAGATCCCGGTTGCCCAGAAGCTCGGGCAGCAGCATGATCGCGACCGCCTCGAACACCGGCACGGCGAACAGGAACATCATCATTGTCCCGTGCATCGTGAACGCCTGGTTGTAGAACTCCATCGAAAGGAAGTCGTTGTCAGGTACCGCAAGCTGCGTGCGCATCAGCAGTGCGAGCACCCCCGCGAAGGCGAAGAAGAAGAACGCGCCCAGAGTGTACCACTTGCCGACGATGTCGTTGTTGACCGCGGAAAAGTAACGCCATCCCGTCGGCTCCTTCCAGACCTCCGACAGCCGTGCGCGCTGCGCCTCGCGCAGATCTGGGTCGTCCTGCAGGCTGGGTCTGAGCAGGGGTTCCTTCATTGGAGCTCCGACAGATAGGCGGCGATGAGGCCGATGGCTTCGTCGCCCAGAACGTCGAACGCGGGCATCCGTACGCCGGGTTTCACATGCTGGGGCGCAGCGATCCACTCCGCCATCGCCTCGGCCGTGGCCGGCAGCGTGCCCGCGCCTATGGACAGGCGCGAGCCCACATGCGTGAGGTCCGGCCCCACGGCGCCAGCAGCCTCGGTCCCGCGGATCGCATGGCACGCGCCGCACCCGTTCGACAGGAACAGAGACGCCCCCCGCCGCGCCGCGTCGCTCTGCGGCGCGAGGGCCGGCCGCGCCTGCGCGGCGAGCCATGTCTGGAACGCGTCCGGTTCCATCACGATGACCGGAAAGGCCATCTGCGCATGCGCCTCGCCGCAGAACTCGGCGCATTGCCCGCGATAGATCCCCGGCTCGGTCGGCGTCAGCGTCATGCGGTTCACCCGCCCCGGGATCATGTCCATCTTGCCCCCGAGGCTCGGCGCCCAGAACGAGTGGATCACCCGCTCGGCAGTCAGCACGATCTCCGCCTTCCGGCCGGACGGCAGGCGGAGTTCGTTCGGTGTCGGCACGGGTTCGCCATCGGGGCCTTCATGCGAGATGCGCCACCACCACTGTTCGCCGCGCGCGTGCAGCGTCAGGTCCGGAGAGCCCGCCGTCATCTCCCTCAGCAGGACCAGAGACGAAACCATCAGGACGAAGATCGTGAGCGTCGGCGCGACGATGCCACCCCAGATGATCATCTGACTTGCTCTGCGCTTGGAATGTGTTCCCGGCCGGAGCGCGCCGGCATAGAGCGCAAGACCGACGACAACCGTCCATATCAACGCTGCCGCCGGAACCACGATCCAGAAGAGGGTGGAAACTGCTTCAGCGCCCTCTCCGGCGGAATCGAGCCACGACTGCTTGCCGGCACAGTTAGGAAGGCCGACAGCCCCAAGCGCGAGCACTCGGCATGCTCGGCACGATCTGAACCGCTGGCAGGGCGACAGTGCCTCCTTGGAGCTGTTCGGATATCAAGCGGCTACAGGAAGTGTCGGTTCCCTCGGGAGCCTCTCGCAGGGATCGACCCACACATCTGCGTGAAGCCCGGCCTCGCTACGAGCTCTGCAGGATTCTGGGTGACGCGGCCTGATCGAGCGGCGCGGCCGCTGGTTCGCGCCCTTCAGGCGGCGCCAGGTATTCGCGGCGGCCTGAACGAGCTTGAAGACCGTGTCAGCTTCGCGGTCTTCTGCGACAGCACGCCCTTCCCTCGGACAGTTGGCAGTCATGCCCTCACCCCATGGCGCCATCGCCCACGGCGACCTCCGGCGGGACAGACAAGCCGGGGGCAGCGATGATCGCCGGCTGTTTGCCCGCCGCCGCCCAAGATCAATGACTATTTGTCTCGAGTTGCGCGCATAAATCTTCCTGGCTTTACCCACAGTGAGCAATCCTCACGTAAGCCCACCCGACAGTCGCCACGAAGCCGATCTCGCCGGGAGAATCAGATGTGCCCAAAACCGATGACCAACGACACCAGGGAAAGGGTCGCGGACACGCCGGAGCCGATGATCGTCTCGCTTGACGGGGATCTGGATCTGCGCCGGGCGGACCGGGTGCGCGCCGATCTTCTTCAGGCGATCGACAGCGGAGATCCGGTGCGGATCGAGCTTCGCGACGCAACCGGGGCCGATGTCGCCTTCGTGCAGGTGCTTCTCGCCGCCGTCCGCGCCGCGGCGCGGCGTGGGCGTCCGCTGGACATCGCCGGACTCGATGGCGGCCCCTTCCCGACGCTGTTCGCCGCGCTCGGCCTGATCCGATCCGGAGAGGACATCGAGCGATTCCTGATCGACTACACCAGAGACGAGGCTTCTGCATGACCAAGACAATCCTGTCGATCGACGACTCGCCTTCGGTCCGCCAGATGATTGCCATGACGCTGTCCGGCGCAGGCTACGCGGTGGAAACCGCCTGCGACGGGGCGGAAGGGTATTCGAAGGCAGTCGCCAAACCTTACGGCGCGATCATCACCGACCAGAACATGCCCAACATGACCGGGATCGAATTCATCCGGAAGTTCCGAACGCATCCCTCCAGCCGGGGGGTCCCGATCATCTTCCTGTCGACCGAGTCCGATGCCGACTCGAAACAGGCGGCGAAGGAGGCCGGTGCCATCGGCTGGATCGTGAAACCCTTCGATCAGGGCCAGCTGATCGCCGCAGTGAAAAAGGTGGCAGGCGCATGACTCAGAACGATCCCGCAGACATCTTTCGACAGGAAGCCGCCGAGGTTCTGGAAAGCCTCGAGGCGGCGCTGCTCGATCTCGGCGACAGGCTCGAGGACAGGGCGCTGGTGGACACCGTATTCCGTGCGCTGCACACGCTGAAGGGATCGGGCGCGATGTTCGGTTTCACCGAAGTCGCGGATTTCGTCCATGATTTCGAGACCGCCTTCGACCGGGTGCGCAGGGGCCTGGTGACGCCGACCGACGAACTGGTGCGCGTCGCCCTGGCCGCTAAGGACCATATCGACAAGCTGATCGCCGAGCCCGGCGTCCATGGCGGCACCGGCGCGGCGCTGCTCGAACGCCTCAGGCGGGCGGTCGGCGGATCCGGGACCGCTGCAGTCGAGGCGGCGCGCGCGGCGGAGCCGGCGGCGGAACCAGCAAGCCCCGGCCCTGCCGCGGGCGGCTGGCGGGTGAGGTTCCGGCTGGCCGAGGACGCGCTCGTTCTCGGCACCAATCCGGCCTTGATTCTCGACGAGCTGCGCGCGCTCGGCCCCTGCGCGGTGCGGATCGAGACCGCGGGACTTCCCGACCTCGAGGTGCTCGACCCCGCCGTCTGTCACCTGTCCTGGGATGTCAGCATCGAGACGGACTGCGATCGCGGCGCCGTCGAGGACGTGTTCCTGTTCGTTCGCGACGGCATGCAACTGGATATCGCCCCGCTGACGGCGAGCGACGGCACGTCCGGTCACGCGACCGGCGACGCGGTCGAAGATGCAGCCGGCGGCGGCGCGCCGGCCGCCGCGGCGGCGGCCGGGAAGGACCGGACCGGGTCTTCCGCGGCTTCCGCGCGCGACGGCGGCTCGCTGCGCGTCGCGGCAGAGCGGCTGGACGAGTTGCTCGACCGGGTCGGCGAACTGGTGATCGCGCAGGCCCGTCTGTCGCAGATCGCCGGAGCAAGCGACGACGCCGGCCTGAAGACCGTGACCGAAGAGATCGAGCGCCTGGCCACGGGCCTGCGCGACACCACGATGGGTATCCGCATGGTGCCGATCGGCTCGCTCTTCGGCCGCTTTCGACGTCTGGTTCACGACCTCAAGGCCGAACTCGGCAAGGAGATGGAATTCCTCACCGCCGGTGAGGAAACCGAACTCGACAAGACCGTCGTCGAAAAGCTGGCCGACCCGCTGGTGCATGTGATCCGCAACGCCGTCGACCACGGTATCGAGGATCCGGACCGCCGCGAGGCCGCCGGCAAGCCGAGCAGTGGTACGATCCGCCTTTCGGCGGTGCACGAGGGCGCCGAGGTTGCCATCAGCATCTCCGATGACGGCGCCGGTCTCGATACCGCGCGGATCCGCCAGAAGGCCGAGGAGGCCGGGCTGATCGCACCGGGCGCGGCGCTGCCGGACAGCGAGGTGCACCGGTTCATCTTCCATCCTGGCTTCTCGACCGCGCGCGAGGTCAGCGCGATCTCGGGCCGCGGCGTGGGCATGGACGTGGTCAGCCGCACCATGGACACGCTGCGCGGCCGCATCGACGTGGCCTCGACCCCGGGCCAGGGCAACCGGGTCACGCTGCGCCTGCCGTTGACGCTTGCCATCGTCGACGGCATGCTGGTTCGGGTTGGGCGCAACCGCTACTCAATTCCGCTGGCCGCGGTCGAGGAATGCGTCGAGCTGCCCGCCGAGGCGGCTGCCGGCGGCAAGGGGCGCAGCTTTCTCAACGTACGCGACGTGCTGGTGCCGTTCCTGCGCCTGCGCGATCTATTCGGCGCCGAGGCGCCGCCCGACCTGCACCAGAAGGTGGTGATCGTCTCGACCGGCGAGCAGCGCGTCGGGCTCGTCGTCGACCAGATCCTCGGCAACACCCAGACCGTGATCAAGTCGCTCTCGCAGCTGCATGCGAGCGTCGAAGAGTTCTCCGGCGCCACGATCATGGCCGACGGGTCGGTCGCGCTGATCTTGGACGTACCGCACCTGGTGCGCAGCGGCCAGCGGCTGGAAAGCCGCCTGCGCGAACAGCAGAACGGGAGAGCGGCATGACCGGTAACGCCGAAACCGGCGCCATCGCCAGGCCGGGCGCGGCGCGGACGATGAGCGCGCTGACGCTGGAACTGGGCGGCGAGCTCTTCGCCATCGAGGCCGGACGCGTGCGCGAGGTCCTCGACCGGGTGACGATTACCGAGGTGCCGAATGCGCCCGACTTCGTCGGCGGGCTGATCAACGTGCGCGGCAGGGTGGTCCCGCTGGCCGACATGCGGGTGAAATTCGCCATGGAGCGGCTCGCGCCTGACGAGAACACGCGCATCGTCGTTCTCGAACTCGATCTCGATGGCGTGCCGACCGTAGTCGGTGTGCTGGCCGACCGGGTGCACAAGGTCGCCGACATCGATCTGAGCGCGATGGAAGAGCCGCCCAAGGTCGGCATGCGCTGGCGCCCCGAATTCCTGCGCGGTGTCGCAAGACATGACGGACAATTCATCATCGTTCCGGACCTGGAACGAATATTTGACACAGGCGGCGAAAGCGCGGTCCGGACCACCGAAACAAGGAGTTGACAATGAGGCTGACACTGAAATTCAAGCTGGCCGCGGCCTTTGCCACGCTCGTCGTGCTGGCGGTCGGCGGGATGGGGGCTGGATACCTTAATCTGCGCACGCTCGATGGCGAGGTCAAAGAGCTTGTCGAGCAACACTGGAAAAAGGAAAAGCTGATTGTCGCGACGTTGATGGCGGAAAGCGACAATGGCGTCGCCAACCTCGAGATGGTGCTTGCAGACACGCAGCAGCAGCGAAATGAGCTCTCCGAGCGTATCGCCGCGAATGTCGTGGAAATCGACGCGCGGCTGGCCGAATTGTCGCCGATGATCGTAAGCGCGGAAGGCCAGGCGCGCCTCGCCGAGTTGAACGAGACGCGGAAAATTTATGTTGAAACCGCTACCGAGGTCAAAAGGCTCGTCGAAGCCGACCAGCCCGAGGCCGCAGAACGTATGGTGAACTCAAGATTTCTGCCGGCGCTCCAGAATTTCTTTGATGCCGTCATTGAAGTGGAAAACTATGTCGTGGACCGGGTGGACGAAAGCGCGGCTCGGGCCGCGGCTGCCTACGAGACAGGCAAGACGATGATCATCGCGGCCGGCACCGTCATTCTTCTTGTCTCGTCCGCCATGGCGATCTGGATCACGATCAGCATCACGCGCGGCATCTCCAGCGCCCTCGGTGTGGCACGCGCCGTGGAGGACGGCGATCTGACCGCGACGGCACAGGTGAAATCGAATGACGAGGTCAAGGATCTCGTCGACACGCTCATGCGGATGACACGGCGTCTCAAGCAGGCGGTGGGCGACGTCAACACCGCGGCGCGCAACGTCGCCAGCGGCAGCAGCCAGATGTCGGCCTCGTCCGAGCAGCTGAGCCAGGGTGCGGTAGAACAGGCCTCCTCGACCGAGGAGACTTCGGCCTCCGTCGAAGAAATTGCAGCCAACATCAAGCAGAATGCCGACAACACCAACCAGGCCGAGACCATCGCGCGCAAGGTGGCCACCGACGCCGACGAGAGCGGCAAGGCGGTCGAGGAGGCGGTGACGGCAATGGAGACGATCGCCGAAAAGATCATGATCGTGCAGGAGATCGCGCGGCAGACCGACCTTCTGGCGCTCAATGCCGCGGTCGAAGCGGCGCGGGCCGGCGAGCATGGGCGCGGTTTCGCTGTCGTGGCCTCGGAGGTGCGCAAGCTGGCCGAACGCTCGCAGGGCGCGGCGTCGGAGATTTCCGGCCTGTCGTCGAACACCGTCAAGTCGGCGCGCTCGGCCGGCGAGCGGCTGCAGGCGCTGGTGCCGGAAATCCGGCGGACGGCGGATCTGGTCGGCGAGATTTCGGCGGCCAACAACGAGCTCAACGCCGGCGCCAGCCAGATCAGCGACGCTATCCAGCAGCTCGACACGGTGACGCAGCAGAACACCTCGGCCTCGGAAGAAATGTCCTCGGCCGCGGTGGAGCTTTCGGCGCAGGCCGACCGGCTGCAACAGAGCATGAGCTTCTTCAAGCTCGACGACGATGCCCCTCAGGGCGGCGCCACGGCGCAGGTCCGCAGGTCGGCAGGCCCGGCGGCGTCGGCGAAGCCGGCGAAGCGGACCTCCGGCTTCGACGCGAAGGCGTCAAAACCCGCGGCGACGGCTTCGGGCGGATCGAAGGGCGGGTTTGCGTTCGACATGGATGCCCGCGAGGACGATCTGGACGAAGAGTTCCGCCGGGTCGCGAACGGGTAAGGAGACCAGCCGATGGCGCAGAGCCC